>RCNF010000574.1_pt1 | contig 18892 bp, 16 predicted proteins | sample 2041311 | NCBI WGS metagenome assembly RCNF01 (sample SAMN09708228, study PRJNA481090) | Marine sediment metagenome, whole genome shotgun sequencing project. | biome: marine sediment; feature: ocean; material: sediment; isolation source: Sewage treatment plant 2 marine sediment (STP2) ... | reverse complement strand
ATGCGCCAAATGCTGGAAGCTGGTGTTCATTTCGGACATCAAACCCGCTACTGGAACCCTAAAATGGCACCTTATATTTTTGGTGACCGAAATAAAATTCATATCATTAACCTTGAAAAGACGTTGCCGTTATTTAACGACGCGTTGAACTTTGCGGGCAATATCGCAGCAAAGGGTGGCAAGGTAATGTTCGTTGGCACTAAGCGTGCTGCACAAACTGCAATCCGTGATGAAGCATTACGTTGTAAAATGCCTTTCGTTGACCAGCGTTGGTTGGGCGGAATGCTTACTAACTACAAGACTGTGAAGCAGTCAGTTCGTCGTATGCAAGAAATTGAAAAGATGGAAGCTGACGGAACGATTAACCGTGGTGGTAAGAAAGAAGCATTAATGCTTTCTCGTGAATATGAGAAGTTGAACAAAGGTCTTGGTGGAATTAAAGATATGCGTTCTCTTCCAGATGCACTTTTCATTGTCGATGTAGGTCATGAAAGCATTGCAGTTAAAGAAGCAAAGACTCTAGGAATTCCAGTAATCGGTATTGTTGATTCAAATAACTCCGCTGATAACATTGATTATGTAATCCCTGGAAATGATGACGCTATTCGCGCAATCCAGCTTTACACGTCTGCAATTGCTGATTCAGTGGTTGAAGGACATCTAGCTGCTGCAACTAACGCAGAAGAAATGGCTGCTGCTGCACCGGCTCCAAAAGCTAAGGCTGCTGAGAAGCCAGTTGCTCCAACTGCTAAAGTAACTAAGAAAGATGCTCCAGCTGCTCCTGCTCCTGCAAAAGAAGCTGCACCAGCTAAGGAAGAGGCACCAGCTAAGAAAGAGGCTCCGGCTAAAGAAGCTGCGCCAGCTAAAAAAGAAGAAGCTCCTAAAGCGGCTGCAGAAGCTGATGATCTTAAGAAAGTTGAAGGAATCGGACCAAAGATTGCTGAAGTTCTAGGTGAAGCTGGTGTTACTACTTATGCTCAGTTGGCAGGTATGGAACGTGATACAATCAAAGCAATTCTTGAAACAGTAGCAACATTAAAGTCTAAAGAGCCTAAGACTTGGCCTCAACAAGCTAAATTAGCTGCTGATGGCAAATGGGACGAGCTAAAGACATTGCAAGATGAGCTTATGGGTGGCATTTAAGCCCCGCCGTAACAGATAAATACGTTTAAATTTAGATTTTAGGGGAAATGATCGTGTTTCCCCTATTTAATTTCTGAGGAAATAGACATGGCTATTACAGCTACAATGGTTAAAGAACTCCGTGAGCGCACAGGCGCTGGCATGATGGAGTGTAAGAAAATGCTTACCGAAACTGGTGGCGATATGGAATCTGCAATCGACTTGATGCGTAAATCAGGTGCAGCAAAAGCAGATAAAAAAGCAGGTCGAGTGGCTGCTGACGGTAAAGTGGTAATTACTGTTTCTGACGACGGTAAAGAAGGTTCTATCGTTGAAATTAACTGTGAAACTGACTTTGTTGCTAAAGATGAAAACTTCATTAGTTTTACAGCTGCAGTTGGTGCTCGTGTACTTGCTGATAAACCAGCTGACGTAGAAGCATTGTCTGCTATGCCTTTAGATTCAGGTGAGACTGTTGAAGAAGTTCGCGCTAACTTAGTTGCTAAGATTGGTGAGAACATGCAAGTTCGTCGTTTCGAAGTTGTTACTTCAGACGCAGGCCAAGTATATGCATACAGCCATGGTGTTCGTATTGGTGTTGCAGTAGCAATGACTGGTGGAGACGAAGCTCTTGGTAAAGACGTTGCTATGCACATTGCAGCAAGTCGCCCAGTTTGTGTTTCAGAGAACGAAGTTCCTGCTGAGACTCTTGAGAAAGAGAAAGAGATTCTTGTCGCTCAAGCAGAAGGTAGCGGTAAGCCAATGGAAATAATCGAGAAGATGGTTGAAGGCCGTATGCGTAAATACTTGGCTGAAATCACTTTGGTTGGTCAGCCATTTGTAAAAGACCCAGATCAAACTGTAGGTCAATTACTGAAAGCTGCTGGTGCAGAAGTTACTGCATTCATTCGCTACGAAGTGGGTGAAGGCATCGAGAAAAAACAGGAAGATTTTGCGGCAGAAGTTATGGCGCAGGTGAAAGGAAGCTAAACTAATGTTTCATTAGTTGGAAAAGGAGCGTTTACGCTCCTTTTTTTATGCCTGTTATTTTTGCATTGAAGAGATGCGAATGTATTTTGTTTAACTAAAAATCCCCTGAAAGTAGGGGGGGCTTTTCTTTGCTCACCAAGAGCCAGAAGTGCCAAGTCCTATAATTAAATTATCGTTTTTAACAACAAAACAGTAAGTTCACTAAAATCCATCTTAGGTTCCATAGGAATCGTCGAAGTGCAATGGTCAGGCTGACTTTGATACCATGAAAACAACTTAAGGCACCCCTCCTACTTTTAGCAGGTTTTGGAGAAATTGTGCAAAAATACATTATGGTAAGTGAACATATAATTGTGTAATCTATGCAAAAATTAAAAGGAGCTTAGCGATTATGAGCCAAAACTATAAAAGAATATTATTAAAGCTGAGTGGAGAAGCTCTAATGGGTCAGTTTGAGTTTGGAATTGATCCCGATGTGTTGGCTCAAACAGCGACAGAAGTAGTTAAGCAACAAAAGTCCGGTACTCAAGTAGCATTAGTTATAGGTGGTGGAAATATCTTCAGAGGCGCTGGTCTTGCACAAAGTGGTATAGATCGAGTGAGCGCAGACCAAATGGGAATGCTGGCAACGGTTATGAATGCGTTGGCGATGCAAGATGCAATCAAAAAACAGGGTGTCAATTGCCGTGTTATGTCGGCATTAAAGATTGACCAGTTGGGTGAAGAGTACTCTGCACTTAAAGCCCGAGAGTTTTTATCTGAAGGTGAGGTGGTGATTTTTGCAGCAGGTACTGGAAACCCATATTTTACAACTGATACAGCCGCGAGTTTGCGTGCGATTGAAATAGAAGCTGATTTGCTGCTAAAAGCTACCAAGGTTGATGGTATCTATGATTCTGATCCTATGAAGAACCCTGATGCCAAACGATACGACCAACTAGGCTTTGATGAGGCGATCGCAAAAGAGTTAGGTGTAATGGATCTCACGGCAATGGTATTATGTAGAGAGAATAAGATGCCGCTATGCGTATTTAATATGTTTGAAACAGGTGCGTTAGATAAGATTGTTAACGGAGATAAGCTCTCTGGAACACTCGTAATGACTAGTTAGCAGAAGTAGCAACAGTTTAGTGTAGCGAAGATATAGTAATAAATTTAAGAGTTTAAAGATTAAGAAGGGACTGAAACATGATAAATGACATTATAAAAGATGCTGAAACAAGAATGAAAAAGAGCATAGATTCATTAAGAGGTGAGCTAGCGAAGGTGAGAACTGGACGTGCCCACCCAAGTCTTCTTGAGCATATCATGGTTGATTATTATGGTAGTGATACGCCTTTGAGTCAGGTAGCAAGCATCGGTGTAGAGGATGCGCGTACTTTAACGGTAACACCTTGGGAACGCCCAATGGTACAAGCTGTAGAGAAGGCAATCATGAACTCTGATTTGGGTTTGAACCCGAATTCAGCGGGTACGGTTATACGTATCCCGATGCCACAACTAACAGAAGAGCGTCGCAGAGACCTAGTGAAAGTCGTTAAGGGTGAGGGCGAAAATGGAAAAATTGCTGTCCGTAATATCCGCCGTGATGCAAATTCTGACTTTAAAATGTTAGAAAAAGAAAAAGAAATATCTGAAGATGAAGAAAGACATGGGCAGGAAGAAATTCAAAAATTAACAGATACGTACGTTAAAGAAATTGACGATGTGGTTGGGGTTAAAGAAGAAGACTTAATGAAGGTTTAATTCCTTTATTCTTTTATAATTGCCATAACTTCTGATATTACTCACATAATGACTGATCAACTAAATATTCCACGCCATATTGCGATCGTAATGGATGGCAATGGGCGTTGGGCTAGAGCAAAGCATCGTCCGCGTTTTATGGGGCATAAAAAAGGTGTGGAAGCAGTACGCAATATCGTAAAAACGTGCGCTGAGCTAAAAGTTGAGTGCCTGAGTCTATTTGCTTTTAGTAGTGAAAACTGGAAGCGTCCAGAAGAAGAAATATCTAATTTAATGTCTCTATTTATGATGGCATTAGAGCGAGAAGCAAAAGCGTTAGCGAGAAACAATGTTAGGCTTCAAATCGTAGGCGATCTCAGTCAGTTTTCTGAAAAGTTACAACAAAAAATTAAACTAGTAGAAGAGCTTACAGCTAACAGCGATGGTTTAAAATTGGTGGTTGCTGCTAATTATGGTGGTCGATGGGATGTGGCTGGCGCTACTAAAACAATTGCACAGAAGGTTGTTGATAATGAGTTTGGTATTGATGACATCACTGAAGAAATCATAAGTGAGAATGTGTCTACTTATGGTATCCCTGATCCCGATTTGTTTATTAGAACGGGTGGTGAAAAGCGAATCAGTAATTTCTTAATTTGGCAGATGGCTTATACAGAGTTGTATTTCACTGACGTTTTATGGCCAGATTTTGATGCAGGCGAACTTAATTTAGCCATACAGGATTACTCATCTCGCCAAAGACGTTTTGGTAAGACAAGCGAGCAAGTGATTGCCGACAGCCAAAAAGGGTCCGATAGTGAAAAAAAGGCCGATAGCCAAAAAGAATCAGACAGCAAAGGGAAGGGTAATTAATGGATTCCGTACTAAAGCAGCGAATTGTTACTGCCTTTGTTTTAATCGCAGCAGTATTGCTCTCTGTGTTGTTGCTACCTAACTTGTGGTTTGCTGTTGTGAGCCTATTGGTTTTTGTGAGTATCAGTGGTTGGGAGTGGTCTCGCCTCGTTTCTCTCGAAGGATTTCATCGTGGTTTATATGTAGCTTGGTTGTTGCTAGTTTCCTATTTGGCTTATAGATGGAGTGATTCTCGATGGGTATTTATGGTGCTTGGATTAGTCTGGTGGTCTTTGGTTCTGGTTCTTCTAGCTACCTATGAGCAAGGAACAGCGCTCTATAAAGAGAATAAGTGGCTCCTAAGAGTATCGGCGTTTTTTGTTTTAATTCCTGCTTGGGTCGCTTTAATTACCTTGCATCAGCAGCACCAATCTCTAGTTATCTACCTTATTGCGTTGGTGGCAATGGCAGATAGCGGCGCGTATTTTTCAGGAAAAGCATTTGGCAAGAATAAACTTGCTCCAGAATTAAGTCCGGGAAAGACTAGAGAAGGAATGTTTGGTGGCCTTTTGGGTGCGACTATATTGTCGATTCTGGGGGCTTGGTATTTTGCCTTACCACTACAAGATTGGACTTATTTCATCTTCCTCTCAATGGCTGTGGCGATTATGTCAGTTGCAGGCGATTTATTTGAAAGCTTAATGAAACGCGAAGTTGGTCAAAAGGACTCTGGAAATATTTTACCCGGTCACGGCGGCATGTTAGATAGGGTTGATGGACTATTAGCAGCACTGCCAATATTCACCATGGGTATTCTCTGGGGTGCGATCCAAGTATGAATTCTAAAAAAGGAATTTGTATATTAGGCTCTACAGGAACCATTGGTGTAAATACCTTAGATGTTATCTCAAGACATCCCAACGATTATGAAGTCATTGCGCTTACTGCAAATCAAAGCACTGATGATTTAGAAAAGCAGTGTCTTACTTATAATCCTCTCTATGCTGTGATGGTAAATGAGGAGAAGGCTGAAGATTTGTATAAACGTCTAGCTGCCTCTGGGAGTACTACAAAAGTATTGGGTGGTAAGGACTCTTTAGAAATAGTTTCCGCATTAGATGAAGTAGATTATGTCATGGCGGCAATAGTGGGGGCTGCAGGTTTGCTGCCAAATCTCGCTGCGGCAAAAGCAGGAAAGCGCATCATGCTAGCGAATAAAGAGTCGTTGGTGATGTCAGGCTCGCTGTTTATGGATGCGGTTCACGAGAATGGTGCTGAGCTACTGCCCATCGATAGTGAACACAACGCTATATTCCAATCTATGCCTCCTTTGATTAATGGCTTGCAAGAAAAAGCGGGTGTAACAAAAATTTTATTGACGGGATCTGGTGGGCCATTTCGACAGAAGCCTCTAGAATCTCTTGCTAGTGTGACTCCTGAGCAGGCTGTAGCCCATCCTAATTGGGTGATGGGAAAAAAGATTTCCGTAGATTCTGCGACTATGATGAATAAAGGCCTAGAAGTTATTGAAACCTGCTGGCTTTTTGATGTGAAAGAAGATCAAATTCAAGTTGTTATTCATCCAGAAAGCACTGTTCATTCAATGGTTTCTTATAATGATGGCTCTGTTCTTGCGCAGCTTGGAAATCCTGATATGAGAACACCTATTGCGTATGCGCTTGGGTATCCAGAGAGAATTGAATCAGGAGTGGGTCAACTTGATATATTTGATGTTGCCCAATTAAATTTTGAAAAACCTGATTTTGAACGATATCGTTGTTTGCAGTTAGCTTATGACGCACATCACGCGGGGGGCTACGCGACAATCGCATTAAACGCTGCAAATGAAATTGCGGTTGAGGCTTTTTTGGATAATAAAATCAAATTCACCGATATACCGTCCATCATAGAAAACGCACTGGAGCAGGCTTCCTCGGGGACACCATCTAAAATAGATGATATACTTGGTCAAGATTTGGTCAGTCGAAAATATGCAAAGAGTTATATGAAGGTTTTGCAATAAAAAAATAATTAAACCTTTTTTAGTTATGTTTTTCTTGAAACTTATTTCCAATTTTTGATGACTAACGTTACATAATTTTTTATACAGAATTTAAGCTTAAGAACTATGACAATATTAATCTCGGCTATATCTTTCCTTGTTGCCATCGCTATCCTTGTTGGAATTCATGAATTTGGACACTTTTGGGTTGCGCGTAAGTTAGGAATTAAAATTATTCGCTTTGCAATTGGTTTTGGTAAGCCAATTTGGACTTATAAATCCAAAGATAAAGATGGAACGGAGTATGTTTTGGCCGCAATCCCAATGGGTGGCTATGTAAAGATGCTCGATGAGAGAGAAGGTGATGTTTTAGAAGAAGAAAAACATCGAGCCTTCAATACTCAACCTGTCTGGAAACGCTTTTTAGTTGTTTTAGCGGGCCCCATGTTTAACTTCTTTTTTGCGATAGCTGCTTTTGCCGCTATTCAAATGATGGGAGTTGAATCGGTTAGACCTTATGTTGGAGAGGTTCAGGCAAACACAGCGGCAGCACAATCTGGGTTTGAGAATAAAGATTTAATTACAGCAATTAATGATGTTGAAACTGACTCAATGCGACAAGTTCGTTTAACCTTATTAAATGAATACTTGAAAGATCCTGAGTTAAAAATTCATGTTAAAACCGAAGCAGGCAGCACAGCAGTAAGAGAATTAGATCTTAGTGATACCTTGTTATTGGCTGATGAGGGTGATTACTTTGCAAAAACAGGCATGGGTTTTTGGAAACCACCACATACTACGGTAATTAACTCTGTACTTCCTGGGAAGCCGGCTGAAGCTGCTGGGTTAATGGCAAAAGATAAAGTTATTCAGGTTGATGGTAATCCAGTAGTATCAACAGAGTATTTTTCAAAATATATCAGTGAACATGCTGATAAACCTGTTGAGTTATTAATTGATAGGCAGGGGAATAAGAAGACTTTAGTTCTTACGCCAAAATTAACTGAAATAGAAGGTCAGAAACGCGCTCTAATTGGTGTGGGTCTTGCTAGAGAGTTTGATGAAAAACAAGTCAATGACTTGTTCTTTGTCCGAGAAGCGGCATTCCTCGAGGCTTTGCAGTCAGGTGTTGTAGAAACCTGGGATATGTCGATTATGACGTTAAAAGTGATGGGACGTCTAATTACAGGCGAAGCATCGCTTAAAAACATCTCTGGTCCGATTACCATAGCCAATTATGCGGGAAAAAGCGCGTTAATCGGATTTTCAGCCTTTTTGACCCTATTAGCTATTGTAAGCTTAAGCCTTGGGGTGCTAAATTTATTACCTATACCCATGTTAGATGGTGGACATTTGCTCTATTACATCATCGAATTGGTCAAGGGAAGTCCAGTTTCAGAACGGGTAGAAGCTATTGGAATGCGCATAGGGATGAGTGTGGTAGGTGTTCTAATGGTAGTGGCTATATATAATGATATTGGTAGACTTATAAATTAATTATAAATAGACCGATTAAAATAAGATTAGGGTTAATAATATGAAAAAACAGGTACTTCAAGCCTCATTGGCGGGCTGTTTGTTTGCAATAAGTCAGGGTGCATGGGCTGATAGTTTCATTCTTAATGATGTTCAAGTCAGTGGCTTAGAAAGAATTGCAGCTGGAACTGTTTTGAGTAATGTTCCTGTTCGAGTTGGTGAAAAATTCGACGATAGAATGACTGCTAATCTTGTACGTTCCCTGTATAAAACAGGCTTCTTTGATGATGTAAAAGTCAGTAGAAGAGGTAATGTTCTGTTAGTTAAAGTCCATGAACGTCCTGCAGTTGGTGATATAACTGTGTCTGGGAATAAAGCAATTAAAACCGATGCTTTATTAGCCGCGTTAAAACAGGCAGGTGTTGCTAAAGGAAGACCTTTAGATAAATCTGCGCTTAATCGAATTCAACACGAAATTAAGCAACAATATCTTGCCCGAGGCAATTACGGCGCGGATGTTGCTACGAATATTGAAAAACTCCCACGTAATCGAGTTGCTGTAAAAGTCAAAGTTACTGAAGGCGCGGTTGCAAAAATCAAACGCATCAAAATTAGTGGTAATAAAGCTTATTCTGAAACTACTTTAACTAAGTTATTAGAATCTGGACCTAAAAGTAAACTGTCTGTATTTAGCTCTAAAGACAAATATGCAAAAGAGAAGTTGGTGGGCGACATCGATAAGCTAACTTCTTTCTATCGTGATCGTGGTTATTTAAACTTTGAGGTTGTTTCAACTCAAGTATCACTCTCAAAAGATAAAAGCGCTGTATACGTAAATATTAATATCCATGAAGGTGATCAATACCGTATCGGTAAAGTTAATGTTGCGGGTAACTCTGGAATTACTAGTAAGGAACTCAAGAAACTTACTTCTTTGAAAGAAGGACAAGTTTTCTCACAGACTAAATTAACTGAAACTCGTAATAACCTAAAAAAGAGAATGGGTAAAGACGGCTTTGCTTTCTCAAGAATAGGAATTCTGCCACAAGTTGATAAAGTCAATAAGCGTGTAAATCTTGTATTCCAGGCGGAGAAAGGTCAGCGGACATACGTTAGAAGAATTAATATACGTGGTAATTTCCGTACTAAGGATGAAGTTTTTCGTCGTGAAATGCGTCAGCTAGAAAGTTCTTTCTTATCTAAAGAAAAAGTAGATCGTTCTAAGCAACGTATACAGCGTTTGCCATTTGTTGAGAGTGTAAAAATTACAACTTCTCCTGTGGCTGGTAGAAGCGACCAAGTTGATTTGGATGTAATTGTAAGTGAACAATCCTCTAATCAATTTAACGCTGGTTTGGGTTATTCTCAGAGCAACGGTTTGTTGTTTAACGTCGGTGTTAAGCAAAATAACTTCATGGGAACGGGAAAGAGCCTCTCTGTGTCAGGCGCTAAAAGTGATTCCACCATTAATGCCCGTTTAAGCTATAACAATCCTTACCATACTGTTGATGGAGTTGGACGTGGCTTTAATGTTTTCTATGAAGAAAATGAAGCTGATGAAGATGATGTTTCAGATTACAGTAGTGATGCGTTTGGTGCGGATATTAACTACACTATTCCACTCACTGAAGATAACTCACTCCGTTTAAGTATTGGTGCTGAGCATAGAGAAATTAAGACATCAGATAACACTCCAGATCATATTAATGAGTTTATCAGCAAATATGGTGATAACTATGACAACTTCTTGGGAAAAGCTAGTTATATCCACGATACTCGTGATCGCTTCTTATTCCCTACAAAAGGTGTAAGGCACAATATATCGCTTGAAGTAGGTTTGCCAGGAAGTGATCTGGAATACTACAAGCTAAGATATCGTGGTGCTTCTTACTTCCCTGTTAGTGAAAATGTTACTTTTGCAGTTAAGGGTGGTATTCAAACAGGTGATGGTTTTGGAGATACACCTGAACTTCCCTTCTTTGAAAGATTCTATTCTGGTGGTATTAGCACTGTTCGAGGATTCGACAATAATAGTTTAGGTCCTCGTGACTCTAATGATGACCCGATGGGTGGCTCATTTGCTGTTGATGCAAGAGCAGAGCTTCAATTCCCGGTTCCATTTGCTGCCGATGTTAAAGGCCTGCGTATGAGTGCCTTTGTTGATGCAGGTAATGTGTATGAGGATTTTGATAAATTTGAAGCCGATGAAATTCGCTACTCTGCAGGTTTAGCTGCAACTTGGATGTCGCCATTAGGCCCATTCACTTTAAGTTATGCAAAGCCGCTTAACTCTAAAGACGGTGATGAAGAACAAGAAATTCAGTTCTCGATTGGTGCAAGTTTCTAATTATTAGAATTTACCAGGGGTTTATTAGGCATTTATTAGAGAGCAGATCAGTGAATAATTAGAGATACTCTGTAAAAAACAATGCACACCTAGTACAATCTGTCTCATGTTTAGAGACAATCATATATGTAGTACCAGCAAAGGCAATAAACGTTATGCGTTTATTGCCTTTGCTTTTTTTGCGCAATTATTTATTAGTAACTATCTATCGGCTAAAGAGCTTGTATCCGTAGGTGTTGTAAATGTTACTTATTTAATGGAAAAAGCACCTCAGTCAGAAGTTGCCAGTACCCAACTAAAAAGTAAGTTTTCACCTCAGGAAAAGAAACTAGCTTTGGAGTTGGATGAGCTTAATAAATTAGAAGTTGAGCTTGGTAAGATTAAAAAATCCAAAAAGAACGTTACCCTACAACGCCAAAAAGAACGAGAGCTCAGATCAAGAAAGCGTATTCGCAGCAGGTCTCTTCAAGACTTTAGAGAAGAGTTACGTTTTGCGCGTGATTCTGCGCTCGACGATGTGCAAAAAGAAGTTTTTAGTGCGATTGATGAAGTCAGAGTTCAGGAAAATATAGACATCGTTTTACAAGACTATGTCTCTGCAAGCCAATCCGTAGATATTACTCCTTTAGTTCTCGAATACCTTAAGAATAAGCTGGATGCTTCCCAGAGTGGGAATGCTGGGAAAAACAAAACTAAATGAGGGTTACTTTAGAAAGTCTTTCCGAGTTAACGGGTTCAGCTGTCAAAGGGAATAAGCTTGTAGAAATTAGTGCGGTAGCTTCTTTACAGGATGCTACAGAAGGGCAAATTAGTTTTGTCAGTAATCCTAAATATATTTCATCTTTAGAAAGTACTGATGCATCAGCCGTTATCTTATCCCCCGAACTGGCAAAGCAGTATTCAGGTAACGCGCTCATTAATAGTGATCCATACCTAACTTTTGCCAAAGTTCTTGGAATTATCTATAAAAAAGAAAAGCTGAAAGGCTCTGTTCACCCCAGTGCAGTTGTTGCAGATGATGCTCATATAGCCGCTGATGTAACGATCGCTGCAAATGTTGTTATTGAAGCAGGTGTCACTGTAGGAAAAAATACAGTTATTGGAGCAGGTAGTTACATTGGTGAGAATTCACATATTCAGGAAAATGTAATTATAAATCCCAATGTAACCTTGTATGCTGACACTAAAATAGGAAGTGATTGCATCCTTCATTCTGGAGTTGTTATAGGTGCTGATGGGTTTGGTTTTGCGCCTACAGAAGATAAAAATTGGTACAAAATACCTCAAATTGGTAACGTAATCCTTGGCAAGGATGTAGAAATAGGGGCTAGTACTACAATCGATCGTGCCGCTTTAGGTTCTACAATCATTGGTGATGGTGTGAAACTTGATTGCCAAATCCATATTGGTCATAACGTTAAAATCGATGAATTCTCCATTATGGCAGCGGGATCATTAGTTGCTGGGAGTACTTCTATTGGCAAGCGTTGCCAAGTAGGCGGTGCGGTAGCAATATCTGGACACTTAGAAATTGCTGATGATGTCGTTATCACTGGTAATTCAATGGTTATAAAATCGATTAAAAGTGGGGGGGTGTATTCTTCAGGAATACCATCCGATACGAATAATAAGTGGCGTCGTAATGTGGCTAGATTTAGACATTTAGATGATATGGCGAAAACCATTAAACATCTTGAAAAAGCTCTGAATAAAACAACGAATAAAAACGAGCGAGACTAAGTAATGAGTGAAGCTAACAATGACTGAGGTTAACAATAGCGGTTTAGAAACCATTATGGATGTTGCTGAGATTAGAAGATTTCTTGCTCATCGTTATCCGTTTCTTTTGGTTGATAAGGTTATTCAACTTGAGCCAGGGAAATCAATTACAGCAATAAAGAATGTAACAATTAACGAGCCCTTTTTTAACGGGCACTTCCCTGAAAAGCCTATAATGCCAGGCGTGTTAATTGTAGAAGCGATGGCACAAGCAACGGGGTTATTGGGTTTTAAAACCATGGATGCTGAGCCGCAGCCGAACTTGCTTTATGTGCTAGCAGGTATCGATAAAGTAAAGTTTAAGCAGCAAGTAGTTCCTGGAGATCAGTTGGAACTATATGCGGAGATTATTCGTCATAAAGGACCTGTGTGGATCTATAAGACAGAAGCACGCGTAAATGGAGTCGTAGTGACTTCAGCCGAAATTAAATGTGTAGCAACAAATTCTAATGCGTAACCATGAACAAAGAAGATAAATGAGCATACATCCAACAGCAATAATAGATCCTTCTGCTGAGCTAGCAGATGACGTAGAAATATCGCCTTACGCAATTATTGGAGCAGGTGTTTCAATCGACAGTGGCACGTGGGTTGGGCCGCATGCGGTTATCGAAGGCCCAACGACCATCGGTAAAGAAAATCGGATTTTTCAGTTTGCTTCGGTCGGTGCTGAGCCCCAGGACAAAAAATACAAAGGTGAAGATACAACACTAATTATCGGTGATCGCAATGTGATTCGTGAAAGTTGCACAATCAATCGTGGTACCGCACAGGATATTGGCTACACCAAAATTGGTGATGATAACTGGATTATGGCTTATGTGCATATCGCCCATGATTGCGTGGTAGGTAATAGTGCTATCTTTGCAAATAACGCAACACTGGCGGGTCATGTGACGATACATGATTATGCTATTTTAGGCGGCTTCACGCTGGTTCATCAATTTTGTCATGTCGGAGAGCACTCATTTACTGGCATGGGTACATCCTTAGGTAAAGATTTACCTCCTTATATTATGGCGACTGGCGCACCGGGAGTTCCTCGTGGAATCAATAACGAAGGCCTTAAACGTCACGGCTATAGTTCTGATGAGCGTGCCAATATCAAGCAGGCGTATAAAAAACTCTACCTGAAAAATCTAACATTAAGCGATGCAATTGCAGAGTTAGAAAATGCCGAAGATCCTCATACCAAATTGATGACTGAATTCTGTCAACGCAGTCAAACTGGGCGTGGAATCATACGTTAAGGACTGAGAATATTAATAATATGCAAAACTATTACTTGTCTTTTTGGTCCAGCTCAAATGATCTCAAATCGTTGCGTAGAATAACTATGCGCCTCTTGAGATTATTCGATTTGAAACAAAAAATCAGCGTCTACTTTCGCACATTATTAAATCCTCAATCCTGATGCGGATTGCTATTATTGCTGGCGAGACATCTGGGGATATCCTAGGTGCACGCTTAATAGAATCATTAAAAGTTCATTATCCACAGGCAACATTCGAAGGTATCGCCGGCAAGGAAATGCAGCAAGCAGGCTGCAAAACGATGTATGCGATGGATCGTTTATCGCTAATGGGATTCAGTGAAGTATTGCCCCGCTATTTAGAATTAACCAAGTTACGAAATCGATTGATTAAAGACTGGGTTCGAAACCCACCGGATGTCTTCGTAGGCATTGATGCTCCGGACTTCAATTTAAAAATAGAAAAGAAACTGTTTCAGGCAGGAATACCTTCAGTTCATTACGTGAGCCCTTCTTTTTGGGCGTGGCGCGAAGGCCGAGTTAAAAAAATGGTGAATGCGATGAGTTTAATGCTCACACTTTTTCCATTCGAAGTTGATTTCTATAAAAAGCATGGAATCAATGCAGAATTTACCGGACATCCACTTGCGGATGAAATTCCAGTCGATGCTGATCCATTAGTTGCTAGAAAACAATTAGACTTACCTGACGCGAGTTTTATATTAGCCGTGCTTCCAGGCAGTAGAATGGGCGAAATAAAGCGTATCGCTCCTGATTTCCTTGAAGGCTTGAAGTTAATCCATGCAAAGCATCCAGATTGGCAGTTTGTTTCACCATTGATCAATGAAAAAGTAAGAAATGAATTCGATTTACTAAAACAGCAGATTGCTCCAAACCTATCGATCACTTATATCGATGGGCAGTCACGCCTTGTGATGCAAGCGGCAGATCAAATTTTAATGGCGTCAGGAACGGCTGTATTAGAAGGGATGCTGGTTGGAAGACCAATGGTGGCGGCTTATCGTGTAACACCCACTACGGCTAAAATAATACGGTTATTTAAGATGATTAAATCGAAGTATTATACGTTGCCCAATAATTTGGCAGATGAGTACTTAGTGCCAGAATTGATACAGGAAGATATCACTGCAGGTAATGTGTTCAACGAAGTTGAGCAGCAGTTTTTACAGAAAGAAGATCAGAGAAATCACATGCTCACACGGTTTGATGAAATCCATAAACAGCTAGCTCAAAATTCAAGTCAAAAAGCCGCGCAAGCCATCTACACTATGCTAGACAGCGCTAAGTTAGAGAGCACTAAGCAAGTTAAATTAGAAGGAGTAAAATCTTGAGCGTAATGTTTATTGCAGGTGTCGATGAAGTAGGGCGGGGGCCATTAGCAGGTGCGGTAGTTGCAGCAGCGGTGATTCTGGACCCCAGAAAGCATATAGAAGGCTTAGCTGATTCGAAAAAACTCAGTGAAAAAAAGCGAAACGAACTAAACTTAGAGATTAGAGAAAAAGCACTTTGCTGGTCTTTAGGTAGAGCAGAAGTCGAAGAGATTGATGATATCAATATCCTTCAGGCGAGTTTATTAGCGATGAAGCGCGCGGTAGAAGGTTTATCAATTCGTCCTGATCACGTTAAGATCGATGGCAACAAAGGCATTGATATGGATATTTCTATGGAAACTATCATCAAAGGTGATTCTAAAGTAGCTGCCATAAGTGCCGCATCGATTATCGCTAAAGTGGCGCGTGATAAAGAAATGGTTGAGCTGGATAATCTGCACCCAGAATATGGCTTTGCATGCCACAAAGGTTATCCAACAAAGCAACATCGAGAAGCGCTGATTAAATACGGAGCCCTATGCCATCATCGTAAAAGCTTTAAGCCAGTACGTGACGTATTAGAAGGTAATTGTCAGCAGAGCTAATGTTACAAACTTAACTCAGATATCGAAACTAAAAACTTCAGTAACAAGTAAATTCAGTAACAAGTAAATTTAACCGCAGATAAATTCAATAACAGGTAAATAGTATGTCTAAACCACGTCTAATTAGTTTTAAAGTATGCCCATTTGTACAACGCAGCGTAATTTTAATGCAGGAAAAAGGCGTTGAATACGATATTGAATTTATCGATGTTTATAACCCGCCAGAATGGTTCTTGGAGCTTTCTCCAACGGGAAAAGTACCTGTGCTTCAAATTGGTGATGATGTTTTATTCGAGTCTGCAGTAATTAGTGAATATCTGGATGAAGTTTACTTACCCTCATTGCATCCAGCTGACCCATTAGCAAAAGCTAAAAACCGTGCCTGGATTGAATACACCTCGCCACTTTACATGGGTACGTTTAATCTGTTGATGGCAAAAACCAAAGAAGATGCGGATAAAGCCATTTCGGAAATGGGCAAAAGTCTAGAAGGTTTACAAAAAGCAAAGCAGGCAGAACCATGGTTCAATGGTGAGAATTTCTCATTGGTTGATATCGCATCAGCGCCTTTCTTTGTGCGTGCCGAATTCTTCAAAAAACACTTCCAATTAGATCTTTTGAAAGATTTTCCAAAATTGCAAAAATGGTCAGAGCTAGTGCTCGCCAGACAGACTGTAAAAGATTCAATTGTGGAAGGCTTTGAGCAGATGCTGTTAGGTCGTATGGAGTCAAATGAGAGTTATTTAAAGCAATCTTAATATGATTCGTATCATTTAAATGTAAAAGGTCACCCCCCTACTTTTACGTGGTTTTTTCACTCAAAAATAGTGAAAACCACGCCCTTCGGGTCGTTGTCGCTGTGCTCCAACGTTGTCTCACTGTGTTCGGCTGAGCACTTTTTCTATATTGCTACTGGTCTAACTATTGCTCTCAACGAAACAGCATCGCTTATAACGCTTGCCGCTACCACAAGGGCAAGGTGACTTTTTTTTTGGCCTAATCTCTTTCGTAATTGCGGCAACATCTTGTTGATAAAAGTCTTTTAACGCCTCGTAAACCTCAGGGTGTTTACGGCATAACATGCTGGGTCTTTCAAAAAAGTATTCCGTAGCAACTGCAAAAAACTCCATCGGGTTAGTGCCACCGTAATCTCTTATATTGCTACTATTGTTATGGATTTTTCCGATTTCTTTTCTAACTAAATCCAACCAAGGTAGCGCATGTATATGATCAGATAAGCGCTCAGGAAAACCATCCAAGCCTCCATCGACCACATCCAATAAATGTGAAAACTCATGCAAGGCTACATTCTTTTTATCCCGATCATTGGAAAAGCCATAATGCAATGCAGGCTTACTTAAAATCATCTGCCCTCTCATCGCACCTGTCCCGACCATGCCCTGTATCCCAGAGTCCGGCTGACCAAACTGTGAATGCTCATTAAAAGAGCCAGACACCAAAGACACCGTATGAAGATTTACATAATACCAATCGGGAAATCGCCACACGAGAATAATAGCAGCAGAAGCCACCAACAACTCATCCTGTTCAATCACCTCAACATCGTGACCCACTATCTGAGTGGTTTGTAAAAATAGCCCTGCTCTTTGCTCGAATAACTGCTTCTCTGCATCATTTAAGGCAGCATAGAAAGATACGTTTTGTGATAAAAATGTCCGCATCTCATTGCTAAGAGGCTTAAGCTCGATAGCGTAGTCGCGTAAACCAAATAAGCTGACAAAAAACTGCTTAAACTTTTCTAATAAAGGCATCGAGATTTACCTGAACGGTTTTATAAATAAGCAGAGAATGCACAAAACGGATAGAGCATCCAGCATTTGGAGAAGCTACAGCGTATTTTTATGGATTCAATACGTGGTGTCCTGGTTCTTATTATAAATTTGATAAAAAGACACTCCCGCCTTTTTGGCACATTGCCTGTTCTAGCAGTCGATGATAAATTATTTATTGATTAAATATTGGATGATCTATTTATCTTATGCAGAATTATTGGCTTTCATTTTTTTCACATTGAACATTAACGTCTTCAAGAACAGTGCATATAATTTCTTCTAAAGCTTGTAATTTATTTTCATCGATCCAGCCTTTGAATCGCTTTCTTTTTTTGCTGCCAATTTTGCCGTTATTCTGAAGAGCCAACTGAATAAACAAATTTAGTTCTTTGTTGGGTACATCATATAACTTCTCTATTGCTTTCTTAACAGCATCATATTTAACTATATACATGACCTCTTGCATTAAGTCCTCAGAAATCGCCGCTTCCATCATTTTGTAAAGGAACAAAACATGGTTTGTGAAGTCAGGATAGCGATATAAGTAATTAATGTCATTATTGATAGTGATGCTATGGTCTTTTTCATCAATATCATAATTAATCAATGCCATAACTGGTTTAGATATTTTTTCTAAAACATCATTGTATTCATCGTACCTCTGAAGAATTGTTGCAGATACGGGAATGATAAAGTCTTGTTCTGTCTTTATTCGAGACTTTAAAACATCATGTATTAAATATCTATGGACCCGCCCATTACCGTCACTAAATGGATGAATATACACAAAACCAAAAGATAATATTGCGGCATGCATCATTGGGGGAAGAGAACTATCTAATAGAAGGGATCTATGCATTTCAAGCAATCCATTCATCATGCTGGGTACATGAATAAATTTTGGACCTATAAAGTGAATGTTCTCTTCATAACCGTCTTGCCACGTTACTCTTGTTTCTCCTACATATATTTCTTCCTCCCTATAATTATCGTCTTTTTTATCACTGCGTACTATTTCGTTCTGTACATCCAATAATCGTCTCTTATTGAGATTTATAGTGCCACTAGTTTTTAATACTCGATAAAATTTTCTCATTTTATCTTCAGGAGGTGTTTCTTTTTCTATTTCTGTTGAAGATTTAGTCTCTTTTGTATAAAGATATTCTACTGAACGTCCTAAAAGTTCGGAGTTAACAGACCCATGCATTTGGGTAAGTTCTGCTTGTGCGACTTCCATAAGGTTTTTACTTGCCCAGTCTATTACTTCAGGGGTTTTTCGTATCATTGGACAGAAATCTTTATTTCCAAGGCAATTGTTTACTATTCTTGTTCTAGGGTTTTTAATACCGTTTTTAGATGTAAAATAAAAGTTCGTATCCAGTAAGTCTGAGTAGTTTGCTTGACTGTTTTCAATATTTAGTTCTTTCGACATTAACCACTCATATAGAAACCAGATACATCTTCTTGCTATGGCCTGAGGTTTTTCTAGAATATATGCCTCTAAACCACTTTCATCTAGCTTTTCAAATATAGGGACTAAATAAGCGAGCCTAACACCTTGATAATTAATAGCAGTCTCTATTTGTTCATATAAATTTGAACCAACTTTCTTGTTTTT
>RCNF010000573.1_pt1 | contig 18900 bp, 21 predicted proteins | sample 2041311 | NCBI WGS metagenome assembly RCNF01 (sample SAMN09708228, study PRJNA481090) | Marine sediment metagenome, whole genome shotgun sequencing project. | biome: marine sediment; feature: ocean; material: sediment; isolation source: Sewage treatment plant 2 marine sediment (STP2) ... | reverse complement strand
CATCGCAACTGCATCGCTTGCATATTGCTCCAGAACGTCACGCGCGACATGGCGGGCGGCAGCCGAGGTTAATCGGGTTTCGTCTTTGATCATCTTTGCTATATCTGGATTTTCCACCTCCAAGGCTGCAAAAAAGTGGCCCTGAGCTGATAACAACGCCTCAACTTCTTCCTGAGGCGACGCCAGTTGATCCTCAGTCGCACCAGCGTCGTCCAGATACCCGACAAGGGCTTTGCTGCTTTCAGCCAGACGGGCGCTGTCCTCATTAATGTTACGATGAAAACGGTTGCGCCACTCTGGCTCCAATTCCTTAGTCTCTGCCAAAATTGATGCCGTCGAGTGAATCGCCGCTGCAGTTGACAAAACTTCATGCAGCGAGGCCGCCAATTGTGGATCGTGCGCCACCCGATCCGTCAATGTCTCCACTGTTCGCTCCAATGATGCGATCCGGCGATGGGCCCCGACCAAGACTGATGCCCATCCCGGAAACCGGCCGGCAAACTCATCTGCGCGATCCGCCTCGGCTTTGACAGATTTGGCATCTGCTGCTGCTTCGCGTAGCGCCGCGATCAGGGCAGCTTCGGCTCCCTCTGCAAGCATAGAGGCTTCAACATCAAGGACACGTGCGATGTCGAGCAAAAGCTTGCCGCCGATTCTGCGGCGGTTATGCTCGATCAGATTAAGATAGGACGCGGATATTCCGATCTGGCGGGCCAGTTCAGCCTGCTTGAGCGACGCCATAATACGCCGCTCGCGGATTCGACTTCCGGTTAAGGTGTCACGGGCCAACCTGGTATCCTTTGCTCGAGGTAGAAATTTCGAGGTATTTCAATGGGTTTCTGCACTGCAACATAATGAAATTTACAACATCACAGCGAACCTTGTGCAATTATTTACAAAATAATCGTTCAGGACAAGGGGCTTGTTGCGCAATTTTCAAAAGGAACGCGATAATGGCTTTGCACGAAAACGTGCGCGCGCTGTGTGGACAGGGAGCCCACTGCGCACTTCACGATATGGGAGGATTCAATGTCCAATTCGAACTTTACGCGTCGCGGCCTGATGAAAACCAGCGCTGTCGCTGGTGCTGGTCTGGCTTTGCCGACGATCTTTACGGCGTCGTCCGCCGCTGCGTACACAAACGAGCCCACCGGTTCCAGTGTTACGCTTGGCTTCAACGTTCCACAAACCGGTCCTTATGCTGATGAGGGTGCAGACGAACTGCGCGCCTACGAGCTGGCGGTTGAACACCTGAATGGCGGCGGCGACGCCGGCATGATGCCCACGTTCAGCTCAAAAGAGCTGACTGGCGACGGCATTCTTGGCAAAAAGGTCGAGTATGTCACAGGCGACACTCAGACCAAATCTGACGCGGCCCGCGCCTCTGCCAAATCGATGATCGAAAAAGACGGTGCGGTGATGATCACCGGTGGTTCGTCTTCGGGTGTGGCGATTGCGGTACAAGGCCTGTGCCAAGAAGCTGGCGTAATCTTTATGGCTGGTCTGACCCACTCCAACGACACAACCGGGAAAGACAAAAAAGCCAACGGTTTCCGTCACTTCTTTAACGGCTATATGTCTGGTGCTGCTTTGGCGCCTGTGCTGCAGAGCAACTACGGCTCGGACCGCAAGGCCTATCACCTGACGGCTGACTATACGTGGGGCTGGACACAGCAGGCGTCGATCGCGGCTGCAACAGAAGCTCTTGGCTGGGAAACTGTAAACAACGTTCTGACACCGCTTGCGTCGACTGACTTCTCGTCTTACATCGCGCCAGTTCTGAACTCTGGTGCGGACGTGCTGGTCCTGAACCACTACGGTGGCAACATGGTGAACTCGCTGACCAACGCAGTTCAGTTTGGCCTGAAAGACAAGCAAGTCAACGGCAAGCAATTTGAGATCATTGTGCCGCTGTATTCGCGTCTGATGGCCCGTGGTGCTGGCGAAAACGTTAAAGGCATCTTTGGCTCGACAAACTGGCACTGGTCGCTACAGGATGAAGGCTCCAAAGCGTTCGTTAAATCCTTTGGCACCAAATACGGCTTCCCGCCCAGCCAGGCGGCGCACACGACCTACGTACAGACGATCCTGTATGCAGATGCGGCGCAACGTGCGGGCACATTCAACCCATGTGGCATTGTCGAAGCTCTTGAGGGCTTTGAGTTTGATGGCATGGGCAACGGCCCAACACTTTATCGTGCGGACGATCACCAGTGCTTCAAAGACGTGCTGGTTGTGAAGGGTAAAGACAACCCGACATCTGAGTTCGACCTTCTTGAAGTGGTCGAAGTGACTCCGGCGGCGCAGGTAACCTATGCACCGGATCACGAGATGTTCGCAGGCGGAAGCCTGGGCACCTGTAATCCTGGCGCCTGATCACTTTGGTAGGGCGGGTTTATTCCCGCCCTACCCTTTCGCGAACCACTACGGCACGCACATCAATAAATCCGGGCTGGGACAATGGACGCAATACTCCTGCAAATTCTGAATGGGCTCGACAAGGGCTCGGCTTATGCGCTTATCGCATTAGGCCTCACACTCATCTTCGGCACGTTGGGCGTGGTCAACTTTGCCCACGGCGCGCTGTTCATGATCGGCGCCTTTTGTGCAGTCACCGTGCAGCGTATCCTGAACATCAGCTACGAAACCATCGACGAGAGCCAAAAAGATTTTCTGGGCAAACCCCTGAAGGTTAAAAGCACCTATATTGAGGACTGGTTCGGCCCTGAACTCGGCGCATCGATTATCGACTGGTCTGTGCCGCTGGCAATTCTATTTGCGATTCCCGTCATGCTTGTCGTCGGCTATGTTATGGAACGCGGACTGATCAAACATTTTTACAAACGCCCCCATGCGGACCAGATTCTTGTCACATTCGGCCTGGCAATCGTTCTGCAGGAAGTTATCAAATTTTTCTATGGCGCCAATCCTATCCCCACCGGCGCACCCGACGCGTTCAAAGGCTCATTCGATTTTGGGGTATTGCTGGGATATGAGGCCAACGCCATTATCTACCCTTACTGGCGACTAGTCTACTTTGCCTTCTCAGCCGTGATCATCAGCGGTGTGTTCGCATTCCTGCAATTCACCACCTTTGGCATGGTTGTACGCGCCGGTATGGCGGATCGCGAAACCGTCGGCCTGCTCGGCATCGACATCGACAAACGGTTTACCATCATGTTTGGTATCGCCGCCGCAGTCGCGGGACTCGCAGGCGTGATGTACGCGCCGATCAACTCACCCAATTACCACATGGGCATGGACTTTCTGGTGCTGAGCTTTGTTGTGGTTGTGGTCGGAGGCATGGGCAGCTTGCCCGGCGCCGTGCTGGCCGGTTTTCTGCTGGGTGTTCTGGAGAGCTTTGCCTCAATGAACGAAGTGAAGTCGTTGTTGCCGGGCATCGACCAGATCATCATCTATCTGGTTGCAATTATCATTCTGCTCACCCGTCCGCGGGGCCTGATGGGCCGCAAAGGTGTGATGGAGGATTAAGACCATGCTTGGATTAAACAAAAAAGACGGAACACTCCTTCTCGTGGTGGCCATTCTAACATTGTGTGCCCCCTTCATTCTCAACCCTTTCCCCGAAGGCTCGGGCATGGCTCAGTTTAATGCGGGCTACCCTGACCTCATGCAGCGTTTTGTGATCTATGGCATATTTGCCATCGGGTTCAACATTTTGTTTGGTCTGACGGGCTATCTCTCATTTGGTCACGCCGCGTTTCTGGGCGTCGGATCATATTCTGCGGTCTGGATGTTCAAACTGGTGGGGATGAACGTATTGCCCGCCATTGCGCTCAGTGTGGTTGTCGCCGGTTTGTTTTCGCTCTTGATTGGTTTTATTAGCCTGCGGCGATCGGGGATCTACTTTTCAATCCTCACGCTGGCCTTTGCCCAGATGTCATTCAACCTCGCCTATTCAGTGTTAACACCCATCACCAATGGCGAAACCGGCCTGCAGCTCACGCTCAGCGACCCGCGCGTTCTGGGGGTCTCTGCGACAGCTGACGGATCGATTCCGGTCACAAACCTGCTCCCTGGGTTCGAGATGCGCTCGACCTACGTACTGGATCTGGGCCCCTGGCTGTTCCAGTTCAATCTGGGCTTCTATCTCTGCGCTATGTTTATGCTGCTGGCCTTCTACATATCGATCCGCATCTTCCGTTCGCCATTTGGAATGATGCTGCGTGCAGTCAAGTCAAACCAGCAGCGGATGAACTATACCGGCCTGAACACCAAGCCTTATACGCTTGCGGCCTTTGTCATCTCCGGAATGTATGCTGGCCTGGCCGGTGGTCTGCTGGCGTCGATGGACCCTCTTGCAGGGGCCGAACGAATGCAGTGGACCGCATCAGGTGAGGTTGTTCTGATGACTATTCTCGGTGGAGCCGGAACGCTGATCGGACCGATCCTCGGGGCAGGCTTTATCAAATACTTCGAGAACATCTTTTCAAAGATCAACGACAACGTTCTGCACCAGTGGTTTTCATTCATGCCCGATGGGATTGAGGATTTTCTTGTAACCATCGTGCACCCGTTTGTGGGCAAAGGCTGGGCGCTGACGCTGGGCCTGATGTTCATGGCAGTGGTGATCTTCCTGCCCGGTGGTCTGGTCCAGGGCGGACAAAAGATAATAAGCATGATCCGTCGAGACAAATCCACGAATACAGATGACCCTGCTGCCAAGCAGCCCGCGGAATAGGGAGACAAAGCTATGGGCATTCTCGAAGTTAAAGATGTGAACAAGCGCTTCGGCGGGTTGCAGGCGCTGGGGGACGTAAATCTCAGCATCGCAGAAAACTCGGTGCATGCCATCATCGGACCAAACGGCGCGGGTAAATCCACCCTGCTTAATTGTCTTGTGGGCAAGCTGATCCCAGACACCGGGTCTGTCATGTTTGATGGCCAATCCGTTCTGGGGCGCAAGCCTTTTGAAATCAATCAGATGGGCATTTCACGGGTGTTTCAGACGCCAGAGATTTTTGGCGATCTGACGGTTCTTGAAAACATGATGATCCCTTGCTTTGCCAAACGCGACGGGGCGTTCGAACTGAACGCGCTATCACAAGTGACCAGCCAGACTGACGTGCTCGAAAAAGCCGAAGCTATGTTGCTGGACATGAACATGGCGGACAAACGGCAGATGCATTCGGCCGCATTGTCGCGCGGTGACAAGCGGCGACTTGAGATCGGAATGTGCCTTAGCCAAGAGCCCCGCCTACTGCTGCTGGATGAACCGACGGCCGGCATGGCGCGGGCAGACACCAACAACACCATCGACCTGCTAAAACAGATCAAGGAAGAGCGTGATATCACCATCGCAATCATCGAACATGACATGCACGTGGTTTTTTCGCTGGCAGAACGCATTACTGTACTGGCTCAGGGCACTCCGCTGGTCGAGGATTCACCGGAAAACATCAAAGGCCATCCCAAGGTGCGCGAAGCGTATCTGGGTGAAAGCGCATAAAGTGCTGAAGGGAAAAAACTCATGAACGTCAAACCCGACTTTTCCAAGAACGCCAATCAGGCCGTCACTGCCCCTGCCTTTCTGTCGGTCTGGGACATGCATGCCTACTACGGTGAAAGCTACATCGTGCAAGGCATCAGCTTTAATGTCCACGAGGGCGAAATCCTTGCCCTGCTGGGGCGTAACGGTGCGGGCAAAACGTCGACATTACGCGCCATTGCACGACTCGATGACCCGCAACTGTCACATGGCGAAATCTGGCTGGATCACCAACCTCTGCACAAGATGAAAAGCCATCAGGCATCAGCAGCAGGATTGGGGCTTGTTCCCGAAGATCGCCGCATCATCTCGGGCCTGACCGTCGAGGAAAACCTGAAGCTTGCGCAGATCGCGCCGCCAATCGGATGGTCGCTTGAACGGATATACGATCTCTTTCCGCGCATGGGCGAACGGCGCCAGCAAGAGGGCACAACCCTTTCAGGTGGTGAACAACAGATGCTGGCCATCGCCCGCGCGCTGGCTCGGGACATCAAGGTGTTGCTACTGGACGAACCCTATGAAGGACTGGCACCTGTTATCGTTGACGAAATCGAAAAGACCCTGATGGTCATCAAAGAACAGGGTATTACCACCGTAATCGTTGAACAAAACGCGGTGCGTGCTCTGCAGTTGGCTGATCGCGCTGTTATTCTGGACACCGGCGGTATCGTGTTCGACGGGGCCGCAAATGAAGTGCTCGAAAACGAACAGCTGCGTGCCGAATATCTGGCGATCTAAATCGGCTACCAGCCGAGATCTCAGCTCTGCCGGTAGTCACTGCTTACCCGAACAAGTTTAACTATCTTGAGTGTGTTTCGGCCAAATGCTTAACACCCCGTTCACTTTTGTCTGTGCAAACTACCACCGGGTGAGGGCTCCGATCATTCTATAACGGAGCAAGGAAATGCAAGTTATCGGAACACCAACGGTTCTGGCGCCGCACAGTACGGGGCACCCCGGGGCGTTGCCGGAGACCCCAAAGAAGGTAGCCGAGGCCGGCCTGATTAAGCCTGCGACGTCAGGCGCAAGCACAACAGGCGCGCAAGACCGCCCCGGCCACTATGAAAACAGGCCAGAAAACCGAAAAAACCGCGCCGCGCCGCCATCTGCGCTGCAAATTGAGATTGAGACGATGTTGGCAGAGCAGGCAGAAGAGCTTGCTGAAATGAAGCAGGAAATGCTGGTCTACGAATAGCCTTAGTAAAGATAAACCCTTTGGTTCCTGCCCGTCGCAGAGGTCGTTATGTCTTCTGAAGCAATCGCTGGCGCAGGTCTGTTTTTAACACCTTGCCGTAGTTGTTCTTGGGCAGTTCTTTCAGAAAAATGTAAGCCTTAGGGCGTTTAAATCGGGCTATGTTGTTTTTGCAAAGCTGGTCTAGTGCCGCAGCATCAGCGCTACCGACAACAAAAGCCACGACATCCTCGCCCCATTCAGGATGTGGCCGGCCAACAACAGACGCTTCTGCGATGTCCGGATGCAACAACAACACCTCTTCGACCTCACGCGGATAGATATTGGATCCGCCGGAAATGATCATGTCCTTGGACCGGTCCTGCATCGTCACATACCCGTCTTCGTCCATGAAACCCATATCGCCGGTCATCAGCCAACCTTTTATCAACGTCTTGGCGGTGGCATCGGGATTGTTCCAATATCCCTGCATGACAGTGTCGCCACGCACCATGATTTCTCCGTGGCTGCCAAGCGGCAAAGGGTTTCCGCTGGCATCCCCTATTTGTACTTCAACCGCAGACTGAGCCCGCCCGACCGACACCAGCCGCGCGCGCCAGCGCGGATCCGTGCGGTCCGATACATCGGAACGGTTCAGAACACTGATTCCCATCGGGCATTCGCCCTGCCCATAGATTTGCACAAATTTCGACCCAAACAGTGCAGTCGCCTCAACAATATCAGCCAGATACATCGGCCCGCCTGCGTAGATGACAGTTCTCAGGCCCTCTCCAGTTTCTCCCGTCGCCGCAGCAACCTGCGTCATCCTTTTGACCATTGTCGGCGCTGCAAACATCTGAGTATTTCCAAAATGGCGGGCAAGATCGAATATCTCGGCCTCGTCAAACCCGCCCGAGACCGGGCAAACGTGCCGGGCACCGGCGCGCACGTGCAGCATATTGTAAATACCGGCACCATGGCTCATCGGAGCCGCATAAAGCGTGGTATCAGCCGAACTGACCGAATCGGCATCACTCTGATAACAAAGCGACATTGCAATCAGCATCCGGTGAGTGATCATCACACCTTTTGGACGACCGGTGGTACCGGAGGTGTAGAACAACCACGCCAGATCTTCGGGCGCGCGCGGACACAAACCTACCATCGGTTCGGCGTCAAACAGGCGCAGAAAATCGTTCGATGTGATGTCGATGATCTGTCCCGGGGCATCCGCTTCGGTCAGAGCCTCAGAAAGGCCGGGCGACGTAAAGACAATGCTGGCTGCCGAATCCCCGAGAATAAAGGCTGCCTCGCGACCGTGGAGCTTTGCGTTGATTGGCACAGCAGCCGCGCCCGCATACCAGATTCCATACTGAATGATCAGGTAATCGGGAGAGTTTTTCATAAAAAGTGCAACCCGGTCGCCCTCCCTGACCCCGTGCGTTACAAGCCACGCCGCCACCTGTGCCGCCTTTTTGTGAAAAGCACTATAATCTGCGACCAAATCGCGCCCAAGGAACAGCGCCGGATCGCTGCCATGTGTCTGCGCCCTGCGCTGTAGCCAAAATCCGATGTTCATTGTGCTCTCCCTGCCCTTAGCATCACCCTGCATGACCGAGCGCCGAGCTTCAATCCGACCTGACCTTTTGTGTCTTTGTGTCGCGTACAAAAGAGTTGCTGCGTATCTAACTCAATACGCATCGAACATCGGCTCACGAGGCTTCTTTTCATACCCGACCGCATGACCTATAAGCGGCGCTAACATAAATATGGCGCGCACATAGACACGCCGGGTGAAGCGGTTGAGGATCCTATGACAAAAAGTAATCGAGATGCAGATGTGGCCTTTGTTCAGGCCTTGGCAGAACTGCTGCGCGAAAACGACCTGACAGAAGTGCAGGTGAAGCGGGAATATGGTCAGGATGACAGTCTGAACGTCCGCGTGAGCCGTGGCGTCCCGCAACAAGCGGTTGCGCCGATTGCGGCGGCACCTGCCGTCGCCGCCTCCGCTGTTGCAGCAGCCCCCGCCGCCATCGCAGCCCTGGCAGTTGACGATCCGGCCAGCCATCCCGATGCGGTGACCTCCCCCATGGTCGGGACGATCTACATGCAAGCCGAGCCCGAGTCCCCGCCTTTCATTTCGGTGGGCGCCTCGGTAGCTGAAGGCGACACGCTGCTGATCGTTGAGGCGATGAAAACCATGAACCATATCCCGGCTCCAAGGGCGGGCACGATAAAACGCATCCTAGTGGAAGATGGTGGCGCGGTTGAATATGGCGCTCCGCTGGTGATCTTGGAATAAGGCTCTGGCTATGTTCAATAAAATACTGATCGCTAACCGTGGTGAGATCGCGCTTCGGGTGATCCGGGCTGCACGTGAAATGGGCATACCCAGCGTCGCCGTCCACTCGACCGCAGACAGTGACGCAATGCATGTGCGCATGGCAGATGAAAGTGTGTGCATCGGCCCGCCGTCTGCCACGGAAAGCTATCTTTCGGTTCCGGCGATCATGTCAGCTTGCGAAATAACCGGTGCAGATGCGATCCACCCTGGCTATGGCTTTCTGTCCGAAAATGCCAATTTTGTGCAAATTATCGAAGATCACGAGCTGACCTTTATTGGTCCTACTGCCGAACACATCCGTATGATGGGTGACAAGATCACGGCCAAAGACACCATGAAGGCGCTTGGCGTGCCCTGCGTTCCGGGCAGCGAGGGCGGGGTTCCGGACCTAGCCACGGCTCAGAAAATCGGCGCCGACATCGGCTATCCGGTCATCATCAAAGCCACTGCCGGTGGTGGCGGGCGCGGCATGAAGGTCGCTGAAACGGCCAAAGATATGGAAAGCGCGTTTCTCACCGCGCGGGCCGAAGGCAAATCCAATTTTGGCAATGATGAAGTCTACATCGAAAAATACCTGCAGACGCCGCGGCACATTGAAATTCAGGTTTTTGGCGATGGCAAAGGCAAAGCGATACATCTCGGAGAGCGGGATTGTTCTCTGCAGCGCCGTCATCAGAAAGTCTTTGAAGAGGCCCCCGGCCCCGCGATCACACCGGCACTGCGTGCCAGAATTGGCAAGGTTTGCGCCGACGCCGTTGCGGCCATCAACTATACCGGTGCCGGCACAATCGAATTCCTGTTCGAGAACGATGAATTCTACTTCATCGAAATGAACACACGTCTTCAGGTCGAACATCCGGTAACCGAAGCAATTTTTGGGGTCGATCTGGTGCGCGAACAAATTCGCGTTGCGTCCGGGCTGCCAATGTCTTGGGTGCAGGATGATCTCAGCATCAACGGTCATTCTATCGAAGTGCGGATCAACGCCGAAAGACTGCCGAATTTCGCACCATCGCCGGGACGGATCAGCCAGTATCACGCGCCGGGCGGATTAGGCGTGCGCATGGACAGCGCGCTATATGATGGGTATGTGATTCCTCCCTATTACGACAGCCTGATTGGCAAACTGATCGTGCATGGGCGCGACCGCCCAGAAGCGCTCGCACGGCTGAATCGCGCATTGGGAGAATTGATTGTAGACGGCGTAGACACAACCATTCCGCTGTTTCGCGACTTGCTGCAGGATCCGGATGTTCATAGTGGCGACTACAACATCCATTGGCTCGAAAAGTGGCTACAGACCCATCTTGAAGGATAACAGCAGATGAGCGGAGGTGTCTCTCTGCCATGACGCTGACACCAGACCTGCTGCTCCACGGCTATTCCATCGGTATCTTTCCGATGGCTGAACATCGGGGAGACCCTGAAATATTTTGGGTCGATCCGGTGCGCCGTGGTATCCTGCCACTGGAAGGGTTTCACATATCGCGATCGTTGCGAAAACGACTTCTGAAAGGCAATTTTCAGGTCAGTGTAGACCAGAAGTTCGAAGATGTAGTGGATTCCTGCGCAGACCGGGCCGAGACTTGGATCAACGACGAAATTCGAAGCCTTTATATATCATTGCACCAAAAACGAAGCGCCCATTCCCTGGAGGTCTGGGATGGGTCGACCTTGGTCGGTGGTGTCTATGGAGTCACTCTGGGTGCCGCGTTTTTTGGCGAAAGCATGTTCTCTCGCCAGACAGATGCCTCCAAAATTGCGCTGGTCTATTTGGTGGACCGGTTGCGGCAGGCAGGTTTCGCTCTGTTTGATACTCAGTTCCTGACGGATCATCTGGCAAGCCTCGGGGCAATAGAAATCACCCGCGCCGCATATCATCTGAGACTCGAGCACGCCTTGAAGGGCACTGCTGACTTCAGCGCCCCGGCGCTGCCTGCGCCTTACGACGTGGTGCAGCGCATGACCCAAACATCATAACGCGCATGGTCAAGCGCGTTCAGGGCGGGCGACGACGCGATCATCCAACCGCTATAGACTGGCACATCTTTCCCCTCCTCGCGAATGACCAAAAATGCGAACGCATCGCCTGACGGATTGCCCGCAGGATAGCGGCATTCGGTCAACTCGATCGACAAGCGGCCAAATTGCGACGTTCTGCCGGATGCCAGTTCAATATCTGAATGGAAGCCGTTGATCTTGTCGAGTCCCCGCAACACCGCCCCGGTCGCGAGGCTGGCGTCTTGTGCGTAAGATGCACTGGCCAAAAGACTGATAATCAGGCCTAGGATTTTCATTCATCGCTGCCCGAGACAAACTTCAGCAACAGAGAAATCAGACTGACGGCGCCTTGTGTATCATCAATCTCAGCCCCCGGCTCAAAGAAAAATGGCGATCCCCCAGGTATGACCTCAACGAAATTCCCCCCAAGCAGCCCCTCGGACGCAACGATGATGGCGCTGTCGTCCGGAATTTCGATACCGTTCACAACACTGACAACAGTGTCAGCTCGGTAGGTTTCCGGGTTCAGCGTTACGCTGGTCACAGTGCCGATCTTGACGCCCGCCAGTCGCACATCGGTGCCGACGCTGACCCCTTCGAGCGAGCGAAAGCTGGCACTTAGCGGATAGCCCTGTGTGCTTGCGCCAAAACCAGTTGCCTGACCAGCATAAACCGCAAACGCAATGGCAGCTGCCAGAACAGCGCCGCCCACAAAGATTTCAGTCTTATTTTCAGACATACCTACGCCCCTATTCGGGAGTCCACGCCTCGTAGTCCGAGCGCGGCGCACCCCCCGCATGCCGGATTGATCCTGACGGAGCGTACGCCAGTTCGGTTCCGGTCAGGTTTTCCTGATGCGGTTTCTGCCAAGATTTATGTACCAGCGGTTTTTCCGTTGGCGGCTCATCCCAAGTGCGGTGCAGCCACCCATGCCATTCAGGCGACACCCGACTGGCTTCGACCTCACCGTTGAAAATCACCCAGCGTTTTTTGTCGTCTTGGGTTTTATAATAGACATTGCCTTGCTCGTCTTCCCCGACGCGCTCGCCTTTGCGCCACGTGAACAATTGGGTGTTCAGCGTCTGACCATTCCACCACGTGAAAACACGCAAAACCTTACTCAGGATACCCATCGGTGCCTCCGGAAAATTGTTGCCTCAGATATGGACCAAAGGCGCGCAAAGGTCCAGCCACAAGGGCAGCGGCGGCATGGATCCCTCACCGCGCGGGCAGCAGGGCTGTCACCTCAATCTCGATCTTGTATTTCGGGTCGATCAAACCGCATTCGATCATCGTCGCCACAGGCGGGTTTGCACCAAAGGTCTCGCGCAACAGCGGCCAGCAAGGTTCAAAATCGTGCCTGTCTGGGAGAATGTAGCGAACCCGAACCACGTCCTCGAACCCAGCTCCTGCGTCGCTCAGCGCCGCGCCAATAATCTCAAGCGCAGATTGGCATTGCTCGACCACGTCCTCAGGTACCGTCGCACCGCCTGCGACCGTGCCCGCGACATGCACAAACCCGCCGGCGACCACGGCACGGCAATAGCCAATTTTGGGTTCATAGGTCTCGCCAGACGAAATCCGACGCATGCTCATGTCAGCCAGCTGTTGCCGGTGTCTTTTCAGCGTCGGCATAAATCATCAGAGGTGCCGCATCGGAATTGACCGCTTCTTCGTTCACAACAACCTCAGTTACAGAATCCAGACCGGGTAGCTCAAACATGGTGTTGAGCAGTATATCCTCAAGGATCGACCGCAAACCCCGGGCACCGGTTTTGCGCAAGATCGCGCGCTTTGCAATTGCCGACAGCGCATCATCGGTAAAGGTCAATGTCGTGTCTTCAATCTCAAACAGGCGTTGGTATTGCTTGACCAATGCGTTTTTGGGTTTGGTGAGAATAGTGACAAGCGCATCCTCGTCCAGATCTTCAAGTGTCGCCAAAACCGGCAAACGACCGACAAATTCTGGTATCAGGCCAAATTTCAGCAGGTCCTCAGGTTCCAGATCATTGAAAATTTCGCCGACACCGCGTTCATCATTGTCCCGCACATCGGCGCCAAAACCCATGGCCGAGCCTTTGCCGCGCGCGGCAATGATCTTGTCCAGCCCGGCAAACGCGCCGCCGCAAATGAATAAGATATTGGTGGTATCAACCTGCAAAAACTCTTGCTGTGGATGCTTGCGGCCGCCCTGTGGTGGCACCGAGGCAACGGTCCCTTCCATCAACTTCAGCAATGCCTGTTGCACGCCTTCACCGGATACATCGCGGGTGATTGAAGGATTCTCAGATTTTCGGGTAATCTTGTCGACTTCGTCGATGTAAACGATACCGCGCTGCGCCCGCTCGACGTTATATTCCGACGACTGCAAAAGCTTGAGAATAATGTTCTCTACATCTTCTCCGACATAGCCTGCTTCTGTCAGCGTTGTTGCATCCGCCATTGTAAACGGAACATCCAATATCCGCGCGAGGGTCTGTGCCAAAAGCGTTTTACCACACCCCGTCGGACCAACTAGAAGGATGTTGGACTTTGCCAATTCGATGTCGCTGCCGGACTTCTGAGCGTGATTGAGCCGCTTGTAATGGTTGTGAACCGCAACCGAGAGCACCTTTTTGGCGAGCGCCTGGCCAATGACGTAATCATCCAGAACACCACAAATATCTTTGGGTGTTGGCACCCCGTCGGTGGATTTTAACCCACTCGCTTTGGTTTCTTCGCGGATAATATCCATGCAAAGTTCGACACATTCGTCACATATGAATACCGTTGGCCCAGCAATCAACTTGCGCACTTCATGTTGGCTTTTGCCACAAAAGCTGCAGTACAGTGTGTTTTTGCTGTCGCCACTTGAAGTCGTTGCCATGTCAAACCTTTCAGGTTTAGCGTTGCGATATACGGCCCAGAGTCAAACCGTAATGCGCCCTGATTTGCACTAGCTTAGGCCAGCGTCCGGTGGTCCACAATCGCAAAATGCGCCCCACCTGCAAGGTGAGGCTTTGTAATTTGCGTGGTGTTGTCAAAAACAGCAGATGTTCTAAGTGTCCTCATCATCTCGCTTAGGGCGGCTGGCCACAATCTCGTCAATAAGGCCAAACTCTTTGGCCTCTTCGGGGGACATGAAATTGTCCCGTTCCAGCGCAGCTTCAACCTTTTTCAGAGTCTGACCGGTGTGGTGTACATAAATCTCATTGAGGCGTGTCTTGAGTTTTTGGGTTTCCTGCGCGTGAATCATGATATCGGTCGCTTGCCCCTGATAGCCTCCAGACGGCTGGTGCACCATTATGCGGCTGTTGGGCAAGGAGAAACGCATTCCCTTTTCACCCGCCGTCAGCAGCAAAGACCCCATCGACGCCGCCTGCCCAATGACCAGCGTGCTGACTTTCGGCTTGATGTACTGCATGGTGTCATAAATCGACAATCCGGATGTCACAACGCCGCCCGGGCTGTTGATATACATAGATATTTCCTTAGACGGGTTTTCCGCCTCAAGGTGTAGCAACTGCGCCACAATCAGCGATGACATGCCATCATGCACGGGACCACTCAGGAAAATGATCCGCTCTTTGAGAAGCCGTGAAAAGATGTCATAGGCCCGTTCGCCCCGGCTGGTCTGTTCCACAACCATGGGGACAAGGGTGTTCATATAGGTGTCGATTGGATCGCGCATATCTGCCTGCCTGCTCTGATGGTTCGGGACCATACCCGAAAATGTATTACGGGAGTCTTAGTATCGCCCATGAGGGGCTGCAAGGGGGGCCGGTCTATTGGGAACCGCAGCCTAAGCCCGGCGCGCGCTGGCCAATCAAGGACAATTGGCCATCAATCACCCCATCAGATCAGAGAGTTTCCGCCCTCGTGACGCCCAGAAACAGGATCTACATTTCTTAGCGTTGCAATCGGCCCCCTAAATCATTGGCCAAATGCAATCTTAACTCCAAATTGTGTCTTTGATCCTGAGACACTCCGTGCACTGGCAGACATGCGAAAAAGGTCGCAATCTGATCTCACCAAAGCTCGCCGGTCTATTTGGCGCAGCTCGACATCGCCGCCGCCATTTGCATGAGTAACCTGCCGTAAAGCTCTGGACCTGCGTCCAAATTGATACCCATCGGATCCAGCAGCGCAATTCTGGCAGCGGTTCCCTCGATCACTGCCTCGACCAGTTTGGTATTGAACTGCGGTTCTGCGAAAACGCACACAACTTGTCGTTCTGCAACACTTGCCCTGACTTCTGCCAACCGTGCCGGGCTCGGCGCTGAGGCGTCGCCGAGAGTCAGCGCACCTCCGGCCTCGATGCCAAATCGCGCTTCGAAATAGTGATACGCATCGTGAAACACCATGAATCGTGTGCCTCGAAATGGGGCAATCATGCTGTCAATCTGTCTCCTGACTGCGATCAACTCTGCCTGCCCTTCGGCGGCATTTGTGGAATATAATGACGCGTTTTCTGGGTCGAGCACCGCGAGTTTGTTCGCGATCTCTGCCATCCAAAGCCCTGCATTGACCGGATCGAGCCACGCATGCGGATCAATTGTTTCATGATCATCTGCGTGGTCATGCCCCTCATCCTCAAACAAGGCACCCTCGCGAAACGGCAAACTAGTGGTGCCCTCTACCGCCAATAATTCAACAACTTCCGCCTTCTCTGCCAGGTTTTGAATTGGCGCAGGCAGCCACGGGGTCAGATCTTCGCCGATCCAAATCACCAAATCCGCGCGCGCCAAAGCCGCCGCCTGTGAGGGTTTCATGGCATATCCGTGCGGCGATGCGCCGGGGCTCAGGATCAGATCAGGCGTCCCTGCGCCTTGCATAACACGCGCCACCAAAGAATGGACCGGAAGGATGTCCACTGAAACCCGCGGCACATCTGCCATCGCGGCGTGCGCAGACAGGCAAATCAAAACGGCAGATAGAGGTCGCATCATGGCCAGCACCTTTGTTATGGTATAACAAGTTGAGACGCTTGATAATTGGAATGTTATAACATATCAACATGGAAATCTAACCAGGGGGCCGCGATGACTGCAATCGGTTTTGAGAACCATGACCACAAGGCCTGCATCAACGACACATTGCGTGCTGCCGAAACTCATTGCAGTGCCGCCAAGCTGCACTTCACCCCTGCACGCCGCCGCGTTTTGGAAATCTTGCTTCAGCAACATCGCGCGATGGGGGCTTATGACATCCTCGAAGTTTTGGGTCGCGAGGGTAAAGGGGCGCAGCCCCCGGTCGCATACCGCGCGCTCGATTTTCTGGTACGCGCAGGTTTTGCTCACAAAATTGAGCAGTTGAACGCCTATATTGCCTGTGCGCATCCCGGTGTAAGTCACGCCCCGGCCTTTCTGATCTGCAGATCGTGCAATGCGGTGGCCGAGGCCGACGCCGAGCTGGCCAAAGGTCGATTGGGAGATGCAGCCCGCGCCGCTGGTTTCGCCATAGAACGCACCATTGTCGAAGCGTCAGGGCTTTGCCCAGCCTGCCAGAATGCAGCCGCGCCGTGACCCTTATCGAAACCAAAAACCTCGACATCGCACTGGGTGGAAAACGCGTGTTGAGCGGGGTGAACTTTGCCCTGCAACCCGCTGAAATTGTGACTATCGTTGGCCCAAACGGCTCCGGGAAATCGACCTTCTTGCGCAGCCTGATCGGCGCCGTGCAACCCTCTGGCGGCAGCGTGTTCCGTCAGCCTGACCTACGGATTGGGTATGTCCCGCAGACGCTGCACATTGATGCGGCGCTTCCAATGAGCGCCGCGCGTTTCCTTGGCCTGCCCCACGCGATCTCTTTGGACACGGCCAACGCGGCATTGCGCCGCGCCGGCGTTCCCGACCTTGCTGACCGACAAATGACGGATCTGTCCGGCGGCCAATTCCAACGGGTTCTCCTGGCGCGCGCGGTGCTGAACGATCCGCAGGTGCTGTTGTTAGACGAAGCAACGCAAGGGCTGGACCAACCGGGAGCCGCGGCGTTTTACCGACAGATAGAACAGGTGCGCACCGAGTTGGGATGTGCCGTTTTAATGATCAGCCACGATCTGCACGTGGTGATGGCGGCGTCCGATCGTGTGTTATGCCTTAACGGCCATATCTGCTGCGAAGGAACGCCCGAACTTGTGGCCTCGGCGCCGGAGTATCGCGCATTGTTTGGCACTGGCACCCGTGGCGCGCTGGCGCTGTACCGCCACGAGCATAGCCACTCTCACGATAATGATCATGATCACAGTCACGAGCAGACCCATGCTGGATGATTTTCTGGTGCGCGCCGCCCTTGCCGGCCTTGGAGTTGCAATCGCCGCTGCGCCTTTGGGATGTTTTGTTGTCTGGCGCAGGATGGCCTATTTTGGCGATGCGACCGCCCATGCCGCGATTCTCGGCGTTGCGCTCGCCCTCATGCTCAACCTGTCGATCTTTGCAGGCGTGCTGGGTGTTGCACTGGTCATGGCGCTTGCGGTTTCCGGCCTTGGAGGACGCGGGTATGGCGTGGACACATTGCTGGGCGTGCTTGCGCATGCCGCACTGGCTTTTGGTCTCGTCGCTGTGTCGCTGCTTCAGGGCGTGCGGATCGACCTCATGGCGTATCTGTTTGGGGACATTCTGGCTGTCGGCAAAACCGATCTGGTTGTGATCTGGGGCGGCGCGCTGGCGGTGATTGCCCTGATCAGGGCACGATGGAACGCCCTGCTGACAGCAACAGTGGGCCCTGATCTTGCTTATGCGTCCGGCATTGATCCCCGGCGCGAACAATTGATTCTGACGCTTGCGCTGGCTGTCATGGTAGCGGTGGCAATCAAAGTTGTCGGCGCTTTGCTGATTGCCGCAATGCTGGTCATTCCGGCCGCTGCTGCCCGATCCTTTGCGCGATCTCCAGAACATATGGTTGCCGCCGCTGCAGTTATTGGATCTGTCTCTGCGCTAGGTGGACTTGCGGCCGCCTTTCAGTTTGACACGCCAACGGGTCCGACAATTGTCTGCGTCGCTGCACTGATCTTTGCGCTGGCTGGGCTGCTGAGCTCAGCGCGACGTGTCGCAGCCAGACACTAGGGTCACAACCATAAACAGACAGAAGGTGTCAGATGCCCGCGAGGCGCCTGTTCTGTTGAGAAACCTCCTGCGAATTTGACCTTTCAGACGTGGTTGCAGAGTTTTCAACAGAATAACTCCATAGCTTTCTCAAACCTTTCGGTGTGGATAGGCCTTGTACCTTTTTGGCCCGCAGATTTCCCGTGCAACTGTAGATCGACTAAAAATCCAAGCCCACTTAGGCTGTAAAAATATTTGGTATATTTTTCGAGGTTCCAACAATGCTGACTATTGAACAAATATCTACGGCTGCCGACATCGCCGCAGCCGGCAATCTCGTGAGGGAACTTACGACTTGGTCAATTTCACTGGACCCGGAAACTAAAGATGCTCCAACGTTTGGCGATTTGGAAAGCGAACTAGCAACGCTACCCGGCATATTTCAACCGCCGACGGGATGTTTCCTGTTGGCCAGAGAAGATGGACGCCCTGTTGGCTGTGTCGCGTTTGCGGGTCATGGTGACGACACCGTTGAATTAAAGCGAATGTATGTACTCCCAGATCAACGCTGCAACGGGATTGGGCTGAAGTTGGTCAATGACCTGATCGCGTCCGCAAAAACACTGGGTACTCGGCGCAAGTTATGGACAGCTATCACACCATGACCGGCGCGCATCGGATTTACCGGTCAGTCGGCTTCAAAGATGTGGCGGCACCAGCGGATTTCCCGGAAAAATTTGCATCCCGCGTCGTTTTTATGGAGATGGAATTGACCTCAAGTCAATGAGCCACAGGTTGCGATTATGTAATCATTTACGGCGTGCAGGGGCGTCAGCTGGATCGATATGGGCTT
>RCNF010000572.1_pt1 | contig 18920 bp, 11 predicted proteins | sample 2041311 | NCBI WGS metagenome assembly RCNF01 (sample SAMN09708228, study PRJNA481090) | Marine sediment metagenome, whole genome shotgun sequencing project. | biome: marine sediment; feature: ocean; material: sediment; isolation source: Sewage treatment plant 2 marine sediment (STP2) ... | reverse complement strand
GAAATGCGGTTTTTGATGCTTGCGGGGTCAATATTGATCATAATCCGGTCACACCAGAGAAGATCTGGAAGGAATTACATAAAAAAGAATAGGGTAACAAGCAAGAATATAAACCCAGGACGATCAATTTCCTGGGTTTTTTTCCGCTTTGGGCTTATTTTTCAACAAAAGCGGTTATATTCTCAATCTGTTATAATTGAGTAGTTATAAAACTGCCGAAAAGACCCAATTTAGACCAAGTTTAGTCTAAGAACAGGGCAGGGAATGTCTATGGAAAAGATTACCTATGTGATAGGACATGTCAATCCTGATACCGATTCAATTGCATCCGCAATTGGGTATGCCTGGCTGCTTCGGGAAAGGGATGGTATGAATGCAGCTGCCGCCAGGGCAGGTTCCATGAACCAGCAAACTTCCTGGGTTCTGGAACGATTAAACCTCGATGCCCCGTGCTTATTAACTGATGTTTCTCCCCGTTTTGAATCAGTTGCCCGGAAAATGGATACAACCAGCCCGGATAAACCATTAAGGGATGCCTGGGATATTGCCAGTCGGACCGGTGGGGTAGCTGCAATTGTAAATGAGGACGGCACGCCCTACGGGCTAATTACTGGATTAACCCTCTTTTCTTTTTTAGCTGAGCTGGTTGGTCCTAATCCCGAACGAGAGAATATGCGAATCGCAGAACTGCTAGAATTACCCAGTCTTGAGGCCGCAGATACTGGAGTCCCCCAATTTAAGGCAGGCAGCCGTATTCGTGATGCAGTAAACCGTATACTGAGACAGGAACGTAACTATTTTATTGTTGTTGATGATGAGGGCCAATATGTTGGTATCTCACGTCAAAGGGATATCTTAAATCCACCGCGTCTTCAAATTGTTCTTGTTGATCATAACGAGCCGGAACAGGCAGTCGCAGCGCTGGAAGAAGCCGAACTCTTGGAAATTATTGATCATCATCGCCTTGGCAATCCTTTTACTCGAGCACCGATCCGTTTTACTACTGAAGTTGTTGGCAGCACAAGTACAATCATTGCCGAGAGGATTTTAGAAGCTGGATTAAGCGCCCCAGCAGAAATCGCAGGAGTACTGCTTGCGGGAATTTTCTCTGATACGTTGTTTTTTACTTCTCCCACTACAACTGATCGGGATAAAAAAGCAGCAGAGCGTTTGGGACGCTGGGCCTTCTCGGGACGTAGTCCCTTAAAAGGGGAGACCTCAGAATCCTATGGTGAATCAGTACTCAAAGCTGGCGCCGGTCTTTCCACTCGTGACCCGGATGAGATCGTCACCACTGATACAAAAACCTATGTTTCTGGCGGCATCAATTTTGAAATAGCCCAGGCAGAAGTAACAAATTTGATGGAGGTTGAAAAACATCTGGATGTATTGAAAAAAGCCCTTGATCGTCTGCGGAAGAATAGGGGATTGGATTTTGCTATCTTAATGGTGACAGATGTTGTCCAGGGATCAAGCCGGTTGATAATCATCAATCCTCCTCCTATGTTTGATGATTTACCCTATCCAGAAAGCCCAGATGGCACTCGATTTGCAAAGGGAGTTGTTTCCCGGAAAAAACAGCTTCTGCCAACAATCTTAAGTGTGTTGGAATCCTGATCTGGTTGCCTGGTTTTATTTATGAGTGATGTACTCGATTCTTTAGTAGAAATTGCCCGTTCAGGAAAAGCTGGTGCCCTTTGTACAATCATTCGAGCTGATGGATCAACGCCAAGGAAAGCAGGCAGCAAGATGCTGGTATATGCTGATAGCAAAATTATTGGATCTATTGGCGGGGGTGAGTTCGAAGGCAGAGTCATTCAAGATGCTCTTGTTTCACTTGAATCAGGTGAGCCGAAAGTTCTTACTTACGACCTGTTCAATACGGATGATGGTGATCCTGGAATCTCTGGAGGAACGCTGGAGGTTTTTATTGATCCGCTGAAGCAGTCTGAGGATATCGTAATTGTGGGAGGTGGACATGTCGGCCGGTCCGTTGTTCACCTGGCAAAGTGGATGGGTTTCCAAGTTATCTTATCTGATGACAGGATTGAATATTGTACTCCGGAGCATGCGCCCGGCGCAGATAAATATATCCACTGCAATGTGGAGGATTTGCCTTCAAAATATGATTTCTCAGCTCGGACTGCAGTTGTTTTAGCTACACGGAATAATAAAATAGATATCAGTGGGCTTCCAGATATTCTTGCGGAACCAACTTCATATATTGGAGTGCTCGGTTCTCAAAAACGGTGGAAGTTAACTGAGGAACAATTAGTTGAGTCTGGTGTTAATAAAAATGAGCTGAAAAGAATCCATGCCCCAATCGGCTTGGATATACAAGCCGAAACCCCAGAAGAAATCGCTTTAAGTATCATGGCTGAAATTATTTCAAAGAAGCGGGACGGAACAGGAACTTTGCTCGTAAAATAAGGATTGTACTAGAGAGAAAATTCTCGGCGGAGATAGCAATTATGTGGAAAGCGTACCTGAATGCAGCGACAATAGAACAGGCTCTCACGGTTCTGGCTGATAAAAAAGATCAAGCCCGGATTATTGCCGGCGGTACGGATCTTGTCCTTGAAATGCGTGAGGGAAACCAGCAAAAAATCGAAACCTTGGTTGACATTTCCCGCATTAAGGGATTAGGTGATATATCAATTGATGAAGAAGATCGGATTCATCTTGGCCCTGCTGTCACGCACAATCAGTGTGTAGCATCAGATATAATCCGAAAATTTGCACTGCCCCTTGCTTTAGCTGCCTGGGAAGTGGGTGCACCGCAAATAAGAAATATAGGGACAATTGTTGGAAACCTTGTGACTGCCTCACCAGCAAACGATACCATTGTGCCATTAATTGCTCTGGAGGCCGAACTGGTATTACAATCCCTTGAAGGTCAGCGAATTGTAGCTTTGAAAGATTTTTATACTGGCGTAAGAAAGCATGTTTTGAGATCCGACGAAATTGTCAGAGATGTGATTTTTCCAAAGATGACTTCACAGCAGCGCGGAATATACTTGAAGCTTGGACTCCGGAAAGCCCAGGCAATTTCCCTGGTAAATATGACCGCCATTATAAGCACCGAGGGAGATCTGATCAAGGATGCCCGGATAACTCTTGGCGCGGTTGCACCTACCATTATCCATGCTGAGAAAGCGGAAGTATATTTACAAGGTAAAATTCTTTCTGAAGAGACAATTGATAAAGCTGCAGAGCTTGCCAGAGAGGCAGCCAGTCCCATCGATGATATCAGAGGATCTGCTGCCTACAGACAGGAGATCACTCGCGTTCTTGTAAAAAGAGGATTAACTCAACTCTTACGTGGAGAAGAGGCAGACCGATTGCCTGAAGACCCTGTCCTGTTGTGGGGAAAAACTCAAGACCCGAACTCGGTCGGACTCGATGACCAGGTGCTATTATCGGGTAAGGAGCCGATCATCACTCATATCAATGGACATGAGTATTCATTTGATCAAGGTCATGACACAACCTTGCTTCATTTGATCCGGGATTATGCCGGTTTGACAGGATCAAAAGTTGGTTGTGAAGAAGGGGAATGTGGTGCTTGTACGGTATACTTGGACGGAAAAGCAGTTATGGCATGTTTGGTACCAGCACCGAGAGCTCATGGAGCCCAGATTTCCACAGTTGAAGGGTTGAGTGATGGTGAGAAACTTCACCCGGTTCAGGAAACTTTCATTGAAGAAGGTGCTGTCCAGTGTGGATACTGCACTCCGGGTTTCATTATGTCTGCTGCGAAACTATTGGAAGAAAACCCTCAACCTACCCAGACTCAAATCCACACTGCGATATCTGGCAACTTGTGCCGCTGTACTGGATATTATAAAATAATCAGTGCGATCGAAAAAGCTAGTATAAGAGAAGGTGTATAGATGGGACGATATCAGCAATATCAAAGGGATACCAAAGAGACGGAGAAAGGGGTCCACCCCGTCTGGCGAGGTATTGGATTTTTATTGATGGGATTGATTGCAGTCATGTCTTATGCCGGGGCAAATTTGCTTGTTGAAGCAAATAAAACCAAGAGATGGATCGCTGTCCCATACGGCATTCGAGGAGGCGTTTCCTGGGCTCCTGATCTTTATTCGGAGCTGATTGTAACGTTTTTCTTGATCATGATTGGATTTGGCATTATAACAATTGTTTATTCCCTGATTTACAAAGTCACTCGTCCCCAAGATCTCTTTAAACTCCTGAAATAATATCTGACAGGAGGGAACGGGGAAACCTGGCTAGATTTAGTCTACCAAATTAGCCTGGATCAAGCTGCGGTCAGACCGGAAAATTTGTTTTGAGGATAAAATCATCCAGTTTTGTCATTCAAGATCGTGATTACTGACCATTAGTTAAATATCAGAAATTTTTTATGCCGTTTAATATTCGCGATTACCTAACTTATTATTATTACAGTTTTTTCAGATCGAAAGGAACTCCGGGAAAATTATCCGTAAAGCGTATTTTCCTGCTGATATTCCTTTTTTTTGCATTTCCAATCTGGAATATATATATTCGGCTTGGTTATTATCTGGATAAGTGGTTTTTTCCTGGTTTTAAGGATAAAGCGTTTCCTGATCCTGTCTTTATAGTAGGAAATTACCGTTCTGGATCAACTTTTTTACATCGATTATTGCTTCGAGACCCGCAGTTTACCTGCCTGAAAGCCTGGGAGATCTATTTTTCTCCTGCATTAAGCCACCGCTGGTTTATTCGCAAATTGAATCGGGTCAGCCATCGGATTGGGAATCCGCTAGAGAAATTTGTAAATGCGTTTGATAGATCTCTGAATGATATCTACTCAATGCACAAAACCGGAATGTTTACCTATGAACAGGATTCCCAGCTGTTTTACCACACCTGGTCCTCCTATAATTTATTCGCAGCCTTTCCTTTTCCTGAACTGGCAAGAAAATATATATACTATGATCAGGAAGTATCTGAAAAACGGAGGAAAGGTGAATTTACATATTATCGAGAGATATTAAGGCGACAGATGTTTCTTCACCCGGGAAAACAATATATCGCTAAGAATCCTGATTTTTCCCCTGCTATAAAGACATTAAAGGAATTTTTTCCCAACGCAAAATTCATCAATCTGGTCCGACCTGCGGAGCAAATGATTCCCTCCATGGTTAATTTATGGGCAAGCAACTGGCAGGCTTACGGTTCCCCGGGAGAAACTTTTCCCCTCATAGATACTCTTCAGGAAAAGGCAAAACATTGGTACCGATACCCTCTTGAATGTTTAGCGGATTTACCATCCAATCGATACCTTATGGTTGAATTTGAAAATTTAGTTGATAGTCCAATTTTGGAAATTGAGCGAATTTATAAACAATTTGGTTTTGAAATCTCTGCTGACTATCTTAAAATATTGGAAGAGGAAACCATTAAAGCCAGGGATTACAATAGCGGTAATAATTATTCCCTTTCTGAAATGGGTTTAGATAAGGAAAAACTTAATCAGGAGTATCAGCCAATTTTTGACAGTATTAAAAAGGATCATCCTGAGTTAGGAAATTAGCTTAACATTATCTGAGGGTTAGCCATTATGGAAAGAACCGTACCTTATACAGCTTCCGAGGAAGTAGAACTTTATCTCCGAACATATTATTCGCTTCTGCGGACATCGGATGCTGTCCAGATCCGTTCCTTAGAAGAAGTTCATGCTGGAATGAAATCACTTCTCCATCAGCATGCTAGAGATCGAGCTCCTGATATGACGGCATTTATCTACGCTTTATTAAGATTGCCCGGATGTATCGGAGAGACCAAAGAAATTGTATTGGGCCAGAGCGGTTCAATATTCCGGGAAGCGGGGATGGGGGATGTCTGGTCCTGGGAACAAGTAAGTGGGAAAGCTCGCCGTAGGCGTTGTTTTTATAATGAGGAAAAACAAATTTTAGCTTGTATTGTCGCCAGCCGGTCAGATATTGATGACGTTATCCCCTTGCTAACAGCTTATCAAATCGAGTGGAATAAACTGCACCGACTGCTCCAGCATCTTCCAAATGATATTGATCTCTCTAAGGCACACAAACAAACTGATACCTGGCATAACCTTGCAGAAGCTTTAATGATGTCAGTTGGTGATTTGACCCGCTGGCGATCAATTTGTGGTAAAGAATTTGTGAACCGTGTTCAAGAAATTAAAGCAAGTGAACGCTTTTTCCAGGTACGTTTATTAAATGGCTCCTTGATTGAGTATAACAGGGCAACCAATGCCTGGTGGAGTGTCATCGCAGACCGCGTACCTGATTTGCTGACCCATCCCATCTACTTCATATCCAGCAATACTCACAGTTTTATGAACCTCTTTTCTGGGTTTGCCCTAAAGAACCAAAAGGAAATTAACCAATATCTAATTGATGCGGATCAAGAGGAATTATTGGATGAGTGGCGTCAGATCCAAACCCATACCGTACCATCAAGCCAGGAAAATTTTTGGTATTATGCATTAAAGAAATATCTCCAGGAACCCAATACGGAAGAGATATTTAACCGCAGAAATGAACACGAAGCAGCTTGTGGTATACAAAGGATTAATAGTGAACACTCCTTTGACGTGGACGCCCAAGTCATTAATATCTCAAAACTTAAACCTGGGTGGATGGATGATAGAGTAAAAAAGGATCTGGGAGATCTGGCGTTTTTGAAAAAAAGTGACGCCTTGATTCTCAATATTGATTATCCTCTGGGATTGGCTGCATATAATATATTGATGGAAGTAGCTGAGAACGCTGGCAATATTCTTGGGGTTTACAGTATTGGAAAAGCGGCCACCCTAAACGGAGTGGTTGGGGATGTTATGATCCCCTACGTGATTCACGACGAACATTCCAGAAATACATATTTAATTCCCCGAGCTTTTGATGCCAGGGATGTAAGTCCCAATTTGATCTATGGAACTGTGCTGGATAATCAAAAAGCAGTCACTGTCAGGGGAACATTCCTTCAAAACAGATCTTATATGGATGTCTTTTATCGGGAGGGGTATACGGGGATTGAAATGGAAGCCGGCCCATATCTCTCTGCAGTATATGAAATGTTCCGTCCAACCCGTCACCCTATTGATGAAATTGTAAATTTGGACCGGGTGCCTTTTGATCTGGGCATCCTGCACTACGCGTCTGATCGTCCACTGAGCAAGGGAAAGAACCTTGGCGCAGGGACACTCTCTTATTACGGAATGGATCCAACATATGCCTGTTCATTGGCGATTATCCGGAGGATTATTAATCTGGAAAAAACACGGACTCTAGAAGGAAAATAGAAAAAACCATTACTTGGGATATTTTAAATATGAGTGCAATTGGAAAATCTCATCAACGGATTGATGCGTTTGATAAAGTAACCGGCAAAGCAGAATATTCAGGGGATATAAGCGCCCCTGATCAGCTACATCTGAAAATCCTTTTTGCGGGACGTCCTCATGCCATTGTCAAGTCCATAGATACACAGCAGGCCGCAGCCCTGGATGGGGTAATCCTGGTTTTAACGGCCGCAGATGTCCCGGTAAATGAATATGGATTGCAGATTAATGATCAACCAGTTTTGTGCGGCCCCGGGTCTACTATCCCCTATGCTGATCGGGTGCGGTTTATTGGGGACCAAGTTGCAGCTGTTGTTGCAGAATCGGATGAAATCGCATCAGCGGCTTGTGATTTGATCCAGGTGGAGTATGAAGATTTACCCACTGTATTGGACCCTTTTCAAGCAGCAAAAGAAGGTGCATTACTGCTCCATCCGGATCGGAAATCCAATATCTATGAGTCTTACCGGATTCGAAAAGGTGATGTAAAAAAAGCTTTTCAGGAAGCCGACCATATAATTGAAAGTGAATATTACACACCTGTTCAGGAACATGCTTATCTAGAGCCTGAAGCAGGGTTTGCATATTACGATGATCAGGATCGGATCACAGTTGCCGCAGGTGGGCAGTGGGCTCATGAAGAACAAGAGGAAATTGCTCATTCGTTAGGAGTCGAATTGGATCAGGTCCGGGTGATCCACCCTGCCATTGGTGGTGCATTTGGGGGGCGGGAGGACCTTTCCGTTCAGATTGTATTGGGTTTGGCGGTGCTCCGCCTTCGGGAACAAGGTATAAACAGACCCGTTAAAATCGTTTGGTCACGGGAAGAATCAATCATCGGACATCATAAAAGGCATGCCTATCACATTAAAACCAGATGGGGAGCCACCCGGGAAGGAATCATAACCGCAGCGGAAGTTGAGATAACCGCGGATGGCGGGGCGTATATGTATACCTCGAATAAAGTTCTCGCGAATGCGACCATCAACTGTACTGGACCCTATGATATTCCCAATGTCAAAGTGGATTCCAGGGCTGTAGCTACCAACAAAGTCCCGGGAGGTGCTTTCCGGGGATTTGGTGGTCCACAGGGCGCTTTTGCGGCAGAAAGTCAAATGAATAAATTAGCAGAAGCATTGGAATTGGATCCGGTGGATATCCGATTAAGAAATGCTATGAATAAGGAATCGCTGTCTTCTGTTCAATCTCCTCTTCCCGGCCTGGTGAATGTCTCAGAAGTTTTGGAGCGCTGTGCGGAGGAATCTTACTGGAAAAAAGATGGATCACAATGGGTTGCGGAAAAAAAGGATCCGGTAGAGAAAGGTAAAATTTACAAACGGGGAATAGGTTTTGCTTGTGGACTTAAAAATATCGGATTTTCTGCGGGGTATCAAGAGAACTCCTGGGCAACTGTGGAGATTCATGGTGCTTCTAAAATTGAGGAAGTAATCGTTCGGCATGCTGCTGCAGAAGTTGGACAGGGAACCCATACTGCAATTGTACAGATGGCAGCAGATGCAGTAGGTGTAGCAGTTGATAAAGTACGCCTGATCAGCGCTGACACAGGAGAAACCGATGATTCTGGAAGTGTATCCGCTTCCCGGATGACTTTCATGGCTGGGAACAGTGTTCATGGAGCAGGTACCAGAGCCCTAAAAATGTGGAAAGATGAGGAAAGACCGGCAGTAGTAACCTATCAGTATCTTGCTCCAAAAACCACCAAATTTGACCCTGATACCGGAGAATCTACGCCGAACTTTGCATACGGATATGTCGCCCAGGCGGTTGAAGTCATTGTTGATACCGAAACTGGACAGATCTCAGTAGAAAATATAATTTCCACTCATGATGTGGGAAAGGCAATTAATCCAGATCAGGTGGTAGGTCAAATTGAAGGGGGAGTCATTCAAGCTCTCGGTTATGTTCTGACTGAAAATTTTATCCAGGAAGGGGGATATGTTAAAACGAATAAACTTTCAACATATTTGATTCCCACTGTCCATGATGTGCCAAAGACACTCAAATCTGTTGTGATGGAGGATCCTGATCCAAATGGTCCCTGGGGTGCGCTGGGAATGGCAGAAATGCCGTATATTCCACTGGCGCCCGCGGTCACGGCAGCTGTTCATGATGCAATTGGCATCTGGTTTGATGATTTTCCATTGACACCGGAACGTATATTGCGGGGGATGGGTAAGATCTAATATTACAGGAAAACTAGCAAGTGACCTATTCTAACGGAAAGGCATTTTTCCGATTTATATACAACTCCTTCCTAAATAATAAAGGAACGCATTATAGGTTAAGCACAAAAAGGTTAGGAACCATTCTGTTGGCTCTTGGGATTTATATACCAGCAGAAATTCTGATCTGGTCAGGTTTGCTGCTTGATGAGGTGTTTTTCCCTTCATATCATGAAATAAAGATCAAACAACCAGTTTTTATCATAGGGAATCCCCGCAGCGGTACGACATTTCTACAGCGACTATTGGCGAAAGATACAGGCTCGTTTATTTCGATGAGGACCTGGGAAATTTTTGGTTCTCCTTCAATACTGATGAGGAAATTTTTTCATGGTGCAGTAAAAATTGGCAGAGCGATGGGTGTGCCAATTTCAAAAAGAATAAAAAGCATCGAACGCCTCTGGCGGGAAAGCGATGCCATTCATAAGTTTGCGCTCCGGTCTCCAGAAGAGGATGAGTATCTCTTTATCCACAACTTTTCAACACTGAAAATCTGGTCATTTGCTGCCATGCTTGAGGAAGCCTATCCATATATATATTATGAAGATAGAATTTCAGAGGAAGAAAAAAAGCGGGTGATGGATTATTACGAAAGCTGTATCCAGAGGCATCTTTTTGATCATAAGGGAGCAAGTAAACACTATCTATCCAAAAACCCAAATTTCTCACCCATGATAGATACCCTGTTGACAAAATTCCCGGATGGGAAATTTATTTATTTGATCCGCAACCCTCTTGACGCTGTCCCTTCACACATCAGCATAAAAGAGAGAGAGTGGCAAATGCTGGGTTCTCCCCTGGAGGAATATGGCTGCCGTGATTTTATTCTGGATGCATCTGAGCATTGGTACAATTACCCCTTAAAGAGACTCAAGGAACTTCCTGAGAATCAAAAAATTATTGTGAAATTCAACAATCTGATTAATAATGCTGATCAGACAGTTCAAAGGATATATGATCGATTTGGATTAACAATTTCTCCAAAGTACCAAAAGATCCTTCATGAAGAAACTTTCAGAGCTAGAAACCATCAGAGTAAACATGAGTATTCACTGACCGAAATGGGTATTAGCCGGGAACAATTAAGGGAGCGGTTTAAGGACATCATGTTGGAGTTTGATTATGATTAATAGAATGAAGATGTTGAAGTGGGAAAAGATATGAAGATTGTGTTTGTTTCTTTATTTCGGCCAGGATTAGGAGGAGGTGCGGGGAGAGTTGCCCACGAGTTGGCCTATCACTTTTCCCTGGAACATGATGTGGCCATGATTTGTCCTGCAGATAAAACCGGATTCGATACTCAAGAAAATGGATTGAGTATTTTTGGGATTCGCAGCGCGGGAGATGACGAGTTTCAAATGCCAGATCTATCCGCCAGGACGGTTAGAGAGATCTTCAGTTTCCTCGATGAATATCAACCAGATATTATCCATGCCCATGATCCTGCCTTGATTGGTTTGATCGGGCAAGTATGGGCGAGAATGAATTTAGTTCCCTTTGTACATACCGCTCATATTCTGCCCTCGAAAGCCTTAGATTTTGGAACGACAGACGCTTTGAATGTCGGCTTGTTGATGAGCTCTCTCAGCGGATCCTTTGTTCACAGCGTATTGAATAACTTCTATCTGAATTGCGATGCCTTAATCGCCCTGAACCAACCTGCACTGGATTCCATCAGGGAATTAGGTTACGAGGGACAGATATTTGTAGTTCCAAATGGAAGAGATTTAAAACATTACGCTCGTTGTAGAAATGCCGATAATTCAGTTGATCAAAAAACCCTGGTTTTTATTGGGTTCATAAACAAACGCAAAAACCAATCCTATTTGTTGAAGACGTTAAAAGAACTTCCAGCGAATTATGTCCTGCGGCTGATCGGCAAACCCCTTAATCCCGATTATCTACAAGAGTTGGAAGAGTATTGCAACAAAAATGGACTAAAGAATGTTGACTTTATTGGACAAATTGAACATGACCAAATTCCGGATCACCTGGAGGGGGCACATGTATTTCCATCTGCCTCAATCATGGAGGTCCAGAGCCTGGTAGTGATCGAAGCCCTGGCATCAGGAACACCTGTCGTAGGTTTGTCTAACGAAACGATAGACGAATTGATCAATGAGGAAGTAGGAGCCTGGCTGGCCAGCGACAAGGAGCCTGTTGATTTTGCCAAGGAGATAGAACGTATCTGCAATTTACCTGAAGAAGATTACCAGACTATGTGCGAAACTGCCAGAAAGAGGGTTAAACACCTTGATTGGTCCAACATTGTGAAGTCCACTGCTGATGCATATCGAGAAATCTTAAAAACAAAACCAACAATTTCTGAAAATGAAAACGATATGCTGACCAGCCTGGTATCTTTCCTGGCTATGGGTGATGTTAAGGATTATTTGTTGAATGTGATTGAAGAAACCCGACAAAGGCCGGGAGCAGAATCGGGTTTGTTGCCACTTGTAAAAATTCCTTCTCCCATTAAAACCTGGATTCGAGTACCTTCATCGACATGGTTCATTTCTGGTGTTACTGTTTTGGTCTCAGTGATTGGTTACCTATTCATGAAGGGACAGGGAAAAGGAAGAAAATAGGGTTTCTGCATTTTATTATTCATGTAAGATCTAGAAAATCTGACTTTAATGATCTGAGGAATCCGTTTTTTCCATCACCTCTTTTCAGGGACTTATTCAGTAAACCTGTTGTATAATATTGGCTTGGTATTAAAATCAGTAATAATAACTAACCTAAGACCGTCGGAAGGATAATTGAATTCATCACTGGCGCAGGTATATTAATCTTTTATTGGGAGTATACAATGGATGATTTTTTAACTAGAGGAAGTATAAAGGATCTTGATCCGAAATTGTATGAATTGATCCGGATTGAGGAAGAGAGGCAGTACAGGAGATTAATTCTTATCCCCAGCGAAAGCATGACGCCTAAGGCAGTCAGGAGAGCACTCGGTTCAGGGTTCCATAATATTTATGCTGAAGGATATTCCTTTGATCTGACTGGTGGGCTATCTGAAGAAGATCTGTTTGATTATGATAAGTTATTAACTGAATATCGACGATTCTCAGATGGTCGATATTATAAGGGAGTTGAATATGCGGATATTCTGGAAGGTCTTGCAGGACAGCGGGCAGCCCAGGCATTCGCATCAAATGGTAAAACAGCGCTGGATATATATGTAAATGTGCAGCCGCTGTCTGGTGGACCTGCCAATAACGCGGTGTACCATGGGCTGGTTGAGCTCGGTGATACCGTGATGGGTATGAATTTGCTGCATGGTGGTCACCTATCTCATGGTTCCCGGGTAAACCGATCTGGAGAATTTTATAACATTGTTTCCTATTCTGTGGATCCCGACACAGAAAAGATAAACTACGATGAGATTGAAAGGCTTGCTATTCAGAATAAGCCAAAAATGATCATCGCTGGAGTCTCCTCCTATTCCTGGCAGCTGGATTGGGTTAGATTCCGTGAAATAGCAGATAAAGTGGGCGCCTATTTACTGGCTGATATATCTCATGTTGCTGGTCTGATCATAGCGGGTGAATATCCATCACCAATCGGACAAGCCCATATCATCTCTTCAACAACTCATAAGACTCTGCTTGGACCACGCGGGGCGATCCTGATGAGTACAGACCTGGATATCATCAAGAAAATTGACCGGGCGGTTTTCCCGGGTGAGCAAGGCGGACCCCATGTTAATGTTTTTGGAGCAATGGCAATCGCTTTTAAATTGTCTCAAACAGATCAATTTAAAGCCTTAATGAAGCAGATCGTAAAGAACTGTAAGATATTAAATGATCGCCTGGAAGAACGTGGATTTAAAATACCTTTTGGGGGCACAAATACTCACCTGACAAATATTGATACGAAATCTGTGAGAGGAAAAGATGACGCCTGGTTAAGTGGAGACCTGGCTGCCAGAATATTGGATATTGCTGGCATTGTCACAAACCGCAATACCATCCCAGGGGATACCTCAGCATGGAATCCATCCGGAGTTAGATTGGGCACACCCTGGATTACTCAGAGAGGATTAAAAGAAAAAGAGACCAAAGAATTAGCGGATATCATCGCTGATGTGCTGTTCTCCTGTGAACCATATTATCAAGGGAAGGCTTTACGCGCCAAAGTTGACTTTAAAACTCTAGAGGACGCGAAACTTAAAGTACGGGATCTGGCTGAGAGCGCCGGAATCGACTATAAACCTGGAAAACATGGGTATCCTCATTTTTATTATCTTGATGATGAAGTAGAAGAAGGAAAGATTACTTCTTCCTACATAATCAGTGGTGAAAAATCCAGAGAATTTCTGGATTACATCGTCAGCAGTGACATAGAAACCCTGGATTGTGGAACAAATCAATCAACGATTTTGTATACACCGGAAGGAAATGTGCCTGCTATGGTTACTTGTGATGAATTGCAGAGTTTCCACCTAACAGTACCAGCAGAAAAATCAGTTCTTGTCTTGACCTGGCTGAGGGCTGTCTCTGATGGTTATGTGCGGGTAGATGAAGATGTATTAAGAAAAATACCCGGTCCTGTTATCGTCCGGGAATCTGACAGGTTGCATGATTCCCTGGTTGAGGGTGATCCCGTCGGACGGGACAAACCATTTTACCTGGGCATGGAGAAAGCTGAAGGTAAAGCGGAAGGTGACCCGTTACCAGAATTTGTCTGGGATGAACCCGAAGATCCTGAAATCAAGAAAACAAAATTATTTAACTTACACATAGAACTTGGGGCCAGGATGGTTCCATTTGCCGGGTGGGAAATGCCGGTACGATATGATTCTGTCCTGGAAGAGCATACTGCTGTCCGGCAGAATGCGGGTTTATTTGATGTCACGCATATGGGTGTGTTTCAAGTAGAGGGACCGGATGCGATGGCATTCTTGGATAGTGTTGTAGGGAATAATATATCAGCTCTGAGGACCGGTGAATCCGCTTATACTCACTTTCTGGATCCTGTCGGAAATGTCATAGATGATACATTAATTTATCGGCGGAGAGCCCTGGAATACATGATGGTTGTAAATGCTTCCAATGAAACCAAGGTTTGGAAATGGTTAAGTGAAGTCCAGGATGGGACCGTAAAAGTAGATAACAATCGTCCCTGGGCAAAAGCATATGGAAGAAGAACCATCCTGCGAAACTTGCGGGATCCGAAAGAGGGCAAAGAACAACTGGTTGATCTTGCATTGCAGGGTCCACGTTCAAAGGATATCCTCTTTGCATTAGGATTCAGCCAGGAAGATGAACGCAAAATTAATCATTTACGATGGTCAGAATTATGTGAAGTTTCGAGTGGTGAGTACGAGCTGGTCATATCTCGAACCGGATATACTGGTGAACGAACTGCATATGAAATCTTTATTCATCCCGATCAGGTTGAGTCCCTTTTTAGAAAACTTCTTGAGGTTGGAAAAACCCATGGACTTAAACCCTGCGGGTTAGGCGCTCGGGATTCGCTCCGGACTGAAGCTGGATTACCCCTGTATGGACATGAACTAGCAGGAGAGCTGAATATTGGGGTTGGGGGAGCTGGTTTTGGATCTTATGTGAAAATAAGTAAACCCTGGTTCATCGGGAGAGAGGCTTACCTGGCTCAGGAGAAGGAGCGTGAAAATGTAATTGTCCGCTTCCGATTTAGTGAAAAGCGAGTTCGAAAAGCTCATTTTGGAGATCCAGTGATGGACGAGCAGGGGCGCGTGATTGGCAAGGTTACCAGCTGCGCGAATGATAGTGAAGGATATTTTGTTGGCCAGGCTTTCGTAAATAGGAGATATGCTAAAAAGGGAACTTTAGTATATATCTATCAGGATGTATCAAAGAGAAAAGGAACTGAACTTTCTGATTTAAGTTACGGTGAGCGGGTTGCCCTGCCTGATACAGCCACGATCATCAGACGTTTTCCGCGGTTATAATAATACCAATCCAAATAAAGAAAAAGACAGTAGGTGCTTATCTACTGTCTTTTTTACTAGGAAAACAAATCTATTATTCTATTCTTCCCAGAGTGTAAAATCTTTTAAATTTGATTGCCCGATAAATTCCCGAAGGATGGAATTGTCGGGGATCATGGTGATATCTAGGGGGAGAAACCATTCCAAAAAAGCCAGAAGTCTTTTCGCTTCAATCCTCGCCCGAGTGCTGTTGGGGACTTGCCTGAGAATTGGTTCAACTAAGGGTTTAAGGGCTGCCATCTCATAAACCAGAGCGGAGTTGAACATGGCATCCGCGTTATCCTGGAAGGGGAAAATATTCTGCTTTTCGCCGCGCCGGACAGATTCCCAACGATTGATTGTTTCCATAGCAGAATATCCGCGTTCCCGGGAATCTCTAACAATCCTGCGGATTAAGCGAGTATCAGTTGTTGAAACTCGATTATGCCGGTCAAGGTTTAATTGTGTCAGGGCGGAAATATATATCCGGTAGGCACTGGATTGAGGAAAGTTTGGCAGTAAATCTGGATTAAGGCCGTGGATGCCCTCCAGAATGATGATTTGTCCTGGGCGGAGCTGGAAAGTTTCCCCTTGGCTGCTTTTGCCGGACTGAAAATCGTAGGTTGGCAATTTTACAACCTCGCCACTAATCAAACTTTGAAGATCCCGGGAGAGTTGATCTCGATTTACTGCATCCAGAGATTCAAAATCCCATTCCCCAAAGTCGTCTACGGGGGTATGCTCTCTGTCCACAAAATACTTATCCATTTCCAAGGGAAAGGGTGAAATTCCCCGTGCCAGCAATTGTATTGTAAGGCGCTTGGAGAATGTAGTTTTTCCTGATGATGATGGACCAGCAATCAAGATCACGTTAATACTCTCTGATCGCTCCTCTATCTGAGCTGCAATCTCGCCGATATGCTGTTCATGAAGCGCTTCTGAGACCAGAATTAGTTTCCTGATCTGGTCCTGTGCGATTGAGTCGTTTAACGCTCCAACACTGTCGATTCCCAAGCGGTGGAGCCACCCACCATATCGTTGAAAGACATTCATCAAGGTGTAGTATTTGGGAACCGGGAGGAGTTTGGTCGGATTTTTTCTACGTGGAAAGCGGACTATAAATCCATCATCCATCATTTTCAGATCAAACCACTTCAAGTATCCGGTTGAGGGAACCATGTAACCGTGATGGTAATCTCGGTGATCCCCTAATTTGTACAAGGTCAGGTAATCCTTTTTCCTGTGGGCAAGCAGACGAACTTTGTCTTTATATCCCCGTTCTTCAAAATACTCGATCCCTTCCTGGAGGGATACCTTAATTCTTTCAAATCTGATGTCATCCTTTACCAGCTGCCGCATTTGTTTTTCCAGTTCGGTCAGTTCCGCTGCGGTGAGGGGGGATCTTCTGAAAACCTGGCAGAAGTATCCGCCAGAAGTAATGGAGTGATCGACCGTGAGAATCGCGTCCTTGTGAAGATCGTGAAATGCGCGTTCGAGCAAAAAGGTCAATGATCGTCGATAAAACCGCATCCCATCGGAATCCTCCATTGTGATTGGATGAACTTCAACGTCCATTTTGACCTGGTAAGACAGTTCAGTTAGTTTTCCGTTTACTGTCGCACCGACTATTGGCGGGAGAGCACTGTCCTGGAGGATTGAAAAATAGTCTTCCAGAGTACCGCCTCTTGGGCCAGATATTACCTCTCCATTGGAAAGAAAGATTTCCACTTCATCCCGTGGTAATACAAATTTGTATTCCTGTTCGCTGCTCATAACATAACCCCTGCGTTATAATTTTCCTGCTAATTCAATTTTATCATCTCAGATTGAGTACTCAAATCCATAATCATCACAATTCTGATAATCATATCTAAGAAATAAAAAGCCCTGACTTGTAAGAGTCAGGGCTTTTGTTTGTTTTACTGACCCTTATGATGTTAAATAATCATCCGGAAGTTGAGTCTTGAGGATCAAATCTTTGGCTGCCTTAACCTCATCAAATCGTCCAAATGGAGCCTTGGTTGGAGCATTATGAAGGATTTCCGGATTATTTTTTGCCTCGTCGGCAATTTGTAGTAAGGTATCAACGAACCTATCCAGGGTTTCTTTGGTTTCGGTTTCGGTAGGTTCAATCATCAGCGCTTCATGCACAATCAAGGGGAAATAGTTTGTGGGTGGATGGAAACCAAAATCAATCAATCGTTTTGATACATCCAGTGCGCGTATACCTGGTGCATCTTCCCATTTTCCTTCAGCGACAAATTCATGCATGCACATGCGCTCATAAGGAATATGGTACACATCTTTAACCCGGGCTTGAATGTAATTTGCATTCAGCACTGCAGAGATGGCTACATCTTTTAAGCCGTTTTTCCCTAAAGTAAGCATATAGGTAAAGGCTCTGACAATTACTCCAAAATGACCATGAAAAGATTTAGTTCTCCCGATAGTTAGTTCTGGAATTAGTAAATCATATATCGCTGGATTGTCATCATCACCTTCGGATGTCATTACCACCAGGGGTGCTGGAAGAAAATCAACCAATTCTTTGATAACACCAACCGGGCCGGAACCGGGTCCGCCACCTCCATGGGGAGTTGAAAAGGTTTTGTGCAGATTAAAATGCATTACATCAATTCCCATATCTGCCGGTCTGTAAATTCCCAGCAAGGCATTCATGTTTGCTCCATCACCATATACCAATCCCCCGTGTTCATGAACCAGCTGACAGGCTTTGAGAATGTTTTCATCAAAAAGCCCCAGAGTGTTGGGATTGGTGATCATTATCCCCGCAAGTGTTTCATCACATTCTGCTTTAAGGGCATCCAGGTCGATATTTCCTCTTTCATCTGAGGGTAATTCCACAATTGCCAATCCACTCATTGCTGATGAGGCAGGGTTAGTGCCATGAGCGGAGTCGGGAACAAGTATCTTGGTCCGATTCAAATCTCCCCGGGATCTGTGATAAGCCCGGATGATCAGCACACCTGTCAACTCGCCATGAGCGCCGGCAGCCGGCTGGAGAGAAACTGCCGCAAATCCGCTGATTTCTGCCAACCATTGTTGGGTTTCATGCATCAATCCCAAGGCTCCCTGTACCGTTGCTACTGGCTGCAGGGGATGGATTTGACTGAATCCAGGAAGGCGGGCTGTTTCCTCATTAATCTTAGGGTTGTATTTCATCGTACACGAACCCAGTGGATAAAATCCCACATCAACTGCGTGATTCAGCTGCGAAATATTGGTAAAGTGCCGGATGACTTCGTTTTCTGGAATTTCTGGAAGTGGAAGGTTTTTCCGTAAAAAATCTTCAGGAAATTTCGCCAGGGGAACATCTGGTGCTGGAAAGCGGACACCAATTCGATTGGGTCTTGAGAGTTCAAAAATA
>RCNF010002263.1_pt1 | contig 18923 bp, 27 predicted proteins | sample 2041311 | NCBI WGS metagenome assembly RCNF01 (sample SAMN09708228, study PRJNA481090) | Marine sediment metagenome, whole genome shotgun sequencing project. | biome: marine sediment; feature: ocean; material: sediment; isolation source: Sewage treatment plant 2 marine sediment (STP2) ... | reverse complement strand
GCGGCGGGGGGGGCGGCAACCGGTCGCGCAGCCGTTCAGCAGCCTAGTGGTTCTGCGGAATTAGAAATTGAGTGCAAACGCCATCTGAGTTTTCAGGTGGCGTTTGTTTTTTGTGGTGGAGCGGCATTTGTGGCGGATGTCCAGCTAGAGCTCGTTTTGCATACCCAACCTGTTTGAGTTATCGTTTTCCTACCGAGAAATTCAGAGCGTTTTAGCGCGTCGTTGGCACATCGGATAATGCATGAAGCTGCAACAGAAACCACCACTCGAACCGAAGCCCAAACGTTCCTTTTTGGGTGCCGTTCTGAAATTCTTGCTGCATGATCTGTGGGATTTCATCGGTTCAGTTGGCCCGATGATGATAGGGATGGTTTTGGGCGCATTAGTTGGCGGCGGCGGTGCCATTTTCCTAGGACTGTCGATTGGCGCAGGACTTTTAACGGGTGCGGTAGCTGGATTTCTCATCGCGATCTTCATCCAGGCGATGATTATCGGCGGTGGTTTCTGAGTTCTTGGGTTTGAACCCTGCGATCTGTATTTGGAATATGGTTTAGCAGCTTGTTGCTGTGCTCACCGAAGGCAACTTTGTTCCGCCAACAACCACATCCCCAAACGCAAAACGCCGCCCCAAATCGGGACGGCGTTTGTATTTCGCATTGGCGGACCAAAGCCCGCCGTCAGTCTTAGAAACCAAGACCGGCGTACTTGTTCTTGAACTTGGACACACGGCCACCGGCGTCCATAAGACGGGTGGAACCACCGTTCCATGCAGGGTGCACGGATGGGTCGATGTCGAGTGTCATAGTGTCACCCTCTTTGCCCCAAGTGGATTTCATGTGAATGATCGTACCATCTGTCATTTTGACGTCGATGACATGGTAGTCTGGATGCGTATCTTTTTTCATGACGGCAATCCTTATGCTGACGCGCCCTTAGGCGCTTTGTAGTTGGTGACTTCTGCGATACGTGCGGACTTACCACGACGTGCACGCAAATAGTACAGCTTGGCGCGACGTACGCGACCGCGGCGAACCACGGTGATGCTGTCGATGTTTGTGGAATGAAGCGGGAATACGCGCTCTACACCTTCGCCGAATGAAATCTTACGCACTGTGAAAGAACCAGCGATGCCTTTGCCGTGCTTGCGCGCGATGCAGACGCCTTCGTAGTTCTGAACACGGCTGCGCGTGCCTTCGGTTACTTTGTAACCAACGCGGATGGTGTCACCCGCTTTAAAATCGGGCATTTCATGCCCTAACGCGGCAAGCTGCCCCGCATCGATTTGTGCGATCAGGTTCATCTGAAACGCTCCTTTGATATGCTTGTGGTTTTCCACAATGTTTCTTGCGTGCCGTAGAGCTCTGTGTCGTTGCCCGGGTCCGGTTAAACCGCCCGCCAGAGGTGCGTCATCATCTGTTTTTGTGGTCGTTTGAAATTCACGGCGATGGCGCACCCACGAAAGGTGCAATCGTTATTCCGGTTCATCCATAAACCAATACCCGGAATCAGCGAACTGAACCAAGTTGACGCGGTATAGGCCCATCGGCCTATACGATCAAGGCCCCTTGGACCCCTTATCGACATCGCCTGCATGAAGTGCGGCCCAAAGATCTGGGCGCCGCTCTTTCGTGATTTGCAGTGACATTTGCTTGCGCCATTCTGCGATCTTTGCGTGATTGCCAGACAGCAAAACTTGCGGGATCGGCAACCCCTGCCATTCGGCAGGTTTGGTATATTGCGGGTGCTCTAGCAGGCCGTCGGAAAAGCTTTCTTCAACAGCGCTTTCTGCATTGCCCAAAACACCAGGCAACAGACGCACAGTGGCGTCGATCATCGCCTGTGCGGCGATCTCTCCGCCCGTCATCACGAAATCACCTAAGCTGACTTCTTGGATATTGTAATGCTGCAAAACCCGTTCATCCACGCCTTCAAAACGGCCACACAGCAGGGTGACCCCATCCGCGCGCGCCCAATTTCGCGCCATCTGTTGATCAAATCGCTTGCCGCGCGGTGACAGATAAACCAGCGGTACAACGCCGCGCGTGCTGCGATGCACATCGGCTATCGCTTGTTCCAGCACATCTGCGCGCAACACCATCCCAGCACCACCACCTGCGGGGGTATCATCAACATTGCGATGCTTACCGATCCCATAGCTGCGCAAATCGAATGTCTGTAGCTGCCACAGGCCGTCTTTTAATGCTTTCCCCATCAGGCTTTCGCCCAACACACCGGGAAAGGCTTGCGGGAAAAGCGTGATGATCTTGGCCGTCCAAGTGCCAGCGATATCAGGTGTATCCGTCATCAACTCGCGCGGCTTAAGCGTCGCTTGGATCGCGATACGGCCAGCAGAGCGGGGGGGCTTGGTTAGATCCGCCATTTCGGATTACGCGGGCGCATCGGGGAACAAGCCTTCGGGCGGGTCAGCGACGATGCGCTGCGCTGTCAGGTCGACAGTAGGCACGGCGGCCTTTGTGAAGGGCAGTAAGATCGTGTCGGATTGGCCGGGCAGGATGATTTCCAGTAGATCGCCTGCGCCATGATCCATCACGTCCTTCACGGTGCCAAGCGTTGTCCCGCCGGTATCAACGACGGTGATGCCAATTAAATCAGCATAGTAATATTCATCATCGGGCAGTGACGGCATCACTGCGCGGTCTGCATAAAGGTCTACATTGCGCCACAGATCGGCGTCTTCTTTGGTGACGACACCATCGATGCGGGCGGTAAAACCGTTCTTGAGTTGGCCAGTCAGCACAAGCTGTGCAAACACATTGCCGTCCTCGGTATAAAGGGGGGCATACTCTGCAATGGCTTGCGGGTCGGCGCAAAACGACTTGAGGCGGACCTCGCCTTGGACGCCAAATGCGCCGCCGATGGAGCCTACGATTACGCGATTAGTCATTGGGTAAACTCCGGTCCAACGCAGATATTTTCGATCCACAATCCACCGCCATTTTGGCAAATGTCCTGACTGCCTTCACGCTCAAACAGCATGCCCGCGATAAAAGCGATCATCACGAGAATAAGGGTGCGCAGCAAGCGGAACATGGTTGTGTCCGGTTAATTTGGGGGGTGCGCGGCCCCAAGGTATCTTCGGGCCGCGCGAAAGTGCTTACTCTTCAGCAGTTGCTTCTTCGACTGCAGGTGCTTCTTCAGCAGGAGCGTTTGCAGCTTCTTCAGCGGCTGCAGCTTTTGCAGCTTTTTCGTCAGCACGTGCCTTAGCAGCTTTGCCAGGTGTACCCTTTTTCAGGTTCGCGCGGTCTTTCTTTGGCAATTCGCCAGCAGCTTCGAGCATGCGTGAAACACGGTCAGTTGGCTGTGCGCCCTCACCAAGCCAATGCTTGACGCGCTCCATGTTCATTTTCACGCGCTCTTCGCTGTCTTTTGGCAGCATTGGGTTATATGTGCCCAGTTTTTCGATAAAGCGGCCGTCGCGTGGCATGCGGCTGTCAGCTGCAACGATTGCATAAAATGGACGCTTCTTTGAGCCGCCACGGGCCAAACGGATTTTCATAGCCATCAGATATTCTCCTTAAAGATGGTGGGGTATGGTGGATTATTATCCACCTTACGATTGGTGTTGTTTGTGGTGTTGGATGACTTCCTGAATAATGAAATTCAGGAATTTCTTGGCAAATTCCGGATCAAGATCGGCCCGGTCTGCAAGGTCGGTGAGCCGCGCGATCTGACTTTCTTCACGCGCGGGGTCGGATGGGGGCAGGGCATGTTCGGCCTTAAGCCGGCCCACGGCCTGTGTGTGCTTGAACCGCTCGCCCAATGTGTAGACGAGGATGGCATCAAGACGATCGATGCTTTTGCGGTGTTCCTTGAGGATGTCCGCGGCAAGGGTGACGGCGTCAGTCATGAGACACTCCGTTTTGGGGAATTTGGTGTGTGGCGATAGACCAGAGTGCCCGTTGTTTCGGGGGCTTGTGCATCAGGGTCAAGTACTGCGCCCAAGCGTTCAGCAACACGGATCGACGCGGCATTGCCTTCGCTGACATAGCTGACAAATGTATCCAGATCGGTTGTTGCAAAGGTATGGTCAATGATCGTGTGCGCTGCCTCAGCGGCGAGGCCCATTCCAGTAAATCCGTCGTAGATAAACCAGCCACATTCGGGTTCTGGAAAATGAGGCGGATGCACAAGGCCGACGCCGCCAGCCAATTTGCCATCCATCTCGATCGCGAGCGATCCAAATCCGTATAGCGCCCAAGTTGCCACATCATTGGTGAACCATGTCCAAGCCTTGTCGCGGTCCAGCGGTCCATCCATGTGAACTGCGCGGTCACTGGCCATAAAGGCGGCATAAGTGTCGAAATCGGCCCGCAAATACGGGCGCAAGGTCATACGGTCTGTGTGCAATGTTGGCGTCATGTGATCGCCTGCGCAGCTTGGGCCACGGCCCTTGGGTCGTCGTGGTGCAAATGGCGAAACAAAATCACGTTTTCATCGTCCACGACTTCGCGCCGATCCTCAATCGCGCCCAACCGTGTCGCCAGCGCAAGTGAACGTGTGTTTGCGGGTTCGATCATTGAAATCAAAGGTGCCAAACCCAGCGTCCGCCCTGCCCAATCGCGCACTGCACAGGCGGCTTCAAACGCATAAGACCGTCCTTCAAACCCATCAAACATGTGCCAAGCAAGTTCCGGCGCGGGCCAATCGGCATGGTTGATGATGCCCACGCGCCCAGCAGCAAACCCCGTTGCGCGTTCCGTCACAGTAAAAAAGCCGTAGCCATGCCACTGCCAATGTCCAATGCCCGCGATAAAACCGCGCCATGCATGTCCTGCAGTACCTTGACCGCCCACAGCCGCCATCCGCTCAGACCCAGTTACCCATGCGGAAAATGCCGCAAGGTCCCGTTTCTGAGGGCCGCGCAATTCAAGACGCGCTGTGGTAAGGGTGGGAGCGGGTGTCATCGGTTATTTCTTTTTCCCAAAACCAGACAGGCCCGGGGGCAATTGCATGCCTCCACCACCAAGTCCGGGCATACCCGCAGGCATCTTGCCTTGCATTGCTTTTGCCGCTTCTGCCATTGCCTTGGGGTCGTTCATATCGGGCATGCCACCGGGCATATCGCCGCCTTTGCCGAACATGCCTTTCATGGCCTGTTTCAGCATTCCGCCCTTACCCATCTTTTTCATCATGTCGGCCATCTGGCGATGCTGTTTGACCAGCTTGTTCAGTTCGGACACTTCTAGGCCTGCGCCTTTTGCAATGCGTTTCTTGCGCGATGCGGCCAGCAGATCTGGGTTCGCGCGTTCTTTCTTTGTCATGGAATTGATCAAGGCGATTTGGCGCTTCAGGATACCGTCATCCATGCCGGATGCAGCCATCTGTTTGCTCATTTTCGCAGCACCCGGCATCATTCCCATCATGCCTTCCATGCCGCCCATTTTCATCATCTGCTCAAGCTGCATCTTAAGGTCGTTCATGTTGAAGCGACCCTTCTGAAAGCGCTTCATCATGCGCTCGGCTTGGTCGGCCTCAATGGTCTCTTGGGCTTTTTCGACCAGTGCAACGATGTCGCCCATGCCAAGGATACGGCCCGCAACGCGGTCCGGCTCAAAGGTTTCAAGGGCGTCCATCTTTTCGCCAAGACCAACAAAGCGGATAGGTTTGCCAGTAATCGCGCGCATCGACAGGGCTGCACCACCGCGACCATCACCGTCCATGCGGGTGAGGACCACGCCAGTGACGCCGATCTTATCGTCGAATTCTTGGGCGACGTTCACCGCATCCTGACCGGTCAGGCCGTCCACAACCAATAGTGTCTCGCGCGGGTTGGCCACGTCGCGCACGGCTGCGGCCTGTGCGATCAGTTCTGCGTCGATGTGCAGGCGACCAGCCGTGTCGAGCATGTAGACGTCATAGCCACCAAGGCTTGCTTGGATCTTGGCGCGTTTTGCAATCGCAACCGGATCTTCGCCTTTGACGATAGGCAATGTATCGACGCCAATCTGTGCGCCCAAAATCGCCAACTGCTCCATCGCGGCAGGGCGGTTGGTATCAAGCGACGCCATCAGGACGCGCTTGCCTTCTTTTTCTTTCAGACGTTTGGCCAGCTTGGCGGTCGTGGTTGTTTTACCAGAACCTTGCAGACCCACCATCAAGATAGGTGCTGGTGGATTATCAATCTTAAGAGCGCCCGGATCAACGTCACCTGTCAGCACATGCCGAAGTTCGTCATGGACGATCTTGACGACTTGCTGGCCGGGGGTGACGGATTTTGTGACGGACTGTCCGGTTGCCTTTTCTTGCACTGCTTTGATGAAATCACGCGCCACCGGAAGCGATACGTCGGCCTCTAGCAGGGCGATGCGGACTTCGCGCAGTGCGGTTTTGACGTCATCATCCGACAGCGCACCTTGCTTGGTAAGCTTGTCAAAGACGCCAGAGAGGCGATCGGATAGATTTTCAAACATTGGCCAAGGCCCTCGTTTCGTTTCGGGTACTGCACATATATGTACGCACAGTAAAAAGCAGTAGAGCCCCCGTGGGCGCGACGCGCTGACGGAGGGCGATCCCTATGAATAGGGACCGGAAAGCTGATGCTATCCGGGTGTTGGGTGGCGTTTACGACGTGGGAGAGGCTGAGTCAACATCATCAGCAGCGATCAAAGCGCTATTTGATAAGGGCAATCACTTGCCCGCGATAAGCCCATGCGACCGATGCCGCACCAACCATCAACACAAGCATATGCCAGTAAGGTGGGCCGACCCAAATCAGCAAAGCACTTAGGCCCACGATCATCGTACCAAGTAAGAGGAGCCCAGCAAAACCTTCCCAGCCACGCCACCAAAGCAGGCCAGCGCCCGCGATCTCTACCGATCCGGTGATGTAGCGGGGGAACTGGCCCATACCGATTGCCTCGTAGATGGCTACGTCGGTGGGGAAGCTGCCAAGTTTGCGCAGTCCAAAGTAAAGGAAGGCAATTGTGAGGGTCGCGCGCAGGGCGGTCATGTAAGGAGATGTAGGTGTCATGCCCAGCCACATAAACGGGCCGGGCACGAAGTCCAGTCTTTAGGCCGCTTTGGCGACGACCTCTTTGGCGGTATGCACCGCGATATCGGTGATCCCGATGAAGTTAAGCACAAGTTCCATGTGTGGCGTCGCGAAATCCATCGCAGCACCGACAGGGACGCCACCAGAGGCAACGGCCACAATCGCGCGTTTGCCTTCAACCAGCCCGACGGGGCCGTTTTCGGTGTAAGCAAATGTGACCTTCGGGCGTGCGATCAAGTCGACCCATGCTTTGAGGGCTGCGGGCATGCCGAAGTTGTACATGGGCATCCCGATCAGGATGATGTCCGCTGCTGTGATTTCGGCAATTAATTCATCGGACAGTGCCAGCACGTCCTTGTCAGCTGGGGTCAGATCGGCCTGTGGGATCAGCCGCGTTGTGATCCATGTGGCATCCACTTGCGGCAAAGGTGTCTGGGCCAGATCGCGGGTGATCACGCGGGTAGGCTTAAGGTCAACAAGCAGCTTGGCGGTGGCCGCGCGGCTGACAGAGCCGTCGATGGTACCAGAGGCGTTGATGTGAAGAATGGTGGTCATTGTAAATCTCCTGAAGTGTGTTGCCGGTGACATACCCCCTTGCACTGACGAACGTTATCGCCGATTTTCAACAGGACATGTTTATCAGCGCACAGGACGGATCATGGATAACTGGGATGAAATCAGGACCGCCTACCAAGTGGCCCGCAGCGGAACGGTCAGCGGTGCTGCGGATGTTTTGGGTGTGCATCACGCCACAGTAATCCGGCATGTTGACGCGCTTGAGCAACGACTGGGGGTGAAGTTGTTCCAGCGGCATGCGCGCGGATACACGGCGACAGAAGCGGGGCAGGATCTTTTGCAGGTCGCTCAAGCAACGGATGATCAGTTCACGCAGTTGGCTGGACGGATCAAGGGGCAGGGCGAAGGTGTGTCCGGCGATCTGGTGGTCACGTCTTTAGAAAGCGCGTCACAGATGCTGACCCCGATTTTGGTGGCGTTTCAGGCGGAACATCCAGACCTACGGATCAGATACCGGACCGGAGACCGCCTGTTCCGGCTGGAATATGGCGAGGCGCATGTCGCAATTCGTGCAGGCACAATGCCGGAAGAACCCGACAATGTCGTGCAACCCTTTACAGAGCAAAAAATGGCGCTTGTGGCTTCAGACGCCTATGTCGCGCGGTATGGCATGCCCAAAGATGAAGAAGACCTGAAGAACCACTTTTTCGTGGGACATGATAATGCACAAAGCCGCGCACCATTTGCGCGGTGGTTGCGGAATGTCGTGCCGGATGATGCGTTCGTTTTCCGTGCGACAGACAACCGGCATTTGTTGGACGCGATTGTCGCGGGCGCGGGCATTGGGTTTGTGACGTCTCAAGAGGTCGCGCGCAATCCTGCTTTAACTGAGGTGATCGCTAGTCGCGAAGAATGGGCGGCAACTTTATGGATCGTAACCCACGTTGATTTGCACCGCACAACAAAGGTGCAAACGTTTCTGCGGTTCTTAAAAGACCGCGTTAAGGAATTGGACTGCTAGTCGAGTTCTTGGGACAAGAACGCCTCGAAGGCATCAAGATCGACCGGTTCCATCTGCCCAAAGGTTTGCATCCAAACGGACGCTTCACGCAACGCGTCAGGTTCCAGCTTGCACCATCTCACCCGCCCGCGCTTTTCTTGCGAAATCAGACCGGCCGCTGACAGAACCCCTAAATGCTTTGAAATCGCAGCGAGAGAGACCGCGAAAGGCTCGGCGACGTCGGTGACGGCCATATCATCTTCTAGCAACATCGCCAAAATCGCCCGACGGGTCGGGTCTGAGAGGGCGGAAAAGGCTTGGTCCAGTTTTGCGGTCATAGACAGGGGTAAAATACTTGCCGGATCAAACGTCAACCAATTGGTTGAATATGTATAACGGGGTTTCACACATGAAATACCCCGAAAACATGAAGTAATATCAACTTCAAGTAATTGAAAACATTCATCTATTTTCATTTAAACACGTCCTTGACTCTAAAGTGGCCCCGCCATAGACCACTCGCAACCTTCCGAGGGGACGAAACTGATGTCTGATCCGCATGACGCTGACCGCCTAAAGGCGCTTGAAGCGAAAATTGCAGCGCTTAAAGCGCCGACAGAGGTTAAGCACCATTCGGAAGAACATTATTCGCAGGCACAACTTGCATGGCGGATGGTGATAGAGCTGGTGGCCGGTCTTGGGATCGGCTTTGGCATCGGATACGGACTGGATACCTTATTTGGGACCATGCCAATTTTTCTGGTGCTGTTTATATTCCTGGGCCTCGCGGCTGGTGTTAAAACCATGATGCGATCGGCTAAAGAAGTACAAAGAAAGCAGCTTGAAGCTGCCAAACAAGAGGGCGACGCGCGTGGCTGAAGAAAAAGCAGAAGGTGGTCTAGTATTTCACCCACTGGATCAGTTTATCGTCAAACCATTGTTCGGTGACGGACCGGTTAGCTGGTACACGCCAACGAACGTGAGCCTTTGGCTGGGTGTTGCTCTTTTATGTATCGTCGCATTATTCGTCATCGGCAGCCGCGGTCGCGCGATTGTTCCAACCCGCCTTCAGTCGCTGGGTGAATTGGCATACGGCTTTATCTATAAGATGGTCGAAGATGTCTGTGGCAAAGATGGCGTTAAGTATTTCCCATACATTATGACACTGTTCGTGTTCATCTTGTTCTCGAACTACCTTGCTTTGATCCCGATGTCTTATTCGCCAACATCGATGATCGCGATCACCGCGATCCTTGGTTTCGGTGTCTTCTTCGCGGTCACGATCCTTGGTTTTGTCCTTAACGGTCCTGCATTCCTTGGCCTGTTCTGGATGAAAGACGCGCCAGCAATCTTGCGCCCGGTCATCGCAGTTATCGAGGTTATCTCTTATTTCGTGCGCCCAGTCAGCCACTCCATTCGTTTGGCAGGCAACATCATGGCGGGTCACGCGGTTCTGAAAGTGTTCGCGGGCTTCGCTGCTCTGACGCTTGTGAGTCCCGTTGCTATCGTTGGTATCATTGCCATCTACGGTCTCGAAATTCTGGTCTGTGGTATTCAGGCCTACGTCTTTACAATCCTGACGTGCGTTTACTTGAAAGACGCGCTTCATCCCGCTCACTAAAGGTTTGGCGGGGGTTATCCTCGCCGTACGTCCCAACTTCCACACATGGAAGGCGAACTCGCACACATCGGCGCTGGTCTGGCTGCAATCGGTTCCGGCGCTGCCGCAATCGGTGTTGGTACAGTTGCTGGCAACTACTTGGCTGGCGCACTGCGCAACCCATCTGCCGCTGCTGGTCAAACAGCAACATTGTTCATTGGTCTGGCATTCGCCGAAGCTCTGGGAATCTTTGCATTCCTCGTCGCGCTTCTGCTGATGTTTGCAGTCTAAGAACGACCCATATCCTTACGGCTGATCGACGCGGATAATCTTCGCGTCGATCGGTAAAACATCAAGGTATTCGGGGGCCATCATGGCAACAGAAACACAAGACACCGTCGCAGGCGTTTGCGTAGATGCAGGGGGCTCCGCCCTTGGTATGCCGCAGCTTTGCGCGGATTGGATGCCAAACCAGATCTTCTGGTTACTGGTTACATTGATCGCAATCTACTTTGTGATGTCACGTATTGCTCTTCCCCGCATCGGTGCGGTTTTGGCGGAACGGTCTGGCACAATCACGAACGATATTGCTGCAGCTGAAGAGCTGAAAGATAAAGCGGCCGAAGCCGAGACTGCCTATGATCAGGCACTTTTAGACGCCCGCGCCGAGGCACAAAAGATCGTCGCCGAAGCAAAAGCAGAGATGCAAGCTGCACTGGATGTCGAGCTTCAGAAAGCCGATGCACAGATCGCAGCTAAGACAGCCGAAAGCGAGGCCGCCATCGGCGAGATCCGCGCAGGTGCTGTGAAAAGCGTTACTGCTGTCGCCAAAGACACAGCCAAAGCTCTGGTTGCTGCACTGGGCGGTACGGCCGACGCAAAGACAATCACCGCTGCGGTGACCGCACGGATGAAAGGGTAAACCATGAGAATTCTACTCACGTCCCTTTTCGCCCTTGCCGCTAGCCCTGCGTTGGCTGCTGGTGGGAAGCCGTTCTTTTCGCTCGCTAACACTGACTTTGTTGTCACGCTCGCGTTCGCGCTCTTCATCGGCATTTTGATTTACTACAAGGTTCCTAGCCTTGTGGGTGGCATGCTGGACAAGCGTGCCGACAGCATCAAAGCTGATCTGGACGAAGCAAAAGCCTTGCGCGAAGAAGCGCAGTCATTGCTTGCCACTTATGAGCGTAAGCAAAAAGAAGTGCACGAGCAGGCCAGTCGCATCGTTGCTGCCGCCAAAGAAGAGGCGACAAACGCAGCTGCTGCCGCAAAAGAAGAGATCGCAAGATCGATCACCCGCCGCCTTGCTGCGGCTGAAGATCAGATCGCAAGCGCCGAGGCATCTGCCATCAAAGACGTGCGCGATCAGGCCATTATCGTCGCCGTTGCTGTCGCTAAAGATGTGATTGCAAGCCAGACGGATGCGAAAGCTGCTGAAGCGATGATCGACACGTCTATCGCAACTGTTGGTGAAAAGCTGCACTAGCTGCCACGCATACCGAAACAGATTTAAGTCCGATTGCAGTGATTGCAGTCGGGCTTTTTCGTTTCTGGCCTCGGCGATTAATTAGCGGTTGGCTTCGTGGTCCAAACGTCGTTGCGCAAAGCTTTCGTTTTTGTCGGCTTTTTGCTGATCGGACAGGGCTGTTTCGACAAAATTCAAGTGGCTTTCTATGGCCGCCCGCGCACCAGATGGGTCGCGTGCCTGCAGAGCCGAATTAATGCTGCGGTGTTGTTCCAGTAGCGCGTCGCGTGTCATGCGTTGCTTGAACATAATCGTCCGATTGTAGAACACGCCTTCGCGCAGCAGTTCATACATTGATCGCATCATATGTAGCATAATGACGTTGTGGCTGGCCTCGATGATGGACAGATGGAAATTGGCGTCCAGATGGGCCTCGTCTGCGGGGTTTCGCTTTTGGTGGGCCGTTTCCATTTTCTCGAAAATCGTGTTGATCACTTGCAGATCGGTATCACTGGCTAAGCGCGCGGCGCGTTCTGCGGCCAACCCCTCCATGTCGCGGCGGAAGCTGATGTAGTCAAAGACGGCCTTGTCATGCGTGGAAAACAGTTTCACCAGCGCTGGCGCAAAAGCGGAACCCAGTACATCGGCCACATAGACGCCTGCACCTGCCTTCGAGGTCAGCAGCCCACGCTCTTGTAAGTCGCCCAATGCTTCACGCAATGAAGGGCGCGACACGCCCATGCGTTCGCTAAGTTCCCGTTCTGACGGGAGCCTCTCGCCGGGGCGCAGGATGCCCCGCAGGATCAGCCCCTCGATTTGACGGATCACACCGTGTGACAATTTCTCTTGTTGGACTGGTTCGAAAGGCATTCAGTTACCACGCATTATTGGTAAAATTATATGACCAAGGCGCGGCATTCACAACTAAAAAAGGGGCCGCAATGATGCAGCCCCTTTGTTTTGTAATAAGCGACGTTCACTTAGTTCGGTGTGATGATGATCTCAACACGGCGGTTCATCTGGCGGCCAGAGGCGTTCAGGTTCGACGCAATAGGTTGGTTTTCACCGGCACCGATAGACCGCACGCGTGACGATGCCACGCCGCCATTCAGCAAGATTCTCGCCACGGCTTGTGCCCGACGCTCTGACAGGCCCTGGTTGAAGGACGCGTTGCCCACGTTATCGGTATGGCCGATCACGTTCACAGTTGTATTGGGGTAGCGGTTCAATGAATTCGCGACTGTCCGCAATTCGTTCTGCGATGTGCCAGAGACGTTCGTGCTGTTGGTTGCGAACAGCAGGTCCTGGCTTAGGATGACAACAAGGTTGTTACCGTTGTTGGACACGCCCACGTCACTGCGCAGCGAGCGGCGCAATTCTTCGGCTTGCTTATCAAGGTTGTTGCCAATCGCGGCACCTGCGCCTGCGCCCAACAAGGCGCCAGCTAAGGCTGCTTGATTGCGACCGCGGGTATCGTCGTTGCGATTGATAATTGCGCCGACGGCGGCCCCACCCAAAGCACCAAGGATCGCACCTTGTTGTGTGTTCTGGCTCTGGTTTGGTCCGGTGGCGTCACAAGCTGCGACAAACGTCATTGCAGATACGGCAAGGACAAGGGGGAATTTTGTAAAGGTCATGGTCATGATTCCATTTGATATAGGTGCGCAAATCGCGCTGTTCGGATAACATAGCTTATCCACCTTTCCCCGCTGTTATCCAATATCGCTGTGGGAATAGGAAGGGTTCCGCCGATAACGTGATGATCACGGTTGCGCATCTACCCGTGCGGATTCCCAAGCGAGCATGGCCCGCTTGACCGGCAATCCCCAGTGATACCCGCCTAATCCGCCCGACTTGCGCAAGGCACGGTGGCAAGGGATCAGCCAGCTAACCGGGTTGCGTCCGACAGCTGTGCCAACCGCGCGCACGGCTTTGGGATTGCCAATGGACTGGGCGATTTCGGAATATGTCGTGACGTGACCTGAGGGGATCGTCAGCAATGCCTCCCAGACCTTAAGCTGAAAGGGAGCGCCAATCATGTGCAATTGCGTCTCGCCAGTCATGCCAAGTGCGGCAGTCGCCCAATCGCGCAGAAAAGTGGGGTCTTCGATAAACGTGGCTTTGGGCCAGCGAGATTTTAGGTCCGCCATTGCGGGGTCAGGACCTGCCTCAGCGGCGAATGCCAAACCACAAATGCCGCGGTCTGTGCCCATGACCAAAGCAGGACCAAAGTGACTTTCGAACCAACCCCAATAAACCTCAAGTGCTGCGCCGTTGCGGGCATAGTCGCCTGGGCTCATTGCTTCCCAGCGTACGAACAGATCATGCAATCGCCCGCTGCCTGATAAGCCAACTGCGTGGGCGGTTTCTAGCGTGGTAAAACGGTCGCGTAGAAGGGTCTTGGCGTGGGCAAGGGTCAGGTATTGTTGATAGCGTTTTGGCGACACCCCCACCCATGACGAAAAGAGCCGCTGAAAATGCGCAGGGCTCATATTCATGTCAGCGGCGAGATCAGCCAAGGTCAGTGGGCTGTCGCCTGCCGCATCAATCGCTTCAATGGCACGGCGCATGACTTGGTAATGATATGTTTCGTTTTGTTCCATACCGAGAACTTAGGCGCTCAGACCCATCCGTGCGACCCGAAAATTGCGCATCTGACGCTTGCCCCTTGAGGTGCTTAAAGGCATACCCACATTATGGCCAAGCAGCTTGATTATCATACCATTCGCGCCATTTTCGAGCGTTTCCAAGAAGCAGAGGCCGAACCAGAGGGCGAGCTTGAGCATGTGAATGTCTACACATTGGTGGTGGCTGTCGCATTGTCAGCGCAGGCAACGGACATCGGAGTGAACAAAGCCACGCGCGCATTGTTCAAAATTGCCGATACGCCCCAAAAGATGCTTGATCTGGGCCTTGAGGGTGTGACCGATCACATCAAAACCATCGGACTGTTCCGCCAAAAAGCGAAGAACGTCATGAAAATGAGCCAGCTGTTGGTGGATGACTACGGTGGCGAGGTCCCCAATTCCCGCGCCGCCCTGCAGTCGCTGCCTGGTGTGGGGCGCAAGACCGCGAATGTAGTTTTAAATATGTGGTGGGACCAGCCTGCACAGGCGGTCGACACGCATATTTTCCGCTTTGGCAATCGCAGCGGGGTCGCCCCCGGTAAAGACGTCGACGCGGTTGAACGCGCGATCGAAGACAATGTACCTGCCGACTTTCAACTCCATGCGCATCATTGGATGATTTTGCATGGCCGCTACGTTTGCGTCGCGCGAAAACCTAAATGCGCGGCCTGTTTGGTCCGCGATCTATGTATGTTTGAGGATAAGAACCTATGAAAAAATTTCAGGTTGTCGGCATTGGCAATGCAATGGTGGACGTTTTAGCACGCGCCGAGGATGCGTTTTTGGCAGAAGCGGGCGTGCAAAAAGGCATCATGCAGCTGATCGATATGGATCGCGCGGTTGATCTTTATTCCCGCGTTGGCCCCGCCAAGGAAATCAGCGGTGGTTCAGCGGCCAATACGATTGCTGGAATTGCGCATTTGGGTGGGCGTACCGCTTATGTTGGCAAGGTCAAAGATGACCAGCTGGGCGCGATTTTTGCGCATGATCTGCGCGCACAAGGTGCAGTCTATGAGACCGCCCTCGCACCAAAGTCGGAAGAGGCTGAAACAGGCCGTTGCATCGTGATCGTGACCCCAGATGGGGAACGGTCGATGAACACCTATCTTGGTGTGACCGAATTTTTGTCGTCAGACGACATTGATACGGACCAGATGGCGCAGGCCGAATGGATTTATCTGGAAGGGTACCGTTTTGACGGCCCCGAAAGCCATGCTGCCTTTGCCAAAGCAATAGATGCTTGCAAGGGCGCGGGCGGGCGGGTGTCAATCACACTGTCTGATCCGTTTTGCATTGAACGCCACCGTGATGCGTTTCGCGATATGATCCGCGATCATGTTGACCTGCTGTTCTGCAACCGCGCTGAAATGCTGTCGATGTACCAGACTGAAGACTTCGATGGCGCATTGGAGCAAGCTGCGTCTGATGTGGCAATCGTCGCCTGCACTGACAGCGAACATGGTGTACATATCTTGGCGGACGATCAACGCTGGCACGTTCCAGCCGTGCCGACAGACATCGTCGACGCAACTGGCGCGGGTGATCTCTTTGCGGGGGCATTTCTTTGGGGGCTGAGCAATGGTCACGATCTGGAGGTTTGCGGCAAGATGGGCAACCTCGCGGCATCTGAAGTGATCAGCCATATCGGGGCCCGTCCCGAGGCCGACCTGAATGCGATCTTTAAGGCGCAGGGATTGCTGTAAGCCAAAGCGCGTCTAACGCGTCGATCGCGCCTGCGTCAAACCTGTCTTCTTCTTTCCAGTACTTGCCGGACGGAACATAATAGTCGAGTGCGGCCTCTTGGGCGAGGGCTGCATCAATCACCTGATCGTGCATTTTAACTGGCTGGGTCGCCGCCAGATCTTCAATGGTCGAGCGTGGGAAAACCAATCGGCTAGGGTCCGTTGACAAATTGACGATTGCACAGCCTTGGCGCGCGGCGAGCGCCATTAGTCGGGCTGATTTCGCTTCGAGCGATCTTAGGGTGACATCTTGCCTCAGTGGGTCAGCGGTTCCCTTGCCATAAAAATGGGTCTTGCTGACGTTATCATAAACCATGTCGCACCCCATCACTGCGATGACCTTTGGCTTTAGCGCAGCGAGGGCCCAATAGCTCGCAGTGAACGCCATGGTGCCGCCCGCATAGACGAAGCCACCAAATTTATTCTGCAGGGGGACGTAGTCTGATGCGCGTATGATCCGCTGGCCACGTGATATATCTACCGGCACCCGAGACTGCGGGAAATCATCGGGGTAGATAAGATCATCCCAGTCTGGGCGCACGGCCCACGCGTTATTGATCCCAACAATGCGGTCGAATGGATCGCGCGGCCAGTCGCGACTGGCGACGACATTTGGACCGCTTCCCAAGATCAAGACCACTGACACCAGCGTATTTCCTTTTTAGAGCTATGCAAAAGAAGTAACGCAACTGGTGTGTCTGTCGAGAGTGGGAGAACTTTTATGCCTCCGGCGGGGATATTTTTGCTTCGGAAGAAGGGCGATCCACCGCCGTTGGCACCAAGGCACAACAGCGGCTTCTTCGTCGACGGCCATCGGCATCCCTGCCTGTACCGCACCTTTCGCATATCCAACTTTGGTTAAGCGTCGGTTAATCCAACTTCTTCCGAGTGAAAGTATCCTCGGGGGTGAGGCCGCAGGCCGAGGGAGCAGACAGCCCCCTATATAGCTTCAATGGCCGAGTTTGGCGTGAACCTCATCAAGGTCAATCTCACCAATGGGCATCTTATTGGCAGGGTTTTCAAAATCATATTTGAAAATGCGAAAGTCTTTCTTGTACATCTCGTAAACCAGATGCATCGACAGATCGTCGAAGTAATCTGCAACTGGGTGGGCGCGTTTTGGTCCGTGACCTTCGCTTTCGTTGAAGCGTGGGATCGTGGCAAGATCGATGGGATGGGCCGTTTGGGTATTGTCCAAGACGTCTTGCATTCCGACGTTGAAGTCTTCGGTCCAGAAAATCTTGTCGTAGCGCCCGCCGTTCACAATGAAAGTCGAGACATGGCCGGACATCGCGGACCAATGGATATCAGGCTCCATCGGGCGGCGCCAACGGATGGTGTCGCGGGCGAAAAGCAAGAACCGCCGAAAGCTTTCGATTTGGTCGAATTCGAATCCGTTTTCCGGATCACCAACTTCGATTCCATATTTCTGAACCAAGAGCGGGACAAGATTGCCGCGATAGTATTTGCCGTTGCGTTGAATGCCACAGATTTTGTCAAAAAACGATGACAGGATCCGTGTGTAAGGATTGCGCACGCAAGTAAATGTGTAGCTTGAATGGTCCCGGACGTTGTTGCCAATCAGTGGCTGGCTTTCGTCAATGGCCCATTTGTGGATGTCGGTTTTGGCGTCATGGATGTCGCCGTCAAAGAAACGCCCGTGATCTGAGTAATACATGATTTGACCAATAGATGAACACGCGCATTTGGGCACCACGCGGTACACCATGCTTTCGCTTTTGGTCATCCATGTTCCTGGAAAACTCGCCACGCTTTAATCCTCGTTATCGACCGCAGTGGCCTTTGGCCAATTAAGACCAAAGAAACGCTGTAACTTCAATGTCTGTTCGCGGTATGTCATTCATAGGCGGAATAGTGTTAACAAGGTCCTCAGCACCCAATGGCAAGAATAGCCTTTATTCTCTTGTGTCATAAGAACCCTGCGGCGATCGTGACGCAGGCTAAACAGCTGACGGCGGCGGGCGACTATATTGCCATTCATTTCGATGCCTCAGCCTCGGCTGATGATTACCGTGCCATTCAAGACGGTCTGTCTGACAATCCAAATGTTGTTTTTGCCAAGCGCCGTGTCAAATGCGGTTGGGGCGAATGGAGCCTTGTTCAGGCGACTTTGAACGCTGTTGAAGCGGCGACCGATGCTTTTGCCCGCGCCACCCATTTTTACATGGTGTCTGGTGATTGCATGCCGATTAAGTCGGCGAAGTTTGCCCATCAAATGCTGGATCAAAACGATGTCGACTACATTGAGAGTTATGACTTTTTCGACAGCAACTGGATCAAGACAGGTTTTCGCGAAGAACGTCTAATTTACCGCCACTTTTTCAATGAGCGGACGCAAAAACGGCGCTTTTATGCAGCTCTTGGGTTTCAGGAAAAGTTCAAAATTACGCGTCAGATCCCCGACGACCTCCAAGTTATGATTGGCAGTCAGTGGTGGTGCTTGCGTCGCCAGACGATTGAGGCTGTGCTGGCTTTTACCGCAGAGCGTCGCGATGTCATGCGGTTTTTCAAGACGACTTGGATTCCCGATGAGACGTTCTTTCAGACACTTGTCCGGCATCTGGTTCCCGGGCGCGAGATTGAAAATCGCACGCTGACGTTCTTGATGTTTTCTGACTACGGCATGCCCGTCACGTTCTATAACGATCACTATGACCTGCTTTTGGGTCAAAGTGGGCTGTTTGCCCGCAAGATGAGCGTTGAGGCGCATGCGCTACGTGAAAATCTTGGCGCACTTTATGCGAGTGAGCGGCTGGATTTCGAAATCTCAGATGAGGGGCGCAAGCTCTTTGCCTTTTTGACCGAGCGTGGCCGCTTTGGCCGCCGCTTTGGCCCGCGTTTTTGGGAGCGTGATACAAAGCTAGGTCGTGATCGCACGTTAATGATCATCGCTTGTAAGAAATGGCATGTGGCCAAGCGTTTGGTCGAAGCGATCAATGC
>RCNF010000570.1_pt1 | contig 18924 bp, 14 predicted proteins | sample 2041311 | NCBI WGS metagenome assembly RCNF01 (sample SAMN09708228, study PRJNA481090) | Marine sediment metagenome, whole genome shotgun sequencing project. | biome: marine sediment; feature: ocean; material: sediment; isolation source: Sewage treatment plant 2 marine sediment (STP2) ... | reverse complement strand
TCGGTGCGGGTTTCGCCCAAGTCGTACGTGGCGTCGAGCCCGGTGAGACCGTCGTCATCAAGGGCGTGACCCGGGTCGTGGATGGCTCGAAAGTCCAAGTCGTGCCGGTCAACTCGTCCGGCCCCTCATCCGCCGAACGAGCCAAGGTCCCATGAGCATCCCTGCGTTCGCGGTTCGTCAGCCCGTGCTCGTCAATCTCGTGGCGATCTCGGCGGTGGTTGTCGGCGCGATGGTGATGAGCCAGATGCACCGGGAGTCACTGCCGACGCTGCCAACGGGCTGGGGAAGCGTGACAACCGTCTACGTAGGCGCCTCGCCAGAGGAAATCGAACAGCTGATCACGATCCCGATCGAAAACGCGGTCGGCGACGTCGAAAAGGTCGAAGAGATCTGGGGCGTGTCCAAGGAAGGCGTTTCGTACGTCAGCTTCCATCTGGACGACGACGTCGACGATATCACGAGCGCGATCATGGAGATCTCCAACGAGATCAACCGCCTCGATGATTTGCCGGTCGACGCGGAGCGGCCCGTGGTGCGCGAATTCAAAGTCGACTTTCCGACGATCGCGGTTGCGATTCGCGGAGAGGTCCCGGAAGTCGTCCTGCGCCAAGTCGGCAAAGACCTGGCGGACCGAATCGAACGCTTATCCGGGGTGTCGGGCATCTGGCGCAACGGCATTCGAGACCGGGAATTCCGGGTCGATGTCGATCCGGACCGGCTCGCCGCGTACCGGCTTCCCCTCACCGCGGTGAGCGATGCGCTTCGCTTCAGGGCTGCCAACGTGCCCGCGGGGACGACCAAAGGCCAGGGCGATGCCCGGCTCGTGCGCGGGATGACGCGAGTCGAAGACGTCAACGAGCTTGCCCAGGTGGTGATCAGACCCGACCAGGCCGGCGGCGCGGTACGCGTTGGCGACGTCGCGGAAGTCTCGGACACTTTTGCAGCTGGCAAGTACAGCGGCCGCGTGAACGGCGAGCCTGCAATCGTGCTCACGGTCCGCAAAGAAGAGCAGGCCGACAGCGTCGAGATCAGCGAGGACGTGCGTGCACTGGTCGCGCGCATGAGTCCGACGCTGCCGCCTGGTGTAAAAATCGACTTGTTCGGCGACGCCGCCGCAGAGGTCGAGCACTCCCTCGGCACGCTCTACACGAACGCCGCTGTGGGACTCCTGCTCGTGCTGCTTCTGCTCTGGGTGGCCGTCGGCGCACGCAACGCCACGATGGCTGGCGTTGGGCTTCCGGTCGCGCTCGCCGGGGCGATCATCGCGATGCACGTGATGGGCATCACGATCAACATGATGTCGCTGATGGCCTTGATCCTGTGCCTCGGCGTGGTGGTCGACGACGCGATCATCATCATCGAGAACATCTACCGGCACATGGAGGAGGGGATGCCGAGGCGGAAGGCCGCCGTCGTTGGCACCCAAGAAGTCTTCTGGCCGGTGGTCGCATCCACGCTCACGAGCTGGGCCGCGTTCTTGCCCCTTCTCATGATGGAGGGCGTCCTTGGGGATGCGTTTTCCATCATCCCCAAGGTGGTCGTCGCCTCGCTCGCGGCATCGCTCATCGAAGCCATGTTCATCCTACCGAGCCACATGGCCGATTTCGGCAAGCTTTCGCATCGAAAGAACGCTGAGTCCGGGCCCCCGCAGACGCGATTGCAACGCGCCGGAGCGCGAATTCTGGTCGCTTACGAACGCGTTCTCCGCTGGTCGCTTCATCACCGGGCGAGCGTCGTATTCGGCGCCTACGCCCTGTGTGGTCTGATGGTTGCCATCGCGTTCAGCGTCAAGGAAGTGATCCTCTTGACCGAAGGCGATCCGAACATGTTCGACGTTCGGATCCACATGCCGACCGACGCATCCAAAGATGAAACCGAGGCGCTTCTCGCGGAGCTCGACGCACGCATCATGGCGCTCGACAATCCAGACGTCGAAGCCACGGTGGCGGTTCGCGGCATGACGCGCACCAACATGGGCTTCAGCTCCGGCGACCATCTTGGAATGGTGACGGTGTTCGTCGTTCCGGTAACCGCGCGCAGTAGCCTCCATGCCGGTCGCGATCTGGTAGCCCAGGTCAGCGCGCTCTACGACGACGTCGTAGGCCCGGCACGCCTCGAGATCGTCGAAGTGAGAGCAGGGCCTCCGAGGGGTGCTCCGGTCGCTGTCCGTATCCGCGGGGAAGACTACGAACGCTTGGTCGAGCTGGCCGAGCAGGTGCTCGCCGAGGTTCGCCTGACGCCGGGGACGCGCAACGCGAGCCACGACTACGAGCTTGGCAAGCAGGAGCTCCAAATCAAAGTCGACGAACAGCGAGCGGCGCTTCATGGCCTCTCGCCAGAGATGGTCAGCAGATGGCTGCGGAGCGCGTTCGGAGCGACGCCAGCATCGACACTTCGCGAAGGCGATGACGAGATCGATATCCTCGTCCAACTGCGTGAAGACGTGCAGGAAGACCCTGCGCGCATCGCTTCACTTCAGCTGATCGCGCCCAACGGCGATGAAGTGGCCATTCGTGAAATCGCAGACGTCTCACACGGCCGGGGCCCGGGCGTGATTCGACGTTACCAGCAGAAGCGGGTCGTGAGCGTTCTTTCTGGAATTGACGAGGACGCGACCAATAGCGGAGAGGTCAACGCGAAGCTGCAAAAGAAGTTGGCACCGCTCGAAGCAGCCAACCCCGACATTCGGTTCGAGTACGGCGGCCAGTTCGAAGAGACGCAGGAATCGGTGGACTCGCTCTTCCGCGCGTTCATCGTCGCGATGTTGCTGATCTATACGATCCTGGCAACGCAATTTCAGAGCTTCTCCCAACCCCTCGTCGTGATGGCCGCCATTCCGCTGTCGTTCATCGGCGTGGCCGGAGGCTTCTTGCTCAGCCCCAACGCGATTGGTCTGATCGCGCTGGTCGGACTGGTTGGGCTCACGGGAATCGTCGTCAACGATTCGCTGGTCCTGGTCGACTTCATCAACAAAAGGCGGGATAGCGGCCTCGCGCTCGACGAGGCGATCGTCGAGTCCGGTAAGCTGCGCCTGCGGCCGATTTTCCTGACCAGCATCACGACGATCGCCGGCTTGTTTCCCCTGTCGCTGGCGACCGAGAGCCTTCCTCACCTGGCGCCGATGGCCCAGGTAATCGTCTACGGCCTGACCTTCTCGACGCTGCTTACGCTATTGGTGGTGCCCTGCCTGTACCGGCTCGACGTCGACCTCGCCGGGCGACTCTCGCAGCGGTTCGCACCGCTGACCCGTTGGGCTACGGACCCGGGCGCCGCGGCCGCAGACGAGCCCGTCGAGACGACGGCAGAATAGCCGGCGTCGGCCCGTGGCGAGCAGCTCGGGGAGCTGCTACGCGCAGACTATGGCCAAGCGTTTCGAGAACAAAGTCGTTTGGATCACCGGCGGAGGCAGCGGCATCGGTCGCGCGCTCGCGTTGGCGTTCGCGAACGAAGGCGCGGCGGTGGCAGTCTCCGGCAGGCGCGAAGAGCGGCTTCAAGAAGTGGTGAAAGAGCTCGAATCACAGGGAGGCAAAGGGCTGGCCGTCCGATGTGACGTCGCAGACGAGGCTTCGGTCGCTGAAGCGGTTCAAAAGGTGGTGCGAGGTCTGGGCGGCCTCGATGTCGCGGTTGCCAACGCCGGTTTTTCGGTCGCAGGTCGGATCGAAAAGCTTTCCGCGGCCGACTGGAGGCGCCAACTCGACGTCAACGTCATCGGCGCAGCGATGACCGCGCGCTACGCCATTCCACACCTGCGCGAACGCAAGGGTCGCCTTGCGCTGATCGGCAGCGTGACCGCGATGATGAGCACGCCTGGGGTCGGCGCCTATTCGGCATCGAAGTACGCGGTGCGTGCCATCGGACAGGTGCTCGCCGTGGAGCTTCACGGAAGCGGCGTCAGCTGCACGACGATTCATCCAGGCTACATCGAAAGCGAAATCGCTCAGGTCGACAACCAGGGGAGGTTCGACGCGGCCCGCGAAGACCGGCGCCCGAGGAATCTGATGTGGCCCGCGGATCGCGCGGCGCGGGTGATGGTCGACGCAATTGCGAAACGCAAACGCGAATACACCTTCACCGTGCATGGTAAGGCAGCGGCGTTTGCCGGCCGACACATGCCAGCGCTGCTTCACTTCGGCTTCACCCGGTCGAAGCCGTCGTCGTCCTAGCAGCTACTGGACGACGAAGCGGAACATGAAGAGCAAGTAGGTCTCTTTGCGCCCTTTGATGTCCTGCCGGAGCGCCATTTCGGCCCCGACTTTGCCCTTGTTGAAGCCAGCGCCGGCGGTGATCTGGTTGAGATTGCGGCCCTGATCCCGACGGTAGCCCAAGCGAATCGGAACCATCTCGCCAGCGATGTAGCTGATGCCGGCTCCCGCGATCAACTCGTTCTTCTGAAAGGTCGTGAAATCGATGAGAATGTCGCCGCCGAACGTTAAAGACTCGATCGGGAGGACCGCAACGCTCCCGCCGGCCATCTGCGGCGCGAGCGCGGAGTATGTCTTGATCAGGTTGTACCCGAGACCCGAGACCTTGATCCAGGGGATGGGGGTGATGGTCATCGACGCGTCCAGTGTGATCCCGTCGAAAGAAGGCCCGAGGCGCTGTCCTTCGAAGCGACTCGATTTCATCCGACCCCATCGAAAGCCGAGCCCTATGCCGAGCTGGGGGATGGCTTGAATTCCGATGCCGGAGCGCCAGTCCCAACCGTCGTAGCGCCGGCCTTCGCCGCTGAAGATGCCGCGGAAGCTCGTTCCCACGGCGATCTTCTTGCTGGTGGTCGAGTCCGTGACCGAGCTGCCGATCGTCCAGTACGTTCCTCCTTTGCTCTTGCTGCCCGGGATGAGCTGGCTGAACGCCTCGACGTGATACGTGCTGACCGCAGCCATGTTCGAGGTGTTGTATGCAAGCGCGGAGATCGCCGTCGCCCCCGCCCGTACGCCAGCGCCCATCGCTAGGCCATAGCTGGTTTCGAGCGTGTCCTCGGTTGGAACGAGCGCAGGGTCACCTCGGCCAGCCGCACCTGAAGGTGCTTGGGTCTGCGCCAGCGCGGATGTCGCCGGGTGCAAGGCGGACAGGAGACCAACGATCACCGTCGCCCACAAAGCTTGTGTTCCCCCCATGGGTCGTACTCCCGCGGAAGCTAACAGCGATGGATCACCCTTCCAAATTGTCGACTCCGACGCGTCCAAGAGCTCAACGCGACTGCGCCAGGCATTGTTCCCCGCACGGCATTGCGACGGAAACGGCGCGGCTCTAAGTGCACGAGATGCTGGATACGATACTGGACAAATCCGTTGTCGGTTACACGGCGCTCGGTTACCGCTTGAGGCCTCATCCGCCGATTGACGAGGATTTGACGGGGAGGTTCGCCATCGTGACCGGCGCGACGTCGGGACTCGGGCGCCAAACGGCATCCGAGCTTGCGCGACTCGGGGCTAGCGTCGTGCTGGTTGGAAGAAATCGGGAGAAGACCGAGGCCGTCGTCGAGCGCATTCGCCGTGAAACCGGCAATCCCGAGCTGCGATTCGAAATCGCAGATTTGAGTGAAATGGAGCAGATCCGCGCGCTCGCCCGCCGTCTCGAAGCGCCGGTTCATATCCTCGTCAACAATGCGGGGGTGCTGCTGCAGGAGCGGTCCGAGACCCGCGAGGGCTTCGAAACCAGCTTCGCCACCAACCTATTGGGCCACTTCCTTCTCACCAACCTGCTGGTCGACAAGCTCGAGGCACCGGCGCGGATCATCAATGTCTCGTCTGGCGGCATGTACACCCAGCGGGTTCGCGTCGATGACCTCGAGATGAAGAGAGGCCGATACGACGGCACGGTGGCCTATGCGCGTGCAAAGCGAGGGCAGGTCATCTTGACCGAGCTTTGGGCGGAGGCCCTGCGAGAGCGCGGGGTCGTGGTTCACTCGATGCACCCGGGCTGGGCCGACACGCCGGGGGTTTCCGACTCCCTGCCGCGATTCTACAAGCTCACCAAGCCGCTGCTGCGCACGCCTGCACAGGGCGCCGACACAATCGTATGGCTGTGCGCTTCTGACGAAGCGGGGCGGTCCACCGGCCAGTTCTGGCACGACCGAAGGCCACGACCGACACATCGGTTCAAGGGGACGAAGGAAACGCCAGCGGACCGGGAATCGCTTTGGACGCGGCTTACCGAGATGAGCGGCTGGTCGGGCACCTTGTCTGGCCTCGCCAAGGCCAGCTAGCGTGCGGCCATGGTGAAGCCAGCAAAGCGCGGTCGCATCCGACGGCGGGTGGTCACCACGTCGATTTACGCACTGTCGTGGCTTTCGCTCACCTTGTTGAGCCCGCTCTGGGTCCCGCTTGCGCTCCTCGTCGGTCTGGTTCGCAGCCGCTCGCTCATCATTTTGAGGCTGTTGTTGTTTGCCTGGTTCTACTTCGGCTTGGAGCTGATAGCGCTAGTGCTCGTCGCGTGGACGTTCTTGACGCAGGTCAGCGGCGAACGGCGCGAGCGTAGTCTCTACCGACTCCAAAGTTGGTGGGCGAACTTGACGCTCAGCGTTGCCGCGAAGGCTCTCGACCTTCGAATTATCGTGGACGGCGACGACTGCACGATGCCCGGGCCCACGATTCTGCTGGTTCGCCATGCGAGCATTCTCGATACGCTCCTGCCGAGCGTCTACGTGCAGCGGCCCCATGACTACCGGGTTCGCTATGTACTCAAGCAGGAGCTCTTGTTCGATCCTTGCCTCGACATCGTTGGCAACGCCTTGCCCAACTACTTCGTGGACCGGACGGGCGACATGGAAGGGGAGCTCGAAGGGATACGCGCGCTCGTCCAAAACCTGGGACAGGACGGCGTTCTGATCTTCCCCGAAGGAACGCGTTTTTCCCTCAAAAAACGCGATAAAGCGCTTCGCAAGCTCGATGCGGAGGCTTCGCCGCTCTTGGCTGCGGCGCGGAGGCTCACGCACGTGCTTCCACCGAAGCCGGCCGGCGTGCTGACCCTTCTCCGAGAGCTCCCTTCAGTCGACTGCGTCTTCCTCAGTCACACCGGGCTCGAAGCGTTTGCGAAAATCGGTGACCTCTTGAGCGGCGAAGTCGTGGGGTCGACAGTGCACGTGCAGTTGTGGCGTGTAGACGCAAACGACATTCCTGAAGAGACCGATGAACGACTGCGCTGGCTCTACGCTCACTGGGAGAAGGTGAACGCGTTCGTGCGAAACCCAACGGAAACATCGTGACTAGTCGGTGGAAAACTTGTGGAAGAGAGCCACGAGTGGCGTCGTTCGCGAGTGATCTCGGTTGTTGAAAAATGCGAAGCGCTGTGGATGAAACGAGCTTCGGAGCACATCACATGTTGCGCAAACGATAACAAGACGTAATTCGGAATGATTGCAACAGCTTGTCAACAGCTGTGAAACGACTTGTTAAGCAACGCTGCCTTCTGTCAAAAAAACTGCTGGTGAATCTTTCGCGATCACAAGTGGTTAGAAATTAGTTTGTCGATCACCGTAGACGCCTCCGAAACTCGCTGCTAGTTTCGGCGCCCTTCAGTCGGATGAGACGGGTCGGCGGTCGCCAAGGTGGGCGGGAATCGACTGGATGGGTACGATTACTCGACGATCGCAAGCTGTGGATTGCTTGTGGACGTGAATGCACAAGTGCGCGTTTTTTGGGGGGCTAGGGCTCGATGGAACAACTGTGGGAAAAAGCGCTGGGCATTCTAAAAGCGCACCTCTCGGCCGAGAACTTCGAAACGTGGCTGGAGCCCGTTCAGTTTGGCGGAATCGAGGGCGATTTGATCGTCCTCAAGATTCCGAATCAGTTCTTCGCAGAGTGGATTTCGGCGCACTACCTCGACCTGATTCTCGACACCTTGCAAGCCGAGGCTGGCGAAACGCACATGCCGAAAAAGGTTCGCTGGGAGCTCGACGAGACGCTCCGTGAAAAGGCCCAGGCTGCGCGCGAGACGACCCCGCCGCCCGCGCCGCGCCCGCCGCGAGCAACACCGAAGCCTCCGGATTCCGCGGACCTCAACCCGAAGTACCGTTTCAAAAATTTCGTCGTCGGCCCTGCCAATCAACTCGCGCACGCCGCAAGCGTGGCCTGTGGGTCCGACCCCGGACGTCGCTACAACCCGCTCTTCATCTACGGCGGCGTCGGCCTGGGCAAGACGCACCTAGTGAATGCAATCGGCCATGCGATCGTGCAGCGAAATCCGCGCGCGCGAACCCTCTACGTGTCGGCGGAACGGTTCACCAACGAGTTCATTTGGTCCCTGCAAAACCATGAAATCAACTCTTTTCGGAAGCGGTACCGAACGCAGTGCGACGTTCTACTCATGGACGACATCCAGTTTCTGGCTGGCCGTGAGCAGACCCAAGAGGAGTTCTTCCACACGTTCAACGCTCTGTATCACTCGGACAAACAGATCGTCGTGACGTCCGATGTGTATCCGCACCAGATTTCCGAAATGAAGGAACGTTTGATCAGCCGCTTTCAGTCCGGCATGGTCGCCGACGTCCAGGCCCCGGAGCTCGATACCCGAATCGCCATCTTGCAGCAGAAGGCCGAGAGCGAGGACATCGAGCTTCCGAGCGAGGTCGCGCTCTTCTTGGCTCAAACCGTCCGCAGCAACGTTCGGGAGCTCGAGGGTACCCTTCTTCGCGTTGCGGTGAAGGCCGAGCTTCTCGGGCTTCCCATGGACCTCGAGCTGGCCAAAGAAACGATGCGGGCGGTGTTGCCCAATCAGGACACGGCAATGACGGTCGAAGACATTCAGCGCATCGTGTGCGCTTACTTCGGGATCCGGCTCGCCGACATCAAATCCAGACGTCGTCACCGTGCGGTGACCTTTCCCCGAATGGTCGCGATGTACATTTGCCGGCAGCGCCTCGGGACGAGCTACCCGGAGCTCGGAGAGCGCTTTGGCGGCAAGGATCACACCACGGTCCTGAGCGCCGTTCGAAAGATCGGTGGCCTGATGGAGGACCAAGACGAACGTGTCCTTGGAGCCGTGGATGCGATCGAGCGCAAGCTCGGCATCTGATGCGCTGGCTGAGTCCGCCAATTGAACCTGTTTTCGCGGCTGGCCAGGCTTCTCGACGAGGCCTCGCAGGCCTGAGCCTTCAGGCGGATTTTAGTGTATACCAGCGCCTGTGCTCAAGCTGAGATCAAGCTGGGGACAGCCCCTGTGAATTACCCAAGCGTTCGCTTATCCCCGATCCGCTCAGGATCAATCCCCGTTTCGAAAACCAGCTTAAGCCCTGTTCTCTCAATCGCTTACCTTGCTTCATCCACAATTCACAGCTGTTAAGACGACTACGAATTTTTAAATTACTAGATTTAACGCGGTGGATACACAGACACAGTCCTCTAGGAAGTGAACCGAAACATGGAGCTCACGATCGATAAGCAGCAGTTCCTCCGTGGCCTAGCGCGTACCCACGGTGTCGCTGACCGCAAAAGCTCGATGCACATCTTGTCGAATGTGTTGCTTACGGCTGAAGGGGCCGACCGTCTTCGTTTGTCTGCAACGGATTTGTATCTTGGAGTCACGGCGGTCGTTCCCGCGAACATCAAGAAAGCTGGAACGATTGCTGTTGCAGCACGAACCCTGTTCGACATCGTCAAGAACCTTCCAGATGGTGAGGTGACCTGGAAGGTCAGCGACAGCCACGCCGTCGAGCTCAGTTGCGGCAAGGTCCGCTATCGCATCCCCGCGATGCCCGGCGAAGACTTTCCGCCCTTGCCCAATCCGGGTGATGCAGATTTCGCCCATCTCGACGCCGGGTTGCTGGCAGAGCTGATCTCGCTGACCCAGTACTCGATGTCTCACGATGATACGCGGCCGCACCTCGCAGGGACGCTATTCGAAGGCGACGGGAAAATGGTCCGCATGGTGACCACCGATGGCCATCGTCTCTCGAAAGCCGAGCATAAAATCAGCGGAAAAGGCTCGATGATGAACTTCAGCATGCTGGTGCCGCACAAGGGCATTAGCGAGCTCAAGCGGCTTCTCGATGATGTCAAAGGGGGTAAGGGCAAAGGCGAAGAGCCTTCCACCATCGGAGTCGCAACGGCGGGCGGCAATGCGTTCTTTCTTCGAGATGACCTCTGCCTGAACGTGAAGCTCGCTGACGAAAACTTCCCGCCCTACGACAAGGTCATTCCGAGCAAGCAGAGCCGGACGGTGATTGCCGCTCGTGGACCGCTCGTCGAAGCGCTCAGGCGCATCAGCCTGGTGGCCAACGACAAGAGCGGCGGCGTACAACTCACCATCGAACCGGGTGTGCTCCGTTTACAGAGCCAGAACCCCGAAGTTGGAGAGGGCAGCGAAGAGGTCGACGTCGACTATGCCGGTGACGAGCTTCGAATTGGTTTCAACGCGCGCTACTTGCTGGATGTGCTGAGCGCGCTCACGCACGACGAGATCGCAATCGAGCTCAGCGGAGAGCGGGACCCAGGCGTTCTGAAGCCGGTTGGAGACAACTCCGACTTCATTGGTGTGATCATGCCCATGCGCATCTAGTAGAACAGGGCAGGGCGTTGACCTTCGAACCGCGTAGCGCTGAGACCCCGAGCCGGGTAACCGCCATGCGTGTTCGAGGTTTTCGCAATCTGCAATTGCCGGCATTCGAGCCGGGGTCTCACTTCAACGTCATCTACGGAGATAATGGAGCGGGAAAGTCTAACCTTCTCGAAGCGATTCACTACCTGGGCGCCCTCAAGAGCTTTCGCGGCGCGAAAACCGACGACCTGATCACGCTCGGCGCAGAAGATTCCGTCCTCGAGGCGAGGCTCGAAGGAGGGCCGGCGCCCCACAAGCTGCGGATCGAGCTCAGCCGTTCGCAGCGAAGACGCGTGGAGCTCGACGGGAAACGTCCGCGCTCGACCAGCGTCTGGCACCAGTCCGTTCGCATGGTGCTCTTCCACCCAGGGGATTTGGTGCTCGCGTCTGGTTCTGCGGACAAGCGACGGGCGTTCCTCGACAGAATGCTCGAGCAGATGGACCCGATTTATGGCTCGAACCTCGCAAGCTACGAGAAGGCCCTTCGCAGTCGCAATCGCCTGCTCAAGGAAGACTGCACCGATCGGCGCTCGGTTCGCGCCTACGACGCCATTCTCAGCAAGGCAGGAGCCATCGTAGGGCAAGCCCGTCGCCGCCTCATCGATGACCTTGCGCCGCGGGTGGTGCGCGCCTTCTCGGAAGTGTTCGCTGGTGATACGCCGCTGGCGGTTCGCTACCTGCCGCGGGTCGAGCCGACGGAGGATGCGATTAAGGAAGCGCTCGAGCGTGCGTTTAGCAAGGACCTTGCGCGAGGGTTCACGGCAGACGGTCCTCACGGGGACGATCTCGAGCTCCGACTGCACGAGGTCGGCGCGCGACATCACGGCTCTCAGGGGCAGCACCGCACGATCGTTCTTGCCCTCAAGACCGCCGAGCTCGATCTGCTCAGCGAGCGCACCGGGCGCGTGCCAATTCTCCTACTGGACGACGTTTCGAGCGAGCTCGACCGGAGCCGAAATCGCCGGTTCTTCGAGGTCTTGAGTCAGGCCGGCGGCCAGGTCTTTCTGACGACGACCCATCCGGAGTTCATTCTCCTGGAGAACGACCGGGTCGATTTCCAAGTAGAGCGCGGTCGCCTTACTCGATGATTCGGGCGCTTTTGATGTAGTCGAGCTTCGGGAAGCTCGACTTGAGGTAGGCGTTGCCCTGCGTTTGCATCTGCCCTTGCGAAGGACCGCGGCCACGGGGAGCGCCCTCTCCGTAGCCGTCGTAGAGCGCGTCGACTGGCGCCATGTCTTTGACCTTGCCAATCGGTGCAAAGCCCATCCCGTCGAGACGCGAGTTGTCACTGAAATTGATGAAGAACTGCGTGGTGCGCGAATCGGGGCCCGAGGTTGCAAACGTGACGGTGCCGCGCATGTTGCTGGCCTTGACCGCGTCGTCGGGGATTCGCTTTTCGCGCCAGACGGCGTTGAGCGCGGGGTCGCCGCTGATACCAGCCTGCGCCATGAAGCCACCAACCACTCGGAAGAACGCCACGTCGGTGAAGTAGCCGTTCTGCACCAACTCGTAGAAGCGGTCGGCTCCATTTGGCGCCCAGTCGCGGCGCACCTCGATCACGATGACGCCCTTCGTCGTATCGAGCTCGACGGTGTATTGGTCTGGGACGCCATCTTTTTGTGGGGCCGCTTCGCCCGTTTCGGTTTCGCCGGGTGCGGGCGTTTCTTCCCCTTGGCTCCTGGTCTCGGGGTCCTCTTCCTTGGGGCATCCGACGAGGAGTGCCCCGGCCAACATGAACAGAACTGCGGTTCGCATGGGCGTACCTTGGCAAGCCTTCGTCGGAGCGCAAGCCCGCGGTCGGTTAGGATTCGAACAAGCCTCGGAGCTTCTTGATGAAGCTGGCTTGTTGGGGGTGAGATTCATCCCCGATCTCCTGCGCGAGCTCGTTGATGAGCTTACGCTGGCGTCGGCTGATCTCCTGGGGCACCTCGACCAGGACCGTCACGAGCTGATCGCCTTTGCCGTAGCCTCCATAGACCGGGATTCCTTTGCCGCGCAGCCGGAACATCTTTCCTGATTGGGTGCCCGGAGGAACCTTCATGAGGACCTGTCCGTCGAGTGTAGGCACATCGATGCTGGCGCCGAGAACAGCTTGGGGAAAGGAGATAGGGACCGAGATCAGGATGTCGGCGCCGTCGCGCTCGAACAGCATGTGATTGGTCACTTTGATGTTGATGTGAAGGTCGCCGTTCCCGTCGGCGCTGGCCTCGCCTGCCCCTCGTACGGTACGGACCGCGCCATCTTTGACGCCAGCAGGGATCTTCACGCTCATCGATTCAGCGCGCATCTTCGTGCCCGTGCCAGCGCAGGCCTCGCATGGCGTTGGAATCTTTTTGCCGGTGCCGCGGCAGGCATGACAGGTTCGCGCGGCGGCAAAGAGGCCGCGTTGGTACTTCACCTGCGCGCGTCCTTGGCAGACGTTGCACTTGTGGATAGGCGTTCCGGCTTTCGCGCCGCTCCCGTCGCAGGTTGTGCAGGCGGCGGGGCGGTTGACGTCGATCTTTTTTTCGACGCCGAGCGCGGCATCGATGAACGAGATCTCGAGGTCGTAGTTGAGGTCGCGTGCACTCCGGCGCTTGCGGCGTCCGCCGCTGAACACTTCGCCAAACAGCCCTTCGAGTATGTCACTGACGGCGCCAAAGTCGCCAGGTTCGAAGCCCGGGCCGCCGCTGTCGAATGCGCTGTGCCCGTAGCGGTCGTACTGCTGGCGCTTGTCCGAATCGCAAAGGACGGCGTACGCCTCGCTCGCCTCTTTGAAGGAATCCTCAGCCGCGGGGTCGTCCGGGTTGCGGTCGGGGTGGTACTTCATTGCGAGTGCACGATAAGCTTGCTTGATCTCGTCGGCCGCCGCGGTGCGGCTGACTTCGAGGACCACGTAGTAATCACGCTTGGACACTGGATTTCGGAGTGTAGACGCGCCGCTTGAGCGTGCAAACGGCGCGGAGGAGCGGGCGATGGTATGGGAGGGGAGCCAGATGACGGCGTTCGAGCTCGAAATCGAAGGGGATGAGGCCGGCGAAAGGCTCGATGTCTTTCTCGCCCGGCGCGTCCCCGAGCTCAGTCGCGCGCGCGCGAAGGCTCTCATCGAAAAAGGCGAGGCTCGAGTAGACGGGCGCCGGGTGAAAAAGAGCTATGCCCTGTCGGCTGGCGACAGAGTCACCCTCGAGCGCTTGCCGGGCCCGGCGGATTTCCACGCTGCCCCCGATCCGAGCCTGGCGCTCGAGGTGCTGCTCGAAACCGATTCTTACGTCGTCGTCGACAAACCGGCCGGCATTCCTAGCCACCCGCTACGGGAAGACGAGCTTGCCACTTTGGCCGGCGCGCTGGTCGCCCGATACCCGGAAATGCGGGGCGTCGGCTACCGAAAGCGAGAGCCCGGGATCCTACACAGGCTCGATGTCGGCACCTCCGGTCTGATGCTTGCCGCGCGCGATCAGCAAACGTTCGACCGGCTACGACGAATGCTGCAGGCCGGAGAAATCGAAAAGAGATATCTTGCGCGCTGCATAGGAGTCGTTCCAGCTCCGATCGTCATCGAAACGCCCATCGCGACCGACCCACACGACCATCGGAAGGTTCGGGTCTGCACCGACCCCCGCGAGCTCAAACGGCTCGGCGCCCAAGCGGCGAAGACAGAAGTGCTGAGCAGCACCCCAGCGGAACAGGGCTCGCTCGTCGAGCTTCGCGCCAACAACGCCCGACGCCACCAAATCCGAGTCCACCTAGCGTCGATAGGCCACCCCCTCCTGGGCGACTCCCTCTACGGCGCCCCCCCCCTCGACCACCACCTCCTCCACGCCAGCTCCCTCCGAGTGGGGACACTCTCTACCACCACAAGTAGCTGGAATTACGCGACTTCTGCTTCAAAGATCGCAGCGTCAAAAGACTGAAGGTTTAGCACACAGAAGACATGGCGCTGCGATCCTTGCTGGGGGAACGCCCTGATTTCAGGTGGTTAGGAGGGTGGAGAGTGTCCCTTTGATAGCTGCTCGATTTGATCGCGGAGCTCTGCGGCCTTTTCGAACTCGAGCTCCTCGGCGGCCAGCAGCATTTCGCTTCGTAGCTCTTCGATGCGAGCCGGGATGTCGGCTGGGTCATCGGGAATCTCTCCCTTTCGCAAGATCGGAATCACCACGTAGTCTCCAGCGCCGCTGGACCGGTCCATCTCGAGGACTGCCTTCGTGATGGTTCGTGGCGTGATGCCGTGCTCTTCGTTGTACTCGGTTTGGCGGGCTCGCCTTCGTTGGGTTTCATCGAGTGCGTACCGCATCGCTTTGGTGATTCGATCGGCGTACATGATCACTTCACCGCCCGAGTTTCGCGCCGCGCGTCCGATCGTCTGAATCAAAGACCGCGGGGAGCGAAGAAAGCCTTCCTTGTCCGCGTCGAGGATGCCCACGAGCGACACTTCGGGCAGGTCGAGGCCCTCGCGAAGAAGGTTGATACCGACCAAAACGTCGAATTCGCCGCGGCGTAAATCCCTAAGAATATCAACACGATCCAGAGTGTTGATGTCGCTGTGAAGATAGCGCACGCGAACGCCGAGTTCGCCGTAATATTCAGTGAGATCTTCGGACATGCGCTTGGTCAGCGTCGTGACCAAGACGCGCTCATTGCGCGCAACGCGATCGCGGATCTCGGCGAGCAAATCGTCGACCTGGTGTTTCGTCGGGCGAACGTGGACCACGGGATCGAGCAACCCCGTTGGTCGGATGACTTGTTCGACGACGACCCCGCTCGCCTGCTCGAGTTCCCAATCGCCCGGCGTCGCGCTCACGTGAATGACCTCACCGACACGCTCTTGCCATTCGGAGAATTGCAGCGGTCGATTGTCCAGCGCGCTGGGCAGACGAAACCCATGGGCGACCAATGTTTCTTTGCGGGATCGATCGCCCCGGTACATCGCTCCGATTTGCGAAACGGTGATGTGCGATTCGTCGAGGATCACCAGGAAGTCATCGGGGAAGTAGTCGAGCAAGGTCGGCGGCGGCTCGCCCTCTTTGCGGCCCGACAGATGCCGGCTGTAGTTCTCGATCCCGTGGCAGAAACCCATCTGCTCGAGCATCTCCAAGTCGTACATGGTCCGCTGCTGAAGTCGCTGTTTTTCGAGCAGTTTGCCGTCTTTTTCGAGCTTAGGGAGCCATTCGAGGAGCTCCTCGCGTATCGAATCGATCGCCCGCTTTCGATGCTCGTCCGGCGTGACGTAGTGGCTGCCAGGGTAGACCCCGTACTGGTCCATCTCCTCGAGCACTTTGCCGCGCATGGGGTCGATCTCGACGATGCGTTCGATCTCGTCGCCCCAGTACTCGATGCGTACCGCGAGGTTCTCCGAGTGCGCAGGAAAAATCTCGACCACGTCCCCGCGTACCCGAAACGTGCCTCGATGAAAGTCGATGTCGTTGCGCTGATATTGAATGTCGACCAGTCGTCGCAACAAAACATCACGTCGAAACTCTTGTCCCACCTCGAGATTGATCAACATCTCCTGGTACCACTCCGAGGAACCAATGCCGTAGATGCAGGAGACACTCGCAACGATGATCACGTCGCGACGTGCCAACAATGAGCGCGTGGCGCTGTGCCGCATGCGATCGACCTTGTCGTTCACGATCGCGTCCTTCTCGATATAGGTGTCGCTCGACGGGATGTACGCTTCGGGTTGGTAGTAGTCGTAGTAGCTGACGAAATACTCGACGGCGTTGTTCGGAAAGAGCTCGCGCATCTCGCTGTAGAGCTGCGCGGCCAGGGTCTTGTTCGGGGCGATGATGAGCGTCGGCCGCTTGGTCGTGTCGATCACGTTGGCAATCGAAAAGGTCTTGCCGCTCCCTGTGATGCCGAGCAGCACCTGGTGCCGATCACCCCGTGAAAGCCCCTCCAAAAGCGCGGAAATCGCCGCTGGCTGATCCCCTTTGGGACGCAAATGGGTGACTAGCTCGAGCTCCCGCGCCATCGCCGAAGGCTATCACCACTTGAAAACCCGGGCAGGCTCCTTAATGAGAGAATCATGGATCTCGCGCGCTTCCTCGATGTCACCACAGCGACTGCCGCAAGTGCAGCACGCCCCAATTTTGGCAACGTCCACTACGAGCGCCTCAAGTCCCCGGCCCAGCCGCTCGAGCTCTACGAGTTCGAGGTCTGTCCGTACTGCCGGATTGCCCGCGAGGCCCTGTCTGCGCTCAGCCTCGATCCAATCGTCTATCCCTGTCCGAAAGGCGGCAAGCTTTTTCGGGAAAAGGTCAAACGGGAGGGCGGTCGCTCCCAGTTTCCGTATCTGGTCGATCCCAACACTGGGGTTTCGATGTACGAGTCGGCCGAAATCGTCGAGTACCTCTTCCGCGAGTACGGTGACGGCGCCGCTCCCTGGTTCCTCCGGCAACGCGCCTTCGCCGTGACCACGTCCATGATCGCATCGGCGTTTCGTCCAAGCCGCGGCCGCCACGCGGTCCGCTCACGACAGCCCGAGCAGCTGCTCGAGCTCTACTCCTACGAGGGGTCGCCGTTCTGCCGAATCGCGCGCGAGGCCCTGTGCGAGCTCGAGCTGCCCTACCGATTGCACAACGTGCCCCGAAGGAGCCCCGACCGCGGCGACTACGTCTCGATCTCGGGCAAGATGCAGGTGCCCTTTCTGCTCGATCCGAACAGCGGTGCGCAGATGTTTGAATCCGCCGAAATTCGACGCTATTTGTACGCCACCTACGCCGATCGCAGCGCGGCGCTTTAGCCGTTTTTCTTGGCGAATGCCTTGGCGAAGTCGACGAACTTCTGAACGTCCGACGGCTCCATGGCGTTGTAGATCGAGGTCCGGATGCCGCCGACCGAACGGTGGCCCTTGATGCCTACCATGCCGGCTTCTGCGGCCTCGGCGATCAGTTTCTTTTCGAGGTCTTCGGTCGGGAGACGGAAGACTGGGTTCATCATGGAGCGTGATTCCAGCTCGACGGGGCAGTGGAAGAAACCCGGGTTCTCGTCGATCATGCCGTAAATGGAGCCGGCCTTTTCCCGATTGCGCTTCTCCATCGCGGGGGCGCCGCCCTGGTTGCGGACCCAGCGGAGCACATTGCGAACCATGTACACCGCGAAGGTTGGAATGGTGTTCTGCAGCGAGTCACCGTCGAGAATCGTTTTGTAGCGGAAGATCTTTGGGATGGTCTTCGGGCTCCGTTCCGCCAAATCTTTGCGGAAGATCAAAACCGTGACACCCGCAGGGCCCAGGTTCTTCTGCGCGCCGGCATAGATCAGCCCGAACTTCGACACGTCGATCGGTCGCCAAAGAATGTCGCTCGACATGTCGGCCACGAGCGGAACGTCGCCGCTGTCCGGGTACTGATGGAACTGCGTTCCCATGATCGTGTTGTTGCTCGTGAAGTGCGCGTAGGCCGCGCCGGGGTCGAGCCCCAGCTCGGACTGCTTCGGAACGCGGGTGTATTTCCCGTCGACCTTGCCCGTGCCCGCTTCACGCGCCTCGCCCAGTATCAGGGCCTCGGCCATCGCCTTGTCACTCCACACACCGGTGTTGATGTAGTCGGCCGACTGACCGGCACCGCGGAGGTTCATCGGTACGAGGGCGAACTGAGCCGTCGCACCACCCTGCATGAAGAGGATCTCGTGCGTGTCTGGAACGTTCAACAGCTCTCGGAAGAGCGACTTGGCCTCTTCATGAACCTTCGCGTACGCAGCACCGCGATGGCTGTGCTCGATGAGCGACATCCCCGTGCCTTCATGGTCGAGGAACTCGTTGTGGGCATACTCGAGGACCGGTAGCGGAAGGGTCGCTGGCCCCGCACTGAAGTTGATTACGCGAGTCATAGGCGGCGGAGCCTAGCCGCGGTTGCTGCCGGTGCAACTCGTCTGCGCCTGACTCCACTGGCCTCGAAAAATGGTGGAGCTGAGGGGAATCGAACCCCTGACCTCCGCATTGCGAACGCGGCGCTCTCCCAACTGAGCTACAACCCCGAGGTCGGGCGCTCGTATAGCTGCGGCGTTTCCGCGTGCAACTCGAAGTCCCCTCGCAAGAGCCCCCATGAGCTGAAAATTCGTTCCCTTCTCGCCCTTCCCGGGTTTGCCGATGGGGGCGCCGCTCCTCTATCTTGGAGTGATGAAAGAGACCTGGGGGATCGGCTGCGGTTGGACCTGCGCAGCCGCGCTACTGCTCGGCATGCTTTGTGCGATGCCAGCGGTCGCGCAAGATACCGCCGACGATGCCGCCGCACGCGAGTACTTCGAGCGCGGGCGCGAAGCGTTCGAGCAGGCCAACTACGAAGGCGCGTTGGTTTTCTTTCGACACGCGTACCGGCTGAGCGGCAGGCCCGCACTCCAGTACAACATCGGCGTTGCTGCGGATCGGCTCCAGCGCGAGCAAGAAGCCCTCGAAGCGTTCCAGCACTATCT
>RCNF010001828.1_pt1 | contig 18950 bp, 18 predicted proteins | sample 2041311 | NCBI WGS metagenome assembly RCNF01 (sample SAMN09708228, study PRJNA481090) | Marine sediment metagenome, whole genome shotgun sequencing project. | biome: marine sediment; feature: ocean; material: sediment; isolation source: Sewage treatment plant 2 marine sediment (STP2) ... | reverse complement strand
CCGCGCAAACAGGTCGGACACATGACCGCACCCCGCAATGATCGATATCAGCCCAAATCAACCTCTGCGTAAACGGAGCCGTCCACACATGACAGCAGCACCATCCGTGTACGTTATGATGGGCGCTCTGGACGGCTTATTCCGGTTGGTCTGAATGAAATCCTGACGACGAGGCATATATCTATGTTTGAACTGGCATTCACGCCAACATTCTTCGGGCGAGCAATCGAACGACAAAATGACTTTGCGTGGAACGATGAATAGCGTCGCGGCCCTGAGCGCTGGTGAGTGGCTGAATCCGCCGCCTAAGTGGCAGTTGAACGAGGATGCGCTGACGTTCGAGACGGGTCCCGAGACGGATTTTTGGCGCGAAACGCTTTATGGTTTCCGGCGAGATGACGGCCACGCATTGCTGGTTCCGGTCAGCGGGGATTTTACGGCGTATCTTACGTTCGATGGCGATTATGAGACGCTTTATGATCAGGCCGGCCTGATGCTTCGCCAAAATGAGACGCATTGGCTCAAGGTCGGAATCGAGTTTTCTGACGATATGCACAACATGTCGGTCGTTGTTACGCGGGACGCATCGGATTGGTCCACACTGGGGCTATTCTCGGCCACAGGGCCGCAGCGGCTACGATTGACGCGCATGGGAAGCGCTGTGATCATTCAGTTTCGCAACGCCGCAAACCGCTGGCAGTTGCTGCGTGTCGCGGATTTCTCGGTCAGCGAAGAGCTGTTGGTCGGCCCGATGGCTTGTTCCCCGAAGCGGTCAGGTTTCCAGGCCCGGTTTACCGATTTTTCGGCCGGTCCAGCTGTTACTGAGGCTTTGCATGACGATAGCCCGGCCTCATAGAGCTCGAGCCAAGGCTGGCTTTTTCGGGAAGGATTAGCGGCCTAATTCTACATCCCCGGCACTACAATAGCGCGCACTTCCCCGGCCAAAGCGGGTTCAGCGATCGCACCGGCGGCCTCTGGCAAAGAAATCTTGCGCGAAATCAGTTGCGAAACCTCAATCACGCCATCGGCGATCATCCGCGCGGCCCGGCCGTGGGTAAATGGGTTCATGAAACTGAAGTGCATCTGAATTTCGCGAAACAGCATATCGAAGGGTTCAATCGGAACCTGCGCGCCAGCCGGTAGGACCCCAAGCACGACCACGCGTCCGCCTGCGCGGGTAAGATCAGGCGACATAGCAACCGTCTCGGCGACGCCAGCACACTCGACTACAAGGTCGGCGCCGTTCGGCCATTTCTCACGTGCCTCGGCCTCAGAGCCCGCAACCAAATCAGCACCAAGTTTTTTGCCAAGAGCCTGTTTAGCGGCGCTGCGGGTTAGCAGCATAACTTCGCCGCCTGAGAGCTTTGCCAGCTGAACGGCCAATAACCCGATTACACCGCCGCCGATCACCAGTACCCGTTCTCCTGGACGAGCGTCACCGATATCCATCCCATGGAGCGTACAAGCAAGCGGTTCGCAGAAAGCACCGTGGAGCGGATCAAGCCCGGCAGGAAGAACATGCGCCATCGACGCTTGAAAAGCGCAATACTCGGCGAATCCTCCATCGCGCCCGATACCGGTAGCCATGTTATTGGGGCATAAATTGACCCGCCCACGGCGACACTGATCGCACGTACCGCACCACTTGTTTGGGTCACATGTTACCCGGGTCCCCACCGCGATCTCCAAGCCACCATTGTCCACGACAATGCCCGAAAATTCGTGCCCCAGTGTCTTGCCCGGGACGGAAGGAAATTCGCCCTTGAAAAGATGCCTGTCGGTGCCACAAATTCCGGCGGCCTCAACCTGGATCAGAATCTCTCCGGGACCGGGTTCAGGCATAGGCACTTCAACAGTTTGAATGTCTCCGACGCCGAATAGACGCGTTGCAAGCATTGTCATTTCCTCCTGTTTCGGCGCCGGGTTCGAAAAGCTATCCAGTGCGGATTTGGTTGATGCGTTCTATGACCACCGCCGCCTCGATTTCGGTCAGATGCCCCATTTTCATGTCAATCCGCCAAGTTTCTCCGCCAGCCAACGTGACGATCTGGCCCTTCGCTTTTTCGGCGGCATAGCCCTCGACTTCGGACGTCGATGGAAACGCAACGCCGATGCCATCCTGATCGGGGGTTCGGCACACCCAGCGCATGCAGATAGGCGCCTGAGAGGGCCGATAAGACATACAGTCGGCTGTACCGTCTGGGTGCTGCTGAAGCGCATAGGCAATGCCGTCGTCTCCGGCCTGCATATCGATTGAAAAGACAATCTCTGGATCAAACGCAAGTTCCGGCGTGAGAACATGGTGCAAGGTCGGATCCTCGACAAGTGCCGTGATAAATTCACCGTATCCTTGCTTTGGTGTGATGTGCGCGGGAATCGATTGGCGTACGCGAACAGAGTTGTCTGCGGTCTTCGCTGAATAGTGCAGTTCGCCGTAATCAACTGGTCGAAAATTAGCGTGGGCCAGATACATCAGGTCCATGGGCGTCTTTTTCAGGTTTTCGACCGCGACCGAGACGTCCAGTAAAGTCGTTCTTTCGCCCATGCAAATTCTTGTGGTCGCCAGATAGTTCGTGGCGAATGCCACCGTGTATCGGTAGGCGCCACAAATCGTTATCTCTTGCGACGCGCGGTCCAGTTCCAGCCACGCCTCTTGGAACGGTGCATTTGGCAACTCACCGTGCAGCGGATGCTGGTCGGTGGGCCCCGGCGCACCCAATCCGGTTAGCCCACAGTGGATAAGGAAACCGCCATATGTCTTTAGGTAGTCTGTGGTTGCGACAGGTTCAGCGAACATCGACTTCATTGTCAAATCACGGCCGTCGAATTCAGCCCGCCAGATTTGTTGGCCTTTGAACGGCAGGACGATGATTTCCCCGCGAGCGTTCTTTACGCGCAGCGCTTCGATCCCGGATTCGTACCGAAATGAAAAAACCGAAATAGCGCCCATCGTGCAAAGCAGGCGCTCTTTTTCACCGAAGCTGGACTTGAAGAGCTCTATGCGTACGGACATGCCGGGCTCCCGAACGGTCAGCGGATCCGATATCCGGTGACTTCATCAAAAATGAACAGGCCATCACTGGGAAGAATAACGCCAATGTTATCGCCTTGCTTGCCATCAAAGTCCTTGGACGCTTTGACAGCAATCTGATCCGTACCCCAATCAACCGTCACCAACGTGTGGTCGCCGATCAGTTCTTTAGTGTAGATTTTGCCGTTTAGCGTCTCATCTGACTGGGGGGCAATACTGCAATCCTCAGGCCTTACGCCCAATATCCCTTTTTCAACACGACCACCCACCGGGGTTTCCACCTTTGCACCGTTGGTCAGAAAATGATTGCCCTCAAGACTGCCGTGGATGACATTCATGGGCGGCGACCCAATGAACTGGGCCACGAATAGGTTGGTCGGATTGTTATAGATTTCAGCAGGTGATGCCAGCTGCTGCAAGACGCCCTTTTCAAGGACCGCAACACGGTCCGCCAGCGTCATCGCTTCAATCTGGTCATGCGTCACATAGATCGTGGTGATTCCCAGCGTTTCCTGCATGTGCTTAAGTTCCGCACGCATATGCCCGCGCAACTTTGCATCAAGGTTCGAGAGCGGTTCGTCCATCAGAAAAACGGATGGGCGGCGAATAATGGCACGGGCCAACGCAACGCGCTGCTTTTGGCCGCCCGAAAGCTCGCGTGGGAACCGTTCGAGCAATGTTTCAAGTTGGACCTGTTTGGCGGCATCAAGGATGGCACTTTCAAGGACGTCTTTTTCGACCTTTCGAACCTTAAGGGGAAAACCGATGTTCTCAGCGACCGTCTTGTGCGGATAGAGCGCATAAGACTGAAACACCATCGAGATATCGCGGTACTTTGGCAGTATGTCCGTGACGTTACGGTCGGCGATGTACACTTGACCACCCGAAGGGGTCTCTAGCCCAGACAGGATGCGAAGCGCCGTCGTCTTGCCCGATCCCGAAGCTCCGAGCAATACGAGAAATTCGCCAGGCTCGACAACAAGGTTGAATTCCTCCAAGACCTTTACGTCGCCGTAACTCTTCTGGACCTGGTCAAATTTGACCGAAGCCTGCGGACCACCGTCTGCCATTCCTTACCCCTTCATTGCGCCTTGCAGGACGCCCTTGGAAATGAATTTCGTCAAGAGAATTGACATGATGATGACCGGGATGATCATCACGACGATGACTGCACACATTTCCCACCAGAACACGCCCTTTTCGCCGGCGTTCTTGGCCGCGACCATGATCGGCATAGTCTGAACTTTGACCGTAGAGATAAACACCGCGAACAAATATTCGTTCCAATTGAGAACTAAGATCAAGAGCGTTGTCGCCGCAAGTCCGGGCCGTGTGAGTGGCAGCACTATTTCCCAGAAGATACCAAGTCGTGTGGCCCCATCCAGCTGTGCGGATTCTTCCAGTTCGATGGGAAGATTGGCGAAGAAATCATGCATCAGCCAAACCACGATCGGCAAGTTTGCCACCGCGTAAAGAATGATCAATGCAAGATGCGTGTCAAGCAATCCCACTGCCTGGAACATCACGTAGACCGGGATAACGACCACAATAGGCGGAAGTATCCGTTGGGAAATGATCCAGAATAAAATGTCGTTGTTACTTACGGATTTCTTGAAATACCGCCCCACCGAGCGCACTAGGAAATAGAACAACGCCAAAGCAACGGCAGACGAAACCCACCAAGGAACCCCGGCATAGGTCGTTGCGACGATCACCAGAATAATCAGTGCTACAAAAACAAGGATATTGCCGAACTTGGGTTTGTACTGGATACGCGCCAGCGCGTAGGCTGCCATCGATCCAACGGTAACACATAGGGTCGTAGCTGCGATGCTGATAACAACTGAGTTGGTGAAAGCCAGGTAGATCTTGCAGATCTGCGGCTCCATCGGGGCGATCGAGACGACGGGCGAAACCACGAAAGCGAATGAGTTGTGGGCCAGCAGGTACAACTGCCCGAGTATCGCTGAGAAATCACAGAACCGGTCGGTATTGAACTGGGCGCGCCACGCATCAAGGTTCGGCTGGAAATCGACGAATGGGATATAGAACGGGCCCTGATTCACCGCCGCGGCATCTTTAAAGGACGTGATAATGACCCAATAAATTGGGAACAGCACGAACACCGACCAAATCGCCAAGAAAGTGTATGCAACGATCTTTGCAACCGGTGACATCTTGCCGATGGCCGGTGGCTCAAATAGCCGCTCCATCAGGCTGCGGCCGCTTTTCTCGAACTTGAAGGATGCGTCGCTCATGCCTTAGCCCTCCGCAGTTGGCCCAAGACTACATAGTTGAAGAAAGACGCGCATACGATGACTGTCAGGATCAAAAGCAAATAGGCAATCGCCGCTGACGTGCCCATGTCGTTGGCTCTCCAAACATAAAGAGAATGGAGTGTCATCGATTCCGTCGCCGATCCCGGACCGCCGCCCGTCATGATGTTGGGTAGGTCCACGATCTTAAACGCCTCTATCGCACGGATAAGCAGCACAGTGACTGCAACCGGTACGATCTGCGGCCATGTAATTTCGCGGAAGATCTGAATGCTTGAGGCTCCGTCGACCTGCGCGGCCTCAACATGGTCCCGCGGCACGTTTTCAAGAGCGGCCAGCATGCAGATGAAGATGAAGGGTATCCATTGCCATGAATCGCCGATTACCATCACAAACCGCGCAGACCATGCATCAGCCGACCAAACCCAATTTTCGAGCCCAAATAGTTTGAGTAGCGGCTCGAAGGGCCCTTTAGTGATGTCGGCAACCATCTTCATCGCATAGCCAACACCAAGCGGCGTCACCATCAGCGGAATGAAGAAAATCACCCGAAAGAAGTTCTTGCCGCTGATCGGCTGTGAACAAAGGAACGCAAGTCCTGTGCCAATCACAAACTGAATGGCGCAGCCCACAAGAACATAAAATAACGTCGTATAAAGGGTACCGATCGAATTGCCCGAAAGCAGTGACGCCGCCAGTATCCAGGTCAGGAAAATCCCCATCGCTGCCGAAATGGTACGACCCAACATTCCAACCCAGGTTGAGGTCTTCCGCGAGCGCCAGAGCCACACAAGAATGCTTACGGCGACCACAACAAAAATGATCGTGCCAAAAATGCTGACCGGTTCGGTTCGCCCCAGAAAATGGACCTGGTCGTTTCCGAAGAATTGTTTTGAGAAATTCCGGAATCCGACATAGCGAAATTTCAGACCATCCCCTGTGAACCTGACCCGGCTCATCGCAAAGACCATGGAATAAAATGTCGGGAAGATCGCGAAAATGAGGATGAGGGTCACAGCCGGTGCGATAAAGAACGTGCCTGAATGGCGGTCAACCCACTCGCCCCAGCTCTCGCGTTGAGGGTTTCCAGCCAGGGAGTCCCCTGGCTGGGCGTTTGTTGTGTTATTTGAAATCGACTTAAGCCTTAGTTGCTGGAACCCAGTGCCAGGCTTTGAAACTCGATCTGCTCTTCACGTCCAAAGTCCTCAGTGATTTCTTCCCACCCTGCTTCGATGTTCTCCAGGGCTTCTTCTACCGTGATTTCGTCAGCCAGATAGCGTGCAAGCTCGGTATCGAGCACAACGCCCGTATAGTTCGAAGCACCGGGAATTTTCATATCAGACGCAAAGTTGAGACTGCCCAACGCCTCGTTAATGGCTCCGACATAGTTATCCGCGAGCTCCTGAGGCATACCAGATTCGACAAACAGGTCGGTGCTAGCCAACTGTGAAAGGCGATACGGGTTGTATCCCGTCGCACCGATCGTCACGTCAACGCTCGATTGTGCCGCTTGGTTCATGTAGGAAAGGAACGCGTAAGCTGCATCCTTTTTCTTCTGGTCAGCATTTTTGTTGATTGCTCCGGCCCAGCCACCAAAGGCTGCGAAAGGTGCATAGTTAATGCCGTCCACCGAATGCGGAGCGTTTTCGCTTGTTACCGGGACAAGTTTTCCGGTTTCGCGATCCAAAACTTCCTTGGAACCAACAGCAGCAACGGCGTAGATCAGGCCTCTTACAGCCGTAGCATCGTCATCCAACTGCAGCGGGCCGGGATCGCCCCACTCAACGAGCAGGCCACAGCGTCCAGCCTTAAAAATCGCCCGCGTGTCGCCGATATCCATGTTCAGCTCTTCCGGAGGACCATACTTTCCGGTTTCTTTGTAAAGCTCGAACGCTTTTTTCCAGCCGTCGTTGTTGATCAAAGGTTTCATCGTGGCATTGTCGAAGTGGAAACCTTGTCCCGTGCCATGTGTCTGGACCATCGGAGCCGCGAATGTCTGAACCGCGAAATAGGACTGCGCATTGCGCTTTTTGAAGATGCAGGAACCAAAGTCAGCTTCTCCGTCGCCATTCATATCCTGACCGTGGATTTTGGACGCGATGTCGAGATAATCTTCCCAAGTCTTCGGTGGCTCCAAGCCTTCGTTTTCCAAGACGTCTTTGCGATAATAGACCATCTGAAAGTCGCCATCTACCATCAGCAGTTTAGTCTTACCGCCAACTTTCTGACCAAACTCGCGGAAATACGGCGCGATATCGTCGAGGTCGATTTTGTCGTCTGCTGCGACATAAGGGTCGAGATCTTCCAGAAGGCCGGACGCATCAAGTTCAACGCCCCAACCAGCGGCAAAAACGCCAACGTCAATGGAATTCGTGCCCGTCGCCCAGTCTTGCTGGATCTTAGGGAAAATTTCAGCGAACGGTACTTCGGTTACGACGATCTTACCGCCAGTAGCTTCCTCAAATTCGATGCCGCGTTCAGCCAGTCGGCCAGCGATAACGTAGCCGGGTCGTGTCAAAATGTTAACGGTAACTCCGTCAAACTCACCAGCCGAGGCGGCAGACGAAAGTCCGGTCAGCGCAGTGGCACCGACGATCAAACCCATAATATTACTTCTAATTTTCATTTTTTAGTTCCTCCCAGAAATTGCAACCAACGCGTTCTTTGACTGTTTGGTTTCCTGAACGTAATCCGCAGAAAACAGGATTGCAAAACAATACTTGCTCTTTTGCGCGCCAGCCGAGTGCCGATCTAAAGCAAGGCTCGGCTGACAGGTGCGCCGGAACAATGCGCGGCCATCGCATACCTTGGTATTCCTTCGCATTTGAACACGCGCAAGTAACGTCGCCACTCACAAGAAATTCGGATTGGGAACCAGCTCAACTTTGCCGCATCGCTCAACAGCCAGCATTCGCATCCCTTGGGTGGCGATTGGGTCGTAGTCATGACCTGCGAGAACGTTACAAAACCAAGTGAAAACCAAAGGTACGGAACCGGTGTTGATTGAACGATGGGCCCAATCAGGTGGAATGAAAGCGCAGCTCCCTTCGCGCATCTCGACTGTTTCGGACTTGCCTTCGCGGTTCTGTAGCAACAGCAGCCCTTTGCCGTGCTGGGTGCAATAGAACTCTCCCATGTCGCGACTGAGGTGAAAATGGCCGCGCGTCATAAAGTATTCTTCCCCGACCTTGCCGGGTTGCATCGTCGTCGTTCCGAAAAAAAGGTCACTGCCTTCCTTCTTGTACTCCATCACTTCGTAGACAAGCGGATCGCCACCCTCCTGAATAACACGCGACCAAGCGTCCACGTCCCGGAAAGCCCCTTCGAGGTGGCTCAGGTGTTTGCGATACCGGCCTGTTGCCGGGGAAAGCGCACCGGTTGTTGCATCAAAACTAATTTCGGTTGGGGAAAGACCGATCATTTAAACCTCTTGCAGGGCGGGCATGATCCGCACGAAGCAGGATGAACTGGCAAGATTACCTTTGATGACTGATATCGGGTCAGACCGGCCAACGGAACAGCCAATTGATTTTCCGTGTGTGCAAAGATATTGCTTGCGCGAACCTATTGGCCAAGCGTCTCAGCACTAGGACCACCACCGAAACATGTCAATTAAACAAAAAAGACCGCTGAAGATTGGTATCCTTGGCTGCGGCGCGATCGCGCAGGCTGGCCATTTTGAAAGCGTCACCAAGGCTAGGAACACTGAGTTGTTCGCAATATGTGACGTCGCCGAGGACCTGCTCGCGCGCTTTGCCGTCGCGCACTCTGCCAAGCGGACATACACAAGCTACGATAATATGTTGGCAGATCCAGACGTCGAAGCCGTGATCATCGCCACTGCCGACACATTTCATGTGCCAGCCGCATTGGCAGCGCTTGCCGCGGGCAAACACGTTCTTTGCGAGAAACCGCTGGGCGTTTCGCTGGAAGAGGTCGAAGAGCTTCGCCAAGCGATGTTGAAATCAGAATGCCTGCTTCAGGTTGGCCATATGAAGCGCTTCGATCCCGGACTTCAAAGCGCCAAAAGCTTTGTTGATAATGAAATGGGCGAAATGCTGGCCTTTAAAGGCTGGTATTGCGATTCAACCCATCGCTATGCGACGACAGATGCCGTGCAGCCCCTGATCGTCAAAAGCGACGCTGCGCGAAAGCCCAGCATAGATCCCAAACAAGACCTCAAGCAGTATTTCATGCTCGCCCACGGTTGCCATCTGGTTGATACGGCGCGCTATCTTTGCGGTGAACTGGTGGAAGTCCATGCAAGATATCTCGAGCGGTTCGGCGCACATTGCTGGTTTATCGACGTCACATTCGCGAATGGCGCTCTTGGTCATCTCGACCTTACTGTTGCTGTGCGCATGGACTGGCACGAAGGATTCCAGATGTATGGTCAAAACGGCAGCGTCTTGGCAAAAACCTTTAATCCCTGGCTCTTTCGTTCTAGCGAGGTTGACGTCTTTAATGAGGCGACCGGTGCCACAACCCGTGTGCTTGGAGCAGACGCGCATTTCTATCGGCGCCAGCTCGAGAGCTTTGCCGACGCAGTCCTGAACCAGACCCCGATCGAAGGTGCCACTGTTGATGACGGCATCGCTTCGGTACGGGCAATGCTGGCTATTCTCGCATCAGCCGAAACTGGATGTCCGATAAGCCTAAGCGACGTCACTGGCCCGGTCTGATGAAGATTGGCATTTTCGCAAAGACCTTTCCGGGAACAGACCCCTACCCGGTCCTTGCAGCCTGCCGGACGGCAAATTTCGAAGCAGCTCAATACAATATGGCATGCTCTGGACTTGGCTCTCTTCCGGTTTCGATTTCTGACGAGATTGCAGATCACATCAAAAGCGCCTCCGATGCTGCCCGCGTCGAGATCGCGGCCGTCTCAGCGACGTACAATATGACCGATCCCGATGAAACGCGTAGGGACGCAGGCCGTCGCGCGTTTGCCGCCATCGCCGGAGCAGCCGCGCGCATGGGAACAGGCTTGGTCACGGTCTGTTCGGGAAGCAAAGATCCTCAGAACCAGTGGCGTCATCATCCTGCGAACGACGACCCGGCATCCTGGATAGAAATGTGCCGAGAATTTGAATTTATGCTGCACATCGCCGAGCAGCACGACCTGACAATCGGTGTCGAACCAGAGCCCGCAAATGTCGTTAGCTCACCGCGCAACGCCGCACGCCTTCTTGACGAATTCTCGGGTAGCCGACTGCGCATTATCTTTGATCCCGCAAATATTCTCGAAGGCGTGCCGGCGGACCGTCAACACCCGATTATTGACGAGGCCCTTGATCTTCTGGGGCCTGCGATTGCTCTTGCTCATGCCAAGGATCGGTTTTCGGATGGCCGGGTTGCACCGGCCGGCCTCGGGACAGTTGATTGGGGGTATGTCCTGAATGGCCTGTCCAGCGTAGGGTTCGACGGGCATTTGATCGCTCATGGAATGTCGGCAAACCAAGCCCCTTTGGTTGGCAGCTATCTGAGCCAAGAACTCAAACGAATTTGAAAATATGTTACGCTGCACATTCCTTCGCGATGACTTACGTCTGTCGGTGGCAAAGACAGGCGAAGGAAAGACATTCGTTTTCCAGCACGGCCTGTGCGGTACTGCCGCACAACCTGCCGAGGTCTTCCCGTTGGATATCGGTTGGCGCTGCGTAACTCTGGAATGCCGTGGTCATGGTCTATCAGAAAGCGGAGATCGCGATAAATTCTCACTTGCGCAATTTGCGGACGATACTAGCGCCTATATCGATAGTTTGAATGTTGGCCCGGCGTTAGTTGGCGGAATTTCGATGGGGGCTGCAATCGCGATGCGCATTGCGCTGACACGTCCCGAACTTGTCAGCGGGCTGGTCATCGTACGCCCGGCATGGATTGACCGTTCTGCACCAGATAACCTGAGTCCCAATCCCGACTTCTGGCCACATACGAACCCGCAGATGCACTGTTGCGGTTCCAAGCGTCGCCGACTGCGGCCCGGCTCAAACGTGACGCACCGGACAATCTGGCCTCGTTGATCGGTTTCTTCGGCGGAACGCGCGTGACCGAAACACAAGCGCTGTTGGCGGCAATTGCCAGTGACGGACCCGGGGTCAGCCGAGACGATATTGCCGGACTGGAGTGTCGCTCGCTGGTTGTTGGACACGCCCGTGACGCCATCCATCCTTTGACGATTGCGCAAGAAATTGCGAACTTGATTCCACGCGCTCAGTTCGTAGAAATCACACCAAAGGCCGATGGCGCCGCAAAATACCGTAAGGAGCTTCGGGAGGCGCTAAGACTTTTCATGACGGAGATTGAATGATGCCAGATAACGCGACGTTCCTTGCAAAGCTGCCACAGGATCGGCTGCTAGCTGAGTTCTCCCTGTGGTCGGCTGATCTAGTCCGGATGGCCGACGACATTGCCCGGGTCGACCGTTTTGTCGACATCTATCACGCCGATGTTTCTGACGGGCATTTCTCACCCGCGCTTTTGTTGTTTCCAGATGTGATTGCGCAAATCCGGCCGCTGACCGACACACCAATCCACGTGCATCTTATGGCGTCTGACGAGATACTACTGGACCAGATTGACCAATTCGCCGAGGCAGGCGCGGATATCGTGTCAATCCACGCCGAGAATTCGAATGCCGAGGCGGGCCTTGACCGGATTTTGTCGCGGGGTCTCGCCGCGGGTCTGGTGCTGCAGCTTCACACACCGATCGAAGCGGCCGCGGCGTTCTTGGATCGCATCGCTATGCTGACGCTTCTTGGTACCAAGATCGGTATCAAGGGTGTGGGTCTTGATCCGGCGGCTGAGGCGCGACTTGTTCTAGCACGTGAAATGATCGGCCATTCCACTGAAGGGGGGCGAACAGTGCTGGCGGCAGATGGCGGGATAAGAGAGCACACCGTGCCTGGGTTACGCCGAGCGGGAGCCGAGACCATTGTCATGGGTTCGCTGGCTTTTGGTGCGCAAGATCTGGCTGCGCGGATGCAGTGGGTTCACGCATTGCCGGGACCGGACTAAAATGTCCCCGGCTCGATGCATCAGCATAGACTTGGGCGGCACACAGGTCAGGGTCGCCCTTTTAGAGGGAACCCGGATCATACGCCGCGCATCGGCAAAAACCGCAGTCACCGGCGGCCCGTCGGCGGTTGTCTCTCAATTCGAGACGCTGATCGACCACGTTTGTGACGGCAAAGACCCGAAATCCACTGCCGGGATCGCTATATCCTCGGCGGGGCCGCTCGACTCTGAGGCGGGCATCATCCTTGGCATACCCACGATACCGGGATGGGAAGATTTTCCAATCAGTGCAGTGCTGTCGGACCGATACGGCTTGCCCGTTTTTTTGGAGAACGACGCGATCGCTGCAGCCTTTGGAGAGTGGCGACATGGCGCGGGGCGCGGCCTGCAACACATGTCCTATCTGACCGCAAGCACGGGCATCGGTGGCGGCTTTGTTGTTGACGGCAAACTTATGCGCGGGTTCAAGGGAATGGCCGGCCATTTAGGGCACATGCGGCTGTCGCAGGACGGGCCACAATGTGCCTGTGGTGCCTCAGGTTGCTTCGAAGCGCTTGCATCGGGGACAGCTCTTGAAATCCGCGCCCACGCTGCCAGCCAAACGCTGCAATCTGGCTTTCTGGGATTGGCGGCGCAAACGGGCGTTATCAGTGCCAAACAGGTTTTTGAAGGTGCCCGCGCGGGAGACTGGCAGTGTCTGTCACTTGTTGAGGAAGAGGCTAGGTATCTTGGGCAAGGGATCACCTCGATCATCCAACTTTTCAGCCCGCAGCGTGTTGTCATGGGAGGCGGCCTTTCCCAGGCCTTTGACCTTTTGGAAACCGGTATTCATGCGGTGATCCGGTCAGATGCTTTGCCGCCATTCAAGGAGGTTAGGGTGGTTCAGGCCGAGCTGGGCGACGATTCTGGATTGGTCGGCGCTGCGACCATGATGCTTGAGCATCTTAGCTTCTGACGGCATCCTTGAGGGCAACAGATGCTGCAAGGTAGGAACATGCCCATAGCCAATCCAAGTGGTCTTAACCATCTCGGTTAACCGGCAAGAAATTTTTTGGAAACAGCAAGAAACACAGCTATAAGATGCTTGAAGGTCGGCATGAATCGGGGCCGTGCTACCTAAGAGGGTGACTATGGATGACACAAAATTCGGCGTAGAGGATTCCAGCGGTCGGTGGGCACCGACCAAACGTATCAGCTATGGTCCGGCCTTTGCATGGCCCCCTGAACCACGCGCGCTTCTGAAGTGGTTCTTTGGATTCCCCGGATACCTGCTGCCGTGGAACGTCCTGTATGCGATCGCCGCAATTGGTATTTGGTTCTACCTGACACCACCTTTGGAAATGTTCAAAGACCTCTCGGCAGGCTGGGCCGGGCTGATCCTGATCCGCAACCTTGTTCTGGCCGTCTGTGTCTATGGTGCGTGGCATCTGTGGCTTTATATGTGGTGCAAACAGGGCACTGCGTTCAAGTACAACCGGAACTGGCCCAAGGCCAAGTCGGCCGTTTTCACGTTCAATAACCAGACCTACGACAACATGTTCTGGACGTTGGCAAGTGGCGTCCCGATCTGGACCGCCTACGAAGTTTTGATGCTATGGTCTTATGCAAACGGATACGCGCCGATGATTAATCCGGCCGAAAATCCGCTTGGCTTCATTGCGCTATTCTTTCTGGTGCCTTTCGTTCACGAGGTTGGTTTTTACTTCGCGCATCGCTCCCTGCATTGGCCGCCTCTCTACCGGATCGCGCACAAACTTCACCACAGAAACATCAATCCGGGGCCATGGTCGGGACTGTCGATGCACCCCATCGAGCACCTCATTTATTTCTCGTCCATCTTGATTTTTTTCATCGTGCCCGCTCATCCGATCCACATGATCAACCTTGCCTCACGGCTTGGGGTTGCGCCAGCGCAGGGCCACACCGGTTTTGACCGGGTGGTTGTCGGAGAAGAGACAACGGTCGATACGTCCTATTACGCCCATTACTTGCATCATAAATATTTCGAGGTGAACTATGCCGACGGCATGGTACCGCTGGACAAGTGGTTTGGGTCATTTCATGATGGCTCTCCCGAAGCAGAGGTGGCTATGAAGGCGCGGCGACTTCGGCGCGGCGTATAAGTGAGAACATGACCCGTAAAGATAGTCTGAAATTCAACGAACAGGACGGCGAAAATGGAACAACGGCAAGTTGGGCAAACAGGGCTTATGGTCGAAACCCTTGGACTGGGTGGTGCACCACTTGGCGGAAACTACGCGAGCCTGGACTATCGTCAAGCCGCCGAGCTGATCCAAGCCGCCAAGGACGCGAACATCAGCTATTTTGACACCGCGCCGTGGTACGGTTTTGGTCGCTCCGAGCGTGTGATGGGGGACCTGCTGCGCGGTACGCGTTACGTTCTATCGGATAAGGTCGGGCGTCTTCTGAAACCAGGTCCGGTGGAAAATCCTATGGACTTCGGTATGATCGATCCGCTGCCATTTAATATCGTCTATGACTACAGCTACGACGGAATCATGCGCGCCTTTGAGGACAATCTCCAACGCCTTGGGCTCGATCGGATCGATATTTTGTTGGCGCATGATATTGGCGCCTTCCAACATGGCGCCGAAAACACTCGCCATTTCAAAGACCTGACAGATGGTGGTTATCGCGCCATGGATGAGCTGCGAAAAGCCGACCTAGTAAAAGCGATTGGCCTTGGGGTGAACGAAAATCAAGTATGCGAAGATGCGCTGGGCATTGGGGATTGGGATGTGTTTCTTCTGGCCGGTCGCTATACGCTTTTGGAGCAGACACCTTTGGATGCGCTGTTCCCGGCCTGCCGCGCTGCAGGCACGACGATCATATGTGGCGGGCCCTTCAATTCTGGCATCCTTGCCGGGCGCGACATGTGGAATTACGCCAAAGCCCCCTCCGAGATCGTCGACAAAGTTCGCGCTCTTGGCGCCGTCGCTGATGAGTTCAATGTACCGCTGGCAGCCGCCGCGCTGCAGTTTCCTCTTGGCAATGACATTGTGACCTCGGTCATTCCGGGACCACGCGACAAGGGTGAATTCGAGCAGGTTTTTCAATGGTTCGAAACGCCGATCCCGAGCGAGTTCTGGGCGACGCTGAAATCTAATGGGCTGATAGAGCAAGCCGCGCCAGTTCCTAAGTGAGGCCGCTGGACAATTTATTCGGGTGAAACGACGCAACACCGTTTCAGCGCGTCAGATAGCCACCGTCAATAACCAGAACTTCGCCGGTGACATAACCTGACGCGGGCGAGCAGAGATATATTGCAGCAGCGCCGATGTCTTGGGGCGTGCCAACTTTTGGCATCGGCGTCATGCTTTTCCAAACAGGTGCCCACTCGGGATTCTCGTACCCACCAGAGGTCATATCGGTCTGGATGTATCCCGGTGCAATTGCGTTCACCCGAATGTTCTCATTGGCATATTCGCTGGCGAGACTTTTGGTCAACATATGCACTGCTGCCTTGGATGCGTTGTAGGCGACCTGATGCTGTGGAATGTTTGATATATATCCAGAGATCGAGCCGATGTTCAGGATCACGCCGCTTTGCTGTTTGCGCATCTGTCTCAGCCCAGCGCGGCACGCCCGAAAAACGCTATCAAGATTGATGTCCATAATTCGACGGTAGTTTTCATCGGAAAAACTCTCAGTCTCTCCATGCTGTGCGACACCGGCGTTGTTCACAAGAACGTCCAGTTTTCCCACCAATTCCAAGGTTTCAGCGATCAGCTTGTCGGGCCCGTTCACATCACGAATGTCCGTTTGAATATAGTCCACCTGATGTCCTGCATCGCGAAGCCGCTCTATAACGTCAGGCTTTGGTGTTTTTGAGGAAAGAACAACATGCGCCCCGACCTCGGCAAGCGCCTCGGCAATGCCCAGACCGATACCCCGCGTGCCGCCGGTTACCAGCGCTGTTTGCCCATCGAGGCGAAATCGTTTCATGATCATCGGCTTACTCCTTCACATCCAGTTGTTGCGTGCACGCGTTTAAAGTTAGTCAAGTCGCCTCAAGTGGCAAAGTCTGCGCGATCAAGCCCGAGAATAAAATCGGCACAGCGGTCTCCTAGCATCATAGCCGGGGCGTTGGTGTTGCCTGCATTGATATTGGGCACGGCTGACATATCACAAACCCGCAGATTACTAACGCCGCGTACCCGCATCCTTGCGTCGAGAACAGCGTTTCGATCGCCATCTGGACCCATACGCGCGGTGCTCGCCGGATGATAATTTGTTTTGACAAACCGACGACAATGTTCAGCCATAGCGTCGTCACTCAGATCCGGCCCGGCAGGTGCAATAACCTTTTCAATCCGTTTGCCCAATTGCCCGGATTGCAGCACCTCGCGGAAGAATCTTTGTCCTTCAACCATGGTTTGCATGTCGTCAGGATCAAGTAACAGATTGGGAGACACTAAAGGCATGTCATAAGGATCATCAGAGCGCAGTTCCACAAAACCACGCGACTTTGGTTTGACCAGAACTGTTGTTATGGTGACGCCGTAGGTGTCGTCGAACACGGCCTGCAAGTCCCGGTCAAGATACACAATCGGCACGCAAAAAGCCTGAATTGACGGCGGAGCATCGCGGTCAACGGGATTAATGAAAGCACCCGCTTCAAGTCCGGCCGATGTGATAGGTCCGCTTCCGAACATCTTGAACTGAAGCCCGTTTTTTAGCATTCGCCAGCCAACGCCCTGCTTGTAGTAGCCGTAAGGCCCATTGGCGACTGAGATCACCGGCACCTCGGGATGGTCGATCAAATTTTGACCGACGCCGGGCAGATCAACGAGTGTTTCAATACCCTTTGACGCCAGATGCTCGGCCGGTCCCAGACCCGACAGCATCAGTAGTTTAGGCGTCATCAAGGCCCCTGCAGACAGAACAATATCAGATTTGGAATAGGCCGTGTGTTCACGTCCCGACGCATCTTTGTAAGTAACGCCCGTTGCCTTTCCGTCGGCAATCTCGATACGTCGCACCGTGGCATGCAGTTTCACCGTTAGTCGCGGATCATTCTTGAGCGGCTCAACATACGCGTGGGCTGCACTGCTGCGTTTTCCACTTCGGTTGGTAAACTGATAAAACCCGACACCGCGTTGTCCGCTGCCATTGAAATCGTGATTGTAGGGCTCGCCCATTTCCTGAACGCTTTGAACAAACCAACGCGAAACATCGTCAATGTGACCCGGGTCCGAAACCAGTAACGGCCCGTCAGCGCCGTGCAGGTCGTTTTGCAAACGATTGTTGCCTTCGATGCGCTTGAAATGGTGTAAAACCGTAGACCAGTCCCAAGGCGCTCCATCATTGTCGCCTCGCAGGATTTCATCCCATTCGTCATAATCAGAGGGCCTGCCGCGCATATAAACCTGTGCGTTTACTGACGATCCCCCGCCAAGAACATTGCCCTGCGGAATGTCGTGCACACGTCCACCAAGGTGTTGCTGCGGCGTCGTGTGATGATACGTCATGTACTTGCTGCCGGCGATCAACTTGAAAATGCCCGGCGGCATGTCCAGCAAGGGATGATGATGCGAATGCCCGGCCTCAAGCATCAGCACACGCCGGTCTCCGTCTGTGACCAGTCGGGCGGCCGCGACGCACCCCGATGAGCCACCGCCAATAACAATATGATCATATTCTTCCGCCATAATCACTCCAAAATTCTAGTGCCTTGGTTGCTCAGAAGACCAAAGTCCCATGGCTATGCAGCATCAGATCCCGCAGCAATTCGACGCTGCAAACCAAACGATGCTTCGATGGTTTTCCTGCGATATTGTTGCCGATCAAAATTGTGGCTTCATGTTTCATCAGATTTCACAAGTTTATTTTCGTAAAGTTTGCCAAAGACTATCCGAATGCGATCCGCATGCAAGCCAGCCGTGGCAGCTGTTTCATGAATCCGTCATCCCAATACTTGTCGCGCCGTGTGTGTGCGTTGATTGACTTTTTGACCCATGCGCCCACCTGCGAACGGCGACGGTATTTTGCGGCAACCCAAGCGCGCCCATAAGGGCTGGTGGAAATAGGAAGCTGGCTGGTTGTGACGGACAAATCCGAACATGCCCGCTTCTGTTGGATGGGCTTTTTTCTGGGTCCCGAAAGCAAACGTCAAGCCAAATCGGCTTCAACAAAACCGGACCGTTTCATGGTTAATATCGATGCAACACTTTTGCAGAATATCTTCCACATTGCGAAGCGGTAGAGGGAACCGGACGTACATCATCACGGCAAAACGGATGATCTTGGGGTCGTTTAAAGATATCGGATTGGGCTGTGTTTTCTCATCCTGCAACGTAAGACAACTGCCCTGCCGTCTCAATCAAGATTCCTCTAACAGTACCGTTCCAAATCGTCATACAGAGATACTCTTAGTGGTAGCGGCGTAATACTATTTACGTAGCAACCTTTCATTCAACTTTAGTGAGCATTTCCAGAACCGCGACCTGACCCTCAGTTACCCGATGCGTTACTTTTTGGCATCGGCAAGCGAAAAGCCCGTGTAGTTGACGCTCTTCAGTTCCGTGTATTCATGTAAGCCACCAATCCCGAGTTCCCGACCAACGCCGGAGCAACCAAATCCACCGCGCGACACCGCCGGGTGC
>RCNF010000601.1_pt1 | contig 19016 bp, 13 predicted proteins | sample 2041311 | NCBI WGS metagenome assembly RCNF01 (sample SAMN09708228, study PRJNA481090) | Marine sediment metagenome, whole genome shotgun sequencing project. | biome: marine sediment; feature: ocean; material: sediment; isolation source: Sewage treatment plant 2 marine sediment (STP2) ... | reverse complement strand
GCCTTTGAGATCGACACGTCGAGTTCTTCAATCGTGTTCACCGATAGACCGAGGGCGCCGCAGAGGTTGGCGTACTCGGCGAAGTCCGGATTGTGCAGCGAGGTCTGCCAAACATCCCAGTTGCCGGCCCGCTGCTCCTTGGAGATCTTGCCGAGTTCGTTGTTGTTGAGCAGGATGTGGGTGATGTCCATCCCGTACTTGACCGCGGTGGTGAGCTCGGCGAGATACTGGCCGAAGCCGCCGTCTCCCGAGACCGACACCACCTTGCGACCGGCGTAGAGTGGATCGTCCTCCTGGGTCGCCACCCACGCGCCCATGGCGGCCGGGAATGAAAAGCCGATGGAACCGAGGTAGCCCGACATGAGCACCGCTTGTCTGCGGCATTCGAAGTAACGGCCAAAAGAGTAGGTGTTGTTGCCCACATCGACGGCGATGATGGCGTCCTCCGGGACGAGGATGCGAAGATCGATGCCGAGTTGAGCCCGCGGCCGCGGTCATCGTGAGTGCGCTTCTCTTTCTCGGCTCGCCAGATGGCCCAGCGGTTGGCGAGATCGCCTCGCTGGTCCGTTGCCTGAGCGGTTTTACCGATGCGCTCGACGAAGAGGCGGCACGTCACCCCGATCTCGCCCCAGACCGGAACATCGACGGCGAAGGTCTTGCCCAGGGCCATGGCTTCGAAATCGACCTGGATGGTGGGTTTCATGGGCGTGATCCCGGTGTGGTTGGCAAAGCTCGCGCCGAGGACCAGGAGACAGTCCGACTCGTTCATCACCCAGCTCGCCACCGGGGTCCCGCTCCGGCCAAGCACTCCCGCCGCCAGCGGGTGGTCGTCGGGGATCAGGCCCTTGGCCTTGAAGGTCGTCACCACCGGGCAGTGCAGCATCTCGGCGAGTTCCATTACGCCGGGCATCTGGAAACGGGCGCCGTGACCGACGATGATTACCGGTCTATTGGCGCCGCCGAGCAGCGCCTCCGCCTTTTCGAGGCTCTCCTCGGGCGGCGAGATCTCGCTCGGAGCCACGCGTCCGTCGGGTCTGCCGATTCGGGGTTTCTCGCCGGCGGCCATCTTGGGCACTTCGTCTGGAAAGATGATCTGCGAAACCCCGCGGTTGAGGGCGGCGCTCTTGCACGCCAGGTTGACGAGTTCTGCGTGGCGACTGCCGGGCAGCGCGATCTGCTGCCACTGGGCGACCTTGCCGTAGGCGGCCATCAGGTCGACCTCCTGGAAGGCGCCCGGACCGAGGACCTGGGTTTCCACCTGACCGGTGAGGGCGATGACCGGTGAGCGATCGACGTTGGCGTCCCACAACCCGGTCAACAGATTCGTTGCGCCGGGTCCGGCAATGGAGAGACACGCCGCGGGACGGCCGGTGAGCTTGCCGTAGGCCGAGCAGGCGAACGAAGCCGCGCCCTCGTGTCGGATCCCGTAGAAGCTGAGGCGCCCTTTTTCCTCCTGGAGACGGATGGCGTCGGCGACCCCCAGATTGGAGTGACCGACCATCCCGAAAACGTGTTTGACGCCCCAGTTGGTCAGGGTCTCCATCATCACGTCGCCAATGGTCTGGACGTGATCTTTTTCCGGTGGCATCCCGACATAGACACCGTCGGGCCGCTCGTCGATCTCGAAGGTCTCGACACCTTCGTCGTAGCCCGGCGCCTTGCCAGTGATGGGGTCGAAGTCCCAGCCGTGCCATGGGCACCGCAGCAGTCCGTTCTCGATACTGCCCTCACCGAGAGGCCCCTTTTGGTGGGGACAGAGATTGTCCAGAGCCCCGATCTCCCCCTTGTAACGGGTCATGCAGAGCGTCCGGTGCATACAGGTCACGGGTTGGACCCGTCCTTCGCCGAGCTCATCGATGTCGAGTACCTTGGTCCAGATCAGGTCGTCTTTATCAGATGCCATGTGTTGCCTCGCAGGGTTCAGTCCCAATAGACAAGGTGCTGAGCGGCCTCGTGATTCCCGACGGGTGGTCGAGGCAGATGCACCCGGAGTACACTTCGGTTGATGAAGACGCGTCGGTTGTTGGGGTTTGTGCTGGTGGTTGTCGTCGTCGCGGTGGCGCCTCATGCCTGGGCAGACCAGTGGTACGAGCACTACGCTCGGGCCGAGAAGGCGCTGATGGACAACGACCACGCCACCGCCATCATCGAGCTCAACCAGGCGATCGAACGGCGCGGCGATTCGGGTGCGCGGGTGCGTACATACGGAATGCGGGTCGTCGACTACTTTCCGTACCTCAAGCTCGGGATCGCCTACTTCCAGGCCGGCGAGTACCAATCGGCCTTGCGCGCCTTCGACACCGAGGAACAGCTCGGCGCCGTCAGCGGATCGGAGCCGGCCTCCGACCAACTGACCCGATTCCGGAACCGAGCGACCGAGGCACTGGAGCGGCAGCGGGCCGAACAGGAACAGTCGGTGGGCGATCTCATCGAACAGAATCTCGTCGAGGCACGGGATCTCCGACAAGGAGGTCGGGTGGAGGAGGCCATGGCCGCCATCGATCGGGCCCTCGCCCTGGCGCCCGAGAACAACGACGCCATGGCGCTCGCGGATTCCCTGCGCGAGGAGGTTGTTCGTCGGGAGGACGAACGCCTGAAACGCGACCGCGTTGCTCAGCTCATCAACGAGGGCAGACAATTGCGCGAGAGCGGCCGGCTTGCTGAATCTGCCGCGCGTTACCGCCAGGCGGCCGAACTGGCGCCGGAAAGCGACGCGGGCGGTCTCTTGGCCGAAGTGCAGGTCGAGCTCGCCGATCAATCCCGGGACCTTCCGTCCGACGATCGAACCCAACGCTTGCACACGGCGAATGAGCTCTTCTCCAGGGGCGAGTTTGATGTCGCCCTCGAGATGGTCCAGCAGGTGCTGGCACTCGAGCCCGGCGATGATCGCGCCAAGGATCTCGAGAGTCGGCTGCTGGGGCGCATGGCCGATGAAGAAACGAGCGTCGAGGTGGGTCGTTTGCTCGCCGAGGCCCAGAGAGCATTCGACCTCGGCGACTTCGAGGGGGCTCTCGCCGCCGCGAATCTGGCGCTGGCGCGAGATCGCGGCAACACCGAGGCCCTTGGAGTGATTCAGCAGGCCTATGGCTTGCTCAGTCGGCGGCTCCTGGGTGAAGGTCCGGCTCAGAATCTCCCTCCAGCCATCCGCTTTGCGGACATGCGCGAAGTGATGCCCGACGAATCGCTGGTGCACATGGTGCGCGACTCGGACTTCCGATTGAATGGCGTGATCATCGATGAGACTGCGGTGGAGCTGATGGCGGCCACCAGTGATGGGACGCCGGTGGCGAGCGAGCTTTCGAGCCAGGTGGTCGGTGGTGTGACCATCACCGAGTTCCGACTCGACGCCGAGTTGTCGGTGGGCCTGACCAACCTCGAAGTGGTCGCCACCGACGGTGAGGGTCTGAACTCGCGCAGCGAATACGCGGTCGGGTATCGACGTCCGCTCATCCGGTCGCCGTGGTTGTGGGGAGCGTTGATCGCGTTCGCCTTCCTTGGGGCTGCGGTCGTGATGATCCGAAGAGAACTCCGCCGGCGTCGGCTCCGGCGGCGTCGGTTCAACCCATACGTCGCCGGGCCTCCGGTGCGAGATCCCGAGCTCTTCGTCGGCCGCGGCCGTCTCCTCGGCCGGGTGTTGGCGACGGTGCCCAACAACAGCCTGCTGCTGCTCGGCGAGCGGCGCATCGGCAAGACATCGATGCTGCATCAGCTGCGGGTTCGGCTGCCCAAACTCGATCACCCGAGGTTTTGTTTCGTGCCGGTGCCCATCGATCTCCAAGGGATTCCTGAAGAGGCTTTCTTTGCCACGGTTGCCGAGGCGGTGGGGGAGGCCATCGGTGACGAACAGATGTCCGCCGCCCGGGCCGCCGACGGGTACGATTCGCGCGAGCTGACGCGTGATCTGAGGCGGGTTCTGCCCACCATCGAGTGTGCCGATGACAAGCGGGCCAAGCTGGTGTTGCTCCTCGACGAGATCGATGAGCTCAATGGTTATTCGTACCGAACCAACCAGCGATTGCGCAGTCTCTTCATGCGCGGCTTCGCCGATCAATTGGTGGCCGTGGCCGCCGGGGTCGGCATCGCCCGCGAGTGGGATCACGAGGGCAGCCCCTGGTACAACTTCTTCGAGGAGCTCGAGGTGGGGCCCATCGACGAGGCAGCCGCCCGGGGTCTGGCGACTCAGCCGCTGGGCGGCGTGATTGCCATCGACACCGAGGCGGTGGACCGGTTACTCGAAGAGGCGGACGGGCGACCGTACATCCTGCAGAAGATCGCGCTCGCTGCGGTTCAAAGGGTGCACGATGAGGGCCGTATCCGGATCACGGTCGATGATGTCGAGGCGGTTGTCTGAAAATACAGATCGGTCAGATCGCCATGTCATCCTGAGCGAGGGAGTCCGACGACCGAGTCGAAGGATCCCCTCAAAGGACTATTTCCGCTCGTCGTGAGCGCCGCACCGAGCTTCGGGGGACCCTTCGACTCGCTTCGCTCGCTCAGGGTGACACAGGGACTAAAACGTGAAGATCATCGACAGCGAAACGATGGTGGTCCTCTCGGAGAAGTCCGCGCCGAGGTCCAGTTGGAACTTTTTCCAGGCGAAACCGATCCCGGCCGCGGTGTGGAAGACCGCCTCGGCGTTGGTGACGTCGCCTTCCGGAGTGATTGACACTGCGCCACCCTGGGGGTCGTGCCAGACGCCGGCTCGCAGCCCGATCAGTGGTTTGGCCTTGAGAAAGACCCATTCTCCGCCGAGGTGTAGGCGGATTCGATTGTCGATTCCAGCGAGTTGCTCGACCTCGGCGGCAACAGTGGCGTTTCCGCCCGCCGACTGCCACCGAGCGCCCACCGCAACAATGTCGGGTATTGTTGCCCGCCCGCCGCCAGCGAAGGTGAAGTCGGCACCGCTCCGGTAGGAGGCGCCCAGCGCCCAGGCTTCGCTGAGATTCCATAGCACTCCGGCGGTGGCCCCGGCGTCGGTTTCGGCATCACCGTCCCAGAACGGATTGGTTGCATCGGGGTCGATGCTCTCTTCGCTGAAGACGCCGGCGAACGCGGTGAGACCGAAACCGATGCTCACCGCTTCGCTGAGACGTAAAGCCGCCGAGACCCCGAAGTTGGCGATGACCAAACCCGACAACGGATCGATCTCATTGTTGTTCTGCCACTGTGTCGGGAACTCCAAACTGGTCAGGGTCTGTGTGTAAACGGCGATGGACCATTTGGGGCGTGGCAGGACAAAGGACAGGAATCCGAGGGCCGACTGGTTCGATGCCACCCCTTCCCGATCCTCGCTCCAGGATCGACCCTCCAGCGAGATCTCCGGGCGGGCTAGTTGCATGAGTCCGGACGGGTTCGCCCAGGCGGCAGTGGCGTCGTCCGCCACCGCAACGAAAGCGCCGCCAAGACCGAGGCTGCGGGCGCCGGGGCTGACGATGGGTGGTTCGATGGTGGTCTGGGCGACGGTGGGCGCGCACACCAGGAGAAGCACGAAGACCGCGATCGGCTGGAGAAACCGGTGAAAAATTCTCATTGGCGACATCATCCTATCCGAACCCTCATCCAAACCTCACAACTCCGTCAGGCGCCCCGAGCTCCACGGACCGACACTCAGTTGAGACATACGAAGCCGCTGAGAAAACGGCCCAACTACGGAGGAAGAAATGAAGAAAACCAATCTGACTGTCGTCATCCTGATCCTGGTCCTTGCCACCCTCTTGCTTTCCATGGCCTCGAGCGCTTTTGCCCATGAAGAGCCCGTGGCGGAGGAAGGGCCGACGGTCGACCAGCCCAAGGTGCGCGATTGGATCCTGCGCTTCGGCATTGTCGTCGCGGAGACCAGCGGAAGCACATCGGTCGATGTCGATCCGGGATCGGTCGACGTGAGCCTCAGTGGAGGGGGCGGCGGCTTTGCCAACATCGAGTACAAGGTCCTCCCCTTCCTCGGCCTCGAGTTCGGTTCGACCACCATCGGTGCGGACATGAACGTCTCGACAAGCGCCGGACTCAAGCACATCGGTACCGATGTCGATGTCCTCGGCATGAGCGCCCTGAGCCTTGCCGCCAACTTCCACTTCGTCAGGACTCCGACCGTCAACGTCTATGCCGGACCCATGCTGGCCTTCAACCGTTACAGCAAGTGGACCGTCCACTCGGGTTGGGACGATGGTTGCGGGACGACCAAACACGACTGTGACGAATGGGTGTCGGTGAGGTCCAAGAGCGACTCGGAAGTCACCTGGGGCGCCAAGCTCGGGATCGACATCGTCCTCACCAAGCGGGGGAACTGGGCCCTCAGCGGGTCGCTCTCCTATCTCGACGCCACCTACAACTTCGACGAGGGCGACGGGCAGGGACGAGGTTCCATCGATCTCAACCCGCTGATGTTCAGCTTTGGTGGCGGGTTTCGGTTCTGATCCTTCTTGTCACCCTGAGCGAACGAGTCCGACGAGTGAGTCGAAGGGTCCCCATCGGGTAGGGAGGGCGTTGGCTTCCCCATCGACATCCTGAGATTCTGGGGGTCCTTCGACTCGCTCACTCTGCTCGCTCGCTCAGGATGACATCTGAAAAGTATCCAGTCCCCACTCGCTTTTGTGTTGGAGGCACTAGAATGATAATCAATGAAACCCTCGGATGCCCCCTTCTCGCTCGGCGACTGGCTGGTTCAGCCGCAGCTCAACCGCCTGTCGCGGCCGGGAGGCGGCGATGTCCAGCTCGAACCGAAGATGATGGATGTCCTGGTCTGTCTCGCGCGAAACCCCGGCGATGTGGTTTCGCGTGAAGCCCTGATCGATGCGGTCTGGCCCGAGGTCTTCATCTCAGAGTCGGTGCTCACCCGCGCCATCGCCGGTCTTCGCCGAGCCCTCGGCGACGACGCGCGCAGCCCGCGCTTCATCGAGACCATCTCCAAGCGCGGTTATCGGCTGATTAAATCGGAGCCGGCGCCACCACCAGTGTCGGCGATGGCCCCATCGGTCGGGTTTCCTGGTGGTTCTTACGTTGTGGGGCAGTGGGTGCGGGCTGAAGGCTTTTATGGTCGCTCCGCCCAGCTCGCCGAGGTGCTGGACGGCCCGCGCAACGGCTTCTGGGTGGTCGGCACCCGGCGTCGCGGCAAGACCTCGTTTCTCAAACAGCTCGAGCACGTGGCGATCGCCCAGCCCGCGCGAGGCCTGGTGCCGGTGTTCTGGGACCTCCAGGGGGTCGATGATCTCGATGCGCTGGCGTTCAGCCTCGAAGAGGCGCTTGCCGATGCCGAACCGCGATTGGAACTTGCCGGGCTCTCTCTCGATGAGGTCATCGATCCGGATGTCTTTCGTATGCTCGGTACGCTTCGTCGCCGGTTGAATGCTGACGGCCGAGAGCTCTTCCTACTCTGTGACGAGGCTGAGGCGTTGAACACTCTGGTCGAGCAATCGGAGGCTGCGATCGGACGGCTGCGGCGAGCCCTGCTGGCCCACGATGGGGTGCGTACGGTGATCTCATCCGGTCCGCGATTGTGGGATCTCGCAACCGGATCCGCGACCTCGCCCTTCCTCGACGGCTTTCTTCCGCCGTTGTACCTCGGTTGCCTGCGACCGGAGACGTCGTGCGCTCTGATCCGCCAACACCATCTCGCGGGTGATGAACGCCCCGATCTGACCGATGGCGATGTTGACGCCATCTGCCAATGGGGAGGAGGCCATCCTTTCCTGCTCCAACTCCTGAGCAAACGGGTCATTGAGCACGGTGATGTCGGCCGCGCGGTGGCGGCCGTCGACGGCGACCGATCGGTGACGAGTCTCTTCGAAGTCGACCTCGATCTCCTCGACGAGGAACAGCGGTCCCTACTCGAAACAATTGCACGATCACCCAAGGGAATCGCTGCGACTGTGGCTGAGTCACCTGCTTTGGGCGAGCTCCATCGTCTTGGTCTTGTCGAGTTCAACGAGGATGGAACCAGGAAACTCGCGGTACCACTACTGAGCAATTGGCTTGCCGAGAGGTCGACTTCGTCTGATTCGCGATGAAGGCTGACGTTCAATTTCAATTTCGAACGACGAGCCTGAAGAAACGGGGAGCGTATATCGGCACCTTCCCCGGTTGAGAGTGCCGGGTTGGACGGCAGTCTGAAAGTGTCGGACCTGATGGGCGCCCTGACGGGCCCTTCGATTACTTCTTAGCTGCAGGTTTCTTCTTGGCAGCAGGCTTCTTAGCAGCGGGTTTCTTGGTAGCGGGCTTCTTCTTGGCGACGGGTCTCTTCGCCGCAGCAGGTTTCCTGGCAGCCGGTTTCTTAGCAACGGGCTTTTTGGCTGCAGGTTTCTTAACAGCGGGTTTCCTCGCAGCCGGTTTCTTAGCAGTGGGCTTCTTCGCGGCAGTCTTCTTGGCTGCAGGTTTCTTCGCGGCAGCAGGCTTCCTGGCAGCGGGTTTCTTAGCAGCAGATTTCTTCGCGGCCGGTTTCTTCGCGACTGCCTTTTTCACAGCGGCTGTTTGTTTGGCGACAGCTTTTTTTGCGGTGGTTGCTTTCTTTGCAACTGCCTTCTTCACAGCAGCAGTCTTCTTGGCTACTGTTTTCTTGGCAGCAGTCGTTTTCTTCACAACGGCCTTCTTCTCTGCCGCCGCCCTTTTGGTGACCGCCTTCTTCGCAGCAGTCGCTTTCTTCGCCACTGTTTTCTTCGCGGCAGTCGCTTTCTTCACAACGGCCTTCTTCTCGGCGGTTGCTTTCTTGATGACTGTCTTCTTTGCCGCAGCGATCTTCTTCTTCGCGGCAGCCGCTTCCTTTGCAATCGCCGCCTTCAGGGTCGTGGCCTTCTTGGCGGCCGGTTTCGTTGCCGCCTTTTTCGATGCCGTTTTCGCTTTTGCCATCAGTCGGTCTCCTTATTCGGGGGCGGTTTCGGTCAGTGATTGAACCAGTGAGAAAGAACTTCCATAAACTCTATACGATTCTGTTGCCTTTTGAGAGGAGTATGTTGATGTTTCGATCCGATTGCTACACTCGGTCGTGATGAGCCACCTTGCCTATGAACGCGACTCCTACCTCACCGAGCTCGACACCGAAGTCATCGAGACCGGTAAGGACGCAGAACGGCCGTTCGTCGTCACCGCCGAAACGATCTTCTACCCGGAGGGCGGCGGCCAGCCTGCGGATCACGGGACTATGGGCGGGGTCGAGGTCATCGACGCCCAAAAAGCGGATGGAGTCGTTCGTCATTACTTGAGCGCCGAGCCGTCGCTCGGCCAGGTCCGCCAGGCACTCGATTGGGACCGGCGGTTTGATCACATGCAGCAGCACACGGGCCAGCACCTGCTCACCGCGGTCGCGCTCGGGCGTTTCGGCTGGGCTACCACGGCGTTTCACATGGGTCCGATGGTGAGCGATATCGAACTTGATGTCGGGTCCATCGGTGATGACGGTCTTCGGCGACTCGAGGATGCGGTGGCACTTGAGATCCGCGCATCGCGGCCGGTGACCGTCCGTCACGCGCAGATCGATGAGATGGAGGAGCTCGGGGTCCGGTCGCGTCTTCTGCCCGAGGGGCTCAGCGGCGAGATCCGGCTGGTGGAAATCGAAGGCCTCGACCTCAACACCTGTGGCGGCACCCACCTCCGCTCGACGGCCGAGATCGGCGCAGTGGCCCTCATCGGCACCGAAATCATGCGCGGCGGCACGCGGCTCTTCTTTATCGCGGGTGATCGGGTAAGGCGTCGGCTGGCCGAGCACGAGGCGAGGAACCTGAAGCTGCGGACGTTGTTGGGTGCCGCGGATGAGGATCTCCCCGAACTGGTCGAGCTTCGGCTCGGTCGTGAGAAGCAGCTCGCCCGAGAGCACCGTCAGCTTCTGGCAAAGCTAGCGGTCGCCGAGGCGGAACGCCTGGCGTCGAGCGATGATCCCGTCATCGCCGGGCAATGGGATGACCGAGAACTACCTTTCCTTCAAGAGATCGGCAAGAGGCTCCTCGAGTTGTCCCCCGATAGGGTCGCGTTGTTGACCGCTGGAACCGGAGGCGAAGGCGCCTTCCTGTTGGTCGCGGGCGAGGGTTCGGGGCTCGAGCTCGGCACGGTCGGTCCCGAGATCTGCGCCATCCTCGATGGCCGTGGTGGGGGCAGGGCTCCGTTCTTCCAGGGCAAGGCGACCGCCATTGGTCGGAGGGACGAGGCGTTGAACAGGTTGGCGACCGAGATTTCCGACTGAGATCCAGCCACAGAACTACGCTTTGTCCGTTTTGTAGCGCCGACGTCCCGTCGGCGTCGGTGGCTTCGACGTCGGTCATGACGCCCACGAGACGTGGGCGCTACAATTCGGACACCGGGTCAGACCAATCTCAGAACCTTGTAGCGCCAAGTTTCAGGATTCGTGCGAAACCTTGTCCGATCCTTTGTGGAGCGGGCTTCCAGCCTGCTCGTCAGAGTGATTTCCGTCGCCCTTGGCGCCGATGGTCACTCGGTCGCACAAAGAGCAGGCTGGAAGCCTGCTCCACAATGGCGCGACGATTCCAGCGAGTGCCGTGAGGGGATCAAGCTAGAATCGACAGCAGTAAACCGCAGCAACCCCACCGGGAGGACTCGCCATGGCCAAGAAGGACAAGAAGAACAAGCTGTCCAACAAGGACTACGAGAAGGAAATCGAGCGCCTCCAGGGCGAACTCGTCAAGCTCCAGCTCTGGGCTAAGGCGACCGGGGCGCGCGCCATCGTCGTCTTCGAAGGCCGCGACGCGGCCGGAAAGGGCGGGGTGATCAAGCGGATCACCGAACGCGTCAGTCCCCGCGTTTTCCGGGTCGTCGCCCTGCCCGCCCCCACCGATCGTGAAAAGACCCAGATGTACATCCAGCGCTATTTGACCCACTTCCCCGCGGCCGGTGAGATCGTGCTCTTCGATCGCAGCTGGTACAACCGCGCCGGTGTCGAGAAGGTGATGGGGTTCTGCACCGAGGACCAGTACGGCGAGTTTCTGAAAGCGACACCCGGATTCGAACAATCCGTCATCAAGAGCGGGATCCGGCTCATCAAATACTGGTTTGATGTCGGGATAGAGGAGCAGGAGCGTCGTTTCAAAGACCGAAAGAACGACCCGCGCAAGGTCTGGAAGCTGAGCCCGATGGATCTCGCCTCCTACGATCGCTGGTATGACTATTCGCGGGCAAGAGACGCGATGTTCGAAGCGACGGACACTGACACGTCTCCCTGGAACATCGTCCGCGCCGACAACAAGAAGCGCGCCCGCCTCAACTGCATCACCCACCTGCTCGCCCAGTTCCCCTACGAAGATGTCCCTCTCGAGAAGGTCACCTTCGGCAAGCGCAAGACCAGGGGTGCTTACAACGACGAGGCTGCCATCGCCGATCGACGGTTGGTACCTGAGATCTACTGAGCGCTCGGCTGAACCTGCTCGGCGACTTCCGTGTCCCGATCGGCTCCACCATCCAGCCAGGCGATCGTTAACTGATATCCAAGGGCGAGGATGACGGCCCCGATGAAGAGCCCGACGATGCCTGAGAGCACCATGCCGCCGATGGCGCCGAGCAGGATCACCGGCATGGGGATGGCCATCCCGCGACCGAGGAAGAGCGGTTTGAGAAAGGCGTCGCTGGCGCTGACCACGAGGGCGAAGACCAGAAAGACCACCGCCGTGAGGGTGCTCGCCGATGAGAAGACATAGATGGCGACCGGGAGGAGAACCACGAGCGGCGGGAGCTGCATGATCGCGAGCAGCAGGATCAGACCGGCCCAGAGACCGGCGCCCGGGACCCCGACGACGAGCATGCCAATGCCGGACGCGAGCGACTGAATGACCGCAACTCCGAGCACGCCCTGGACCACGCTACGGATGGTAGCTCCTGAGACGGCCACCATCTCCGGACCCTGATCACCCGCCAGCCGCCTGGCCACCGCCTCGAGACCAGCGATCGCGGGATCGGCCTTGGCCATGAAGAGTCCCGAGATGATGATCGCCAGGGTGAAGACCAACGTGGCTCCCCCTGCGCCGGCCGCCTGTGCCACCACAAAGCTCCACACCGGTTTGAGCTGCTCCCGGTAGCGGTCGAAGAACAGCTGGAGGTTGCTGGACGCTTGACCCCAGGCAATTGACAGCTTCTCGCCGATGATCGGCCACTCGGCCACACCTTCGGGTGGCGGCGGCACCTTGAGGGTCCCGTCCTCGACCCCTTGGGTGATGTGTTGGACACTCTCAAACATGGATGTCGAGAGCACGATAATGGGGACGATGAGAACAGCCAGCGCCACGAGAGTCAGGATCGTGGCTGCCAGTCCGCCACGGTCGCCGAGCTTGCGCTTGAGCCAGCAGAAGACTGGGAAGAGGGCCACCGCGAAGATCACGCCCCACAGCACGGGCATGATGAATGGTTTGACGATGGCTAAGCACCACCAAGCAATCCCGGCCACCAAGCCGATGCGGATGGCCGCCTCCATCGCACGACGGACGAACTGACGATCCCCTTCTCGTGACGCGACGTTTTCCATGGCATTCCTCCTGTTGGTCCGGAACCACTTCCGATATCGTTTCTGTTTGTTGTCCTGGCGATATCTTGCCACAGCCCGAGAGTTGACGGTTTATCAAGGAAACAACGACAATGCCCCGTCATGACTAGCCTCAAACTTGATGTCGTTCGCCGCAGTGTTCTTCTGTCTGCTGTCATCGCCACCTTCACCATGGGGTGTCAGAAGGCGCCCGAGGTGGTGCCGCCGGCGCCGCCTGAAGTCACGGTGACCACGCCTCAGCAACGGGACGTAACGGTCTTTCAGGAGTTTGTCGGCTCCACCGAAGCCTTCAAGTCGGTGAACATCGAAGCCCGTGTGCAGGGTTTCCTCGACTCGATGCACTTCGAGCCGAGCTCCTTTGTCCGTAGGGGACAGTTGCTCTTCGTCATCGAGCCCGAACCCTATGAGGCGCAGCGCGATCGTGCCGCCGCAGGGCTCAAGGCGGCCGAGGCTGGACTGGCCCGCGCCGAGTCCGATCTCGACCGGCTCGAGCAGGCGGTCAGGACCAACGCGGTCTCGCAGCAGGAAGTGACCCGCGCGCGGGCCGAGCGCGACCAGGCCTCCGCTGGCATGCTCCAGGCACAGGCGGAGCTGACGAACGCCGAGATCCAGCTCGACTACACCACCATCGAGTCGCCCATCGCCGGAATGGTCAGTCGGAATTTCGTCGACATGGGCAACCTGGTCGGCGCCGGTGAAGCAACGTTGCTGACCACCGTGCGCCAGCTCGACCCCATCTATGCCTATTTTGAGGTTTCGGAGCGATTTGTTGCGCAGGCCCTCGAGGAGCGTGGCGGTCATAAGGACCCGGATGATGCCGGTTTCCTGCCGGCGACCCTCCTTCTCGAGGAGACCGGTCTCGAGATCGAAGGTGTGATCGATTCGCTGGAGAACACCGTCGATGCCGCCACGGGAACCATCCGGCTTCGGGGCGTGTTTGCCAATTCCGATGCCAAGATCTTTCCCGGGTTCTTTGTCCGCGTCCGGCTCCCGGGCGAGCTCTACGAAAATGCCCTTCTGGTAGAGGAGACCGCACTCGGGACCGATCTCGGTGGCCGCTATTTGTTGATCGTCGGAGACGGCGACATCGTCGAACGGCGCTATATCGAGCCCGGCCAGCTCCAGGACGACAACACCCGCCTCATTCATTCGGGTCTCGAACCCGGTGAGCGGTATATCACCGTGGGCCTCCAACGAGCCCGACCCGGGATGCCGGTGACGCCTAAGACCGCCGGCAGCGGCAGTTGAGCGGCTGGTAGTTTATGTTCAGTCGCTTCTTCATCTATCGTCCCATCTTCGCGTCGGTGATCGCCATTGTCATCGTCCTGGTCGGGGTGCTGTCGATCCCGCTTCTGCCCATCGAGAGTATGCCCGTCATCACCCCGCCGTCGGTCCAGGTGAGCACCAGCTACCCCGGCGCCGGCGCCGCAGTGGTGGCCGAGAGCGTCACCGCGCCCATGGAAGAGAAAATCAACGGCGTCGAGAACATGATCTACATGTCGTCGAAGTCGGCCGCGGACGGTAGCTGCAACATCACCGTGACCTTCGAGGTCGGAACCGATGTCGACATGGCCACCGTGCTGGTCCAAAACCGGGTCAACGAGGCCCTGCCGGTGCTGCCCGAAGAGGTCACGCGACAGGGCGTCAAGGTCGAAAAGCAGTCGACCAACATCACCCTGATGGTCAACATGGTCTCACCCGACGGCACCTTCGACGAGCTCTACATCTCCAACTACACCACCACTCGGATCAAGGACGTCCTCGCTCGGGTCAACGGCATTTCCAAGGTCAACATCATGGGCGCCAAGGACTACGGAATGCGGATCTGGATCGACCCGTTGCTGCTCCGCGCCCGCGGGCTCACGACCACGGATCTGCTCGATGCGCTGCGTGAGCAGAACGTCCAGGTCGCGGCGGGCCAGATCGGCGCCGAACCCGCCCCCAAGGATCAACCCTTCGAGTACTCCATCAACACCCTCGGCCGGTTGGAATCGGTGGAGCAGTTCGAGGGCATCATCGTCAAACGCGGTGAGCAGGGCCAACTGGTGCGGATCCGCGACGTCGCTCGGGTCGAACTCGGCGCCCAGAGTTACAAGTGGTACGCCAAGCTCGACGGCGCACCGTCCATCGCGATCGCCATCTACCCGGCGCCGGGTGCCAACGCCCTCGATGTGGCCGAGGGCGTAAGAAACGTAATGGATGATCCAGATCACGGCCTTGCGAAAGACTTTCCCGAGGGCCTCGAGTACCGGATCATCTACGACACCACCGAGTACATCACCCAGTCGCTCAAAGAGGTGGTGACGACCCTGATCATCGCCATCCTCTTGGTGATCTTCACGGTCTACATCTTCCTCCAGGATTTCCGCACGACCCTGGTGCCGGCCATCACCATTCCGGTGTCGCTGCTTGGGACCTTTGCGGTCATGCTCGCCCTCGGACTGTCCATCAACGGGCTGACCATGTTCGGGCTGATCCTGGTGATCGGCATCGTTGTCGACGACGCCATTGTGGTGGTGGAAAACACCATGCGGCTCATCGACGACGAGGGGCTCGGAGCCAAGGAGGCCACCGCCAAGTCCATGCTCGAGATCACCGGACCCGTCGTCGCCACCACCCTCGTGTTGCTCGCGGTCTTTGTCCCCACCATCGTCATGCCGGGAATCACCGGCCGGCTCTACCGGCCATTCGCGATCACGATCTCGGTCGCGACGATCTTCTCGTCCATCAACGCCCTGACCTTGAGCCCGGCGCTCTGCGGAATGTTGCTTCGGCCTTCGGTCGAGCGCACCAAGGGACTCTTCGGGATCTTCAACCGCGTCCTCGACAGCGGCACTAGAGGCTATGTCGGGATCGTCAAGATGATGCTCCGCAAGGTGGCCGTGACCTTGATGTTCGTCGTCGGGCTCTTCGTCGCCGCGTACTTCGGGATGGTCTCCATGCCCGCCGGTTTCGTCCCCTCCGAGGACGAGGGCTACTTCATGGTCGCGGCGCAGCTGCCCGATGCCACCTCTCTCGGGCGCACCGAGGAGGTCCTTGATGAAATCGCGTTGATCCTCGACGAGACCCCTGGGATTCGTGGCGTGATCACCATCGGAGGCTACTCGTTGCTCGACTCGGTGGTGTCTTCCAACGCGGGCGCCTTCTGGATCGTTCTTGACCATTGGGACGAACGTCAGACCCCCGAGACCCAGATCCAGAACATGGTCGACGCTCTCAATGTCCGTTTCGCGGAGATCGAAGGCGGGATCGTCTTCGCCACCCGGCCTCCTCCGATCCAGGGCCTCGGCTCGACCGGCGGGTTCCAGATGGAGCTCCAGGATGTCGGCGGTTCCGGGCTCGAGCTGCTCCAACAGGTCGCCACGGATCTCGTCGACCAGGGCCGCGCCCACCCGGTGCTCGCGAACATGAACACCACCTTCCGCGCCGGGGTGCCGCAGCTTTTCCTCGAGGTGGATCGCGAGAAGGCGAAGCGCCTAGATGTGCCCCTGAACGTCATCTTCAGCACTTTGCAGGCAAACCTCGGGTCGGCCTACGCCAACGACTTCAACCTCTTCGGCCGGGTCTGGAAGGTCATGATCCAGGCCGACGAACCCTACCGTCTCGAACGCGCCGACATCACCAAGCTCGAGGTCCGCTCGAAATCAGGGAAGATCATCCCGCTGTCGACGTTGCTCAATGTTCAAGACACCGTCGGACCGACGGTTCAGTCGCGCTACAACCTCTATTCTTCCGCGTCCATCACCGGCGACGCCGCCCCGGGCTACAGCTCGGGTCAGTCCATCGCCACCATGGAGGAAATCGCCGGGAACACCATGCCGCCGTCCATGAGCTTCTCCTGGACCGGAGTGACGTACCAGCAACTCGCCGCCGGCGGCGCGGCCGGTTTCATCTTCGCCCTGGCCATCGTCTTCGTCTATCTCTTCCTGGCCGCCCAGTACGAGAGTTGGACCTTGCCATTCGGGGTGATCTTCTCGGTGCCCATCGCCATTCTCGGCGCTTCGGTCTTCACCCTGGCCCGCGGGCTCGACAACAACGTCTACACCCAGATCGGATTTGTGCTGCTCATCGGATTGTCGGCCAAGAACGCGATTCTCATCGTCGAGTTCTCCAACCAGCTCCGTCAGGAGGGCAAGAGTGCCTTCGAGGCGGCCATGCAGTCCTCGAGGCTCAGATTCCGGCCGATCCTCATGACTGCCTTCTCGTTCATTCTCGGGGTGCTTCCGCTGCTCTTCGCCACCGGCGCCGGTGCCGCGAGCCGGGTCGCTCTGGGCACCGCGGTCTTCGGAGGCATGGCCTTCGCCACGGTCATCGGGATCTTTATCCTTCCGTGGCTTTACTACGTGGTGCAGACAGCTACGGAGAAAATGGGTGGGAAAAAGTTGCCGGAGAAACCACAACCGGCTGCGGCTGGGGGGGAGGCCTCGTCATGATGATCCTCCGCTGCGACCCGAGGCTCCCGATGCAGTCTGACAATCGTCACAACCACGAAGACACGAAGGCACCAAGAAAAACACAAAGAGTATTTCTTCGTGACATCCTTTGTGTCTTTGCGCCTTTGTGGTTGTGGCGTCCGGTCACAGCGCTGTCGATGGCATGCTGTGTCGGTCTGCTCATCATCGGCGGCTGCACCGTCGGGCCCGACTATGAGCAACCCGAGCTGGCGACCGTTCCCGATGCCTGGCACACTGCGGTCACCGAGGGCGTCCTCGAAGGCGAGGCGCCGCTCCAGACCTGGTGGACGGTCTTTGACGACGCCACCCTGACATCTCTCATCGAACGGTCGAGCGCCTTGAACCTGACGCTCCGCGAAGCGGTGTGGCGGGTCGAGGAAGCGCACGCCCTGCGCGGTGTCGTCGCCGGTGCACGGGTACCGAATGTCAGCCTGGATGGCGACGCCAATCGCAGCGATGCGTCAAAGAACGGTCCCCTCGGCGGTGTGGTTCCCGATGAGGCCTTTGAGCCGGCCAACATCTTCGACCTCGGCGTCGGTGCGAGCTGGGAGCTCGATATCTGGGGCCGGATCCGCCGACAGGTCGAGGCCGCCGATGCCGAGGTCGACGCTTCTGTGGAGGACTACCGCGATGTCCTGGTGACCCTCTACGCCGAGGTCGCGACGAACTATGTCAACGTCCGCTCACTCCAGGAGCGGTTGCGGCTCGCACACGAAAACGTCGAAGGTCAGGAGAACACCCTCAAGCTCACCACCGATCGATTCGACTCCGGTCTCGTCTCGGCCCTCGATGTGGCCCAAGCCGAGAGCAATCTGGCCAACACCCGATCGTTGATCCCGAGCCTTGAGCAGCAGTTGGCACTGGCGCTCAATCGGCTCGCTGTTCTGCTGGCCATGAACCCGGGAGCCCTCGACGAAGAACTCTCGAACACCGTTCCAATCCCCGTCGAGCCCAATGCCGTGACCATGAATCTGCCGGCGGATCTGCTGCGCCAGCGGCCCGATATCCGTACGGCCGAACGACGGCTTGCGGCGCAGACCGCCCGCATCGGGGTGGCCACCGCCGAGCTCTATCCGAAATTTTCGCTCACAGGATTCCTCGGGCTCCAGGCCACCTCGGCCGGTAATCTCTTCAGCTCCGACAGCATCAACTGGTCGGTCGGACTGCCCGTCCGTTGGAATCTCTTTGCCGGCGGCGCCATCAGATCCCAGATCGACGCCGAGAAGGCCCGGACCGAACAGCTGCTGATCAACTACGAGCGCGCCGTTCTACTTGCCCTCGAGGAAGTCGAGGGTGCCATGGTGTCGTATGACAAGGAGGTCGCGCGCAGGGCCCACCTCACGAATTCGGTCGACGCCACCCAGCGCTCCCTCGATCTCGTGCTGACCCAGTACCGGGCCGGACTCACCGACTTCCAGAATGTTCTCGACACCGAGCGTTCGCTCCTGGTACGGCAGGATGATCTCGCATCCAGCGAAGGCCTCGTGATCCAGAATCTGGTCGATCTCTACCGTGCCCTCGGTGGCGGGTGGGATCCGGAGACCGCAGAACCGCCGGTGGCGCCGCTTTCGTCTTTCGACAAGGACAAGGAAACGACGGTGGAGGAGTCGGAGGGAGAGGCAGGGTAGTCTCGCGCCCTTGTTGACGCGATGGGAGCGGATACCAGGCCTGCAACGAATCGTCGGAGCCAGGCACCGATTCCGCGTTCTTTGGAGTGGCGGGAGTTCGTCGCGGCGTTCAGGGCCCTCGGTTCTCGGACGCTAACTGCTTGAAACGCAAAGATCGCAAAGACCGCCAAGTCCATCGCAAAGAACATCGCACTTGAAAGCCGGCGATGCGTTCGTCAGCGGTGTCCAACTTCGTGGCGATGAGACCCTGGCTCGGAGGGGACCGAAGGGCAGCCAAGATTGCCACCCCCACAACCATCGCAGCGGCCGTTGTGGAGGCATGCTTCGCCGGCGCCGCGCCGTGGTCTGATACCTCCTCTCCCCGGAACCCTCGGTTGGGATGAATTGTGGGGCAGGCGTTCTGCCTGCCCTTCAGATATGCTCCGGTCGAGATATCCATGGGCGGGTCGTTCACGACCCGCGACC
>RCNF010000564.1_pt1 | contig 19017 bp, 18 predicted proteins | sample 2041311 | NCBI WGS metagenome assembly RCNF01 (sample SAMN09708228, study PRJNA481090) | Marine sediment metagenome, whole genome shotgun sequencing project. | biome: marine sediment; feature: ocean; material: sediment; isolation source: Sewage treatment plant 2 marine sediment (STP2) ... | reverse complement strand
GATGGGATATGCTCGGCCGGGAAATTGTAAAGAAGACAGCAGAAGGAGAGGGACGTGATGAATAAAGGTGTACGGATAATAATTCTGCTGCTGATTCTCGGGGTGGGTGGTGGTGTCTACTATTGGAAATATCAGCCGGGGCAGAATCTACCCGGTAATACTGTTACCCTCTACGGAAATATAGACCTCAGGACGGTGCAGCTTTCGTTCAATGAGCAGGAGTTGGTGAAAGAGATCCTCGTAGATGAGGGTGACATGGTCGAAAAAGAACAGCTTCTCGCGACACTGAGGGATAAGAGGCTTCTCGCCCAGTTGCAGGAAGCAGTGGCAATGGTGGCTGCCCAGGAGGAGGCCGTCCGGCTGCTGGTTGCAGGGACCAGGCCTCAGGAAATCAAGAAGATAGAAGCACAGCGCGAGGCGGCACGGGTCAAGGTTGCAAATGCTGAGCGATTTACCAAAAGACTCAAGGTAACCTCCGGGACAGGCGCAAGCACCATCCAGGATCTTGACAATGCAAGAGCAGAACTGGATGTTGCAAGGGCCGAGTTGAATGTGGTCAAAGAATTGCTGGCCCTTGCCGAAGAAGGATTTCGGGAGGAGAAGATAGCTGAGGCCAAAGCACTCCTGAAGGCTCGACAGGCTAAAGTTACCCTTCTTCAGGAGCGCTTAAATGATACTGCTCTCTACGCACCTGAACCGGGAGTCATAGAGAGCAGGATAATGGAGCCCGGCGAGTTGGCGGCACCGGGACGGACGGTTTTATCCCTTGCTCTGATGGCACCTAAATGGGTTCGTGCCTACCTGCCTGAACCCGAACTTGGTTTTGTCGCCCAGGGCATGGAGGCCATGGTCTATAGTGATTCATTTCCGGATAAGTCGTTTAACGGCAAGGTCGGTTTTATCTCCCCTGCCGCAGAATTTACCCCCAAATCTATCCAGACCACCGAACTGCGTACCCAGTTGGTGTATGAAACCCGTATCTGGCTCGATGATCCGGACAACCGGCTCCGGCTCGGAATGCCTGTTACTGTGGTTTTGAAAAAACGTGGAGCAACCAATGCAGACACTCTCGTCAAGCCCGAAGCGGTGGACAATCAGGGATAGTAAGGATTGCAGATGGATGAAGTGAAGGAAATAGTGGGTCAGACCACAGGTGCAGAGACCGTATTTGAGGCGTACGGTCTCACCATGGAATATCATCCTAAGGGCGAGAAAACGGTACGGGCGCTCTCGGATGTCACCTTTTCGGCCTATTCCGGTAAGGTAACAGGACTTGTCGGGCCAGATGGCGCCGGCAAGACAACCTGCCTGCGTCTCGCTGCGGGACTCTTAGTGCCTGCAGCGGGAGATCTCAAGGTCCTGGGACTTGATGCGGTCCGTGATATTGACACCCTACGCAGCCGCATCGGCTATATGCCCCAGCAATTCGGCCTTTATGAAGATTTGACGGTGGCGGAGAATCTCAGCTTTCATGCCGACCTGAAATCTGTTCCCCGAGATGAGAGGCGAGGGCGATACAAAAAACTCCTTGATATGACAAACCTCACGCCTTTTACAGACCGCAGGGCAGGTCGCCTTTCCGGAGGTATGAAGCAGAAGCTGGGGCTTGCCTGCTGCCTGATAAAAGCGCCAGAGATACTTCTCCTGGATGAGCCCACGGTGGGAGTCGACCCGGTTTCAAGGCGTGATCTTTGGACCATTGTCGGTGAACTGGTACGAGAGGATGGGATCGGTGTTGTTGTTGCAACCGCCTATCTTGATGAGGCGGACCGGTGCGATCAGGTAGTCCTGCTCCACCAGGGAGAGATCATTGAGATGGGTGCTCCGTCCCGCTTTATAAAAGGGCTTGAAAACAGGGTTTTTAGCGCCACCGACAGATGCGGAATCGGGGTGCGGGAACTGCAGCGACAGCTCTACGGGCGTCCTGAAGTGATTGATGCCACTATTCGTTCCGGGAGGGTACGGATTGTGGTGAAGGATACATCCTCAGCCAGGGGGGTGCTTGATTCGTTGGCAGCGGGAGTTGAGATCAATCCAGTCGCTCCCGTCTTTGAAGATGGATTCATGGACAAAATGACAGGGCGGCTGGGGAAACAGGCCGTGGTGGTTTCACCTAAAGGCACCGCGCGGAAAAAGCCGGATACCAGCGAGGTGGTTGTATCGGTCTCAGGTCTTGTGAAAAAATTTGGGGATTTTACCGCGGTGGAAGATATCGCATTCCAGGTACGCCGGGGAGAGATCTTCGGGCTGCTCGGTTCAAACGGTGCTGGTAAGACAACCACCTTTCGCATGTTATGCGGTCTCCTGCCCGTAACCGGGGGCGAGGTTGAGGTTGCCGGATACAATCTGCGGACCTCGCCTGCCACGGCCAGGGCCCGCCTTGGCTATATGGCCCAGAAGTTTTCTCTGTATCGGCAGCTCTCCGTGGTCCAGAATCTAAAATTCTACGGCAAGGCGTACGGTCTGTCCGGGAAAAAGCTGAAAGAAAGGGTCGATTGGGCCATGCAGGAGTTTGACCTGGCCGGGAGGGCAAAACTCCAGGCGGGAGATCTGCCCGGCGGATATCGCCAGCGGCTTGCCATGGCCGTTGCCATGGTACATGAGCCGGATATCCTGTTCCTCGACGAGCCCACCTCCGGTGCTGACCCTCTTGCGAGAAGGGAATTTTGGCTGCGGATTAACGGGTTTTCAAGAGATGGTGTCACGGTAATTGTCACCACCCATTTTATGGAGGAAGCTGAATTCTGTGATCATATGGTGATCATGTCCCAGGGTAAAAACCTTGCTGCGGGGCGACCTGAAGAGATCAGGGGCATGGCTGTTACGGCCGAAAACCCGGATCCGACGGTGGAAGACGCCTTTATCGCCCTGACAGATACCAATCTTCTCCGAGCGGATGTGGGAGGCGACAATGGTTGAGAGAGGCAGCAGCCGCATGCGGCTGGCAGGTTTTTTAAAAAAAGAAACCATTCAGATTCTTCGGGACCCGTCCAGTCTTCTCCTCGGTATAGTCATGCCGGTAGTTCTGCTCTTTATTTTTGGATACGGGGTTTCCTTGGACCCGAAAGATGTGCCTGTTGCAATGGTACTGGAGGATAATGGTCCCGAAGCGAGGGAACTTGCCGCCCGTTTTGAACTTTCTCCCTATTTTAAACCACAAGTGGTTTATTCGGTGGCCGAGGCAAAAAAGCTGGTTAACTCGGGGGAGGTTGATGGAATTCTCATCCTTCGCTCCGATTTTTCCGCACAGCTTGCAAAAGAGTTTCGGGCAGAGGTGCAGCTTGTATTAAACGGCACGGATGCCAATCGTGCCCGGCTGATCCAGGGCTATGGCCAGGGAACCATAGGTAAATGGCTTGAAGTACGAATGGCGAGGGGGGAAGGTGGAGTTCTTCCACCCATTACCGTTGAGCAGCGAATCTGGTTCAATGAATCGGCTGACTCTACCAACTTTCTGGTTCCTGGTTTGCTAACCCTTATTATGACCCTGATAGGAACCCTTTTGACCGCACTTGTTGTTGCGCGGGAGTGGGAGAGAGGCACCATGGAGGCCTTGCTGGCAACACCTCTTACGCCGGGGGAAATACTGCTTGGTAAGATCATTCCCTATTTCATCCTTGGCATGATGGGAATGCTCCTGTCCGTCACCCTTAGCGTCTTTCTCTTCGACGTTCCCCTGCGCGGGTCTCTCATACTGTTGATAGCTTTGAGTGGACTGTTTTTACTCGCGTCTCTAGGTCTTGGTCTCCTTATTTCTTCTGCTTTCCGGGTCCAGTTTGTGGCGGCGATGGTTTCAGTTATAGCAGGTTTTCTTCCCGCATTTTTCCTCTCAGGCCTGCTGTTTGATCTGGAGAGTACGCCAAGGCTGGTGCAGATTATCAGTTATATTATTCCCGCCCGTTATTTTGTGATCATCAGTCAGACCCTTTTTCTGGCAGGAAATGTCTGGTCGATGCTACTTCCGGCGGCTGGACTGCTGGCTGTAATGGCAATTGTCCTTCTTGGTGCAACAAGAAAAAAACTGGTCCGGAGGCTCCCCCAGTAATGAACAGTCTAAAAAGGATAGTTACGCTGATTCTCAAGGAATTTGGCATGGTGCTGCGAGACCCAAAAAGTCGGGTCGTGGTGATTGTACCGCCCATTCTCCAGTTCTTCGTATTCGGTTTTGCCGCAACCTATGACCTCACCGATGTTCGGTATGCGGTGTTGGATCAGTCCCATACCGTCCAGTCCCGTAAGCTTCTGGCCCGTTTTGAAGGATCGGAGAATTTCAGGTTGGTGGCAACCCTTGCCTCTGACAACCAGATACCGGAGATGATCGATACTGGGAAGGCAAGGCTTGTGATTAATATCCCAACTGATTTCAGTGAGAAATTAGTCAGGGGCGAACAGGCGGTGGTCCAGGTGATCGCGGATGGCCGCAACTCCAATGTGGCCTCCATCGCCCTTGGCTACGTCACATCAATTGTTCAGCAACAAGCGAGTAGCTTTTTAAAGACAAGGGGACAACTACTGACCGAACCCTCACTTGAATTGGTCAACAGGGCCTGGTTCAACGAGAATCTTGTTAGCCGCTGGTATATTGTCACCGCCCTTGGGGGCGTCATATCTATGCTTATTGTAATGATACTCTCGTCGCTTTCCGTTGCGCGGGAAAGGGAGTTTGGAACCTTTGACCAACTCCTGGTGGCACCTTTCAGGCCTTTTGAAATCCTCATCGGCAAAGCGATACCGCCCATCGTGTTCGGGTTGTTCGACGCGCTCCTGCTTTCGGGGGCGGCCGTTTTATTCTTTAAAATTCCCTTCCACGGTACCGTTTCGGCCCTTGTTGTCATCCTTACCGTTTTTGTGGTCGCCGTCGTCGGGATGGGGCTTTTTGTCTCATCCCTTTCAACGACAATGCAGCAGGCGCTGCTCGGTTCCTTTGTTATCTTTATGCCCGCCGTGATCCTGGGTGGCTTTACCACCCCCATCGAAAACATGCCGGAGTGGCTTCAGACAGCAACGTACATAAACCCACTGCGCTACGTTGTCTATGGCCTCAGGCAGATCTTTCTTGCCGGTGGTGATCTTGCTTCAGTCTGGCCCCAGATCTGGCCTATGGCTTGTATAGCAGCCCTTACCCTGCCCCTTGCAGGATGGCTGTTCAGACGCCGGACCACATAAATGCCTTCGGGCCAATACAGACGAGACACTTTCTATACGATATTGAAGGAGCCAATGGGTGAAAATCAAATCTGATATGAATAAAGGTGTTTTATGGCTTGTCTGTGTGAACAAATTGCTGGTGGTGACATTTATCCAACTGAAGAGTTACCATGCATGGGCCCTTGGATTATACCGTTTTTTGGTATTGCCGCAAAGGAGAATTTTATGGAAAATTATCTTGAAAAACGCATTTCCCGCCGCCATTCTATCGAGGGCCCAATTACCCTGCATTCCACCATTAGGGCTAACCTGGAGATTAATGCCCATGTGCTAAATTGCAGCAAAGAGGGAATCTGCTTTTCCTCAAAATAGAAATTTAATCCTGACGCTACTATTCTTTTTAAAGCTTTAAAAGGGTGTTAAAGAGATTCATTGTATTTTAAAATATAACAGTTGTTTGTGCATGGAAAGGCCCCTATATGGAGGTAGATGTTCAAGACGAAAAATATAACCCGAAGAATCCGAACATTTTCGGAAAGGAGTTTAAAATGACACAGACCTTTAAAATCATGGCAGCCGTGGATCTCTCCAACTATTCAGCAGCTTCAGTCCGCTACAGCGTCGAACTGGCCATGAAATTGGATGCGGAACTCCTGCTGATCAATGTGATCAACCAACGGGATCTGGACATGGTTCAACGGACCATGCTCGGTTATGAGGCCTTTTCTTTTCCGAACTACCTCTCGGAACAGGAACAGGATCGTGAAACGAAGATGAAAGACCTGTTCATGGCAGTTTCCCCTGGCAGGGTCAGATGCCGCTATATTGTCAAAAACGGCATCCCTTATCTTGAACTGCTGGCTGCCATCGAAGAGGAAAAGCCAAACCTGATCGTTGTGGGCATCAAGGGGCGCAGCAACCTGGCAGACGTGGTGGTGGGTTCGACGGCACGCAAGATGTATCGCCGGTCGCCAGTCCCCTTGTTAACTATTCCTGCCGGGTATGACCAAGCGTCCTGATACCGGCTATAATTAAACATTCATGTTTTCCTTCCCCAATGGGAAAAAATGGAAAAGGAAGGATGATCATATTGAAAATTGTTAGGGAAAAAGAAAAGTCGCGATAGATGGTGAATTACACGCGAAAACAAGCGAACCCTATTTGACAACCCTTGATCCATTCTACTGATCGATAAAAAGAGGAAACCTATGACACCCAGACAAAAACGCCTGCTGCTGGCCGTGGACGGCTCCGAACGCGCATTGCAGACCGTACGTTACGCAGGAGAAGAAGATGCCTTCAAAGGCATGAAAATTGTTCTGTTCCATGTATTCAACAGCATTCCGGACGCCTATTACGATCTGGAAAAGGAACCCAAGAGCGTCAAGGTAGTCACCCACGTGCGCAGTTGGGAAGCCCAGCAGAAAAAAAATATCAGCAAATTCATGGATGATGCCAGGCAGATGCTGCTGGACGCCGGACACGCCGAACCGGCAGTCGAAATTAAAATTCAAAACCGCAAAAAAGGGGTGGCCCGCGACATTGTCATCGAGGCCCAGAAAGGCTACGACGCGGTCCTGATTCGTCGCAGGGGCGCAACTGCCCTGAAAAATATCGTCGTGGGCAGCGTCACCAACAAGCTGCTGGAAAAGCTTTCTTTCATTCCGGTGCTCATCGCCGGCCGAAAACCAGTCAACAAAAAAGTGCTGGTGGCGGTGGACGGTTCTCCCTGTGCCACCAAAGCGGTGCAATTTGTGGCCGATATGTTGGGGCCGCTGGGTAATCATCAGGTGAAACTGGTCTATGTGGTGCGCGGCGGCAACGCATCGGATGCGGATGCATTGGCGGCTAACGGCATCCATGAAACCGGACCTATTTTCAAACCGGCCGTGAACATTTTGACCGCCGCCGGATTCCCGCCGGAAAACATCTCCACTAAAACCATTACCGGTGTGTTGAGCCGTGCCGGTGCCATCGTCGACAAAGCTGAAAAAGGCGGCTGGGGCACGATTGTTGTGGGAAGGCGGGGGCTATCAAGTGTCAGCGACTTCTTCATGGGCCGGGTGAGCAACAAGGTGGTCCATGCGGGCCGCAAGGATACGGTGTGGATTGTGACATAGCGATCATCGCAGATTCTAAGTTCAAGATTACATCGGCAATTGCAATCTGGCCTTTAGATAGCTTCCTCCTAGCACCATTGAGAACAATCATGAAGAGGAACAACAGATATAAATCTTCATTTTAAAGGAAAGGAACAAAAAATGAGAAAAGAATTTATTTCAGCTATTGTCGGAACAGGGATTATTCTTCTTTTTTGCGTTGTCGGATGCTCGGACTCCTTGAGCCGGTCATTTTACAACCACCATCCCAGGTCTGCTCAGGAGATGGAAAAAGTTTGGGGAGAACCGGTAGACATTGCCGTGCTGGATGGTGGTGTAGAAAGGCGCACTTACACGATCCAGAGTCCCTACACCGATCTCAAGTACCGTTATTTTTTGATCAAGGACGGCATGGTTCTGGCCAGTGGCATCACGGATACCGGTAAGAAGGTCTCGCCGGACACGCACCGCGAATCCGTCGGTTTTGATGCCAGCGATCTGAGCAAAGCCTTTTACTCCAAACACAAGACGACGGTTGCGGATCTGGACAGTACCTGGGGCCAACCGCTGGTTGTTCAGGATGCGAATGACGGAACACAATTTCGCGTTTATGAAATTCAGGCACCCTATACGGATTTCAGGTTCCGAAAATTCATCGTCAAGGACGGCATCGTCGTAGCTAGCCGTATCTCTCCGGAAACGGGCTTCAACGCCGATTTCAAACGACAGGATTACCGGGCAATCGAGATCAACGAAATCAGCCATCTCTACTATAAAAACCATCCCATGTCTCTTGAAGCTGTTGAGACGGTTTGGGGTTCACCGATACTCATCCAGAAATCTGACAATGGGTTGGAAAAGCGAACCTATACTCTTCAGATGCCGACCGATGCAGCCTTCGCGTTCCGTTTTTTCATCATTGAAGATGGCATGGTCGTTTCCAGTGGCATAAGCGACACCATGGATGTGATCGCAAATTAAGAGGCTCCATATTCTATCGGTTGAATTGACCGGCATTTGCATCTCCTGCTGACCATAGTGGGAGATGTAAACAACCGGGAGATCGATCCAATGTATACTATGAAAGAATTAGTGGGCTCTCAAAAAAAAGTATGTTGTTAAGCAAATAGGATATCTTTTATGCTCCAGTTGTTTGTTCGACTCGATTGGATACCTGACAAACCTGCCGTGTGGATTGCAATAACTTGGAACAGTTGTTATTTGAATCGTATCACACGGTAAATAGATCGTGTGCTTACTGCTATCTGCAAGGGTGGCGTAAGCCCCAAGACGATTAAATTCATGCACAATATATAGCGTATGGCTTTTTGGATATAAAGCGATGTAATAGGTGAGATGAAAAGTAGAAATCAGGCCCAATGACGTGCTAAGAATCTTGGCACTGAAAATCATCGTCGTCCCCGATTGTCGACGATATTTCTCTGAATCGGTCGATCAGTCGGGTCATGTCAATAGGCAACGGCGCTTCCAGGGTCATCCGCTCCCCAGTTGCCGGATGAACGAAGGAAAGCTGCCAGGCATGCAGCATCTGACGATCCAGCGCCATGACTGCCCGACCCATATCGTGTGAAATCGAAGCCAGCCTTTTTTTGTCTCCGCGGTTGCCATACACCGGGTCGCCGATGACCGGGTGCCCCATGGTTTTGCAGTGCACCCGGATCTGATGGGTTCGGCCCGTGCGGATATCCAGTTCCAGCAAACAGACCCCCGTGAACTGCTCGAGCACCCGCCAGAGGGTCAACGCCGAGCGGGGCGTGTGGGTGGTTACGGACATCTTTTTCCGATCCACCGGGTGACGCCCAATGGGGTCGTCCAAACTGCCAGCACCCTCGCGTGGAATGCCATATACCAGTGCCACGTATTTCTTGCGAACCTCCCGGGACTTGAACTGGGCTGCCAGATGATGCATGGCGCGGCTGTTCTTGGCCACCACCAGCGCGCCGGAGGTATCCTTGTCCAACCGGTGGACGATGCCCGGTCGAAGACTTCCGGAAATTCCCGCCAAATCCGGGCAGTGATGCACCAGAGCATTGACCAGGGTTCCATTGCTGTGCCCTGGTGCCGGGTGCACAACCATGCCCGGCGCCTTGTTCACCACCAGCAGTTCAGGGTCCTCATAAAGAATGTGAAGGGGGATGTTCTCCGGAAGGAAGCTTGACGCTTCCGGTGGGGCGATCTTCCCTGATACGACCTCTCCGGCCTTTACCGCGTAGCCGGGTTTTTTGACCGACCCGTCAACGCAAATGCATCCCTGCCGGATCAGCGTGGCGGCAAATGAGCGTGAGCAGTGATCAACTTCGCTTGCGACCAGCGCGTCGAGACGCCCCCCTGCCTGCACGTGACCCACGCGAAAGGTGAAGGCGGACGGTGGGTTGGACATGGGTGAAAAACTCAGGCCTCATCGGTCTTGAACAATGCTTCGATCTCGTCGATGATGGCCTTTTCGCTTTTGTTCTTGGCTGTGGACAACTCTTTGACAAGAAGGTTCTGGGCGGTGTCGTAGAGTTTACGCTCCCCAAAAGAGAGGTCTTTGGTGGTCTTCAACAGGGACAGATCCCTGTAGACCTCGGCGACTTCGAACAGCGAGCCGGTTTTAATCTTTTCCATATACTCCCGGTAGCGCCGGTTCCAGGTCTGGTTGTCCATGGGTTGTTCCTGCCGGGAACGCATCACATCAAAAATCTTCGGGATCTCTTTTTTCTGGATCACGTCCCGCAAACCGACCGATTCCACGTTCCAGGTGGGAATCATGATCACCATGGCGTTTTCGATGACCTTCATGATGTAAAAGTCGTGTTCTTCACCATTAACGACCTTGGTTTCGATGGATTCAATGCGACCGACGCCGTGAGCCGGGTATACGGCAAGGTCACCAACCTTGAACCGTTTTGGGGACGCTGAGTTTTTTGGACTGTCCTTGACCGATTTATCTGCCATGTGGGTACCAGTGATCAGGGGTTATAACCACCTTGAGCGGGGTTGCTCTCCCGGGGCGAAAACCGGGTGTTCCAGGCGATCAGGTTAACAGTGAATTCCGTAAGGGGAGGCCCTCCGAAGCATGCTGAGGGGGGACAAATAATAACCATATGGAATAGCAGAATATACCACTGGACCGGTCAATAATCAATAAAAAAAGGATCGGCGCCGGCTGGCGCCAATCCTTTTTAAACGAACGGCAGTTGCGGATCGAAACCGCAATTGTGGCTACAGCAGGAACGGAACCATCAGCAGGGCCACCACATTGAGAATCTTGATCATCGGGTTTATGGCCGGGCCGGCGGTATCTTTGTAGGGATCGCCGACGGTGTCACCGGTAACGGCAGCTTTGTGGGCATCGGAGCCCTTGCCACCCAGGTGACCGTCTTCGATGTATTTCTTGGCATTGTCCCAGGCAGCGCCACCGGTGGTCATGGACAGGGCCACGAACACACCCGTAACGATGGAGCCGATGAGCAGGCCGCCGAGGGCGACTTTGCCCAGCAGGAATCCCACCAGCAGGGGCACGATCACGGGCAGCAGCGCGGGAATCAGCATCTCTTTCAAGGCGAACTTGGTGACGATATCCACGCAAGCACCGTAATCCGGCTTGGCGGTACCTTCCATGATGCCCGGAATTTCGCGGAACTGACGGCGAACTTCCTCGACAACGGCGCCGCCGGCGTTACCAACGGCCTTCATGGCGATGGAAGCGAACAGGTAGGGCAGCAGGCCACCGATGAACAGACCGATAATGACGTTGACGTCGGAAAGATCGAATCGGATCGCTTTTTCAGCACCCTGAATTGAAAACTCCATCACGTAGGCGCCAAACAGCACCAGGGCGGCCAGAGCGGCGGAGCCGATGGCGTAGCCCTTGGTAACGGCCTTGGTGGTGTTGCCGACAGCGTCCAGCGGATCGGTGACGGCGCGGACGCTCTCGTCCATGCCGGCCATTTCAGCGATACCACCGGCGTTGTCGGTGATGGGTCCGTAGGCATCGATGGCGATGACCATACCGGTCATGGAAAGCATGGACATGGCGGACATGGCGATGCCGTAGAGTCCGCCGAATTTATGGGCCAGGAAGATAGCCAGGCAGATGGTCAGAACCGGCGCCGCAGTGGCTTGCATGGAGACGGCCAGGCCGGAGATGATGTTGGTGCCGTGGCCGGTGGTGGAGGCTTCGGCAATGCCTTTTACCGGACCGTAGATACCGGTGTAGTATTCGGTGATGATGACGATCACGACGGTCAAGATCAACCCGATCAGGGTACAGTAGTATATATTCATGGCGCTGATGCCGGGGATGTCGGCCATAAATTTCGTACAGGCGTAGTAAAACGCCACGGCAGCAATGATGGCAGCGCCGAACATGCCTTTGTAGAGAGCGCCCATGATGTAGCCGCCACTGCCCAGACGGACAAAGAAGATGGCGATCATGGAGGCGACGATGGAGATGGCGCCGAGAATCAGCGGAAACTCAATAGCCATTTGGATTTCGGGGAAGAGCAGGTGGCCGATCAGCATAGCGGCCACGGCGGTGACGGCATAGGTCTCGAACAGGTCGGCGGCCATACCGGCACAGTCACCCACATTATCGCCCACGTTGTCGGCGATGGTGGCGGGATTTCTGGGGTCGTCCTCGGGGATACCGGCTTCGACCTTGCCTACCAGGTCGGCACCCACGTCGGCGCCTTTGGTAAAGATACCACCGCCCAGACGGGCAAAGATGGAAATCAGGCTGCCGCCGAAACCGAGGGCGACCAGGGCCATGACGTCGTGGGTGGCGGTGTAGTAACCGGCCACGGAGGTCAGGGCCAGCCCGGCAACGATCATACCGGTGACGGAACCGCCCTTGAAGGCCATGGAAAGGCCGGCAGCCATGCCCTTTTTGGCCGCTTCAGCCGTACGCACGTTGGCCAGCACGGAAACCCGCATGCCGATATAACCGGCTATGAACGATGCGACGGCACCCAGCAAAAAGCCGAAAGCCATCTTTGAGCCCATGGTGAAAAAGATAACGGCAAAAATGATAATGCCGGCAATGCCCATGCTTTTTAGCTGGCGGTTCAGGTAGGCAATGGCGCCTTCCTGAATGGCGCTGGCGATTTCCTGCATTTTCTCGTCTCCGGCAGGCGCGCCTTTAACGATACCTGCAAGGATAATCGCAAAGAGAACACCAACAACGCCGACCAACGTACAAACGAGCGGTATGTTGTTCATTACAACGTCCATTCTTTCCTCCATTCAGTGTTTAGCTTGAAATCAAGGTTTGTGGTTAAACCGATTCATGGCATCCTTTGCTCCCTCACAAAGGATCGCTTCAGCAGCCTCGATGGCCCGTGATAAAAAGGGTTCCAGTATTATTCGTTGATTGGCATCGAATTCATCCAGAACGTAATCCACCACCCCAATGTCGCCTTCAGGCCGCCCGACGCCCATTCGCACCCTCACGAACTCGTCGGTCTCCAGGGCGTCTATCAGAGACCTCAGTCCATTGTGTCCTCCATCCCCCCCTTTCTCTTTGATTTTCAATCTTTCATAAGCAAGGTCAATGTCATCGTGGATGACGACCATATCCTCGCATTGAATCCCGTGGGTTTGGACGATACCGCTCACCGGGTCGCCGGACCGATTCATATACGTCATCGGCTTGGCTGCCAGTACCCGGACGCCGGCGATATCCCCTTCGGCGATCTCTGCATTGATCCGGCTGCGGCAGGCGGTCAACCCATATTTCCGTACGAGCCGGTCTACGGCCATAAACCCGATGTTGTGGCGGGTCGTTGCATACTCCGGGCCCGGATTGCCCAGCCCGACGATCAGATGGTGTCTGATTTCAGCCTTCATGGCCATGGCAACCCGCGTTGAGATACGGCAGGCCACCGGTCATCAAGGCTACTCGGCCGCCGGTTCTTCAGCAGCCTCGGCACCTTCTTCACCTTCTTCTTCGCCTTCCTCTTCTTCACCCTCCACTTCTTCCTCTTCCTCGGCCGTCGGGCTGAGGATGGTCAGAATCGTGAAGTTGGTATCGGCGGGAATCTCGACCGCTTCATCCAGCGGGAGCTCTTCAACGTGAAACGAGTCGCCAATCTCAAGGGCGGTGATATCGATGGTGATGTTCTCGGGAATCTGATCGGGCAGACAGAACACTTCCAATTCCCGGCGAATGAGCTGCAGCGTGCCTCCCACCTCCACACCGGCGCTCTTGCCGGTGGTGACCACGGGAACCATGACCTTGATCTTCTGATCCATGCTTACTTCATACAGATCCAGGTGAAGCACGCTTCGGGAAACGGGATGCTTCTGCATCTCTTTGATCATGACCTTGCGGACGGAATCGACACCTTCGATTTTCAGTTTCAACAGTGTCTGGGCCACGGCGCCGGATTTAATAATGGGTTCCAGTTCCAACCGGTCGATGGCCAGTTTAATCGATTCGGTTTTCGGGCCGTACAATATGGCGGGAATTTTGCCGTCCCGCCGCAGAACTCTTGAAGGCCCGTTACCCACGGCCTCCCGTTGACTTGCTTTCAAATTCATTATTTCCAACGATCTTATCCTCCTTAAAGAATATTACACGAACAGGGACGTTACCGAATCCCCGGTGTAGCTTCTGATGATGGCTTCCCCTACCAGGTTGGAGATGGAAAGCACTTTGATTTTACTGCAGGCAGCCGCCTTTTCGTTCAGCGGGATGGTATCGGTGCAGACGACGCTGGTAATGGGTGAGGCGTTGATCCGGTCCACGGCTGGCCCGGACAGCACCGCATGGGCGCAGCAGGCATGAACTTCCCTTGCCCCCCTTTCTATGATCGCATTCACGGCCTCGGTGAGGGTACCGGCGGTATCAATCATGTCATCCTGGATGACGACCGTTTTGTTGGCCACATCACCGATAACTGCCATGGCCTTAGCCTTGTTGGGTGCCGACCGTCGTTTGTCCACGATGGCCAGACCGGCATTTAAGCGTTTGGCAAAGGCACGTGCGCGCTCCACGCCACCGGCATCGGGCGATACGATAACCAGGCCTTCATTGAAGTTGGATTTAATGTATTCCAAGAGCACTGGTGCCGCGTAGAGGTTATCCACGGGGATGTTGAAAAAACCCTGAATCTGTCCGGCATGCAGGTCCATGGTGATCACACGGGTGGCCCCGGCGGTCGTCAGTAAATCAGCGATGAGCTTGGCACTGATGGGCACGCGTGGGGCCACTTTTTTGTCCTGGCGGGCATAGCCGTAATAGGGGATCACGGCGGTGATTCGACGCGCCGAGGCCCGTTTCAGGGCATCCACCATGAGGAGCAACTCAACCAGGTTGTCGTTGACCGGGTGGCAGGTGGATTGAATGACAAAAACGTCTTTGGCCCTTACGTTTTCATCGATCTCGATCTGAATCTCACCGTCACTGAACCGCTTGACGACGGCCCCGCACAGGGGCGTCCCCAAGTATTCGACAATCTTGGATGCCAGATCCGGATTGGAATTGCCTGTAAAAACACAGAACTTATGTTTTATCGTTGTCACTTTCTGAACGCTACTCCTGTTCGATGAGATTGGCTGGGGCGGGAGGATTCGAACCTCCGAATGCAGGAACCAAAATCCTGTGTCTTGCCACTTGACGACGCCCCAGCAGAAAAATACCGCTGTCCTGAGCCCGGACTTCGGCAACAACCGGCACTTAGATCAACAGATCCGCGACATAAAGCGTCCAGTTTTTATTTTGCTGATTGTCACGCAAGGCGGTACAAACTGAAATGGCTCGTTCGTGGTCCGCAAACAACCCGAACACCGTTGATCCGCTGCCGGACATCATGGCCCCGGCCGCTCCATGTGCCAACAGCAAGCGCTTTATTGCTTTGATGACCGGAAACGCCCTTTCGGTCACCGGTTCCAAATCGTTGACCAGATGCTCATCGAGCTTGAAAAGTCGGCCATCAAAGTGGAATTTACTAAGTTTTTTTTCGTCTTTTGTCAATCTTAAAGTCAGATTTTTATAGACCCAGGCAGTAGATACCACCTCGTTGGGATAGACCAGCAGCGCCGTCCATGGCGTCAGATGCGGAAAGGGCTCGAGCCGGTCACCGATTCCTGTGGCCAGCGCCGGCGCACCCCGGACAAAAAAGGGTACATCGGCACCGATGCGCGTACCCAACGCCATGAGTGCCTGCGTGGAAAGGGGCTGTCCGAAATAGTCGTTCAAGGCCATCAGGACGGCGGCGGCATCGCTGCTGCCGCCGCCAAGCCCGGCACCCACGGGAATTTTTTTATCTATATGGATGGTCAGACCGGATATCGGCAGGGAATTGCCTGCGAAAGCGGTCTTCAGAAACAGATGCGCCGAACGGGCCGCCAGGTTGGATGCATCTTCCGGGACGCCGGGATGGTCGCAGACAACCACAATCCCTTTCCCGCCGGCGCTCAGGGTCAGGGTGTCGTACAGGGCCAACGGGCACATGAGGGTATACAGGTCATGATAGCCGTCGGATCGTTTGCCGGAGATGCGAAGAAACAGGTTGATCTTCGCCGGCGCTTTTACGTGAAGCGGTTCCATGTCAGATGACAGCCGTGTTTGGCTACCCCTTCTCTTTCACGTATTGGATCCGCAGGTCGTAAAGAATGTTCTTGAGCATCCCCGCCTCATCGACGTCCAGGTTTCCCCGTGTCTTTTCTTCGAGCATGGAAAGGATGTCGATGGTCTGTTTGGCCAGCGGCAGGTTCTTGGATTTTTCACCAGTCATCGGGTCTTCAATCATTCCCAGCTGAACGAGAGCCGATGAATTGAGAGAAAAGATAAAAGTGGCAAAATTGAGGGCCGGCAGGGAGGCCGTATCAGCGGATTTGGGTGGGTCAACCGGATCTGCTTTGCCGGTATTTTCCTGCTTTTCGTCAGTCATGGCGAACGCTCCTTGGATGATAGAAACTGCTAAAGTAGATGAACCTGCAAAGACCCGCCTTACCGACGGGTTCGTAAAAATTTCGAGATCAAGGCTTGCGAGCCGCGAAAGCGAGCGGGGTTCGCGAGTGAACTTGAAAACGATCAACATCCGTACGGCGAAGATTTCCCGCGGTTTGTTGCGGATAATCTTCAATCTCGAGAAATGAGGAGTACTTACGGTACGCCGCAGTGACGAGGGATGAAGCGTAACGCAGATATCGGTTTTTTTTCGAACCTGTCAAAATTCCAGCGGCGTAACGGTCTTAACCAGAGAGAGATGCCGCATTTCCTCCACCACTTTCTCTGGGATAGGGGTATCGGTAGTCAGGAAAATAATATTTCGATCTCCCTCCTCCTCCTGGCCGACCTGCATTCTGCCGATATTGATGTTGTATCGGCCTAAGGTGGTGCCGATTTCACCGATGGAGCCGGGTTTGTCGATGTTCTGAATCAAAGCCATGTGGCCGTGGGGAATCATCTCCAGCCGGAACTTGTCGATCTTGACGATCCGCGGATCCTTTTTCCCGAAGATCGTGCCGGACGCCACGCTTTCCATCTCGGTGGTAATCGCCCTGACCGTAATCTGGTTCACATAATAGTCCGACTCGGCACTGCTGGTTTCAGTCACTTTGATACCGCGCTGCTGGGCCATGACATGGGCATTGACAAAATTCACGTCATCCTTGACCACCGGCGTCAGGATGCCTTTGAGCACCGCCGTTGACACGGGAGAGAGGTCCAGATCTTTAAAATCACCATGAAATTCAACGACCACCTCCTTGATGGGGCCGCGGACCAGTTGAGCCTGAAGGCATCCCATCCGGTCGGCCAGGGTGAGGTAGGGGCCGATCTTTTCCAGCACTTCACCGGTCACCGAGGGCATGTTCACCGCATTGGCCACCGTGCCGGCGGTCAGAAAATCGATGATCTGCCGGGCAATGGCCACGGCCACATTGGTCTGGGCTTCCCGGGTGGAGGCCCCCAGGTGGGGCGTACAGATCACCCGCTCGTGGGTGATCAGGGGAGACTGCCCCGGCGGTTCGGTTTCGAAAACATCCAGCGCCGCGCCGGCCACTTTGCCGGAGACAATGGCGTCGTATAGGTCGCTTTCGACCACGATCCCGCCCCGGGCGCAGTTGATTACCATCACCCCGGGTTTCATTTTGTCGAATGCATTCTTGTCGATCAACCCATCGGTATTTTTCAGCTTAGGCACATGCACGGAGATGTAGTCGGCCCGCTGATACAAGGACTCCAGGTCCACACTCTCGAACCCCGCCTTTTGAATCTGTTCCGGGGTGACATAGGGATCGTGGATAATCACGTTCATCTTCAGCCCACGGGCCCGATCCGCCACGATGGCGCCGATCTTGCCGTATCCGATAACGCCCAGCACCTTGTTGAAAATCTCCCGGCCCTGAAGTTTTTTCTTCTCCCACCGGCCGTCCCGCAGGGAGGCGGTTCCCGTGGGGATATTGCGGGTCAGGGCCAGCATCATGGCAATCGCGTGCTCTGCCGTCGTTACCACGTTGCCCGTGGGGGTATTCATCACCACCACCCCACGCCGGGTGGCTGCCGGAATATCCACATTATCCAGACCAATGCCCGCCCGGCCCACCACCTTAAGCCGCGTGGCCACCTGCAACAGGTCCTCGGTCACCTTGGTGGAACTTCGAATCACCAGGGCATTGTAATCGGCGATAATCGCCTTGAGGGCTTCCGGCTCAAGGCCGGTGTTCACATCCACATGTATACCCGGGGCTTCTTGAAACATGCGGATTCCATCTTCACCCAGATTGTCACTGACCAGCACCTTCATTAGGGCATCCTTGCTTTGATAGTTGATGATTCGTCCACCCCCGTTTAGGCCACTGTGAATGGCTCCGGCTACGGACCCGAAGCCCTAAGGAAATATTTCCTCTCTTATCAGCGGAAATTGCCAATCGTCGCGACGGACATGAAAGAACAAGTGGCAAGCGGCCTGCTGTTGGAGGCGCATTTTAGTGAAAACCGATTGAACATTCAACCCATATTTTGGCAATACGACAGTCCACCAACCAAGAGGCTGTCAGCGCCAGGGTTCCACGGCAGCCTGTTCGTTTTTTAAAATCGGCCGCCAGGTAACGGTGTAATGAATCTCCGTATCCTCGTACCGGGGGGTAAAAACAGCCACGTAGAGCGCACCTGGAAGGTCGGTGAATGCCTCAACCCACAATATATCATCCACATTGAGGTCGAAATCCCTGCAGATCCGCTTTCCGATGCTTTCGGCACAGCTGGTTTTGAAAATGCCGTCCTCCATGCGAAAGGCCAACACGGCATAGGGCCGGATGTGAGGATGCTTGGGGTCGCCGGATGAAAAATCGACGATCTTTACCCGCCAGGTGCAGGCATGGGCCGTGCTCGCCCCCGGGTCCTCTTTTCGTTCCAGCGTGTAAGTGCCGTCAAAGACAATCATCCCTCTCCCTTTTTTTGACCACTGGTGAGTCAGGTACCACTCTAAAGAATCCGGCGGCTGACGGCAAACCTTTTTTCACGCCACTTCACCTGACTCCCGGCGTTGATGGCAATCGCAGCGATGGTGATTGACCATGCGATCATCCCGCGAAGAAAAGATTACCATCATCTGGATGCTGGTACCCTGGGCCATGGACCTGCTGTTGGCCATCAAAAGCGGCGAACTCAAATTGAAAGACTACCATCTGGACCAATGGCGGCTCACCGGTGATGTGGCCGCGGCAGAACGAGGAGGGCTTCATCTGGCTGGTGGACCGGAAGAAAGATGTGATCATCACGGGTGGTGAAAACATCTACCCGGCAGAAATCGAGGAT
>RCNF010000563.1_pt1 | contig 19054 bp, 14 predicted proteins | sample 2041311 | NCBI WGS metagenome assembly RCNF01 (sample SAMN09708228, study PRJNA481090) | Marine sediment metagenome, whole genome shotgun sequencing project. | biome: marine sediment; feature: ocean; material: sediment; isolation source: Sewage treatment plant 2 marine sediment (STP2) ... | reverse complement strand
CTTTTTTCATTTTTATAGTAGGTGTTTCTATAACACTTTCATTTTCAAAACAACTAAAAAATGGTAGATCAAAAAAACAAATAAGAATTAAAACATTGTGGAGAGCATTGAAAAACTAAACACAAAAATGAAAATTCAATGCAAAAAAAATATAATATTTTTAGAGCTTGTTCGATTCGATTGATCATCAGTTAACCCGCCGATTAGGGTAGGGGGAGGTGTTTGTTTTGCAGCAGTTACTTTCCGATACAGAAGTTTTTAAAGATATTACCCAGTACCTCGTCGGTGGTGACCTGTCCGGAAATCTCACCCAGATAGTGTAACACTTCCCGAATATCAATGGCCATAAGGTCAGAGGGGATAGCCGTTTCTAAACCAATGGAAACCCTGTCAATGGCATCGTTGGCTTTCGAGAGAGCCTGGAAATGACGAACATTGGTAACAATTATATCCTGCTCAGCAGGAATACTTTCCCTTACCAGGGCGGATAAAGTAGAAGAAAGTTGATCGGTATTAATTTTATTCTTTGCAGATATACACAATAAGGTATCATCTTCGGTAAGATGACTGTAATTATCAATGGATTGTCGTTGAGCCAATTCTGCTTCATCGAGAAAATCAACCTTGTTCAATAACACAACCAGCTTTTTATCTTCATTGGCTATACGTTTCTTAATTTTAGCAACCAGCCTGTCTATTTCCTCAATCTTTTCAATTGCATCAATCATATATAGCACAATATAGGCCTGATCAATTTTCTCAAAGGTCCTTTCTATCCCCATGGTTTCAATTGTATCCTCTGTTTTTCTCAGGCCGGCTGTATCAATAAAACGGAATCGAAATCCATCAATGCTTATAATGTCCTCAATGGTATCTCGTGTAGTTCCGGCAATATCCGAGACAATGGCCCTGTCCTCATTCAGCAAAACATTCAACAGGGTGGATTTTCCAACATTGGTCTTTCCTGCTATGGCCACCGGTACACCATTCTTGATCACATTCCCTGTTTGGAATGAATCAACAAGTGATTTAATTAGTTTTCGTATTTCGCTAATTAGTAGGGAAAGTTCGGTACGGTCAGCAAATTCAACATCTTCTTCACTAAAATCTAATTCAAGCTCGATCAGCGAAATGAAATTTAGGAGTTTTTCCCTTAAGCCGGCAATCTCCCTTGAAAATCCACCTTTCATCTGATCTATGGCTATTCGGTGTGAAGCTTTTGAGTCAGATGCGATCAGATCAGCCACCGCTTCAGCCTGTGAAAGGTCCATTTTACCATTTAGGAAGGCTCTCATGGTGAATTCGCCGGGTCCGGCTAGTGTGGCTCCATTTTCTGTAAAAAGCTGCAGAATTCTCTCCTGAATGTATTCTGAGCCATGACAGGCCACCTCAATAAGGTCTTCGCCCGTATAGGAGTGAGGACTACGAAATATACTTACCAGAACTTCATCGATAATTTCTTCATTGTCTTTCAGATGGCCAAAATGTATGGTATTGGCATCCTGATCAATCAATTTTCGTGCTTTACCTTTAAAAATAAATAGCTTATCTACAATGGAAACAGCTTCTCTGCCGCTTAGCCGGATAACAGCAATAGCACCATTACCGGGCGGGGTAGAAATAGCACATATGGTAGAATCTTCATTCATTCTTAGGGGGATTCTCAATTTTATGCAAAGATACAAACTATCCGAAGAAGTCTATAATTCATTCGCTTCGCTCATGGAATTTACTCCCTTTGGTCGTGTTAGTTATTCGCTATGCTCATGTTATTGAATTCCCCTTAATGACCATATTATGACAATTGAATTACAACTGAATGCCTATTGAATCCCTTTGGTCGCGTTATTGGGCTCCGCCGTCACTCACTCTCTCACTCTGTTCGTGTTATTCATTCGCTATCGCTCATGTTAATATAATCAGTCTTACTATCAAATATCCATTGTATGACAATTGAACCCCTTAAGTCGTGTAATTTTGCTTCGCCGTCACTCACTCTCTCACTCACTTAAGTTCGTGTCATTTATTCGCTTCGCTCATGGAATTTACTCCCTTCGGTCGCGTAATTTTGCTTCGCTGTCACTCACTCACTTTGTTCGTGTTATTGAATTCCCCCTGAATAAGCATAGCATGACTATTGAATAACCATTGTATGACTATTGAATCCCTTCAGTCATGTAATTGGGCTCCGCCGTCACTCACTCTCTCACTCACTTAAGTTCGTGTTATTTATTCGCTTCGTTCATGGAACTTACTCCCTTCGGTCGCGTAATTGGGCTTCGCTGTCAATCACTCACTTAAGTTCGTGTTATTTATTCGCTTCGCTCATGCTAATATAATCAGTCTTACTATCGAATATCCATTGAATTACAATTGAATAACCATTATATGACCATTGATTTCCTATTAATGACAATTGAATAACAATTGAATTACCATCGAATAACAATTGTATATTTATTAAGCTTATAGTATTCATTGATCTCCATTCTTTGAAATCAATTATAAAAAATATACTTTTGGTAAAGTTTAAATAAAATCAAAAAATGAGTGTATTAGTAAATAAAGATTCGAAAGTAATTGTGCAGGGATTTACAGGTAGCGAAGGCACCTTCCATGCTTCTCAAATGATTGAATATGGTACGCAGGTGGTAGGTGGTGTAACACCGGGAAAAGGTGGGCAGACTCATCTTGAGAGGCCTGTTTTCAATACCGTTTCAGATGCCATAAAAGAAACCGGGGCTGATGTTTCAATAATTTTCGTTCCACCTGCCTTTGCAGCCGATGCGATTATGGAAGCAGCGAATGCTGGAGTAAAGCTTATTATTACAATTACAGAAGGGATACCTACCTCTGACATGGTGAAAGTAAAGGAATACCTGTCGGATAAAGATGTACAGATGGTTGGGCCTAACTGTCCGGGTGTAATAACTCCTGGAGAGGCAAAAGTGGGAATCATGCCCGGTTTTATCCATAGAAAAGGGAATATCGGAATCGTCTCAAGATCAGGAACCCTTACCTATGAAGCGGTTGACCAGATTACAAAAGTAGGATTGGGACAATCGACCTGTATTGGAATTGGTGGTGATCCAATTATTGGTACCACAACCCGATGCGCTGTTAAAATGTTGATGGAAGATCCAGACACACATGGAATTGTTATGATAGGGGAGATTGGTGGCAATATGGAGGCTGAAGCAGCCTACTGGGTTAAAGAAAACGGTACCAAACCTGTGGTTGGATTTATAGCTGGCCAAACGGCTCCAAAAGGTAAAAGGATGGGGCATGCTGGTGCAATAATCGGAGGTAAGTCAGATACAGCCGCAGCAAAAATGGAGATTATGCGTGATTGTGGTATTCACGTGGTTGAATCGCCAGCTGAAATAGGGGCCAAAATTGCTGAACTTCTAAAATAGAACAATACAAAGGCTTCCGATTCGGCAGCCTTTCTTTTTTACAATGGACGATGTACTTCTTGATAAAGCTGTAAAGGCAATTAATGCATCGGCGCACACCACTGCATTTACCGGAGCAGGAATCTCTGTTGAAAGTGGAATCCCTCCGTTCAGGGGCCCCGGAGGCCTTTGGAACAAATACAATCCTGAAACACTTGATATCGATTTCTTTAATGAATATCCTCTCGAGTCCTGGAAAGTAATCAAAGAAATATTCTACGATTTTTTTTCTTCAGCAAAACCAAACATGGCCCATCATGCCCTTGCCCACCTGGAAGAGAAAGCTTTGCTCTCAGCCATTATTACACAAAATATTGACAACTTACACCAGGCAGCCGGGAGTAAAAAAGTAATTGAATATCATGGTAATTCACAGAAGCTTATATGCCCTCATTGTAATAATAAGTTTAAGCCTGATGAATTAAACCTGAATGACTTGCCACCACGATGCCAGGCCGATAATAGTGTATTAAAACCAGACTTTGTTTTTTTTGGTGAACCCATTCCGGGGATGGCTCATATCTTGTCGAAAGAAGAAAGTCAGTCTGCAGAGGTCTTTTTATTAATTGGAACCACCGGTGAAGTAATGCCCGCAGCCATGGTTCCCAGGCTTGCAAAGGATAGAGGGGCAAGCATTATTGAAATAAACCCAAAGGAATCACTTTATACAAAGGATATTACAGATATTTTTCTTCAGGGCAAAGCCACTGAAATAATGGAAGAAATTGTGACCAGAATAGGGTAAAAGACTAAATTATTAGAATTTAAGTATTATTTGTTCCTTTGTATCCAGAATTAAAACTACATTTTGAATTTCAAAATATATTCTTCATACTTGCATTTTTAAAAAAGGATAACATTTAACAATTATAGAATATGAAATTACTTGAAGGAAAAACAGCTCTGATTACGGGTGCTGCCAGGGGTATTGGAAGTTCCATTGCCTTGCGTTTTGCAAAAGAAGGCGCAAATATTGCTATCACAGATCTCACGATTAACGAAGCTGCAAATTCAGTTATACGTGAAATAGAAGCACAGGGGGTAAAAGCAAAGGCCTATGCTTCTGATGCTAGTAACTTTGAACAAACACAGGAAGTTGTCAAGCAAATTATTGAAGACTTTGGTAACATTGATATCCTGGTGAACAATGCAGGAATTACCATGGACACCTTGCTAATGCGGATGACTGAGGATCAATGGAATGCTGTAATAAATGTAAATTTGAAATCAGTTTTTAATTTCACAAAAGCGGTTCAAACGAAAATGCTGGCTCAACGATCAGGCTCCATGATCAATATGAGCTCTGTTGTGGGAGTAAGCGGCAATGCAGGCCAGTCAAACTACTCTGCTTCTAAAGCAGGTATGATTGGATTTACGAAATCAATAGCAAAGGAAGTTGGAGCCAGGGGGATTCGCTGTAATGCCATAGCTCCGGGTTTTATTGAAACTGAAATGACCGCCAAATTGCCAGAGAATGTACGTATTGAATGGGCAAAACAAATTCCCCTAAGAAGAGGTGGAACACCGGAGGATGTTGCAAACACCGCTCTTTTTCTAGCCTCCGATTTATCCTCTTATGTTACAGGGCAGGTTGTAAATGTATGTGGTGGAATGAATACCTGATAGAATGGGTATTTCCTAACACATATGGTACACATTTAAAAATTAATCAAAGTCACTTTTAGGTGGCTTTTTTTCTTATTGGTGCATATTTACTTTGTCAAATATTATTATCTGAATAAGATATAAACCGCATTTTTTCTACATTTACATTATGAAGTGCAATAATTGTAAGTCAATGTTTCGTTTATGGATTTTGGGTATGGTCCTGATTGCCAGTGCCCCTTCATGCGAACTTGCTTACATTGTAGTGGATGTTGTAGAGCCTCCTGCCTTACCACTCCCTGAAAATGTCACCAAAATATCATTGAATAACCGTTTAACAGACTCCATTTTAGATTTTACCGGTGACGATTATATGCTAAAAGGTAGCAATTTAAAAGAAATAAGATCCATTGCTGCACTGAAAACAATAGGGGGAATGGAAGAGGTATTCCAAAAAAAAGAAAAGTTTATTGTTACTGGCAAAATGATTGAATCAACTGTAATGGAGGATGCTGAAGACCTCCCCATAAGAATATCTGCACAAACAATTCGTGAAATTTGCACCGAGCAGGATTGCGATGTACTATTGTCTCTGGAATCACTATGGTTTAGTTCTGATATAAGCTATGATTCTTTTCTGGCGAAAGAGCCTCGAAATCAAAATCAGATATGGTCAAATACGATAACCTATGATGCCAGGCGAATTGAATATTTTAATGCCCTTCTAACTGTGCATATCAAACTTGGTTGGAGAGTTTATGAACCGGAAAGTGGTGTAGTATTATATGAGGGATATCAAAGAGACTCTGTGTTTTACGAAGTTCAGGGTAGATCAGAGGAAGAGGCTGAAAAAAAATTGCCTTCATCAATGAATGTAGTTGAAAAAGCAGGCTTTTTAGCTGGTATCCAAATATCAGAACAGCTTTCACCCTCACTGATAACAGTAGAGAGATATTACTATAGAAGTGCAAATAAGGACTTTGGTGAAGCAAACGAGTTGGCAAAGTTCAGAAGATGGGATGATGCTGCAAATTTATGGGAACCCTATTTATCGAGTTCCCACAAAACGGTGAAGGCCATGGCTTGCTACAATATGGCTTTGATACATGAAATGGATGGGAACCTTGAGGAGGCTAGAAGATTAGTAAATACAGCAGCCGGATTGGTACCCTGGGAAGAGGTTGTGGAGTATAAAAAAGTACTTGATAGAAGATAGAAATCTGACAATTAATAGTAAATATAAGCCCTGATTAAGAAGCAGTTGTGAAGTCAATTCGCCATATCTCATTTCTTTGTATAACTTGTTTAATAATAGGACTTTCCTCGTGTTCATTTATTAATCAAATTCAATATGAGGCGGTTAGCATACAGGTGCTTTCTGCTCCGGATAGTATGGCCCTGCATAAAGGTAAATATCTGGTTGTAAACAGGGTACAAGCAACCCTCCATAACCAGGGTATTGACACCGTTAAAGCAGGTGAATTAAAACTCAATAAAGACTTTTATAAATACCTTTCCTGGGAACTTATCAATAGTTGTCTTGATGTTATTGAATTATCCCCTATAATGGATTCCATTATACTTGACACAATGCCACGCAAGGAATTATCATCCAGTTCATTATCGCTTGTCGATCCATTGCCGGCCGATGTTATTGAAGACTTATGCATGGTTAATGGGGCCAATGGAATAATTTCGCTGGAGTCCATGAATATTTTTGACAGCCTACAATTATCGCCCTTGTACGACACACGAATGGGTGATTCTATAATTTGGGGCTACTATGCGATGGAACATATCTTTCCGGGTGTCAAATGGAAAGTGTATGCTGAGAATGGTGAGATTATATATCAATTCGCTACCAAAGATACGATAATGATGGATGGGGTTGGGACAAGTAAGAAGGAAGCAATAGCGAAGCTTTACAAGGAAGATGAGATACTTTACGAAGCAATGAGAAGGGAAGGAAAAACTTTCGGTGATAATATTGCTCCAAATTGGCTCACAGTGAGTAGGATATATTATAGCTCAGGGAATAAGGAGATGAAGAATGCTGCGAAACTGGCATCTTACGAAGATTGGTATGGAGCAGCAGAAATATGGAGAGTTCAGGTGGAGACATCCGATGATGAAACGATTAAGGCCAAAGCAAGCTTCAATATGGCCCTGGCTTCTGAAATAATGGATCAGATTCATCTCGCTCTTTATTGGGTAAATAAGTCCTATAACTTTGAAAAGGATGACATTACCTTACAATATATAAAGATTCTGCGCAGCCGTGCAGTTATGAGGAATAGAATGAGGGATAGCTTATTCGATCCAACCGGATCTTAAAGCCTTGTAATCAGTTAACTAAAGAATACCGGGAATAATCGCTTTACGATTTCGGGGATAGTCTTTAAATTCCTTTCGATACCATCTATGATGATGCAAAGCCCTTGGAATCAGGTTTGCAGCTGTCCATATAGCAAAAGTTAATCCTGGTAGGGACCAGGTCATGATGGCAAAACCCGTCCACTCAAGAATCTCTCCAAGAAAATTCGGGCAGGAGACATAGCGAAACATACCCTTCGTGGGAATGAAATAGCCGGTCTTCCCACCCTTTCGCAGACCAATAAGGTATGTATCAGATGACTGGTTCAATAAAAATCCAAATACAAAAAGTCCGCTGCCTATTAGGAATCTGGGATCAGTTAGCCAGCTTACCGGATACACAGGCGACATAGTACCCAACCAATAGCCATTTAAGAAAGCGTTCATAAGATTAAAGAAACTGCCTGCTACAATAATTGTTAAAGGCATCTTCTTGCCTTTGGTTCTGATGCGCAAGGGGAAAACAAAAATTCGATTCCCATAATGAATAACCCATATCGAAAAGAATATCCAGGCGGGTGCTTCTTTAATATTGTCACCTGAGAGAAAAAGTATAGAGAAAAGCAATAAAGATGGAAGCTCCATAAGGGTCCATCCCAGCCTGTTATTTATTCTTGCGCCCCATCTTTTGTCTCTGTATCTACCATAAGGAGGATTGATCCAAAGTAAAAGAGGAAAAAGAATTAGTGCTAGAATAATCCAGAGGTATGCAATCTGCGTAAATAGACTTTCCGTTATCATAAGAAGCTTAAATATAGTTATTTGATTGATACCACTTATATGAATCCTTTAATGTATTAAGCATAGGACGTGATGTATAGTTTAACTCTTCTGAAGCCTTGTTATGGGAAATATTTCGGTTCCCATTCTTTAAAATATCAAGGGCCTCCAATGTGTATAAAGGGTGTTGCTTATTAATCCTTGCCCAAATCTGCAAGAAAGGTAAGCCAATTCTGGCAAGAATTCCTGGAAACATAGGTAGCTTCAGGTTTTTATTGCTTGCTTTACCTGCCAGTTGAGTTAAATCAGATAAATTTACCCAGCTACCTGAAAGAATATATTTCTCTCCATTTCGACCATTTTTAGCAGCAGAAATGGCTCCCTGGGCAACATCTCTTACATCAACCCAATCGTAGCCACCTTCAATTAATCCAGGGATTTTCCCTTTAACCAGCCTGATAAGGAATTGTCCCAAATACGAAGGTTCATAGTCAAGCGGACCAATCACTGCTGTAGGATTCACTATTACAATCTCTAATCCATTGCTCCGGGCAGTATCAATAGCCATTTTTTCAGCCATTGCTTTTGTGCGTTCATAGGGAGAACTGCTTTCCAGGCTAACCGCATTGTTCTCATCCATAACAGCCTCAGGATGACCAGGATTTAGGGCATGAATTGAACTAAAATGCACCATTCGTTTTACGCTTCCCTTTTTGCAGGCTTTTATTACGTTCTCCGTACCCTCCACATTTACTTTCAACAGTTGTTTCAAATCAGTTTTGCCAATCGATATTTGCGCAGCCAGGTGAAATACAATATCAGAACCATTGCAAAGCTCATTTAAGGACTCCTGATTTTCCAGACTTCCTTTTACAAGAGAAATATCAAGACCTTCAAAAGCCTTGTTGTTGAGGTGGTAAAGAGCCCTTACTTCATGTTTTTGTTCAATGAGTGCTCTAATCAGGTTTGCTCCAATATGTCCGCTTGCGCCGGTAACAGCTGCAATCATATACTAGCTTAAGGTGAAGGATAATTATAGTTGGCGAAGGTAAAAAAAACAATTTGAATAAATTGTTTTGAAATTGAGTAAATAAGTGGGCAAATGAAATAATCAAAGATTGAAAAAAAATCAGGCACAAAAAAAAAGCCACCATCTGGTGACTTTTAGAACAAGCGTTTTTTATATAATTACTTCTTTGGAGGAGCAATAGGGTAAGGCTTCATAATTTTAGCAACTGCCTTTGCAATACTCTCTTCATTATTATTTGGGTTATCATCAACCGTACCCTGGCCGGCACTTTCCCAAACCAGTTGTTTTTTCTCAGCATCATATACATCAACAACCAACGTACCAACCGTATAGTCATATTCATTATAGGTAGTTGTTGACATGCCCATTCCCATGCTGGGTCCCCATCCATATCCGGGTCCGTAGCCATAGTATCCACCGTAGCCATACCCCATACCGGCACCAGTAGTGGTAGCTGTGGTCTGAGTCTTTTGTTCCGTTACAATATATAAGGTAATAATTACATCCCCTCCACTTTCAACGTAAGTCATTCCACGACTATTAAATTCAGCACCAAATGCTTTTTCAATCCGCTCTTTATCAAACCTATTGAGTATTTTATCACTTTCATCTGCCCAGCCATAATATTCAAAAGTTTTGTACTGGGTAAAATCTGCACTTTTGTCATAATCAAAAGTAACCTTCAAACTTGAACAGCCACCAATGATAATAATGGATGCCAGTATAATCAGGGTTTTCAATTTGTTTTTAATCATAGTAGTAGTTTTTAATGTAAATAATTTATTCAAATTTATATAAATATTTCCATTATACAACACTTTTGTTTTCAAGCTAGTGCAAGCTTTTTTTTCGTAGTTCTCTTCTATTTCAAATTAAGATTGTATAAATGAATAGACTGTATTCTTAATAACTCGGCAACACTCTTATAAAATATTTAATTTATGTCAAATCAATTTCCCTGTTTATTTCTTAGTTATTTCTTTCATAATCTTATGGATATGCATTAACTTTATAAAATTATATTACACCCGACCAACAATTGTAAGTAGATGATTCCCAGGATAATTGATTTCTCAGTACACAATAAATTCATTATTGGCCTGCTGGTTGTTACCATGTCTGCCTTTGGAATTTATTCCATGATGAACCTTCCGGTTGATGCTGTTCCTGATATTACCAATAACCAGGTACAGGTGGTTACGGTTACTCCATCGCTTGCACCACAGGAGGTTGAGCAATTTATTACCTATCCAATTGAAATAGCCATGGCCAATATTCCCGATGTGGAGGATATACGGTCCATTTCAAGGTTTGGATTATCGGTAGTTACCATTGTGTTTAAAGATAAAGTCCCCATCCTGGATGCAAGACAGTTTGTGAAAGAACAAATTGGTATGGCCGAGGCGGATATACCGGAGGAACTGGGTAGACCCGAATTAATGCCTATAACAACGGGCCTGGGTGAAATTTACCAGTATACCCTGCAAGTTGATTCAAAATATGAGAATGAGTATGATCCAATGGAATTAAGAACTATCCAGGATTGGATAGTGAAGCGCCAGCTTTCTGGTATTCCTGGAATCATTGAGGTCAGTAGCTTTGGTGGATTTTTAAAACAATACGAAGTGGCTGTAGATCCTGTAAAATTACAAGACTTCAGACTTACAATTAGCGAGGTTTTTGATGCTCTGGAGAAGAATAACCAGAATTCCGGTGGAAGTTATATTGAAAAAGGACCCAACGCTTATTACATACGTACAGAGGGATTAATCAGGGATATAGGGGATATCGAGAAAATCGTTATTTCCAATATAAATCAAACACCCATTCTTATAAAAAATGTGGCAGAAGTAAAATGGGGATATCCGCCCAGGTTTGGTGCAATGACCATGGACGGGAAGGGTGAGACGGTAGGAGGAATCACGCTAATGCTTAAAGGTGGTAACTCTTCCATGGCGATTAAAAATGTGCATGAAAGAGTGGAACTGATTCAAAAATCGCTTCCTCGGGGAGTAAGAATAGAGCCTTATCTTGACCGCTCCGTGCTTGTTAGCAAAACCATCGGTACGGTTAGTAAAAACCTGATTGAGGGTGGGCTGATAGTCATCTTTATTTTGATTTTATTACTGGGGAATTTACGTGCTGGTCTCATAGTAGCTTCTGTTATTCCACTATCTATGCTGTTTGCTTTTATTATGATGCGACTTTTCGGAGTGTCAGCAAACCTCATGTCACTTGGGGCAATTGACTTTGGTATTGTCATTGATGGGGCAGTAATTGTTGTGGAGGGAATTTTGCATTTAATCTATACAAAATACCTGGGTAAGAAGCTGTCTCATAAAGAGATGGACGAGGTGGTTATTAAAACATCATCCAGTATAATTAGGTCTGCTGCATTTGGAGTTCTGATTATTCTGGTCGTATTTATACCGATTATGACTCTGCAGGGTATAGAAGGAAAAACCTTTGTACCTATGGCCCAAACGGTATCATTTGCAGTATTTGGAGCTTTGTTGCTTTCCATTACCTATGTTCCGATGATGGCTGCTCTGGTGCTCAATAGAAATATTAAGAAAAGCTTTTCCCTGGCAGACAATATCATTAACTTATTCAAAAAATGGTATGAACCTACACTGAACCTGGCGCTGAAAATTCCTAAGTTTATGGTATTAGCTGTTGTGCTGATGCTTTTTGTATCGGTTATTATATTTAGCAGGTTAGGAGCAGAATTCGTCCCAACCCTTGAGGAAGGTGACCTGGCCATGCAAATGACCATAAAACCAGGGAGTTCACTGAGCGAAAGCATTAAAACTTCAACGAAAGCTGAAAAAATACTTATTGAAAATTTTCCGGAAGTGCTTCATGTGGTTTCAAAAATTGGTACTGCAGAAGTACCCACAGATCCCATGGCAGTGGAGGATGCGGATGTTATGATCATTTTGAAAGAAAAAGATGAGTGGGTATCAGCCAGTACCCGTGAAGGACTGGTTGAGCTCATGAAGGAAAAGCTTACCTCAGTAAAGGGTGCCAGCTTTGAGTTTACTCAGCCTATTCAGTTAAGATTCAATGAATTGATGACAGGTACCAAGACCGATGTGGCAGTAAAAATTTTCGGAGAAGATGTTGCTGAACTTACCATTCAGGCAAATTTAGCAGCAAATATAATTTCAAAAATCCAGGGGGCAGGCGATGTTAAGGTGGAGCAAACCGAGGGATTGCCTCAAATGATGATTTATTTCAACAGGGATAAGGTGGCCATGTATGGACTCAATATTGAAGAATTGAATCGGATAATCCGTACTGCATATGCCGGTGAAACTGCTGGAACGATATATGAAGGAGAAAAGAGATTTGATCTGACAGTACGCTTAAAAGGTTCTTTTAGGAATAACCTTGAACTGGGAAAATTATTTGTGAGTACCGCTCATGGGAATATTATCCCTTTATCTGAAGTGGCTGAAATGAAAATTGTGGAAGGCCCCATGCAAATATCCAGAGAAGATGCAAAGCGTAGGATCTCTGTTGGAGTCAATATCCGGGATAGGGATGTGGGCACTTTTATTGCGGAAGTTCAAACAAATCTCGAGCAACAATTGCACTTAAAGCCAGGCTATTTTATTCATTATGGAGGGCAGTTTGAAAACCTGGAGGCCGCAAAAAAACGCCTTGCTGTTGCTGTCCCAGTGGCTCTCTTATTAATATTCGTTTTACTTTACCTGGCTTTTAATTCATTCAAATATGCATTGTTGATCTATTCAACAGTACCACTGGCAGCCATGGGCGGTGTGATGGCTCTCTTTACGCGAGGCATGCCCTTTAGTATCTCTGCAGGGGTAGGATTTATTGCTTTATTTGGTGTAGCTGTTCTGAATGGTATAGTGTTGATTAGTTATTACAATCAGTTAAGAACGGAAAACAATATGGATCTAAAGAAACTTGTAATAAAAGGGGGTACTGTAAGAATGAGGCCTGTAATTATGACAGCAGCTGTGGCCTCCCTGGGATTTTTACCAATGGCCCTGTCAACCTCAGCCGGAGCTGAAGTGCAAAAGCCACTGGCCACGGTGGTAATTGGAGGTCTAATAACTTCAACTTTTCTGACCCTGATCTTTCTACCTGTTCTATATTATCTGGTTGAAAATAGAAAGAAATATAGAAAAGCTGCACTTCCATTAATTCTGGCATTGTTTGGCTTGTTCAGTTTTGAAAGGGGTAATGCACAGGATATAAGCCTTTCAATGGCCATAGATTCAACCATTACAAATAATTTTTACCTTCAAAATGCAGGGCTTAACATTGAACAAGCGAAACTTAAGAAACAGTCATCACTAAGCCTGGGAACTACCAATCTGAATTATCTCCACGGCCAGATAAATACTGGTCTACCAGACAATTATTGGTTGATAGATCAAAACCTTGGGAATCTACTTAAGCAATTTAAGCAGTCTGGAGAATCCAAAGCCTTTATTGATGTGAGAAGCTCAGAGTTTGATCTTATAAGAAAACAACTTATTTATGATTTAAAGCTAAACTGGTATGAATATATCTATTCAAATCAGCTCATAGTTCTTTTTGAAGGACATATAAAAGCCTTTTCTGAATATTTACCCAAGGCCCGGTTAAAAGAAGAAGCAGGTGAAATTAGTAAGGCAGACCTTTTCCTTATCGAAGTCCAATTGAGCAATCTGGATAACGAGGTATCAGCAGCACGAATAATGCAAAATGAAAAGCTAATTCGCCTTCGCGAAATATCCCAGATTAAAGGAGAACTTCAGCCTGTTGGAAAAGCCTATGGCATATTACCTTACAAGCTGGTTGATACAGCTGGAATTAACAATCAACTACTTAATTATCAACGCGCCAAAGTTGCATTCTCTGATAAAATGGTAAAAACAGCCAGATCTGAATTTTTCCCTGAATTATCTGTAGGCTACTTTAATCAGAGCATAGATGAAGTTCGAGGGTTCCAGGGAGTATCAGCTGGGCTAAGTTTTCCGCTCTGGTTTGTTCCAAAAAGCAAAGAGGTGAAAATGGCACGTATCAATGCAGCGATGGCCAGGAATGAATATAATCTTACTGAGAAGAGAATCAACCTGCAGTATGAAAGTCATTTAGAGGAACTCCAGGAATATCTTAACCTGTACAATAAGTTTGGAGTGAATTGGGAGGGTCAACTTGAGGTTCTTCTGGATAAGGCAGGTATTCAACTCGATGCTGGAGAAATTGATTATTACCGTTTTATGCAATTATATGCCCAGGCTATAGATATGGAGTTGAATCGATTAAAATTAATAAATAACATAAATCAGACTATAATTCATCTTGAATATTATCAAGACAACTAGTTGATCTCTGTTAAAACCCGGATTCTGCAATATGAAATATTGAAAATATGAAACTAAAGTTATTTATTAGATTATTAGGGTTGAGTCTGTTCCTTCCCATCATGGGCTGTCTGAATACCTCTCCTGATTCTGCTCAGGAAGAATCAATGGATAGCAGTTTACCGCTTATTCTCACCGAACAACAAATGGAAATCGCCGGAATTGAGTTAGGTAGACTGGAGAAAAGACTGGTTGCTGATGTAGTTGAGTGTACGGGTATTATCGACGTACCACCTACAAACTTAGGTTCAGTATATGCGCAAATAGGGGGAGTAATCAATAAAATAAATGTGGTTTCCGGAAGCAGAGTGAGGAAGGGCGATGTGCTTGCAACTTCAAGCCACAGGGAGATAATAATGTTACAGGAGGACTTTCTGGAGAGCAAATCAAAGTTTATCTATTGGGAGGAAGCTTATACCAGAAAGAAAGCCCTTGAAGAAAGTGAAGCTGTTTCCAGGAAAGACTTTTTGGATACCAGGTCTGACTATTATACAGCAAAAATAAAATATGAAAGTCTTAGGGAGCAATTAAGTTTGATTGGCATTGATGAAAATATCCTGCTAAACAAAGGAATAATTTCAGAAATCCTTATTAAATCACCTCTTAGCGGCTTTGTTTCTGGGGTTTATACCAACATAGGGATGTACGTAGATGTAAATACACCCCTTTTTGAGATAATTGACAATAAGCATGTTCACCTTGAACTAAATGTATTTTCAAATGATATAAATAAAATCAAAAATGGACAAAAGGTCCGGTTCCAGGATAGTGGCTCTGATGAAGTGCACCACGCTGAAATACGATTAATTGGAAAAAAAGTTCAGGAAGAAAATCGATCTGTATTGGTTCATGCTTATATAACCGATAAAATCTCCGAAGTTCCGATAGGAGCCAGTGTACTTGCACAAATTCTCACCAAAGCAGATTCTGCCTATTGTTTGCCTGAAGATGCTATCATTGTGCAGGGAGCCGAAAGCTTTATTTTTACACAGGAAGGCAATGGCTTTAAAAAAAGACTAATCAATACCGGTAGAAAATTCGAAAGCTACCTGGAGATCTATAATGTTGAAAAGCTTTTAGATAAAAAGATTATTGTAAAGGGAGCCTACTATTTAGAAGAGTAAAGCTCTGCTTGCTATTTTTACAATATTTGCGAACAGGATGTGTATTACCCAAAATACATCCAGTCAGTAAGTTAATGCTGTCTTTATATGTAAATTACCCGACCTTAATATTTTCCCTTTCCTTATAATAAATTAGATTGATAATGTGGGTCTTAATTGTTTTGGCATGATTTGTGATATCATTTGCTTTTAATCCAAAATTTAGACGTACTTTTGCAAACCTTAAAGAAAACGATATGCAATCAATTCGAAATATAGCTATTATAGCACACGTTGACCATGGTAAAACTACCCTGGTAGACAGGATTATACAGGAAAGTAAAGTCCTCGACCAAAGGAAAGATTTTGGCGAGCTTATTCTGGATAGCAATGAGCTTGAAAAAGAGCGGGGGATAACCATTTTGTCAAAAAACGTTTCGGTAGATTATAAAGGCGTAAAAATAAATATTATCGATACTCCCGGTCACGCCGATTTTGGTGGTGAAGTGGAACGAGTATTAAAAATGGCCGATGGCGTTTTGCTTCTGGTTGATGCTTTTGAGGGCCCCATGCCACAAACAAGGTTCGTATTGGGAAAAGCAATAGGCCTGGGTTTAAAACCTATCGTTGTAATCAATAAGGTGGATAAGGAGAATTGCAAACCCGAAGATGTTCAACAGGATGTTTTTGAATTGATGTTTAATCTGGATGCATCGGAAGAACAACTTGATTTTGAAACAGTTTTTGGTTCCTCTAAGGAGGGTTGGATGAGCAAAGACTGGCGTAAACCTACCGAGGATATTACCATCTTACTGGATGCTATCCTAAAAGAAATTCCTGAATCACCCTATTTTAGTGGGACTCCACAAATGCAAATCACCTCGCTGGACTATTCAAGTTTTGTAGGTCGAATTGCCATTGGTAGGATATTCAAAGGTGATCTGGAAGAAAATCAGGAGTATGCTTTGTGTAAAAGGGATGGCCAGATTAAGAAGGTGAAAATAAAGGAACTATACCTTTTTAAGGGGCTTGGAAGAGAAAGGGTGAAGAAAGCACGTTCAGGAGATATATGCGCTATTGTTGGCCTGGAAGATTTTGAAATTGGTGACACCATTGCAGATAAGGAAAACCCACAAGCATTGCCCCGTATTGCTGTGGATGAACCTACAATGAGCATGCTTTTCACAATAAATAATTCCCCGTTTTATGGGAAAGAAGGGAAATTTGTAACATCAAGACACCTCAGAACAAGGCTTTTTAAGGAAACAGAGAAAAACCTTGCCATGAGAGTAGAGGAAAAGGATACAGAAGATAAATTCAATGTCTACGGACGTGGAATCTTACATCTGTCCATATTGATTGAAACTATGAGAAGAGAAGGCTATGAACTGCAGGTAGGAAAGCCACAAGTAATTATGAAACAGGTGGATGGTGTATTGTGTGAGCCATATGAAACACTTGTAATTGATGTTCCTGAACAATATTCAGGGAAAGTTATTGAGCAGGTTACACAGCGGAAAGGCGATTTGTTAGTGATGGAACCAAAAGACGATCTTTTACACCTTGAATTCGATATTCCATCAAGAGGACTGATTGGTTTAAGAAATAATATGCTTACAGCTACTGCGGGAGAAGCGGTTATGAACCATAGGTTTAGTGAGTACAAACCCTATAAAGGAGATATTTCAGGCAGAAATAATGGATCTCTTGTTTCATTGGATACTGGCCAGGCTCTTGCCTATGCTTTAGACCGTTTGCAGGATAGAGGTAAATTTTTTATTGAACCGGGTGACCAGGTCTACAAAGGCCAGGTTGTTGGTGAATACACACGGGCCAGTGACCTGGATGTAAATGTATTGAAAGGTAAAAAACTGACAAATATGCGTGCCTCTGGAACAGATGCAAGTGCAAAGATTTCTCCAAAAATCCAGTTTTCACTTGAGGAGGCCATGGAATATATCAAGGATGATGAATATCTGGAAGTAACTCCGGCAAGCCTTCGTATGAGAAAAATCTCTTAATTTGATTTCAGGAGAGATTTCAATACTTATACATTGAAATATTCATGGGTGGAAGAAATATACTAACTTATAATTCGTTGATATTGTAAGTTGAACAACTCCAACTATTTTACCATGAATGAAACAGCAAGGTTTACTTATAGAGAAGAAGTAGCCAATGCTATTTCACATTTAGTTGGAGCATTCCTTTCTGTTGCTGCCCTCACACTTATGATTGTTTTTTCTGCGAAAAATGGGTCAGCCTGGCATGTGGTAAGTACTGCCGTTTTTGGCAGCACACTTATTGTCCTTTACCTATCATCCACTTTTACTCACTGGCTGAAACCAGGGCGTATAAAAGAAACATTTTTTACCATTGACCAGATTGCTATATTTTTCCTGATTGCCGGAACCTATACACCACTGGCCCTGGTAGCTATGCATGGCACTTTTGGCTGGATCGTTTTTGGTATTGAATGGGGTCTTGCCCTAACAGGTTCGTTAATCAGGATATTGCGTCCAAGAGAATACAATTCAGGGGTGAACCTATTCTACATCATTCTATATGCAGTAATGGGGTGGTTGTTTGTATTTGCGATAGTTCCTATTATTAAATCAATTCCATTGATGGGGGTTATCTGGATCCTTATTGGTGGCCTTTTTTATACCATAGGGATATTTTTTTATAAAAAGGCAACTTTTCGGTACCATCATCTGGTCTGGCACTTAATGGTACTTGCCGGAAGTATATCTCATTTCATTGCCATCTTCTTTTATGTGATCCCAATTAGCTTGAAATAGGTGATTGGGAGCCAAAATAAATGGCTCTTCCATTTGTAACTACTTCTTTTTGAACATGTGGGAAAAACTCCGATAGCTCTTTGTAAAAGTTGCCTTTGAAATAGATATAATCACTCTTTTCCAGTCGCTCCAAAAATTGCACAAAAGGTCCACTATGACCATAATAGTCGTGAATGACCACCAAGTCTCGGGTAATTCTCTTCATTTCATTGAGGATTTGGCTGAGGCTTATACCATCGGTCGCCGGCAAAGGCGTTGATGCCATGGGGGCGTTGATGTGCGGGGTCATCGCAGGGGGGCTGTTCCACGCTCTGCTGGGTACTGTGATCGGCAGAATCCGATTTGCGCTGCCGCCGCTCGTAACCGGTCTGGTCGTGACCATGATTGGTCTTGCGCTGGTAAAGGTTGGCATTCAGTATGCAGCGGGAGGTGTCCCTGCAATAGGTAAACCCGAGTATGGTAGTTTGCAGAACTGGTCAGTGGCTTTGGTTGTAATTTTTACAACACTTGGATTTAAATTTTTTACCCGCGGCATGCTCTCGGTGGCGGCAGTGCTTATCGGTCTTATAGTCGGCTATATTGT
>RCNF010000580.1_pt1 | contig 19058 bp, 16 predicted proteins | sample 2041311 | NCBI WGS metagenome assembly RCNF01 (sample SAMN09708228, study PRJNA481090) | Marine sediment metagenome, whole genome shotgun sequencing project. | biome: marine sediment; feature: ocean; material: sediment; isolation source: Sewage treatment plant 2 marine sediment (STP2) ... | reverse complement strand
CCTCGCGGTACCGATTTGTATGTCCACGTGCTGTGGCCCTGGCAGGTGATGCGGTGCCTGCATGAGGGCTCGCTTCCGGTTTGGCTGCCGGACCTCAACGCCGCGTTCGGTTCACCGGGGATAGGGCTTTACTCGCCGCTCGGTCCTTCAGTCTGTGGTGTGCTGGGCCTGATTCTGGGCACAGGAGGTCGAGGAGTTCGCGCGGCGCTCGCCCTCGCCGCCCTTGCGGTAATAGTGGTGGCTCCCGGACGAAACCAGTGGTCTCGGTTGGCAAAGGCCGGAATTGTGCTCCTGTCACCGGCGATGCTGACGGAGTTTATCTGCCGGTTTCCAGTCTCACAGCTCCTTGGAGTGCCTCTTGCCTGGCTCCTCCTTGAACACGCAGCCGAGAGGAAGTGGCGATGGGACAGCGATGGTGTCCTCTTTGCCCTCCTCTGGTTGGTCCACGCACCGACCGCCATGATGGTTGCGATAATCTCAGGTTTGGCTGTCTTCGCCATGCAGACGGACACCTCGGTGAACTCAGACGATCATGGCCCTGCCGGTGTCCGAGGACAGCTGCTCAGGGCCTGGCAACTGGGCGTCGCAGGCCTGGTGGCGGCGGGACTGAGCGCCTGGCACTGGTGGCCTCTCCTCTCGTCGGCTCCGAATTTTCCCCTTCGATCGGCGTTGACTGGTGGTGAACATCATCCCTTGCGCAACCTGATCGGCGTGTCCGGCCCACATCTTCCAGAGATCAATATCGCCATGGGTTGGGCGGCCCTCGGTCTCCTGGTGGCCCTGGGAGTCAGTGGCGCGTGGAAAACGGACCGCGGCCGGTTGGCGGTAGTTGCGCTCGCGCTCGCCAGTCTATTATCCGCACCGTTGTGGCGCTATGTCGCGCCTCTCGCCTGGCTCCAATTCCCGTGGCGCTGGATGGTGCCAGCCACGCTTCTGGCGACAACGGCGATATTGGATGAAGCTCCCAAAAGAGGACGGCTTCGTTTTTGGGTTTCCTTGGTAGCAATTTTGCTTCCGTTAGGTGGCCTTCCCACGCTGAGACTCGTACCCGATCCCGCTCTCACTGTGGCCACAGATCCCGTCACGGCCGGCGAGCGGGTGATGGAGTCGTTTTCGGGCAACCCGCTGTTGGTCGATGTCATGGAGCACCGACCGCTGTGGTGGGAGGATCTCGGCGAGACGATGGTCCTGCTTGGAACTCGCCAGACCGCCCTCGTGCCCGAGAGCGGCACCTCTCGAGTTGTCGGTTGGAGACCGCTTGAACGGAAGATCCACGTTGAGAGTTCGCAACCCGCCACCCTGGTCCTCCGACTCCTTGCTGATTCGCACTGGATGATCAACGTCAACCAACAGCCGGCGACGCCGGATCGCTGGGGGGCCGCTCTGGCCGTGAGCCTTCCACCCGGCACGAACGAGGTCGACGTCCGGTGGGCGCCTGATCCGCGGGCGATCGCGGGGGCGATCGTCGCGGTGATTCTGCTGACCTGGATCGTGCTCCGTCGAAGGCGAGTCCTTGCTACTCCTGAGCCGTCAGAAGGCCATCCCTGACAACGACGCGACCACCTTTGACGACGTGACGCACCGGGTTGAGGCCAAAATGGTAAACCAGGTGATGGTAGGTCGGTTCGGCGAGAACGATCAGATCGGCGCTCTTGCCCACCTCGATGCTGCCGATCTCATCGGCTCGACCAATTGCTGCGGCGGCATTGAGGGTGGAAGCCGTTACGGCCTCTGCGACTCCGAGACCCATACCAAGAGTGGCGAGGGCGAGGATCATGGGCATTGATTCAGTGGGAGAAGAGCCAGGGTTACAGTCGGTAGCCAGTGCTACCGCGCAGCCCGCATCGACCAACGCCCGCGCTGGCGCCCATGGCGAACGAAGGAAGAACGAGGTTCCGGGCAACAAAACCGCTACGGTTTCTGAAGTGGCGAGTGCACCGACTCCTTCGGGAGTAACGCACATCAGATGGTCGGCGGAGAGGGCGCCAAGCTCGACTGCCAACTCGGCGCCGCCGAGCGGTGTCAACTCGTCGGCATGGAGATGGATCCGCCAGCCAAGGCTGTCGGCGTCGGTGAGCAACCGGCGGGTCTGTTCGAGGTCGAACACCCCCTCTTCACAGAAGACATCGACGGCTTCAGCCAGGCCGGAGCGGGCGATCGCTGGATGGATTTCGTCAACCAGTCGTTGCACCCAGGCCTCAGGATCCTCTCGATATTCGGGCGGAATCTCGTGAGCTGCGAGACAGGTGGGATGGAGATCGATTGGATGGATGCTATTGGCGTCGCGGACCACCTCGAGCATCCGTAGCTCGGTCTCGAGGTCGAGGCCGTAGCCGGACTTCGCCTCGATCGTCGTAGTCCCATGCGTCAGAAATCGGTCGAGACGCTCAAGGGTTGTAGCGAGGAGATTCTCCGAGCTCGCGGCGCGGGTCGCCCGGACCGTTGAGTTGATGCCGCCGCCAGCGCGCGCGATATCCATATAGGTCTCGCCCCGCAGGCGACGATCGAACTCGTCCTCCCGCGAACCCGCCCAGACAGGGTGAGTGTGGGGATCGACAAAACCGGGAAGAACGCAGCCGCCTTCGGTTTCGAGAATTTCGTCGGGTTCACCGAATCGGCGCCGCTGCTCGCCTTCTTCGCCGACGAAGGTGATCCGACCATTTTCACAGCGCACAACGGCATCGGGGTAGACCATCAGGGCCGCGAGTTCGGTCCCCAGCCGCGCGCCGTTCCCGGTCGGTGTGGCAACCTGGTGGGCGCCGCGAACGAGGAGGCTCATCCCCCGTTCTCGGTCTTTTCCACGGCCGGTCGAAGGAAGGTTGCCAGCTGGGGTGTTGAGGGCTCGTCTCGCTCACGGCGTTGGTCGTCCCGAATGAGGCCCTCCAGGAGCTCGACCATCCGATTGAGCTCAGAGCGGACCTCACGGCGCCGGTTGCGGAGGTCGGAGATCAAGGTCTCGATGTTGAGAGCGCGCTGATTGGCCTCTTCGACCAGACGTTCAGCGAGGCCGTGGCCCTCGCCGACAATGCGCTGGCCCTCGGCACGTGCGACCTCGATGGTGGTCTCGGCAGACCGCTGTGCGGCGACCAGAGCCTCCTTGAGGGCGGACTCGCGCTCGCGGAAGGCGGAGAGCTCCTGCTCCATGTGGTGCACGCGCTGGCGGAGTTCCCCGCGTTCGCGGAGCAGCCCTTCCATGACGCGCGCCAAATCGGTCAGGTACTCGTGCACCTCCAGCTCGGCATAGCCGTGCAGCTTTTTGGTGAATTTCTTACCGAGAATGTCCATCGGAGCGAACTCGGACATGCCTTCTCTCCTTTTCGAATTTCTATTATGACACGAAGTTTCATTCTCGAGGCTCTCTGAGGTCGACCGGCCCCGGAGACCATCCCACAACGGTTATACTGAGGGTTATCTGGGAGCAACCTCATGACCGATATTCAACTCAGTGTCAGAGACCTTCAAAAGACCTTCCATCCGGGACTCTTCGAGGCCTCGGTCGAGGTCCTCAAGGGTCTTAGCTTCGAAGTCGCGCGTGGAGAAATTTTTGGATTCCTCGGGCCTAACGGCGCCGGGAAAACAACCACGATCAAAGCGATTACCGAGATCATTTATCCGGATTCGGGCGAAATTTCGATCTGCGGTCTGCCCCACACCTCGCTCGAGGCCAAGAGGCGGATCGGGTTCATGTCCGAAAGCCCATACATATACCGCCATCTAACCGGTCGTGAGTACCTTCGGTTCAGCGGTGAAATGCTGGGGCTCGACAGATCCGACCTCGCGGACCGGATCACATGGGTTTTGGATCGTGTGGGGATGAGCGGTCGCGCCGACCGATCGATGGGAACTTACTCGAAAGGAATGCTGCAGAGGGTGGCATTGGGGCAGGCGTTACTCGGCGAACCCGAACTCTTGATCCTCGACGAGCCAATGAGTGGCCTCGATCCGGTCGGCAGGCGAGACGTACGCGACATCATTCTCAACCAGGCGGCAAGCGGTGTGACGGTCTTCTTTTCCACCCACATCATCCCCGATGTGGAAATGATCTGCGACCGTGTGGCGATCATCGTTGATGGCAGGGTGCAGGCGATCGGAGCGGTTTCGGAGCTCGTGTCCGACGAAGCGGCGAGCTATGAGGCGACCTTTGTCGGTGCGGTGCCGTCAGATCTTCGGACGCCGCTCGAGGCTCATCACGTCGCTAGCGGTGCGTCGTGGGTGCGGGTTACCACCGAGAATCATGACGGTCTCATCCAGGAACTCGGTGACCGAGGAGCAAAGATCGTAAGCCTCGACCCGGTGCCAACGACCCTCGAAGACCTGCTGATGCGTCACTATGAGGAGACTGGATCATGAGAGCCGTGCGGGCCATTGCCGCCAATACTTTTCGCGAAGCGATCCGCGACCGGATTCTCTACCTTTTCATCGGTTTCGCGGTGGTGATGGTGGTCAGCTCAAAACTCTTCGGGATGCTCACCGTGGGTGACGAAACCAAGATCATCAAGGATATCGGCCTCGCGGCGATGCAGTTCTTTTCGATGTTGATTGCAGTCATGATGAGCATGATTTTGATCAGCCGAGAGGTTGACAGCCGAACAGTCTTCAACATCCTCGCCAAACCGGTACGTCGGTGGCAGTTCATCCTCGGCAAGTACCTCGGTTTGGTTTCGATCGTTGCCGCCAACCTCGTCCTGATTACCTTTGTCCTGATGCTGACGGTCCTGGTGGTAGCGGGTGAGCTTGACCTCATGCTGCTCTTCGCGGGCGCCATGACGATGCTCGAAATGCTGGTTCTGGCCGCCTTTGCAACCCTGTTCGCCGTCCTCACTCGACCGATCTTGGGATCCCTGATGACGCTCGCTGTCTTCGTCGTCGGACATATGTCGGCTGACCTGTGGCTTCTGACCCGGCAGCTTCCCGGAGCTGTGATCAGAGCAGTGATTTCGGTCGTTTACTATCTGCTGCCCAATCTCGAACGATTCAATTTCCGCACCGAAGTGGTCCATGACCTGTCCATCCCCGGTGCGGCGGTCGGCTGGGCGGTTCTCTATGCCGTTGCCTTCGTTGTCGTGGTTCTCTTCCTCGCCAATCTCCGCTTCCGGGGCAAGGACCTGAAGTGAAACGGACGTTCGGATCGCTCGCAGTCATTGCGGTGTTGCTCGGCGCGGTCGTGCTGTCGGAAGTCCGACTCGGCAAGATCACGCGGGAGGACCCCCTCGGGCGAGAGCTCCTCTACCTGCCGTCACCCGAGATGCTCAAGATCATGAGCCTCGGCAACCCCGGGTTGGTGGCCGACGTCCTGTATCTGTGGTCGATCCAGTACTATTCGTTTTATCGACCCCACGAGCGATTCCTCTATCTCGAGACGGTCTACAATTTGATCACCGACCTCGACCCCTTGTATGTCGATGCCTATCGGATCGGCGCATTGATCATGCAGATCCAGACTGGCGGCGACCAGGAGGAGCTCGAGGCGGCAGTTCGGCGACTTTTCGACAAGGGGTTGCGTAACCTCCCGGACGACTGGCAACTTGCCGAGGCGGCCGCGTGGGATTTCTTTATTCGATTCAAGGACCGGGGAACGGCCCTCCACTATGCGGAAATCGCGATCCAACGCCCGGGGACGCCGCCCCGCATCAAGCGCATGGTTGGGGTGTGGCGCGACAAGGAGAACGCGTGGACCCTCGACGACTCCATCGAGTACTGGCGGCGCGCGCTCGAGGACGCAGAAAATGAATGGGATCAGGTTCTGTGCATGAACCAGTTCTACGACGCGGTGACGGCAAGGGATCGGAAAACGATTGAGCCGCTGCTTGACGTATTTTTCGTCCGCTATGGTTTCTGCCCCGAAAGCTGGGAGGGCCTGATCCTGGAGGGTGCTCTCCGCGGGGTGCCGCTCGACGCGTTCGGTGATCCGTACGGGATCGGACCCGAGGACTGCGGCCTTGTGGCCTTTAAGAAATTCAAGGACCAGTGAGATTGCGCGCATATCAGGGCTGTCGGCGGTAATGACGACTGCTGAGGGTCCGTCCCGCCCTCTGAGTCTGATGGAGTCACACCTGATTGACGTCCTTGCCTGTGAGGAGACCTTCTACTGGTGGCGCTGGGTCCGACGCTACAACATCATTTGCGATCGGTACTGAGGGAAATGGCGGAAACAGAGCCGGCGACTCGATCCCCTCGATGGCAGGTCCTGCTTTTAGCCCTCATGGCGGCTGGTGTGGTTGCGGCGTTCTTGCCAGCCTTGGATGTCTATCTTGTCGGTGATGACTTCGAGTGGCTCGACGCCGCCTTCGAAATTCCCCGTGATCCGCTGTCGAGTTTTGAACTCATCAACACGATGTGGAGACCGGTGGTTAAATGGAGCTTCCTGTTCGATTATCTGATCTTTGGTCGGAGTTCGATTGGATACTCGGCCACCAATCTCTCGATCCACTTTTTCAACGTCTGGCTTCTGTATCTGCTCATCTCGCGCCTCATCGATTTTCGATTGCTCGCGGCAGTAGCTGCCACCGGTTTCGCTCTGTCTCCCCTCCACAGCGAGGCTGTTCTCTGGGCTTCGAGTCGGGGGGACACCATGCTCCTCACATGCTGGCTTGGGGCATTACTGGTTTTGGTCGCAAAGCCGGGTGATGCGAGATGGTTTCATTCGGGGACGGTTCTGATCCTCGTGTTGATCGGTGCGGGCACCAAGGAAAGCTGGGTTGTTTTCCCGTTCATAGGTGTCGCCTTTCTCGTCATTGTTCTGAAACATCCCTTGCGGGTGGCCATTGGTCAGATGCGCTGGCTGTGGCTGACACTTTTTCTGTACCTCGGCGTCTTTATCGTGCTACCGGCGTTCTCCGGGGCACCGACGGCCACCTTTTACGCCGATTTCAGTCCGTTGCACACCCTCGAGAAAATTTGTCGACTCATCCTCACATTCTGCGGCTTGGGAGAACTCGGGCTGAACGAACTGACAACCATTGGCTTTGCGGGCCTGGTGGCTGTTGCTGCGGTGACGATCGCCGTCCGCCAGGGGAATCGAAACGCCCTGTGGTCAATTTTTTGGACTGCGGCAACACTTGCGCTCGCCGCTCCGTTTTCAGATGTTGCGCTACGCCATAATTATCTTCCTTTGGTTGGATTTTGGATGACTCTGGCTTTTGTTGTCGATGGACTTCTCCAAAAAGGCGACGGAATGCGCAGTCACCGGTGGCAGCGGATTCGATTGGCACTCCTTGCTTCCTTGGCTGTGGCAATCCTTGTGATGGAAGGGATAGCACTCCAGTTCGAGATCGACGACTACCGGTGCTACGGAGATCTGCATCGAGAACTTGCAGAAATGCTCGATCCGATCGAACCGCGAATCCCCCACGAAAGGGCGCTGCTCTTCATCAACCGTGGCCAGCGGCGGGCGGTGGAGGAGGTAGCGGCATCGGTTTCTGGCGTCAAAAAGTCCTTCTTCGTCAGAAGAGACGCCATCTGGCAAATGGTATTTTTCCCCCCTCTGGCGAACTTTTTGGGGACACCGTTTGTGGATACGCTGCAGGCTGTCCCTGAACACCGGGTATCAAGGAGCTTGGGCGGTGATGTGACCGTTCTCGTGTTTACCGACAACGGTTTCCGTTTTGGGAGCGAAATCCCCGATGGGCTCGTGCACTTTATTGCCGAAAACGATCGATTGCCTGAAACCGTCGGCCTCTATCGCTATCAATCGTATCGTCGATCATCGGAGTAGACTCACGATCGCACGCGCGCGCCGGCTGTCATGATTGCTTCGCAAAGCCCGTTCTGCTTCTTTGGCGACCTGTGCCCGAAGGATCTCATCAGCCGCTGTCCGTGCCGCGAGTTCAGAGAGATCGTCGGGGCGGAGGACCCGGTATTCGTGCCGTTCGAGGAGGCCGGTCGGAGCGGTGTGCCGACGAACGAAGACCATCGCTACATCATCCCAATAAACCAGCGCCCAGTCTCTGGCCGGAAACCAGAGGGTGGAGAAACCACGGAGACCGAGCTCGTTGCCGGCTGGGTCGGTGACCCTGATCGGTGGGTGGTAGCGGACGAGGGCGGTGTCAGTTCCGTAGCCGGCAAGCAGTTCAGACCAGGCGCTGACGTCGCTCGATCTGAAGATATTCCAGATCCGCCGCAGCAGCGGCTCGTGGATCTCGTTGCGATCGTCCTGAAAGACTTGTCGTTCGGGTCCGTAGCGGTGGATGAGATAGCCCCCGAAGCGCACATCGTTGTAGAGCTGTGCTGTCGGCAGGTCTTCCGCGTCGAGAAAGGAGCAGGCGGAATCAGGATTGTAGCCCACTGCGAAACCGATGCCGAAACGAGGCTGTGGTGCAATCGCGAGTGATAGCGCCAACACAAATACCGCCACCACCGCGAGCAGGTTGGCGCGTCGCTGGTCGTGTCGGCTTTCCTCTTTGTTGGCGGTCAGGGCGGGCCAGGCGGCCAGGGCGGGGGCGATGATCAGCGGCAACAGGACGAAAAAGAGCCCGACGTTGCGGATGTGCCGGAGGGCGAGAACCGAGGACATCAGCAGCAGTGCCCAGTACGCGAGTCGGCGCTCGCGGAGGACCAGCACGACCACGGTGGCGGCGAGGGCGGCGTAAAGGATGGGCGCTTGCGCAAGGGACGGTGAGATCCACTCCGGATTTGGGATGTGGTCCAGATTGACGAGGTGGCTGAGCCGGGCCGGCACAGTGAAAAGGTGCCATCCGTAGGGATTGATCAACAAGGCGCCGACGGTTGTGGCGATTCCTGCGAGGCCGCCGACGACCGTGCCTCGATGCCAACGCTTCGCGAGTGCCATCTGGACAACCTCGGCTGCGAGGATGCCGGCGAGCAAGAGCGGCACAACCAGGGCGCCGCCGTGGGCGTTGGCGCCGACGACCATGAGGCCGGCGAGTGCCAACAACCAGATTGCAGACGATCGTTGTTCTCGGCGGAGAAAGAGCCACACTGCTGTCGGTACGATCAAAAGGGTGACCAACTCGGGGCGCACGAAGAATCTCCCGCGCGCGCCGGCGACGCAACCAAGCGAAAGCACCAGTGCGGCAGCAGGAGAGAGCCCACTTCGCACACCGACGACGAGTAGGAGGACTGCGAGAGTTGCGATGGCGAATGCACGCAGGGCTACGAGCGCGGCCGGTCCGCCGAGAGAGTGCACGATCGACACTGCAACCTGGAATAACCATTCATGGTCGATCCACGGCGTGCCTCCGGAGGTGAAGCTGAAGGGATCGGCGTGTACGAAGGCTCGGTTTGCGAGGATCCAATCACCGGTCGCGAGATGCCAGCCGATGCTGGTGTTGGCGATCTCGAAAAGACCGAGCACCGCCCCCGCGAGAGCCGCGGTGACGACTATCATCGTCGGAATTCTCGGTTGACTGAGAGATTTCAGCGTCATCTGTGTCCCGCGGGGTAACCGATTCCCCGCGAACAATGATATCCCTTACTGGGCTTCGAGCACGTACCGCTCCCACTCCGGCTCGAAAGCCAGGGAGTGGGTGCTCGTCATGCGGTCGAGGAAGACGATGCCGTCGAGGTGATCGTTCTCGTGCTGGATGACCCGCGCGTGGAATCCATCAGCGGTGAGCGAAACCGGTTCGCCGTCGACACCTCGGGCCTTGACCTTGATTCGGCGTGGGCGTGGTACGAGACCGCGCAGCCCGGGAATCGAGAGACAGCCCTCCCAGCCTTCCTCGATGTCATCGCCGATCGCCCGGATTTCCGGGTTGACGAGGATCGTCGGTGCGATCTCGGGGTCATCGTCGGTTTCGGGCACCCAGTAGGTGAAGAGCCGTATACCTTCAGCGACCTGAGGCGCCGCCAGCCCTACCCCCTGCCCTTCGACCATCGTTCGCACCATGGCGCGGCTGAGGTCCGCGAGACGGCCGCTTCCGAACCACTCCTCCGGGACGTCATCCGCTACTGACCGCAGGACCGGATGACCCAGTCTGACGACCTCGAGCAGGTGCGCGTGCTCATCCATCAGATCAGCCGCAGCCGGAGCAGCCACCCGAGCTGCAGTCGCTGGTCGGTGCCGGTGCATTGGGGTTCTCGACGACGAAGCCTGCGCCTCTCTGGTCTTCAACGAAATCGACCGAGGATCCGGTGAGATGAGGCGCCGAGTTCGGGTCAACAAGGACCTTGAGCTCACCACTCTCAACGATGGAATCACCGTCGCGCTCTTCGTCAAACGTGAAACCGTACGAAAAGCCGGAGCAGCCCACATCCTGGATGAAGATCCGGAGATCCTTGCCTTCGGCCTCGGGCATCTCTGCCGCAAACTCATTGACCTTTTCAACGGCCTTTTCGGAAAACGTAATCATTGTGCCTCCTGTGTATCCCGCCTGTGCAACGGGTTTTGTATCATATCGCATTACATCGCTATTTAGCAATATCGTTGTGAATCAGCCGACTGCTTGTTCCGCCAGCCATCGTTCGGCCTCGATGGCGGCCATACAACCGGTGCCGGCCGCAGTCACCGCCTGCCGGTAGACCGAATCTTGTGCGTCGCCACAGGCCCAGACTCCCTCGGCCGAGGTGCGCGTCGTACCTGGTACGGTTTTGATGTAACCGACCTCGTCCAGATCGAGCTTGCCGGTGAAAATGTCGGTGTTGGGTCGGTGACCGATGGCCATGAAGACGCCATCGGTTGGGACCTCCCGCTCGCCGCCTGAGACCGTGTCCTTGAGCCGCACACCGGTGACACCGCCATCTGTAGTTCCCAGAATCTCGGTCACGTTCGAGTTCCACTCGAAGTGGATCTTGGGGTTGTCGAAGGCCCGTTGCTGCATGATCTTTGATGCCCGCAACTCGTCGCGGCGATGGATCACGGTGACCTTGGTCGCAAACTTTGTCAGAAAGACTGCCTCCTCGATAGCGGTATCGCCGCCCCCGACCACCACCAGCTCCTTGTCACGGAAGAAAAAGCCATCGCAGGTAGCGCATGCGGAGACCCCGAATCCCATCAGCTCGCTCTCGGAGGGCAGGCCCAGGAGCTTGGCCGAGGCGCCGGTGGCGATAATCAGGGCATCTGCGGTGAGCTCACCGTTGCTTTGGGTGATGACCTTGAAGGGGCGTTCGTCTATTTCGACGCCGGAAACCTGGTCAAAGATGAACCGCGTCCCGAATCGTTCGGCCTGGGCCTTGGTGACCTGCATCAACTCCGGCCCCATGATGCCATCGGGAAATCCCGGGTAGTTCTCGACCTCGGTGGTGATGGTGAGCTGGCCGCCGGGCTGCATGCCTTCGATGACCAGCGGCTCGAGCTCGGCGCGCGCCGCGTAGATGGCAGCGGTGAGTCCGGCGGGGCCGGAACCGATGATGAGGACCTTGTTGTGATTGTCGCCCATATGAAACTCCTGATTTCGAAGAATTTCCTTCGAACAATGAATACGGATTTCACTCGATTCAGAACTGGCGGCGGATCGCAAGCGATTCCGCGGTCGGTCATTATACTGGTTCTATTGTGGAGTTTTCTCGATTCGTTGGACCATTCGAAATGTGGCCGGGCTGCCCGATCAGAGAAACCGGTATCGTTCTCTTGGGAACCCGTTGCGTGTCGGTGGGATGAGATTGTGGTTCGCCGATGTTGTTGAGCGAAATGAGTCAGTTTCCGTTCCTTCCCGCAGAACATAGATTTTCGTCCCGGGTGAACGCCCGATGGCGGGCTGCGATCGTTGTGGCGGTTGTAACCGCGATCGCTCTTAACGCGACCCCGTGCTGGTCGGGTCTGGATGACCTGGCAAGGTCTGGCGACTGGAAACGGGTGCTGGAGATTGCTGCACGGAGGGCTGATCAGCTGCCGCTCAATCCGACCGAAGCGATGATCGCGGCGAGGGCCGCTCGCGCAGTCGCCGACCCCATAGCGGAGAGACGCTTTCTGGAAATTGCTGCAGTTTCAGCTGATGGAGAGTTGCAGCGCCTTGCCGAGGTTCAACTCGCCAAGCTTGTCGGTGCTGAAGAACCGGGTCGGGCGGTCTCTCTCGCGTTGCCGGCCTTTGGCCGCGAGAATCCTTGGCTGGTTCGGGCAGCGGCCACTGAGGTCTCGCAGTCCGCGATCAACGTCGGAATTGAGCCTGCCCAACGGGCCACGCTCGAAGGTTCGCAGCGGAAGCTCTCCCGAAGCCTGCGACGAAAGCTGGAGCTGACGCTCGCTTTGTCGGACTCTCAGAAAGGCCGTCATCGCCTGGAAAGGCTGCTCGCGGCCTCGACGAGAGACCTGGTCGCACTGGAGGCTGCCGAGGCGCTGGCAGCCTTCGAAAAGCCGACTTCCAAGGAACAGTGGCGTGTTGCCCAGACCCTCTACCGACATGCGATGTATGACCGTGTAGCACCGATGTTGGAGCAGCTTGTCGAAGTCCGAGACGCGTCGATTCCGCGCGACGAGGCGGCATTTCTCCGTGGTCGCTGTGCCTTTCGCCGGGATCGTTGGCAGGAGTCTATCGAGTGGTACCAGAAGGCCCTGAGTTGGGAACGATCGGTCGAGAAGAAAGCCGAGATCGAGGTTCACATCGGTCGCTGTTACGAGCTGGAGGGCGACCTCGACAAGGCAGTGGACGCCGCCGTTCGCGCGGTGCAACTGAAGACCACTGATGACCGGCGCCTCTTTCTGGCCCGGCTGCGGCTTCGACGCGGGGAACCGGATCTTGCCAAGCAGGGCCTCAGCCGACTGCGGTCGCGCACCAATAGGGCCCGCGGAGAAGTGATGCTAGCGGTGGATGCCATCAAGCGCGGAGATATTGTCGCAGCGCAGCGTCGACTCGAAAACGTTCAACGGTCTCCGTGGGCAATTCCGGCCGCGGTGTTGAGCGCGGAGCTGGCTGCAAAGAATGGCGATGCCGATGTGGCGCTCGAGATCCTCAATCGGATCAAGGGCCCGTTTGACGACTTCTGGGTGATTCAGGCGCGTTTGGTGATGGGAGGGCTGCCGCAGACGCTGATCGAAAACTGGCGGCTGCGAAAGGAGCAGGACGTCAAGGATGCAGACCAGGGCTCCCTGTGGCGTGCACTCGGGCGCTGGGCGGTGCTCGAGCCGGATCCGGGTGAGCTCAGACTTCTTCGAGGCATGGTTGATGCCGCCTTCGCGTCCTTCGGATCGGCAACAGATCCTGCTTTCCCAACGGGCCTCGCAGCTGAGTTGTGGACCATTGGGTTGGAACGGGAGGCAGCCCGCTGGGATCATGCCGGGTGGCCTCGCAGAAATGCAGTCGAGTCGGCGTGGACAGCATCGCAGATGCTGGAGCACGGTTTCCCCTGGCGATCGACGAGGGTAGCGGACGGCGCCTGGCGGCAGGCGGGCAGCGAGGTGCCGACGGGCGTCCTGCCGGAGAATCTTCGTCGTGCCCTGTACCCCTTACCGGAGCCGGTTCTGGTCCGCGAAGCGGCCGCAAAGGGTGGAGTGCACTGGTCGTTGCTTGCCGGTGTGGCGCGAGAGGAGTCGCGGTGGGAACCTCAAGCGCTGTCGGCGGTTGGAGCGCGAGGACTGGTGCAGCTCATGCCGTCCACCGCAGTCGCCGTGGCTGCGAACTCCGGGCTGCCGAGGCCGTCGGCTGACGATCTCTTTGACCCGAGCCTCAACCTTCGCCTCGGCGCCACAGAGCTCGGCCGTTTGGTCGAGGCGTTTAGCGGCCGCTGGGCGCCGGCGGTGGCTGCTTACAATGCGGGTGAGGTCCAGGCGAGACTCTGGCTGGATCAATGTGGTTCCGGATGCACGAGCGCGCTGTACCTGCAGAACATCTCGTTCGGATCGACGCGGGCGTATACGGCGGGAGTGCTGGCGGCGGCGATCAGCTACGGCGAACTCTATGCCAACAATGGAGAACCCCTATACGAGCCAGCGCTCGTCAGCGACTGAAACGCAGGATCTCCTGACGCTCCATGGCTCGCTCCAACCAACGCTCGATCTCGTCGTTGAGCTTGCGCTCCACCAGGAGTTGGAAAAGCCGGTCACGGACCGCCGCCAACGGCGGCACGGCTTCGTCCGAGGTGGCGATCTCGTCGACAAGAAGCTGCTGGTAGGCGGCCTCGATCTCGTCCATGTTGACGGAAATCCGGGGACGGAGCCGTTGTTGAACAAAGGCATCGACGGCGGCTACCCGGAGCACCAGTTCGTCGAGATCTGCAGCCACCAAACCCCTCTCGACGAACTCGCGGTCGAGTCTATCTGCGCCGCCACCCCTCTCGATCAAAGTCTCACGGGCTCGCTGGGGATCGAGCTCGAGGCGAAAGAGGAGGCCTCCATCCTCAATGTCCCGGAACTCGATCTCGAGTCGTATGCGGGCATCGAGCAGCCGCGAACGGTAGGTGTCCTCGGGCTCGTCTGGTTCGCCATCCACCAGACGAACCAAGGTTGCCAGCTCGAGGTCACTGAGCAGGATCGGCGTGCTTCCGACCACTGCCAGAACCTCCTCCACGGTCTCCCACTCGGCTTCGGCGGCAACGCCGAAATGACTGACAGACATGAGGATGAGGGCGATGACACCGGTTCGCACCCTGCTATCGTAGTGCACTGCGTCCGAAATGCCTACCGCCTCTTGCCGGCCCTCCACACCGCTGACGGCGTTGCGCCTCCTTGAAGTAGCCGAACTACTCCTGCGTCGGCGCGCCTTGTCAGCGGCGCGGATTGCTCGCCAACTGACAGAAGGCATTTCGAACGCAGTACACTGACAGCGTGTGCGAGACACCGGGAACCCTATGGATCGTAGCGACGCCGATCGGCACCATCGGTGATCTCTCGCCGCGCGCGCGGGAGATCCTCGGTACGGTCGACCTGATTCTCGCTGAAGATACGCGCCGCGCGCGGCGTCTGCTCTCGCATCTCGAAGTGTCGGCCCGGGGGCGCCTCCAGAGCCTGCATGAGCACAATGAGGAGCAGAAAGTGCCGTCGTTGCTCGCCAAGCTTCGCGAGGGTCAATCTGTTGCTCTGGTCAGTGATGCCGGTACGCCGGTGCTCTCGGATCCGGGGTATCTGCTGGTGCGGGCGGTGCGGGAAGAGGGCATGCCGGTGTGTAGCGTGCCCGGAGCCTCTGCTTTCACCACCGCTCTCGCGGCCGCCGGCCAGCCACCCTTGCCGGCGACACTGTGTGGATTCTTGCCGCCACGCTCTGGGCCACGCCGGCGGCGGATTGCCGAGCTCGACGTCGCGTCGTGGACTCTCGTGATTCTCCTTTCCCCTCACCGGTTGGCCCGGGAGCTCACCGATCTGGAGGAGGTACTCGGCGGCGAAAGACGGGCGACCCTGTTGGCCGAACTCAGCAAGCGGTACGAGCGAGCTGTTCCGGGGACCCTGTCAGAGCTTGCTCGAGGGATGGAGGCGGAGAAACCGCGCGGCGAGTACGTTGTGGTTGTGGCGCCGCGGGTTCAAAACGGTGGCAGTGAGGCCGATCCGGAGGCCGTGCGGGCCGAATATCAACGGGCGCTCACCGAGGGGATGGATCGGCGCGAGGCGTTGCGTGCGACTGCGCAGCGGTTCCAAATCCGGAGACGAAATGTCTTCGATCTGGTCGCGTCTGACCGGGAGAACCTCGACCGCGATTGACGAGACGAAGACGGTGTGGAGATCATTATCGCAGGACTCGTTGTGCTAACCTGAGCGAGATTACGGGAGGTGCCAATATGTTACGCCGCGTCGGCTCCGCAATCGGTGTTGTTCTCGTTCTATCCGGCTTTTTGAGCGGGTGTAGCGGCAAACCGATCGTCGGGGTGATCCTACCGACGACCGGCGCAGCGGCCTCCTATGGGGAGTCCATTGAAAGCGGCATCCGGCTCGCTCTCTCGGATGCCCGCGAGCGCGGGGGGCTGCCAACCGGTTTCGAGGTTGAGTGGGCCGACACCGGGTCCGACCCCTCGCGTGCGGCGGCTGAGTTTCGGAGGATGATCAAAGAGCGCGGGGTGAAGTTGGTGATTGGCGGAGCCACCAGCGCCGAGGCGATGGCGCTGATCCCCGAACTCGATGATCTCGACGTTGTTTGTCTGTCACCGTCGGCCTCGGCTCCCGGCCTCGCCCAGCAGTCACGACTGTTCTTTCGGATCTACCCTTCCGACGAACTTGAGGGCCACACCGCGGCGAACTTCCTCTTCGAGCGGTTGGGCAAGCATGATGTGCTGCTCTTCACCGGTGATACCGAGTACACCCGCGGCATCAAACCCGAGTTTCTCAAGCAATATCAGGAGGCTCTGGGCGGTACTGTGGTCGAAGATGTCGCGCTCACTGAAGATGGATGGGAGCAAATTGCCGCTGAGGCCCTTGCCCGCGACGGTGTTGAAGCGGTCTACGCTATCGGCTACGCCGAGGAGATTCTCAGTGTCGTCCAGTTCCTCTCGGCTCAAGGATTCGAGGGCAGAATCGTAACCACCTCAGCGTTCTACAGCGGCCAGGTGATCCGCGAGGCCGGGGAGGCGGCTGAAGAGATACTGTTTCCTCTGCCGCCCTTTGATCGGACGTCGGAGAAGGAGCCGGTGCTGAGCTTCGTCAACCGCTATATGGACACCTATGAGCGTGCCCCCGACGTCTTTGCGGCGCATGGCTTCGATGTCATGGGCCTGGCAATCCAGGTCATGAGCCTCGCCAACCCTCCGGAGACTCTGGAGATACTCAAAGCCCTGAACTTCGGCGTTGCCGAGTTTATGGGCGTCACCGGTCCGATTCTCTTTGACGACCACGGCGACGTGAAACACTATCCGATGATGTTCATCGTCAAGGGGGGGCAGGTTCTGAGCTACCAGCGATACCTTGATATTGAACGTCGGCGCATCATTCGCCAGGTGCAGGATCTCCTGGCGACCGGCGACTAGCCCGGCCGGATTCGCACAGGCCGAGATGACCGTCATCCGCATTCTCTGGCGCCACCGCGCACTGATCGCGGTGTTGGTGAGGCGAGATCTCGATGCCCGCTACCGTGCCTCTGTGCTCGGGTTCTTCTGGTCGTTGATCAATCCACTGCTGCTGCTGGCGGTCTATGCGGTGGTTTTTACCTACATCTTCAGCCCGCGGTTTCCCGGTGGTGATCCCTACCCACTTTTTCTTTTCAGCGGTTTGTTGCCCTGGTTGTTCTTCTCCGGCGCGGTTCTCGACGGCTCGGCCACGCTGATCGACAACGGACCCCTGCTGGCAAAGGTGATGTGTCCGCCAGAACTCTTCCCTGCGGTGACCGTTCTTTCCCACCTCATCCACCACCTCCTCGCGTTGCCCATTCTCTTTCTGGCGATGGTCGTGAGTTCGGTGGCCGGTCTGCACTCGTTCCCGTGGACCTTTCCGCTGGTTGTAGTGGCCCTGGTTCCTTGGCTTCTGACAACTGGGGGCGCGGTGCTCGCGATTTCGGTGTTGTCGGTTCACTACCGCGATATGCGTGACCTCGTTGGCCACCTTCTCAACCTCCTGTTCTTTTCCTCTCCCATCATCTACAGCCTCGAAGGGCTGCAGGTGCCGGTGATGTTGCACAGAGTCTTGATCCTGAATCCACTGGCCAGCCTGGTCACGGTCTATCGCGACGCGGTATTCGTAGGCCGGGTGTCGCCACCACAGCTCTGGCTGACAGCGCTCGCGGTCGGCGTCGTCTCTTGGTGGCTGGGGACGTGGGTCTTTGCGGCCTACCGAGAGACCGTGGTGGAGGCGGTTTGAAGGGCTCCATCCGCTTTTCGAAGGTTCGAAAGGTCTTCCGGTGGCGGGGGCCACGCTCTCCACACGAAACCATCAAGGGCGCCTTCTTTCACCGCCGGATGCGCCTTCGAAAATCCTCAAACGAACAGCACGTGGCCCTCGATGGCATTGACCTCGAAGTCAAACCAGGTGAGGCGGTGGCCCTGATCGGGCCCAACGGTTCGGGCAAATCGACCCTGCTCAAACTGACCGGCGGTATTCTCAAACCGACATCGGGGACTGTCGAGGTCGCCGGCCGGGTCACAGCGCTCATCGAACTCGGCGCCGGTTTTCACCCGGAGATCACCGGCCGCGAGAACGTCGTCATCAACGGCATGTTGCTCGGCCTCGGCCGGCGTGAAATCGAAGAAAGGATGCAGGAGATCATCGATTTTGCTGATGTCGGTCCCTTCATCGACCAACCGGTGAAAATCTACTCGTCGGGAATGTACGTGCGGCTCGGCTTTGCGGTGGCGGTGGCGGCGGAGCCGGATATTCTCCTCATCGATGAGGTGTTGGCGGTAGGTGATGAGGCATTCACCCGCCGGTGCCTGGATCGCCTGGCGCGCATGCGGCAGCGGGGCGTGACCATGGTTCTCGTCTCGCACGACCTCGATCTCGTCACCAGTTTTGCCGACCGCGCCCTGTATTTGGACCGGGGCAGGATTGTCGCCGAAGGCCCGGCCGACGCGGTGGCTGCACGTTATCGCAGTGACGCTGCAGGAGACCCGGGTCGTGATGACCAACCCCGCCAGACCCGAGAGGCCAACGACGAAACCCGATGGGGCAACGGCGATGTCGAAATTGATGGCGTCGAGCTCCTTGTCGGGGAAATAAGTTCACGAATGGTGGCGGGCGGCAGCTCCTGCAGTCTCCGAATTCGTTACTCTGTCCACCAGCCGACAGATGATTTCGTCTTCGGTGTCGCCTGGCACCGATCGGATGGCACCCAGGTCAGCGGCCACAACACCGATCTTGCGGGCCTCGTGCCGCGACGGTTGGCGACTGACGGCGAAGTGTGCTGTGAGTACGAATCATTGCAACTTGCGCCCGGGGAGTATCTGGTAGATGTTGCCGTCCATGCGCGCAATGGCCGACTATTGGTGCGATGCCCTCAAGGTGCGAGTGACCTCCGAGGTAGATTGGCCCGGGGTGTGGTCGCCCTCCCACCGCTGGTCGTCCAACGGTCCCGAGTGGGAAATAAGCGACGAATACCGGCGCGCGACACTGACAGACGATGATGAATGACGTTTCTCGGGACCGTTGCAGACCCCAACTGACGTAGAACGTCATTTTTTGCGGCAAAACTCGCATGAAAAGGCTGGCATAGCCCTTGCAGAAGACCTGCTTCGTAAAAGGAGGCAGCATTATGCGCAAGAACCGTGGTTTCACCCTGATCGAACTTCTCATCGTGGTTGCGATTATCGGCATTATC
>RCNF010000562.1_pt1 | contig 19088 bp, 15 predicted proteins | sample 2041311 | NCBI WGS metagenome assembly RCNF01 (sample SAMN09708228, study PRJNA481090) | Marine sediment metagenome, whole genome shotgun sequencing project. | biome: marine sediment; feature: ocean; material: sediment; isolation source: Sewage treatment plant 2 marine sediment (STP2) ... | reverse complement strand
TACAGGTATGTTTTCCCAAAAATGCAAAACATGTCCGCAATTAGGACAGGTCGATGCAGGGGTTGCTAAATTTAGCGATGATAGAGCTTGTTCAAACTTAGGTTGCTCAAGTTCGAGAAATTCGTGACATTCGCGTTTCCAGTCACGCTCCATCATAAGGGGCAGGCGATAGACAACTACATTTAAAAAACTGCCTACACATAAGCCGAATAATAATACAGTGGAATAAAATAACCATGGTGAGTATTGAAGAACGAGGCTTATATTTTCAAAAACACTAGTGATGCTTTCAAACATGTATTTGACTACTTTGGTAGTGGGCTTTATTGGTAAGGGGCTTTACTTTAAACCACTTCACCCATCTTGAAGATAGGTAAGTACATGGCAATAACCAGGCCGCCAATAATCACAGCTAGGAAAGACATGATCAAAGGTTCTAGCATCGCAGTCAGGTTGTCAACCGCATCATCAACCGCCTCTTCGTAATATTCGGCAACTTTATTCAGCATCTCATCAAGTGCACCGGATTCCTCACCAATACCTACCATCTGTATTAGCATATTAGGAAATAACTCTTTATTTTGTGACAGACTGGCCTGTAATGTTGTACCTGCAGCAATGTCATCTCTTACCTGTAAAATGGCTTTTTGGTAAACACTGTTACCTGCAGCACCTGCAACCGATACCATGGCCTCTACTAATGGAACGCCTGCGGTAAACATGGTTGCCAGCGTTCTGGCAAAACGGGCGATGGCCGCATTTGTTGTTAATACCCCAACCGCAGGCAGCGTAAGTGCTAACCTGTCCAGAGAGTCTCTAAAAGCTTTAGATCTTACCTTTGCCTGTTTAAAGCCATATACTGAGGCAATAATAGCAGCTATAAATAGCCAGACATTGTCTACCAGGGTATCGGATAAACCCACAACAAATAATGTGAAAGCGGGTAATTCGGCGCCAAATCCTTCAAACATGTCTGCAAAGGTGGGCACCACAAATATCAAAAGAATTGCCGATACCACAACAGCAACGACGAGTACGCTTATTGGATACGTCATCGCCTTTTTTATTTTATTTTTTAATGCTTCGGACTTTTCTTTATAGGTTGCAACTTTTTCAAGCAGTGTTTCCAGGGCACCGGATTGTTCGCCCGCATCCACCAGACTGACAAATAATTCATCAAAATAAACCGGTTGCTGGCTCAATGCGCTTGCTAGCGTACCACCGGCTTCAATATCGGCTTTAATCAGCATAATTAATTTTGCCATGCTCGGATTTGAGTGTCCCTGGCCGACAATATCAAAAGCCTGCACCATAGGCACACCTGCTTTCATCATGGTGGCCAGCTGACGACTGAAAACAGCAATGTCTTTTGTGGTTATCGGTTTTTGTCTTGGTGCAAATAAGCTGCCACCTTTTTTCTTTATTTTGCCTTTTTTAGGTGTTAATCCCTGTTTGCGCAATTCTGCTTTAACTAGATCAGAACTGGCGGAAATCATTTCGCCTTTGAAAGTCTGTCCTTTTTTATTGGTGCATTCCCAGGAGTAGGTCGCGTTTTTTACTTTTGCTTTTGCTTTTGCCTTAGCCATTCTATATGTCCTGATAGTCTTTTCTTTTTATGCCGGGTTAATCTTTAGCAGTGTTAGTCTTTTGTGACTCGATTAATTTCTTCGAGACTGGTTAAGCCTGCAATAACTTTTTTAATAGCCGATTGCCGTAGATTAGCAATGCCGTCTTTTTGAGCCTGGTCAGCAACATCAATCGCCGTACCGTTATTCATGATAATCCGACCAATTTCATCCGAGATGGGCATTACCTGGTAGATCCCGACACGTCCTTTGTAACCATCACTGCACTGATCACAGCCGACAGCTTTGAATAAATCCGGTTTTTCATCGATTTGCTGCGCAGTGAAGCCTTCTGCTTCCAGCGCCGGGCGCGGGATATCAATTTTTTCCTTACAGCTATTACATAAGCGACGTGCTAATCGCTGTGCAATAATTAAAGACACTGCTGATGATATATTAAAAGGCGGGACACCCATATTGACCAGTCGAGCCAGTGTTAGTGGCGCATCATTGGTATGCAGGGTAGACATCACCATATGGCCCGTTTGTGCGGCTTTAATGGCAATCTCTGCTGTCTGCAGGTCACGAATCTCTCCCACCATGATGATATCCGGATCCTGACGTAAGAAAGCACGTAAAGCAGAATCAAAAGTTAAACCAACCTTTTCATTCACATTCACCTGGTTAATGCCTTCTAGATTAATCTCAACCGGGTCTTCTGCGGTTGATATGTTGGTATCAACCGTATTTAAAATATTCAGGCCGGTATATAACGACACAGTTTTACCACTACCGGTAGGTCCTGTAACCAGGATCATGCCGTAGGGGTTAGCTAGCGCACTGAGATACAGTTCTTTTTGATCGGCTTCATACCCCAGTGCATCAATGCCCAGTGAGGCGCTAGACGGGTCAAGAATACGTAAGACGATTTTTTCACCGAATAGAGTGGGGCAGGTATTGACACGAAAATCAATGGCTTTGCTTCTTGATATTTTTAATTTAATGCGGCCGTCCTGTGGCACCCTTTTTTCAGCAGTGTCCATGCGAGACATAACCTTAATACGGGCAGAGAGTTTAGGGCTCATGGCAACAGGTGGTCTGGCGACCTCGCGTAATACACCATCTATACGAAGCCGCACGCGATAGATTTTTTCATAGGGTTCAAAATGAATATCGGATGCCCCTTTTTTGATGGCATCAAGTAAAATCTTGTTAATGAAACGGACAACGGGTGTATCATCAACCTCTGAACCACTGTCATCCTCTTTTCGTTCAGCATCCGGATCGGTAAAATCCAGATCATCGAGATTCTCCAGGTCATCGCCCATCATCTGGTCCATGGCGGCTTCTTTTTCTTCCAGAAGTTTTTCTACCATTTTGGACAGTTTGTTTTCTTCTACAAGAATGGCTTCCGTGTTAACGCCAGTCTGAAATTTAATTTCGTCAATAGCGGCAAGATTAGTCGGATCCGCAATGCCAACATATAAACGGTTACCACGTTTAAATAAGGGTAAGGCATGGTGTTTTTTAATGAGCTTGTCATCGACAACGTCTTGAGGGATGGATTCAGGGTCGATGGAATCCAGATCAAAAACCGGTAGACCAAATTCTTTTGAAGCTTCCATGGCAATTTTAGTCGCGGAAAGCAAATTATTAGTGACTAAATAATTGGTAAAAGAAACTTTTTCTTTGAGCGAGGCTGTAAGTGCATTAATCGCCACTTCTTCCTCGATTAGGCCGTCAATTACCAGCTTTAGTGGTAGCCCTTTCAATTTTATTTCTGCCGCCATTTTTTCTGCCGCCATAGATAATCCCGGTTTTCTTTTATTATATGGTTTGAGGCTTGTTATTATTAATTATAATAATCTTACCCAATGATAGACGAAAATTATAGAAAATACCTTAAATAGACATTATCTCTACGGCAGTTTGCAGACTTTAAACGTTTGACCGCTACTGGCGTATAAAAATCTAATTTTTGTCTTTAAAAGTGGCGCTGGCGGTGCCAGTTAATTGATTATCCTGGTTGTAAACCAGAATAATGTTGCGATATTTGGAGATTAACGCTATGTAGTGGTTGTCGTGCAGAGAAGTACCGGTATTTTTTAAAACTTCATCGATCTCGTCTTTCATATTACTGTTCGTGGAGATAATTTCTAATATATCGACGTTGTGTTTATAGATATCTTCATAGTGCTGCTCAATTGATTTAAAGCGATCTAGCTGCTGATATGGAGGAGTTTTATCTTTTAATATTGACGCGATAAGCGCCTCATGTTGCTCGGACGTCTGCGGTTGTTGTGCGTAGATATAGACCGGTCTGTCGGTACCAAATTCATCTAGTTTATCCAAGCTAATACCCTGCTGGAGTAAAGCACTCGCCGGCACAGTGTAAAATCCATCTTCCCAGAAAACTGATGCCACAGGCCGCTGACCGTATACTGTGGTGATCCCCCACCATAATGCTGAAACCTGTAACAGAGCGATGATAGAAAAATCCATAAATAATTCTTTCCTCGGTTTTTTTGTGTTGAAAATGATTAAGGTTAATGCTGGCCCCATAACAAGGTCGATAGCGGCAACAATTTTTAAGCCTTGCCAGCCACCTGAGGCTGTGAAATAGGGTGCTGGGTACCAGAATTTTAGTAGTACAAAAATAAATATTGAAAAAATGAAAAGACTAATCGAGAAGTGCAGTAAACAGGCTTTGTACCTGTTAGTTATTTTATTTATCACGTCTGTAGTTATTAAGAATTAAAATAAGATAATTAAAAATCAACACAATCCTGCTGTGACGCAAGTTCCTGCAGACGTCCATTGAATAGGAATAGTAATGGTTGGGGTTAGCGTATAGCTATGGTTATCTACTTCTGCAGTACCAGTGGCTGTTATTATACCATCTGTAACGGAGGCTGAAGCCAGTCTTCCATTTGCTCCAAGTGCTACGGGGATGCCATTTAAACCTGAATCTGCATCTGCCAGAGCAGAAATACGACCAGTTTGCACACCGACTTCTACAGCTGTTTTAAATACGGTGGTTGCCAGGATGACTTCGCCAAATGCGGCACGTTTGGTATATGTCTGGTAAGCAGGCAGGGCGACAGAGGCTAATATACCGATAATCGCAATTACAATCATTAATTCAATTAATGTAAAGCCATTTAATTTATTCATGATCAGTACCTATCCGTTTTAAAAATAGTAACAGTGTTTTGTTAAATTAATAGAAGTTAAACAGTTGTTGCTATTAAGGGCTTTTTTATGAGCAGCAGATTTTAGCTGCTCATAAAAAAGCCCGGTACCATTGCTGGTATCGGGCTTAGGACTTTCTAGCAAAGACCGGTAGTTATACAAGTACCTGATTGAACCCATTGAACAGGAGCAACGATACCGCTAGGTGTAAATATCACAGTAGCACTGTCAACTGCAGCAGTACCGGTTCCAGTGATTACACCGTCAGTCATTGCTACAGATGTAACAACACCACTTAAACCAGCCGCTGCAGGGATGCCGAAAGCACCGGTGTCAGCATCAGTAATTGCTGGAAGACGTCCAGTCTGCGCAGCTACTTCAAATGCACTCTTATATGGTGTTGTCGCTAGAACAACTTCAGAGAACTGAGCACGTTTTGTATATGTTTGATAAGCAGGCAATGCTACAGAAGCCAGAATGCCGATAATCGCGATTACGATCATTAATTCGATTAATGTAAAACCTTGTTGTAATTTATTCATGAGTATCTCCGAGAGTTAAGTATATTTTTTATCGCTTTTTTGGATTAAAGTCTTTTATGTTGAAGACTGGTTAAGGTGTAGCAGGGACTGTGCCAATGTGTATAAATTTTATACAATGCTTTTAAATCAATAACTTGCTGTAATTTATGGGGTTTTTGTTTGTTGTGGTTCAATGCTAAAAGTGTCAGATTGTGACAAATTTGTAATACATGGTTTTAAAAATAGTTGGCAGTTTGCAGTTTGCAGTCAACAGAAAAAGCAAGAACTGTTTGAAAAATATTGCTGGTTTTTTTAACATTACTGCCAACTGCCAACTTTCTTTATTCGATATCAAGCTTCTGTAGACGATAGCGTAATTGCCTTAAGCTCAATCCCAGTAATTTTGCCGCAGCGGGTTCGTTCCAGTGCCTGTTTGATGCTTTGGCGTTCCTGGCCGGCCAGGTTTATTGGCTCAACGGGTGTTGATTCGGACGCTGTTATTTCTTCGTTTGCTGTTTCATTACTGGATACGGGTTTCAGGTGTAAATCCTGTGTGGTAATTTTATTGTCATCAGACAATGCGATGGCGCGCTCCAGTATGTTTTCCAGTTCTCGGACATTGCCGGGGAACTCATGGTTTTGCAGGGCGGTTATCGCTTCATTATCAATGGAAGGCACTTCCATGCCCGTCTTTTCTGCCAGGTTATGGAGTAACTGTTTTATAAATAGCGGGATATCTTCTTTTCTTTCGCGCAAGCTGGGTATGGTCAGTTCAATTACATTAATGCGGTAATAGAGGTCTTCTCGAAATGCGCCTTCAGAGACCAGCTTGACCAGGTTTTTATGACTGGCGCTGAGGATTCTGACGTCAACGGGTTTTTCTAACGCGGCGCCAACAGCACGTACCGCTTTTTCCTGAATTACGCGTAATAGTTTTACCTGCATGTTTAATGGCAGTTCTGCAATTTCATCAAGGAACAGTGTGCCACCATTGGCGGTTTCGAACAGTCCCTGTTTGTCGGAATGCGCACCGGTAAAACTGCCTTTGAGGTGACCAAAAAATTCGCTTTCCATGAGTTCGGCAGAAATTGCACCGCAATTAACCGGAACGAAAGGTCCATTGTTTCTTGAACCCTGTTGATGAATCATCCTGGCAACACGTTCTTTACCTGAACCTGATTCACCGTGAATAAATACTGGTGCCTGATTTCTAGCCAGTTTTGAAATGTTTTTTAATAAGGTTTTGACAGCTATTGAGTTACCGGTGATGCTTATTTTGTTTTTATCGGTTTCTTTATTCTCAGTTTTTTCAGGAATGCTGGTGGCTGCAGAAACCAGGTTACGTAAAATCTGAATATCTACCGGTTTGGAAACAAAATCAAACGCACCCGCCTTTAATGCTTTTACGGCTGATTCCATATTGCCATGCGCAGTGATGACAGCAATAGGTAAGTCTTTATAATGCTGTTGAACATGCTCAACCAGTGTAATGCCGTTGCCATCAGGCAGGTGCATATCTGTCAGGCATAAATCAAAGTGCTCGGTATCAAGCAGTAATTTTGCATCGGTGAGATTCAGCGCCGATTGAGAGGTGATGTCCATGCGCATCAGGGTGATCTCAATGAGCTCGCAAATGTCGGCCTCGTCATCAACGATGAGTACTTTTTTTGCTGTCATATAGATGGACCTTGAATTTGATTTTAAAAAGAATTTTAGTCGCAAAACACACAAAGAAAAGCATTTTAGTGATTTGACCTGTTATAACTTTTGCACTTCACGGGCATTTATCGCGTTACTCGGGCAGGTTATTTGTGGCAAAAAAGTATTTTGACTTTATTATTTATAGTTGATATGACTGAGCCTGCTGAAAGTATATTCTAAAACAGGTGCCACCCGTAGCTGGCGAAATATGGCGTATTTTAGCACGGTTACTTTCGAGCACCTCTTTGGTGATGTATAAACCCAGACCGGTACCCTCTGAGCTAGTGGTAAAAAAAGGATCAAAAATAAGTGCCTGGGTTTCCTGGTCTATGCCTGGACCATTATCAGTTATGTCAGCATAGGGCTGCCTGGTATTGTCGTCGATGTTTCCCTGAATTTTAATCATAATAGTGTCGTGTTCCATGGTTGAATGATTGATCGCATTGCAGCATAAATTCCACATAACCTGATGTAACTGGTTTGAATCAAATAATATCTCAATGCTTTGTGGCTGGATATTTATTTGTAATTGAGATGCCTGTAAATGATGTGTCGCCACACATTCTTCTCTAAATTGTACTAGCCATTGATAAAGATTGATTGCTTCTGGTGTACCGCGTTGCTGTCTTGAAAGCTGTAATACATTTTCAACGATGCTGTTGAGGCGTTTTGCCTGCATATTGATGATGCTGGTTAATTTTTGGTCGGACGCATCAGTTAATGTTTCACCCAACAACTGTCCAGCATGGTTAATTGCTGCCAGAGGATTGCGAATTTCATGCGCAATACTGGCTGTTAGGCGACCAAGTGATGCCAGCTTCACCTCCTGGAAACGCTGTGCTAATCGTGTTGCATCTTCAAGAAAGATTAATGTACGTCCCTGGTGTTTATCATTTGTTATACTGGTTTGGTCAATATGGCTAAAGCCCGGTTGTAAATCAGGCAAACCCTGTGCCTGCTGAATAGGTTGATGGTTCAGGATTGTATTATTGCTCCACGCGATAAAGCAATTGTATAGATCACTGGCCACGTTTTTTAAGTTAGATTGTGAATCGATAGTAATATTACCGAGTAGTTCCAGGGCTGCATTATTTGCCATTAAAATCAGGCCATCGTTTTTTATGACAAGAATACCAGTGCGCATACTTCTGATGATGCGTTCATTCATTTGCACTATGGTTTCCAGTTCGACGCTGGTCTCTTCCGCTAATTTTTCAGACTCGCTAAGTCGTTTTGCGGTATAGATGGTTAAAAAAGCAGAAATAAAAATTAATATGCCGAGTAACCCGGCCTGGGTGAGAGCAGGTGAGTAATTTGTATAAACAAATTGTGAATAGATCTGTTCAGCTATAACGGATAGCGTAGCAATTGCAGCAAATAGAATGGCGACTCGTTTTTGTAAAAATAAACTGGTCATCGAAATACTGATGATAAGCAACATGCCGAGGCCGGTGCGAATGCCGCCAGTGGCGTGCATCAATATGATAATGCAGAAAATATCAACCAGGGTGTGAATAATTACCTGGGTTTCCAGTTTCGGTTTTTGCCGGGAAATGCCTGTGAAGAAGAGTGAGCTGGATATCAGGTAAATAATAGACGATGTAATGAAAAGTCCATCAAATGAAAAACTACTGGTAAAAAGTAGAGGGAACCAGCCGTTTAAATAAATGGTGATGAAAAATAATGCCAGTGAAACACGAAAATAATTAAATAAACGTAATCGATACCATCCATCAACTGTGTTTTGTAGAGTGCTGTTATTCTGATTTACTGTTTGCTGGTTAGGCATTGACTCTGTATTTGCTTATATCGGTTTAGACAGGATGAGTATAGCTGTTAATACAGGGCTCGTACTCCGTTAGGACGTAAACAGGCATTTTCTGCTATCATTTCTTCCGTCTTTTTTTAAGAACAAATGCAAGACCTGTAATTATGATAATAAAAACAACCTTGTCGGAGTACTCAACTATGAGTCGGTCATCATGAGTCAGGCAGAATCAAGCCGCATAATTATTCCCGCAGCAATAAATATTGTAATGGTACAGGATGTTTTCCAGGTAGGTGATATTAAATGTAATGCCGATAAGATTATAGATGTGGCTATCAAAGCGAGTCAGCATGGCGCTAACCTGGTTGTATTTCCTGAGCTGGCATTAGTTGGCTATCCACCGGAAGATTTATTGCATCGTCAGGGGTTTCTCCGGCAAACGCAACAGGAGAGTTTGCGAATTCAGTGTAGTTTAAAAGAAAGTATCGGTGACACCGGTGTGGTGTTTGGCCTGCCATATGAGCATTCGGGCAATCTTTACAATGCAGCCATATACCTGAGTAATGGCATGGTCAGACAATTTTGTTTTAAACAGTCTTTACCTAATTACTCGGTGTTTGATGAAGTGCGTTACTTTGTCGCCGGCAATGAAAGTGCGGTTATAAATGTAAAAGGGCACAAAATAGGTCTGTTAATTTGTGAGGATGTATGGCAACCGGCGATAGTAAAACAGTCAAAAAACAACGGTGCTCAGGCCATTATTGTATTAAACGCTTCACCTTTCCATATTAATAAACATGCTGAACGCATTGAGATGTTACAAAATCATGCTTCGCAGCTTGATCTCCCTATTATGTATCTCAATATGACGGGTGGTCAGGATGAGCTGGTATTTGATGGTGATTCGCTGGCGGTGAATCGACAGGCGGAACTGATTGCACGCGCAAAGTTATTTGAACGCGATACAGTGAGTATTCTTTTTGATGGCAATGACATAATTTCACAGCAACCGCTGCAACCAGCAGAATCCAGTGATGCGATGGTTTATAAGGCATTAGTGACCGGGGTGCGCGATTTTGTCACTCAAAATGGTTTTACTGGCGTGGTTATCGGTTTATCCGGCGGTGTCGATTCAGCGCTGACGCTGGTGATTGCTGTTGATGCACTGGGGGCAAAAAATGTTGAAGCGGTAATGATGCCTTCTCGTTATACGGCTGATATCAGTATGCAGGATGCCGAGGCAGAAGCTGCTCTGCTGGGAGTGAAGTATGATGTTGTTAACATCGAGAATGTTTTTAACAGTTTTTTGACATCACTGGCACCCGTATTTGAAGGTGCTGCTGCCGATACCACAGAAGAAAACATACAGGCACGATGTCGCGGCTTGTTGCTGATGGCTATTTCAAATAAAAAAGGACGTATGGTATTAACCACCGGTAATAAAAGTGAAATGGCGGTGGGTTATGCCACTTTATATGGCGATATGTGCGGCGGTTTCGCACCAATAAAAGATGTCTGCAAAACCCTGGTATATAAATTATGTCGTTACCGAAACAGCTTGTCGCCGGCGATTCCTGAGCGAGTATTAACACGGCCACCCACCGCCGAACTCAGAGAAAACCAGTGCGATCAGGATTCATTGCCGGATTATGCGGTGTTAGATCGTATCCTGGAATTATCAGTAGAGCAGGATAAACCTGTTGATGAAATTGTAGCGCAGGGTTTAGACCGTGAAGATGTATTACAAGTGATTACCCTGGTGCAGCGCAATGAACATAAACGCCGGCAATCAGCACCGGGTATTCGTATTACACGTCGGGCGTTTGGCCGCGATCGGCGTTATCCGATTACGTCGGGGTATCGCCGAAAATAAAAACTTAAAAAAATATATCACCACAGAGGCACAGAGGACACAGAGAAAAGCATTAATTATTGTTTGATGTGCCTACGGCACAACAAACAAAAAAGTTTTAACTCTGTGGCCTCTGTGCCTCTGTGGTGAAGAGTTTTTAATGTTTTTAAGTTTATAACGACGAAGGTGGTTTTTTGCCGTATTTGTCCGGGTTAATGGTGGTCGCAATATCCGAAAAATCATTGTAATCAATGATGCGCTGGGTATCGTCGGCCAGATCGGTAAGTCCCAGTTTTTGATAAGATAGCAGCATTATGTCAAGTGCACGTTTTGTCCAGATGGTATTCGGGAAGCGCACAATCACTGCTTTGGCGCGTTTGGCAGAGGACAGCCATGATTTGCGCTCTATATAAAATTCCGCCACAAGAATTTCTTTTTTAGCCAGCTGGTTGCGTAAATAAATCATGCGCTGGTGCGCGTCACCGGCATATATACTGTCTGGAAAGCGTCGCACCAGTGTCGAAAAATCATTAAATGCTTGTTCCAGTACGGCTGGATCATGTCGTGACGGATCGCGTGGAAACCAGGCATCGAGTAATCCCTGGCCGCGGTTGAAATTAATCAGACCTTTTAAGTAATAGACATAATCCATGTGCGGATCACGCGGATGCAGGCGAGCAAAGCGTTCCACCGCACTGGTAGCCTGATCGAGTTCCTCAAACTTATAATAAGCGTAGGCTATTTCCAGTTGCGCCTGTTTAGCGTAGGGATCAAAAGGGTAGCGTGCTTCCAGCGACTCCAGATGTTTTACCGCACTCTGAAATTCAGCCGCGTCAATCGATGACTGTGCTTCGTCATAAAGCTCTTTAGCCGAGAAATCTGCTGTTTCATCTTTGTCAGCGCCGGCACAGGCGAATAGAATAGTGGAGATCAATAAAAGGAGTAGTTGTCGCATTTAAGGTTTCACGTTTTAGATTTTTAGTGTAATAAACAATATGTCGTTAGAATGACACATTATAACGAAGTTCACACCGAGGACACATGTCTGAATCACCAATAATTAAAGTTTTAACCGAAGACTATGCGGGTCAACGTCTGGATGTGGCGCTTGCTACGCTGTTTCCTGAATATTCACGTAGTCGCCTGAAAATCTGGATAGAGCAGGGAGAGGTGTTATTAAACGGAAAAACCGCAAAACCGAAAACCAGGGTATCGGGTGACGAGGAGCTGCAGCTATCCGTGCAAAGCATCGAGTCTGAGCAAAAATGTGTTGCCGAAGATATCGCTATAGACATTATTTATCAGGATGAAGCCATTATTGTCGTGAATAAACCAGCGGGCCTGGTGGTGCATCCTGCTGCCGGCCATTATTCCGGTACCCTGCAAAATGCGTTACTGCATTTTGATGAAACACTTGGCGCTATTCCGCGCGCTGGCATTGTGCATAGACTTGATAAAGACACCACCGGTTTAATGGTAGTTGCACGTAATCTGAGCGCACATAAATATCTGGTTGATCAAATTCAGAAACATGAGGTTGTTCGACAATATCAGGCGGTAGTGTATGGCGTAATGACCGGTGGTGGCCTGGTGGATCAACCTATCGGGCGTCATCCACGTGATCGCATTAAAATGGCGGTAAGAGAAAATGGCCGTGAAGCTATTACGCATTATCGATTACTGCAGCGATTTCGCGAGCACAGTCATATTAAAGTGCAACTGGAAACCGGGCGTACGCATCAGATACGGGTGCACATGAGTTATTTACGTCATGCCATCGTCGGTGATCCAGTTTACGCCGGGCGCCATCGTAATCCTGCGGGAGCCGCACCAGCGCTATTAACTTTTTTGCAGCGTTTTAAACGCCAGGCGCTGCACGCATGGAAATTAAGTTTTGTCCATCCTGGGAATGGTGAAGAGGTTACGTTTGAAGCGCCGTTGCCGGATGATATGCAGCAATTGATTACCTTATTGCAAACCGATTTACAACTTCATGCATAAATCGTCATACCTGGCAGCAAGCTGGCCAGAAAACAGCTCTGGGAAACCGCATAATGTACGGGCAATTACTACCTTAAGAAAAGGCGGTGTGAGTACAGGCAATTTTTGTGAATTTAATCTTGCCACGCATGTTGGTGATAACTTGCAGGCGGTTAAAACGAACCGCGAGAGGCTGTGTACAGAATTAGTCTTACCTTCAGAGCCTGTCTGGCTGGAGCAGGTGCACAGTAATAAAGTGGTAACCATAAACGAAGTAGATGGTGCTAAAACCACGGCAGCAGGTGTGATACAGGCAGATGCCAGTGTTTCTCGTAGAAAGGGGGCGGTTTGTGTTGTGATGACAGCCGATTGTTTGCCGGTTTTTTTCTGCAATCAAAATGGCACCGAAGTTGCGGTGGCACATGCCGGCTGGCGAGGTTTACATGCGGGTATTATCAGCAGTACCATAATGGCAATGTTTTCTTCCCCGGATGAAATATTGGTGAGCCTGGGGCCTGCTATCGGTCCACAGGCATTCGAGGTGGGTGATGAAGTTTTTGAAGCTTTTGTTACTAAAAACAGCTTGAATAATTCAGCCTTTGTGGAGACTACAAAAGGTTTTTATTTATGCGATATTTATCAATTAGCGCGCATTGAATTACAGGCCCTGGGTATTAAAAAAATCGCTGGTGGTAATTATTGTACTTACCGTGATAATCACCGCTTTTATTCTTTTCGCCGTCAGCAAACTACCGGTCGTATGGCGAGTTTAATCTGGCTTGAGTAAGTTAACTGTATATTTAACCTTGATATAACTTATGTAAATTTATAGTCAATCAAAAGTTTACAAAAAATAGAATGCAACAAAAACAGCATTCACGGCATTTTAAAAAATCCTGTGCTATAACAATGAGACATCTGGATGAATTCCAAATTTACAATTCTTAATATTTGAGTCCTAACTGCGCTTAAATTTTTAACTTTCGATAATAGCTAAAGGTTTTTTACAATGGTGTTTTTCAGCCATTCTGTATTTAATAATTTGGTTGTTATTGTTTTATTGAGCACATTTAATGCTCTTGCTAGTGGTGATGACTATGTAAAATGCTGGAAAGTGAAGATGAAGATATAAAAACTTGATCACAGTGGACAACTTAAAGATAAAAAACAAATGAGTGAAAATGATTCTGCAATAACAAAAACAAGCTGGAACTGGGGAGACGATATGGATGGCGATGTGCTGCCACCGGGTTTGGCTCAGGATGAATTCGCCACGCTTATCAAGCAACATTTTTATGGCACTATTGTTTTTAATCGTTAATTAAACGTTGCAGATCAAAATACCATTTATTACCATTACTAAAAAGCCTTAGTTGCTGAGCTTGAACCCAATCGCCAAGATGTTTTGCATCATTTGAAAAAATAGAGAGTCATTATGAACAACTCATTAACCAGTATTATTCTGGCGGCAGCCATTGCCGCCTCTTTTAACGTACAAGCGAAAGATGTAACCGTAGGGATCACCAAAGATAAAGGTTATAGCACAGTCCATGTTAATGGCGACTTAATTAAAATTTCGCGCAATCAAGATACATCACATGTTATCAATGGATCATTTTCCAAAACATCACGCCCGTGTCCGCCATTTTGTATTAATCCTATCAGTCTGGATAAACGTGTAAAAACAGTCGCTGAACTGGAAGTGATTAAATTTATGGAAACGACAATGTATCGAGGTGAGGGTGTAATTATTGATGCCCGCACTCCAAGCTGGTATCAAAATGGTACTATTCCGGGTTCAATCAATATTCCGTTTACTGCTTTTGAAAAAGATGAAAACGATATTGAGTTAGCAGCAATATTTGAAAGTTTAGGTGCAGTAAAACGTGAGCAAGTAAATACTATATTGCTTATGGTTGAAAGCACAGGATTATTAGGCGGTGATAAAACCGAAACGTGGGATTTTTCTGACGCAAAAGAATTACTGCTTTGGTGTAATGGCCCCTGGTGCGGTCAGTCACCACGTGCTATTCAGGCTTTATTAAAAGCAGGTTACCCGGCAGAAAAACTTTATTATTATCGTGGTGGTATGCAGGTGTGGCGATCTCTGGGTTTAACAACTATCGTGCCAAAAGACACGAGTGTTGCCAGAAATAGTATTTCGCAATAGCTGTTAGTGATAGTAGACGTTTCAAATAGATGTTTTAAATAGATGTTTCAAAAAGGCCGCTTTAAGCGGCTTTTTTGATGTGCATCAATAAAGTACAACTGTTTGCAGCACTCAAGTTATAAGAGCTTGAAAGTGACATTAATGTCCTCATATATCTATTAATTCAATTTATATGCAGCTTTACCCAGGCTGAACATTAACGAGCAATATTATGAGAACAGATAAATTAACAACACGATTTCAAACGGCGTTATCCGATGCGCAGTCATTAGCTGTCGGGCGGGACAATCAGTTCATCGAAGCAACTCACGTATTACTGGCATTACTGGAGCAAGATTCCAGTACCATTAGCCAGATACTGGCAAACACCGGTCTTAATGTAAATGCCCTGAAAACAAAACTGAACGAAGCGCTTGAAAGGTTACCCCAGGTGCAGGGGCACCAGGGTGATGTGCAATTATCCAATGAGCTTATTCGATTGCTCAATCAGACCGATAAACTGGCGCAGCAGCGAAACGACCAGTTCATATCCAGTGAACTGTTTTTGCTTGCACTGGTGGATGCTAAATCTTCCACTAGTGAAGTATTAAAAGCGGCCGGTGCCGACAAAAAACAGATAGAGCAGGCGATCGATAATGTGCGCGGTGGTGAAACTGTTGATGATGCTAATGCAGAAGAAAATCGTCAGGCACTGGAAAAATATACCATCGATTTAAGTGAGCGCGCAGCACAGGGAAAACTGGATCCGGTTATTGGTCGTGATGAAGAAATTCGCCGTACCATTCAGGTATTACAGCGCCGCACGAAAAATAATCCGGTGCTAATTGGCGAGCCTGGTGTTGGTAAAACGGCCATCATTGAAGGGTTGGCGCAACGCATATTAAACGGTGAAGTGCCTGAAGGACTAAAGAGCAAGCGCATTCTGTCACTTGATATGGGTACGTTGATCGCCGGTGCAAAATTTCGTGGTGAATTTGAAGAGCGCTTAAAAGCCGTGTTAAAAGATCTATCTCATCAGGAAGGCCAGGTAATTTTGTTTATCGATGAGTTGCATACCATGGTCGGTGCAGGTAAAGCTGAAGGCGCAATGGATGCAGGAAATATGTTAAAACCTGCACTGGCACGTGGTGAATTACACTGCGTGGGGGCAACCACGTTAGACGAGTACCGTCAGTACATAGAAAAAGATGCGGCGCTAGAACGTCGCTTTCAAAAAGTGCAGGTTGATGAACCAAGCGTTGAGGATACGGTTGCAATTTTGCGTGGTTTAAAAGAGCGTTATGAAATACATCATAAAGTAGAAATTACTGATCCTGCAATTGTTGCGGCGGCCACGTTATCACATCGTTATATCAGTGATCGTCAGTTACCGGATAAAGCCATCGATTTAATCGATGAAGCAGCCAGTCGTATTCGTATGGAAATTGATTCCAAACCGGAAGTGATGGATCGTCTCGATAGACGTGTCGTGCAATTAAAAATTGAACGTGAAGCACTTAAAAAAGACAAGGACAAAGCAACTAAAAAACGTCTGGAAAATTTGCAACAGGAACTGGGTCAGCTGGAAAAGGAATACAGTGATTATGAAGAACAATGGACCGCTGAGAAGCTGGTTGTCCAGGGTTCGTCGAAACTAAAAGAAGATCTTGAGGCGGCAAAGTTAGAACTGGAGGTTGCACATCGTGCAGGAGATCTTGCTCGCATGTCTGAGTTGCAATATGGTTTAATTCCAGAACTGGAGTCTAAAATTGCAAAGGTGGCAGAAGCGGAACTGGGGCGTGACCATAAATCACAGTTACTGCGTAATAAGGTGACCAGTGATGAAGTGGCAGAGGTTGTAGCCAGGTGGACCGGTATCCCAGTCAGTAAAATGCTTGAAGGCGAGCAGGAAAAACTGCTGCGTATGGAAGAAGAAATTGGCAGGCAGGTGGTCGGGCAGCAGGAAGCGGTGACGGCAGTGGCCAATGCGATTCGTCGTTCACGTGCAGGTTTGTCTGATCCCAGTAAACCCAATGGTTCGTTCATGTTTTTTGGTCCGACCGGTGTTGGTAAAACCGAGCTGACTAAAGCCCTGGCAAATTTTATGTTTGATAGTGAGGATGCCATGGTTCGACTGGATATGTCTGAATACATGGAAAAACATTCAGTATCAAGACTGGTTGGTGCGCCACCCGGATATGTCGGTTATGAAGAAGGCGGACATTTAACGGAAGCAGTAAGGCGTAAACCGTATTCTGTCATTCTGCTGGACGAAATTGAAAAAGCCCATCCTGATGTATTTAATATCTTACTGCAGGTGCTGGATGATGGTCGCTTAACAGACAGTCAGGGCCGTACGGTTGACTTCAGGAACACCGTTATCATTATGACATCTAATCTGGGCTCGCAACAGATACAGGAAATGTCGGTAAATAATGACTATGAAGGCATGAAACAGGTGGTGATGGAAATTGTCTCACAGCATTTTCGGCCTGAATTTATTAACCGTGTTGATGAGACCGTTGTCTTTCATCCACTGGCAAAAGACCAGATTCGAGAAATTGCGAAAATTCAGCTGCAACATCTGGCAGCGCGTTTGCATGATCAGGATTTAACCATGCAGATTTCAGATGAAGCGATTGATATATTGGGTGATGCGGGATTTGATCCGGTATACGGCGCACGGCCTTTGAAACGCGCCATCCAGCAGTACCTGGAAAATCCGTTAGCACAAATGATTCTTAAAGGTGAATATATGCCGGGTGATGTTATCAGCATTATGGCAAATGAATCTGAACTGGCATTTGTGCCAGCCGAAAGGATTCAGCAAGCGGGATAACAGCTTTATAAACATTTCACCACAGAGGCACAGAGTTGTTTATTGTTCGCCTACGGCGCTACCAATAATTCAAAAGTTGTTCTCTGTGCTCTCTGTGCTCTCTGTGCCTCTGTGGTGAATTTTGTTTGTTTTTTAAGTTTACTACTTACTATCACTGCCGGCTTTTGCCAGTAAGGTGTCCATCTGCCGGTTACTGAGTAAGCGTTTGAGAAAGCCAAATAAATAGGTGGGAAAGGTAACGTAATAACGTGGTTTAGGTTTTTTTGATTCCAGTGCGTAAATTACAGACTTAAGCACTGCTTCCGGTGGCAGGGTAAAGGGCACTGCAGGTCCTTTTTTATTGAGTCGTTCTAACACACCCAGATATTTTTCACGATGTATGCTGTTTTCGATATTTATATGCTGTCGCATGGCTTTCACCGCATTGGCACGAAACTGGCTGGTAATCGGTCCCGGTTCAATCAGGCTAATAAATATATTGCTACCTTTAAGTTCAAGGCGCAGGGTATCGCTCAAACCTTCTATTGCATATTTACTGGCGTTATAGGCGCCGCGAAAAGGCATGGCGACAAAACCTAAAACAGAACTGTTTTGAATAATGCGGCCAAATCCCTGTTTTCGCAGCAGCGGAATTACCAGGTTGGTGAGTTCTAACCAGCCAAAGACATTGGTCTCAAACTGAACTTTCAGGTTTTCCCGACTCAGATCTTCGACCGCCCCTGGTAGTCCAAATGCGCCATTATTAAATAATGCATACAGTTTGCCATCGGTCAGCTTGATGACTTCTTTAAATGCCAGCTGTATAGAGTCACTGCTGGATAAGTCCAGCTGCAGGCTCTCAAAACCCTCGCTCATAAGTTGCTCGACACTTTCTTTTCGCCTGGCCGTAGCAATGACACGATACCCACGTTGTTTTAAACCTTTGGCAACACAATAGCCGATACCGGTTGAGCAGCCTGTAATTAGTACATTCTTTTGTGTGTTGGTTTCTGGTTTTTCTAGTGTTTTGCTCATACTGCAAGCTTAACGCAAGATCTGTACTCTATGTGGGTGAGTATTTTCCAATTAACAAATGAGTCTGAAATAGGCTAAACCACTCATCCGGTTTTAGGGTGTTTGAAAATCAAACTAAATAGCTTTTTTCTGGCTTTTTGTAGCTCACTAGCGGCCTTATTATCACTTATTTTCAGCGCGTATTCATCCAGTATTTCAAAGCTGACTTCTGGCTTTAGATATTGCCCTGCATCTGTGAGTGATTTTAGTTTGTCGTAGGGTGTCATCATGTCTTTATAACGATAGATTTTACGTTGCTTACCTTTGCTGTCCGTTGTTGTTTTTGGAAAGAAACAAGGCCGGTGATAATTGATGTAAGGGTTCAAGTATTTCCGGTTGAAAGTATTTATCTCAGTCGCCCACCTTTGAGGTATGTGCTCATAGCCAAATATTTTTCTGACCACAGAAGCGTTTTTACTTTCAGCTAAGGCATTATCATTAGAATGCCTTGAGCGCGACTTGGTGAAC
>RCNF010000660.1_pt1 | contig 19094 bp, 15 predicted proteins | sample 2041311 | NCBI WGS metagenome assembly RCNF01 (sample SAMN09708228, study PRJNA481090) | Marine sediment metagenome, whole genome shotgun sequencing project. | biome: marine sediment; feature: ocean; material: sediment; isolation source: Sewage treatment plant 2 marine sediment (STP2) ... | reverse complement strand
AGAAAAATCATCGATAAATGCATAATTTGCCGGGTAGGCAGTGATCAATTCGTTATCCTTTTACGAGATAGTGACATTGATCAAATAAAGAACTATGCCAGACAACTGCTGACTTTGATTTCTACGCATCGATTTGAATGGTCAGACAAAAGCTACGATGTGACTGCAAGTATTGGTATTGTGCCCATAACTGAGAACAGGGGTGACGCTGAGTCTATCTGGTCCGATGCTTATCTTGCCTGTGATATGGCCAAAGAGAAAGGGATAAGCAAAGCTTATGTTCATGCCATACTTGACGGTCGCGATACTCCGCCGGATAGCGGCGCCGGATATATTAAGCGGTTGCAAAAACATATAACCGATAAAAATTTTGGGACAATTGCAACAATATGCGGGAGATTTTACGCAATGGATCGGGATAACCGCTGGAACAGGGTAGAAAAAGCATACCGCCTTTATACGCTGGGTGAAGCAACCTGTGAAAAAGATCCGGTTGAAGCCGTAAAAAGCGCCTACCGGCGGGATGAGACTGATGAATTTGTCCGCCCCATTGTTATGACAAATGAAAATGAAAATCCCCTTGGATTGCTCCGGGACAATGACGGAGTTATCTTTTTTAACTTTAGAGCGGACCGTGCCAGGGAGATAACAAGAGCTTTAACTGATCCGGCTTTTGAATCTTTTGCAAGAAAATGTTGCCCGAAGCTATGCGAATTTGTCTGCATGACCCTTTACGATGAAAAATTTACGCTTCCCATAGCATTCCCACCGGTTCATCTTGATGAAATCCTTGGCGAGGTAATAAGCAAAAAGGGCTTACATCAACTAAGGATAGCTGAAACAGAAAAATATGCCCATGTCACCTACTTTTTTAACGGGGGGGAAGAAAAGCCATTTCCTTTGGAAGATCGATGCCTGATTCCCTCACCTCGTGAGGTTTCCACTTACGACCTGAAACCGGAAATGAGTGCCCACCTGGTTACCAACGAAGTCCTCTCCAGGCTTAAATCGAAAAAATATAACCTGATTGTACTAAACTTTGCCAACATGGACATGGTCGGCCATACCGGCTTTCTTGATGCAGCAATCAAAGCAGCTGAAGCTGTAGATGAATGTGTGGGTCGGATAATTGCGGAATTAAAAAAACAAGAAGGCGTTGCAATGATTACTGCTGACCATGGAAACGCTGAGCAAATGATAGCTGATAACGGAAACCCTTATACTGCCCATACGCTTAATCCTGTCCCTTTTATTCTTGTGGATGATAACCGTCATGGCTCCAGTCTAAAAGCCTGGGCGATATTGCTCCCACTATTCTTCATATAATGGGCATTGACAAACCTGAGCTAATGACAGGCAAATCGCTGCTGGATACCTGATGGCGTCATAAAGGCTCACCTACTGCGTTGTAAGCGGTTTTTCAGGAATTCGACATACTATATCGTATAGTCTCGTCCCTGAAAAACCGCTACGCCTTGTACATGAGCCTTTACGACACCATCAGGCGCTTAAAGACTTTTTACTATAGAATCAAACTTGAGACTATCATTTCTTGTCGAGTTCTTTTTTTAATTTTTTTTCTACTTCATCAAAAAGGCTTTTTTTCTTTTCCTTTTGTTTTGCCGTAAACGACTCTATTTTGTTAGCAAAAGATTTTTGTGTTTCTTTAAATTTTGCAAGTTCCTCTTCAAGAGCGCTTTCCTTTTCTTCCTTTGGAATATCTTCAATTTTTATGTGGTTTTTGACGGATAGCCTCACTCCGTATGGACCTTCAACAGCTTCTATAATTTCCATTTCTTTAAGCTGCTTGCAGATAAAATTTCCACGTTCCAGAGAAAAAGATATAGACCTGCAGACATCGTCAATTGAAGGAGGGGCAGATTTCCGATGTTCCCAAACCCTGATGGCTGCGACGAAAAGATGGGCGTTAGAATAGAGATTATTAGTCTTCATAACGGCAAAAAGATCTTGGAAAAACAGTTTAAAAATAATGTTTTAAGATTATCCAAATACTTGACATACAACCCCAACAAGAGTAACATTTCCACTTTATTTGTCAAGTTTTGAGTTGTTTGTAGTTCAGCTTAACAAGCATTAATCCAAAAGGGGGAGCAATGACTGAAATTATTGATATAAAAGCAAGGGAAATATTGGACTCCAGGGGAAATCCTACAGTTGAAGTAGATGTAATTGTTGCCTGTGGTGCAGTCGGCAGGGCGGCAGTTCCTTCCGGTGCTTCCACAGGAAAACGTGAAGCCCTGGAGCTTCGCGATAAGCGGTCAAAACGCTATGGTGGAAAAGGTGTTAGGGGCGCGTTGAAAAACGTGATGGAAGAAATATTTCCTGTGGTGCGAGGTATGGATGCTTCGGATCAAAAGGGACTTGACACATGTATGATTGAGCTGGACGGCACTCCCAACAAGGCTAAACTGGGAGCAAATGCAATTCTTGGCGTTTCAATGGCTGCCGCCAGAGCCGCGGCATCTGCTTTCGGACTTCCCCTTTACAGGTACCTTGGAGGTATAAATGCAAGGTGCCTTCCCCTTCCAATGATGAACGTAATAAACGGTGGAGCACATGCTGCAAACAATCTCGATATCCAGGAATTTATGATCCTCCCCTTTGGTGCAAAGAGCATTTCTCAGGCTGTACAGATGGGAGCTGAAACCTTTCATACATTAAAAAAGATATTGAAAGAAAAAGGCTTAAATACTGCCGTGGGTGACGAAGGCGGGTTTGCTCCCAACCTTAAGTCCAACGAAGAGGCCATTAAACTTATCATAAGTGCCATTAGATCTGCGGGTTACAAACCAGGAAATGATATCGGCATTGCCATAGATGCAGCCGCAAACGAGTTTTACAAAAAAGGAAAGTATATTTTAAGCTCGGAAAAGAAAGAACTGACATCATCTCAGATGATCGACTATTATGAAGGTTTAATTGAGAAGTATCCTATTCTTTCCATTGAAGATGGTCTTGCCGAAGATGACTGGGATGGCTGGAAAATCATGACCGACCGTCTGGATGGATCGATACAGATTGTAGGTGATGATATCTTTGTAACCAATCCAAAAATATTTAAAACGGGTATTGAAAAAGGGATAGCCAATTCTATACTCATCAAGTTAAATCAAATAGGGTCGGTTACCGAAACCCTTGATGCAATTGATATGGCCAACAATGCAGGTTATACCACCGTCATATCTCACAGATCAGGCGAAACGGAAGATGCCTTTATTGCAGACCTTGTAGTTGGTGTAAACGGTGGGCAGATAAAAACAGGCTCCATGTCCCGAAGTGACAGGGTTGCAAAGTATAACCAGCTAATAAGGATTGAAGAAGACCTAGGAAATGGAGCCTTGTTTCCGGATTCAATATTCTAAAAGCTTGGAGGCTATGAAGCCAGGAAGCTGGAAGGCTTAAAAAGACATGCATCCAAGCCTCAAAGATTCATGATTTTGTGTGATTAGATCTGATAGAGGAAACAGAAAAAAATGCACAGGATTTTAAGAAGATCGATTATTGTTTTCATAAACCTTGTAACTTTGGGATCGCTTTGTCTAAGTGCGGACGCATATGTTTTATCCGGTCCACACCTGCTTGAATTGATGACCCAAAAACATGGAAAGGCCGAGAGTCTTTTTGTATCACAAAAACTGGTGTTTTATGATGACAGTTTCAAAGAAGGCTCAATTGAACTTAAAGAAACCTTAAAGTATATCTTTCCTGAAAAATTTCGTTCGGATATAGTTTCCAAAAACAGTAAAAGAATTCACGTTGTTTCAAAAGGAAGATCTCTGACCGTTATAGACGAAAAAACAGTTGCCGGTCATGAAACCCTTTTTGATCGATACAAGGATATTATCCTTTACAATTCCAGGTCTGCGCTTTTGCAAAGGCTTGCCCACTTAGGCATAGACGTCTCGGTTTCAAGTTTCGGACGTTTTCAGAACAAACCGGTATATGTCCTTGGTGCACAATACCCGGATGAAACGGCATCCCAGATATGGTTACATAAAGATACATTCAGACCTTTTCGCTGGATAATAAACAGCAATAAACCCGGTGACCGTCGGGATTCTCTGGAAGTAAGATATTTTAAATGGCGAAAGATAAGGAAAATATGGTATCCTATGCACATAGAGTTTTATCAGGATGACAACCTGATTCGTTTGATTGAGGTTGACGAAATTAAAGTTGTTCCCGGCTTTTCCGCAGGACTGTTTGATATTAATCGTCTAAAATCAACTTATCCTAAGGATACACCTAAGGATACAATGGATTCACAGGGTCTATCAAAACAACGTCAACCCGGCGAACTTAGCGAAGTTCAGAAAATGATTGAGGAGTTTAAAAAAATTTATGAGTGATTCTACAAAATTCATCTTTGTAACAGGGGGAGTCGTTTCATCCCTTGGCAAAGGGCTTGCTTCGGCATCCATAGGAGCGCTTTTAGAAAGCCGGGGTCTTACCGTTACGATTCAGAAGCTTGATCCGTACATTAATGTCGATCCTGGAACCATGAATCCTTTTCAACATGGAGAAGTTTTTGTTACAGATGACGGTTCTGAAACCGATCTGGATCTTGGTCATTATGAACGGTTTACAAACGCAAAACTGGGCAAAGATAATAATTTTACCACTGGGAAGATATATCACTCTGTTATTACCAAGGAACGAAGGGGTGATTACCTGGGGGGCACAGTACAGGTTATTCCACATATCACCGACGAAATTATAAACAGCATAAAACTTGTGGCGGACGGAATAGATATTGTTATCGTTGAAATAGGCGGTACTATAGGTGACATAGAAAGCCTTCCTTTTCTTGAAGCCATACGACAGTTTAAAGCTGAAGTCGGAAAGGAAAATGTAATTTATATACATCTTACCCTTGTCCCTTATATCGGAACGGCAGGAGAGCTTAAAACAAAGCCTACCCAGCACAGTGTAAAGGAACTTCGGAGCATAGGTATTCAACCTGACGTACTCCTTTGCCGTACGGACAGGTATCTGTCTAAAGATATCAAGTCCAAAATAGCCCTATTTTGTAATGTTTCTGTAGATGCCGTGATTACGGCAAAAGATGTGGAATGCATATACGAAGTTCCGCTGATCTTTAACAAGGAAGGTCTGGACGATAAAATTGTAGAATTGCTGAATATCTGGACCAGGGCTCCCAAGCTCGATGCCTGGAAAAAATTTGTAGAAATGTACAAAGCGCCGACACATTCCGTTACCATAGCAATCGTCGGAAAATATGTTGACCTGACTGAATCTTATAAAAGCTTAAATGAGGCTTTATATCACGGTGGTATCGCCAATGATTGTCGTGTTAATCTCGTTTTTGTTGATTCAGAAAAAATAGACAGTAAAACATGCAATGAGTATCTTGCTGATGCAGGCGGAATACTGGTTCCCGGCGGGTTCGGAACGCGCGGTATTGAGGGAAAAATATGCGCCGCCAATTATGCGAGGGAAAAGAAAGTTCCCTATTTCGGTATTTGCCTTGGCATGCAGATTGCGGTTATTGAATTTGCACGAAATGTTGCAGGCCTGGAAAAGGCCAACAGCTCCGAGTTTGATAAGAATACACCCCAGCCTGTTATATACCTGATGCTTGAGTGGTATGACGATAAAACGAAAAACATTGAAAAGCGCGACGTCACCTCTGACAAGGGCGCTACTATGCGCCTTGGTGCCTATCCTTGCAGGCTTGAAGAGGATACATTTGCATTTAATGCTTATAAAACTAAAGATATTTCAGAACGGCACAGGCACAGGTATGAATTTAACAACGAGTATAAAGAGATACTCAAGGAAAAGGGATTGACAATAAGTGGCATGTCGCCAGCCGGTGATCTCGTTGAAATTGTTGAGGTTAAGGACCATCCGTGGTTTCTTGGCTGCCAGTTTCATCCGGAATTCAAATCACGCCCCATGAAACCACACCCGTTGTTCAGAGATTTTATCAAGGCATCTATGATAAATTTGTAAAAAAATGAAACGAAACGGAACTCTATTATTCGGACTCAGGGTTGACTCTGCGTTCACCCTGCTTACGTCGTTCTTCCTTAACTCTGTTTTCTTTTCCGTCATTTTCAAAGTAATCCAAACTGTATGTTTTGCGTCTGTCATCACCTGAGCGGCGATCGATGAACGATCGTTTTCTCATCTTTTCCTTTTTCATTTTTTTCTCATGCATTAATTTACTCATGGTAATATCTCCATTGCTTTTAAAAACCGGTCATTTACTTCGCCAGGCTCAACACAATAAATTCCCCTATCTTTTCAGCAGAGCTTCCGAAAAGTTTATCAGTCTCAACAAGTTCAAGGTGAATGTCGTCCCATCGCATGCTGTTTTCCTGAACGATATTCTTGATATGCTCGTACTTTCCTCCCAGAGCCTTTATCTTTGTTGAAAGTGGGATATTCTCTTTGAAACCCACATTAAGTAAAAGCAGGTATTCAATCATGTTCGGCATATCCGGGGAGGTGGAAATTATTGGAATAACAATAATACTCCTATCATCTTTGCGCCCTTTGCCGATATAGACATTTCCCTGACTTATAATTATTTTTTTAGTTCCCTTAAGTTTTGTGTCGGTTTCCACGCGGGATGGAATAGGCAAAAGCACCCCTTCTTTTTTTAATACCTCGATTGTTGTTTCATCCGTGGGCTCGCCGAGGAGGTTCAATTTGCCGATTCTGTATCGAATAGCCCCTTTGATGTCAGAAACGATTTGTTGAAGGTTTTTAAGGACAAGGATGTTTCTGTTTATAAGCTGGGAGAAATTGAAATTGTGTGCAGCCAGAGCTTCAAAGAGTATTCCTTCAACTTTTTCACTAATTCGGCTTGTTCCCACGGTAACTGTTTTTGCCTGGTGTTTGATTGCATCCACAGGCCGGGCCATGCAATTGATCGACTCCCCCAGGCACTTGAAAAGGCTGTTGAGCATGTTTAGCGGTGTTCCCTTTATGCCGAAATCCAGTTCAAAATCGGATACCGGAAGTCTTCCGGACAGGTACTTAAGTAGGAGAGTCATATCTGAAGCGGCTTCAAGTCCCATGGCTGTCGGAAAACGGTTGTGAGTTTTTTTTCTTCTGAATTCTTTGTAGAACGTCATTATCTTTTCCCTGAACGATTTTTCCAGAATAGCTTCATAGACATCCATACCCTCTTTAGCATGTTCGTCTAATGTATTTCGGATTTCTTCCTGGAAACCGTATAGAAATCGTGACCCTTCGTTAATAGCAAGGGCAGCATAATATCCCCAAAGATGTCCAACAAGAGTGTTTAAAATGGGTGCAAGATGTTCACTTATAACAGGAACATGAAAGACATCTTCTGCATAAGGACCGAACCTTTTCTCCCCTTCATCAGCAATGACGACAGGCATGGCCTTGTGAGCTTTAAATATAGCCGTATCCTTAATAATATCACCAATCACAGTTGGCCTTGTCCCTGCGGCGCAGACAATTATAAGTGGCTCTGATGAAAGGTCTATATGCTTTTTGTCTTCAACAAAGTCGGATGAAATTGTCTTATAGCAGAGTTCGGAAAGTTTGATCCGTATCTCGTCTGCTGAAGCTTTGTTAGGTCCGCTTCCGACGGCCGCCCAGTATGTTCTGGCAGGAGCGAGTCTTCTTGCTGAATCTTCGATTTTATTTTTCATTGCCAGAACTTTTCTCATATGCAAAGGGATTTCAAGAAGTCGCTTTATTTCCTCTGATATAAAGGCATCATTCCTGCGACCTTTAAGATCGGCAATAAAAAGTCCGAGGATTGCACCTGCAACAATCTGCGAGTAAAATGCCTTTGTTGAAGCCACAGACATTTCAATATCCCTGCCGCTGCTTGTGTACATGACGCCATTCACCTTGAATGTGATATCCGAATCCCTGCGGTTTACAATAGCAAGGGTATAAGCACCCCGTTCTTTCACCATTTCAACTGTACGATTTGTATCTGTAGTTGTGCCCGACTGGCTTATGGCAATGACAAGGGTGTCAATCATGCTTTGGGCGTCGTCTTGTTCGTCAAGTTTAAACCCGCTAAGTTCCGATGCCTTGAGTGCATTGATTTGAATCCCAGGGTCATCCAGGTAATAACTCAAAATGTCGGCACATGCCAGGGAGGCGACACCGGCAGTCCCCTGTCCGATATAAAAAATACGTCGTATTCGATTTTCAGTCAGCGCTTTTTTCAATGACTGTGGAATGATTGTTTCATCGATTGCGGTAACATATGATTTATTTTCGTCATCTTTGATTCTCCAGCGGCTTTGAAGGGTTTTTTCAACTGAAATCGGAGATTCTGAAATCTCTTTTAAAAAATAGTGGGGAAATTTCTGGCGATCTATGTCTCTTGATGTAATTTTTGTGTGCTTAATATCTTTTTCACCAAGTTTAATCGGGGTTCCGTCATAAAACATTGCATGGATGCCTTCAATGCCTCCGCCTGATTTTTGACTGAGAGTGAAAATCTGCCCCTGGGTATCTCCTTTTATTCCTTCTGCAACTGTTTCCCCGTCCATTTTAATAAAGGATTGAGTCTCTTCAATAAACCCGTAAACTTCGGAAACAGGCATATAATGATTTTCAGCCAGTCCTATGAAAACAGACTGGCCGCTTCCTTTCTGGGCCAGAAAAAGCATGCCGGGTGCAAGATCGGTATGCATGGATATGGCGTGGGACCCCTCGAAATCATTGACTGCCAGCCTAAATGCTTCCCGGACACTGTGGCCCTGTTTAAGATACTTTTCAATTCGGATGGGAATGATTTTAGTGTCAGAGGTTATGTCGCTGTGGATAGAATTTCCATCTGATTCAAATTCCTCTTTCAACTCCATGTAGTTATCGATATCACCGTTTAAACATACATGAATTATTCCTGTTTTATCCTTCCGGTTCCCCGGGATATCATTGTCAACAGGATGACAGTTTGCTTCGGTGATAGCGCCAACCGATGCCCAGCGTGTATGGGAAGAGACAGTGTGAAACCTGTGGGGAAAATCGGCCATTATTTGAAGAACAGGGTCGTTTTTAATCTGTTTTCGCAAAAAACTTATATTATCCCCGAGCTTTCCGATTTCAGCCGCAATTTTATAAGTCAGAGTTATCGCTGAGAGTTCTTTTTCGCTTTCATCTTTTGTCTCATTAACACTGATGCCCATGTTTGTCAGAACATCCTGGGCCGACCGCTCTTTAAACCGGTTAAAAAGATTTGCATTCTCAACTGTTTTTTCAAATTTTTCATATTGGGCCTTTTCCATAATAAACATTAAAGAGATGCCCGCTGAATCACGGCCCCTTACTTCAAGACGATCAATGGCGTTAAGGACTGCGTTAATATTTTTAAATATATTTACAGAGGAAAAAGTTGGCGAAGTTTGGCAAAGACTGAGCAGGTTATTAACCTTTTTTAAATTATCTATGATTTCAGAATTAAGACACCATGCAATATCCTTTAAACTTTCAATTCGTTGTGTGATTGTATCGACATCTTTTGTCTCAAGATGCCCCATATTGTCAGACAGCAATTTCGCTTGTGCATCAATGATATTTAAAAGGCGACCTGCTAATTTTGCAAGTTCGTCCTGCATTTCTTCGTTAACAAAAAGATTGTAAAAAAGATCTTTGTCTTTAAATGTGCGGACGGATTGAAAGAAAGAGTCGATAAGATCATTTCCACCAAGATAATGGTCATCTATGGAATAATTGTTTTTCTGACAAGCAGTATATGAAAACTGGTCAATTTTTGTAGCCATGCCGTCTAAAGATGCTATATCGACCGACCGGTCTGCCTTCTCTTTGCCCTTAAATGAGACTATTCCGGCAAGCCCGCAATTCAGCATGTTTTTTGTGTAAGGGGAAAATATAATGGAATTTTCCGGTACGCTGGATTCGCTCTTACCAAAATAAATATTTGCCATAAGGCAGGTATGAGCGAGTTTACAGGCATTTTTAAAAAAAACTATAATCTTTTCAGCTGGGGTTTTACCCGCTCTTTCACTTGCTGCTTTTATAAGTCTTTCCATTTTTAGTCTCTTTCTCCTTTGAGTATTTTACTGACTTTTTCAACATCGTCAGGTCGATCTACACCTATACTTCTATACTTTGTTATTAGAACATGAACAGGTATTTCGTTTTCAAGTAAACGAAGCTGCTCAAGTTTTTCAGTCCTTTCAAGGCGGCCTGGTTGTAGCGCCACGAACTGCCTGAGAGCATTCATGCGGAAAGCGTACAGTCCAATATGGCCGTAAAATTCGCTTTCCCGGTTTTCTCGCGGACAGGGGATGGGAGATCTGGAAAAATAGAGTGCTTTTCCGTTTAATGTAAAAACGACTTTTACGATATCCGGGTTTTCGGCTTCTTCGAGGGCAATTTTTTTTATCGGAGTTGTTACAAGAACATCCGGGTTTTTAAAAGGAACTATCAGCTCGCTGATCATAGCGGGCTTTAGTGTCGGCTCATCCCCCTGAATATTTACTACAACAGCATCCTGGGGAATTTTTATGGATTCCGCGGCTTCCAGGACCCTGTCGGTTCCGCTTTCGTGGTCATCTCTCGTCATGACCACCGGAACATCGAGTTTTTCTGCTGCTGAAAAAATCCTGTCATCGTCCGTTGCTAGCATAACACTTGTGAGCTCAGGACACAGCCTGGCCCGATTAAATACATGCCAGAACATCGGTTTACCCAGAATATCAGCAAGCGGTTTTCCGGGAAATCGTGTAGATTTATACCGTACAGGTATGATGCCGTAACATTTAGGGAGGTTATTCATTCTTAAAATTGAATTTTGTGTTTTATGGCAAAAAATAAAACCAATCACGAAAACACGAAATAGGGAAAGCACGAAATTATAATTTTATTTTTTTCGTGTTTTCGCCCTTTCGTGTTTTCGTAATAAAAAATCTTTTTCTTTTCCGTCTTGTACGGGGTAATCTTCTACCTCACGGATGTTCCTGGCTTCATTTTTTTATCAAAAGTGGCAATGGAGCATACTTTATCATCAACAGCGGCCAGCAGCATTCCGTTGGACTGTACCCCCATTATTTTGGCTGGTTTTAAGTTTGCAGCAATAAGAACCTGTTTGCCTGTCAGGTCATCAGGGTTGTAGCTTTCCGAGATACCGGCAACAATTGTTCTTTTTTCACCTATATCCACTTCAAGCTTAAGAAGTTTTTTTGCTTTTGGTATCCCTTCGGCGTGAATAACTGTTCCAACCCTGAAATCTATTTTTGCCAGTTCTTCAAATGTAATTTCCGGCTTAATTTCGAACACTCTATCACCCACCTCGGCTTCTCTTTTTATATCAGCCCTGATTTTTTTAAGATCGATTCTCGGGAAAAGAGTAATCGATTTTAAAAGTTTTGTGCCGGGCTCCAGTCTTTTCCAGGTATAGAGCCGATCAAAAGTATAAAATGGCTCTGAAACATCCATACCAAGATGCTTTTGCATCAGCAGGGCGGTATCCGGCATTACAGGGTAGATCATACCGGATATGATTCTCAAACCTTCAAGGAGATTATAGATAATGGTCTGAAGTTGTTTTTTAGTTGATTTTTTCTTTGCAAGCACCCATGGAGCAGTGACATCAATATATTTATTCATGCTGCTGATAAATACCCAGACCGCCTCTAATGCCTTGTGAAAGGCAAATATTTCCATCTCCTTTTCGAATTTTTCAATAGCAGTCAGTGCGTCCGGTTCAAGACCGGGTTTTAATTCTTCTTCTGCTTGAGGATCGGTCTCAGGTACAACCCCGTTGAAATACTTGTGTGCCATTGAAAGAATCCTTGAAAACAGATTGCCAAGGTCATTTGCCAGATCTGAATTGATTCTTTGCACAAAGGTCTCTTCTGAAAAGCTTGAATCAAGCCCGAAAACCATATCTTTTAAAAGGAAAAACCTGAATTGATCAAGGCCGTAGATTTCCTTTAGTTGAAGAGGCTCCACTACATTTCCAAGACTTTTAGACATCTTGGATTGATCGACATTCCAGTATCCATGAACATTCAGATGTTTATATATGTCAATTCCGGCTGCTTTTAACATGATTGGCCAGTAAATGCCATGTGGTTTAAGAATATCCTTGGCCACGATGTGCTGGGCCACAGGCCAGTACTTTTTAAAAAGATCACCATCAGGATATCCCAGCGCGGAAACATAATTTAAAAGGGCATCGAACCAGACATATGTAACATAGTCCTTGTCAAAAGGAAGCGTAATGCCCCACTTGAGGCGTGTTTTCGGCCGGGAAATACACAGATCTTCAAGAGGTTCTTTTAGAAAGGATAGAACTTCGTTTTTATAACGTTGTGGACGAATAAAGTCAGGATTTTTTTTAATATGATTTATAAGCCAATCCTGGTACTTACTCATTTTAAAAAAATAATTTGATTCTTTGATAACTTCAGGAGTTGTTTCATGGTCAGGGCACTTGCCGTCCACAAGTTCACGCTGAGTGTAGAAGCGCTCGCATCCAAAACAGTAAAGCCCTTCATATTCACTGAAGTATATGTCTCCCGAGTCGTAAATTTTTTGAAGGATTTGCTCTACCACTGCTATATGAGAAGGATCGGTGGTTCTGATAAAATAATTGTACTTTATATTAAGTTCGGGCCACAGGTTCTTAAAAAGTGCGCTGATATTGTCAACATACCTTCTGGAGCTTAAATTTTCCTTTTTTGCAGCCCGCACAACCTTGTCCCCGTGTTCGTCCGTGCCGGTGAGAAAAAAGACGTCCTTTTTGCGCATTTCATTGAACCGGCTAGCAACATCGGCTATGATTGTTGTATATGCATGTCCCAGATGGGGCCTTGCATTAACATAATAAATCGGCGTTGTTATGTAAAAGGGTCCTGGCATTTTTCAAAGGTCTCTTTCGTTTTAAAGTTTATCTAAAGTAGTTTCTATTTCGTTGCCATCTTCTCTGCGGATGGTTATTTGACTGCTTATTACATTATGTCTGACTCCCTTTCCTTTTCCAGCCGATGTGCTTACAGTCTTATCTGTTTTTGGAAATTTTTTCTTAAGCGAAAGGTAAGTTTCATATTCATATTTAAGGCAGCACATAAGACGACCACACAAGCCGGAAATCTTAGTGGGGTTTAAAGAAAGCTTCTGTTCCTTTGCCATGCGAATCGAAACATGTCCGAATTTTTCAAGAAATGACGTGCAGCAGATTTCACGTCCGCACCTTCCGATTCCGCCGCACATTTTGGCCTGATTTCGTATTCCCACCTGGCGCATCTCAACCCTTGCACCAAGCTCTTTGACCAGCATTTTTACAAGCTGACGGAAGTCAACGCGACCATCTGATGTAAAGAAAAAAGTTAATTTATTCGAATCAAAGGATTTTTCAACGGAAAATAGGTTCATGTTAAGACCGAGTTCCTTAATACACTTTAAGCAATAACTGTGACCTTTGTTTTCAGCTTCAATATTTTTTTCTCTTTGAAGAAAATCTTTTTCACCGGCCAGACGAAATACTTTTTTAAGAGGCCTTTGTGGTGGACGTTCGTCAAAGGGAACAGGTGGCAGGGCCACGGTTCCGAAACCAAGCCCTTTCTCGGTCTGCACAATCACACAGTCATCCCGGTTCAGTACAAATGCTCCGCAGTCAAAGTCATAAACCTTGCCGGAAGGCTTAAATGTAATTCCTACTACTTTTTTCATTTGTTAATGGTTTCCCTGCCACTCCCGATTCGCATCATCATAGTTTCCAGTGTGAGCCTTAAATTGGCATTTGACTGAATATCTTTTTGCGCCGCCTGGATTGCATCGATTTTAAGCAGAAGCGATTTAATGTCAATTTTTTGTGAAGCATATTGAATCTTTTCTATTAAATCTTTGTTAATGATTTTTTCAGGGTGAAAATTATATATTACAAGGTCCCTTAGCCAGGACTTCATTATCTCAAGTGAATCAAAAAGAAAATCTTTATTTTTCTTCAGCATTTCAGCGAATGCCATAAGCATGCCGGAAGACATTGAAAATAAAGCCCCAGGTTGATCGGATTGATCAGATTGATCGGGTTGGTCAGGGCCGACGGCATTTATAAGCCAGTTCCTGCGATTTATCCAGCTTGAGTTGTTCATGGCAAAGGCTCTGGAAATACTCCCGTTTGCCATGGCAGCTATTATTGAAGCTTTATCCGGTGCGAGACCTTGATTTTCAATAAGTCGGGTTTCGATACTTTTTACAGAAACAGGGTTAAACCTGATATGCTGACAGCGTGAAATAATCGTTGGCAGAAGATCAGATATCTGACATGCAGTAAGTATTAAAATTGAGCTGTCAGGCGGTTCCTCAAGCATCTTGAGAAGGGCATTGCTGGCTGAGGGATTCAAAGCGTGGGCATCAGATATTATTACCACCCGTACCCTTGCTTCATATGGTTTCATGGCAAGGGTATCACAAAAGCCTCTTATTTGATCAATCTTTATAGAAGCCCCGGAAGGCTTTATCCGAATGATATCAGGGTGATTACCAGATTCTATTTTTCGGCATGATCGGCAGTATCCACAAGGGTTGACAGCTGCAGGCAGGTCATTTTTGATAGTGGCATTATCAATAGATTCAGACCGCCCCGGCTTTTCACCCGTACAGTTGCATGCCATGGCAAAGGCTGTAGCCGCATCCTTTTTACCAACGCCTTCAATTCCTGTAAAAAGTAGTGCATGTGGTATGTTACGTTTTTTAAGAAAAGCAGCCAGAATTCGCACGGGCCGTTTCTGATCTGTTATCGAATCAAAGGTCGGACACAAAGTTAATAATCAACCCGTTCTTTTAATTCTTTTCCGGCTTTGAAAAATGGTAATCGCTTTGGATTTATAACGACTTTTTCACCGCTTTTCGGGTTTCTACCTGTATAGCTTTTATAATGTTTTACATAAAAACTGCACAGACCGCGAATTTCAACGCGTTCTCCCTGGGCCATGGCCTGGGACATATTATCGAAAAAAATCTGGATTACATTTGCTGCTTCTGCTTTCGAGATGTTTGCTTTTGTTTTAAGAGCGGAGATAAGCTCCAGCTTATTCATGTATCCTCCTTTATGCAATATATGGTGGAAATTGATTTATTTTGCATAATAAAACAAAACTTGATAAAAAGTCAAGGACTTATGAGAATATTTCAGACAATATTTCAACATCTTCTTTACTTACTTCAATACTTGCATATTGCCCAAGGGCCTCTATATTTACAACGACACGCTCCTGTCCCCTGTACCGCACAAAGATTCCTGATACGCCTGTAAGAGGGCCGGCTATTACAATAACCGGATCCCCCTTTTTCAAGCGATAGCCGGTTGAAACCTGATTATTTCCTTCAACCATGATTTTTAGTGATTCTATGGCTGTCCGGGGAACTGTAACAGGGCCATCCTTTGTACCGATTAATCGGACAGCTCCTGTTGTTTTTACGATTTCAAGATGGTTGTGAGGATTAAGATCGGTTTTAACAAACAGGTATCCTGGAAAAAGAGGAACTGTAATCATGGCTTTCCTGTCACGGCGCTTGCTTCTTACCTGAACTTTCGGGAGGAAAACCTCAACCGATTTATTAGTCAATCCGTCGTTGACTACGTTTTCGAACCTGCTTTTTGTATGAAGAACGTACCATAAATGTTGCAGTTTTGTTGCCATTAATTACCAACCTCACCAAGTCCATACAAGTTGATTGAAAATTCATATTTACGGTCATCAGGCTCATCCGTGCAGCTTATCCCCACAGACCAGCACTGTGCCTGATATTTAATGCCTACACTCGTTTTGATTCGTTTATCATCGAGGATGTTGCGTTCATATCCGCCGTAAGCCGTCAGGTAGTCTGTAATTTTTAAAGAAAGATCAGTAGTAATCGATTTAATAAAGTCTCTTGTGTACCTGTACTCGACAAATAATCTGTCGCCCCGATTATCCGACAGGCTCATCTTTGCATTATAGGATGGAAATTCATCATCATAAGAGCACCACTGGGCATCACCTTTAAACGACAGGTACTTTACCGGATAGAACTCCAGTTCACCTTTTACTGGAGAAAAAGGTCTCTGGTCCGTCTGGTTTTCCCACTTTTGCGGGTCATCCTCTCTGGCCTCATAAATGTCATAGCTCTGTTCAAGCTTGAACCAGAGGAATTGGCTGTAATTGTAGGTTGCCGGATCGTCATGTTCTTTTTTAAGGCTCTCATCAGTTTTTAACACACTTTTTTTCGATTTTGAAGTAAATGTGTTTGTGATGGAATAGGTGATCTGGTTCTCTTTTTCAATACGGTCAATGGAATCAACATCGAAGTCAGGAAGTCCATCCTGGTCCTGATCCGGTATATATTCATAAATAATCTGTGGAGTTACTGAATGCTTGACGCCACTGGTGCCGAATATCGAACTATTATATACCTTATATGTTTCTGAGGAAAGATCCAGTTTTATATCATAAATATTCCTGTTAAATCCTTTTTTCTCTTCTGACAGGTAATCTTCGCCCGTCTCTTTTCTGTCCATATACCAGCCTGTCTCCCGCACCCCTGCAGAAGGTTCAAAAGAAAAATAATTTTTAACCCTGAATGGAAGATAAAAACGAGGATACAGGTCAGCTCGATGCCCTCTCTGGCCGTCTTCACTGTAAAAGTATGTATATTCGGAATCGAGACTAAAATAAAGAGCGCTATTCAAAACCTGTTGCATGGATGCGTCAAATCCGATCAAAGGCAGTTTTTGTATAGTTGTATCAGTATCTTCCCAGCGCCTTTTTATGATATCATCATACCAGAGCGTTTCGGCATTAAAGCTGTATTTGCTCCAGTTTCTATTAAGATTCAGCCTGTTTGTCCGGACCGAATCGTCATATTCATCAAATTCCCTGCCAAAATTTTTATTGAAATATTGCTTGGTTTTATTAAATCCTGTTAAGCCGTCTTTAAATTCATGGAGGTAATCCTGGTCACTTACAATATCCAAATCAAGTTTTGCAAAAAAATCCATTGGCATGGCCTGGTGGTGACTCATCCTGAACCAGTAGCGATTGTTATTGGGCCGGAGTTCATCATCGTATTGATATCCCCATTTTTCGCTTGAATCCAAAGTTCCGTCATCTATTTTTCTGTCATTTAAATAGTCATACATTAAAGTGCCTTTTGATTTTTCACTTAAAACATATCGGTATTCAAGACCGAGCTTATTACCGCGAAGATTCATGTAATGCTCATAAAACGTTGCATCTGAACTTTCATTAATAGCCCAGAAAAATGGCTGGATAAAATAGCCGCTCCACCTGTCGGAGTATCCGATTTCCGGAGCTAAAAAACCTGACTGGCGCTTTGTTTTTGCAGGAAAAACAAGAAAAGGTGTATATACCACAGGCACTTTTTTTGCCCAGAGCGCAGCGTGCCAGACATATCCGTATCCTTCCAGGGTAACTTTAGCACTTTTACCGGTTATTACCCAGTCAGGATTTTCACCTTCGCAGGTTGTCACAACGGCATCTTCAACGTAATATGTGTTTTCACCCAACTTCTGGATTTTGCTTCCTTTAATATAAAAGTTATTTTCTTTTATGAAAAAAGTACCGTTTTCTATGGTTCCTGTCTGTTTCTCAAGATCAATATCCATACTGCTTCCGGCAAGGGTATCTTTCCCGGCCACCATGCTCACATTGCCTTTGGCATATGCTTTCATGTTTTTGTAATCAAAACTGATATAGTCGGCGGAAAGTTTTTTATCGTTTTTGGTTAAAGTCACACTCCCCTTTGCAATGTACCGAGAAGATTTGTCGTCATAAAAAATTTCATTCGCTTCAATTTGCCACGGTGATTCAGGATCGATGTCGGATAGAGAATCGAATAATTGGTCAGGCTGTTGTGCTGCAGCACATGGATGTATAACGGTGAAGATGATTATTATGAGCATAAACCGGGTAATATTCCTACCCAGCCTCATAGCTTCAAAGTCTTTTGGTTTTCTGATTTTTCTTTGTTTGGTTGTAATCAATAGCCTAATTTAAATTTCTGATTATAACATATTGAACATGATTAATTTTTAGAGTATAAAACCAACTAAATGATAAAATCAAGATGTAGTTGAGTACAATACAGTTTCAATATGTTATAGTAGAATGATCCAATAGAGAATTTACCATGAAAGTGTTATTAACCAACGATGACGGGATACATGCTCAGGGGTTGTGGGCTTTATACAAAAGGTTTGCAGGAGATCATGACGTCACAGTGATTGCTCCCGACCGTGAACGAAGCGCCGTAGGGCACTCAATAACCTTGAACGAGCCGCTTCGCACAACACATGTTGAAGTAAACGGTGGATATAACGGGTATGCTGTAACTGGAACTCCGGCGGATTGCATTAAACTCGGTGTCCTGGAAATTCTTGATGACAAGCCCGATATTGTAATTTCCGGAATAAATCCGGGTGTAAACGTAGGTGTTAATATCAATTATTCAGGGACAGTAGCAGCAGCCAAAGAGGCTGCGTTTTACGGAATGATCGCAATTGCCGTTTCCATACAAGGAACTGAAGCAAACTATTATGATGATACAGCCATTTTTATAGAAGCTTTATCAAAAAAAGTGTTTGAAAAAGGGCTTCCCTTTGGAACATTTCTTAATGTTAATATACCCGATATGCCTGTGAAAGAAACGGCCGGCCTTCGTTTCAGCAGGCAGGGAGTCAAACTTTTTTCTGAATATTTTGAAAAACGGACCGATCCGAGAAACCGTACATACTACTGGCAGGGATGTGATTCCCAGCTTCTCGATAATAGTACTGATGTTGATTCAGCTGCTATTTGCAACAATTTTATTTCCATAACCCCCATTAAATGCGATATGACTGATTACAAAGTGCTTGATGACCTGCAAAACTGGAAAATTGAAATTTGAACCGTGAACCCTTTGTATCAGCTATTCGGAAGAATAACCAAATATGAAGAGTATATTTATAAAGAATATAAGAGCTGGAGATTTGGTTGATGATATTTTCGTATTATCAGAAAAAACAATGGCTCAAAAACGGGATGGGAATAATTTTTTAAATATCACTGTTTCGGATAAAACCGGTAATATTAAGG
>RCNF010001519.1_pt1 | contig 19103 bp, 18 predicted proteins | sample 2041311 | NCBI WGS metagenome assembly RCNF01 (sample SAMN09708228, study PRJNA481090) | Marine sediment metagenome, whole genome shotgun sequencing project. | biome: marine sediment; feature: ocean; material: sediment; isolation source: Sewage treatment plant 2 marine sediment (STP2) ... | reverse complement strand
GCAGGAGACATGGGATAAAATGCGGCAAGACGGCAATCGCCTGCAAGAGCACCAAGGGCAATGGCCTTGGAACCGTCAATGAGCGATCCCTTGGGACTATCAGGTTTCCACTCAAATGCCCATTTAAATGATACATCTTTCGCTGCCTTGTAGCCCAACTCGACTGCAAGATAATTTTTTTTAAGAACATCCGGGCCTTTCCCCCCGAATTGTTTTGCAAGAACGCTCTTGCAAAGCTCGAGAGGTGCTCCTAAAAGTGCAAGACAAACACCGGCTGCAACTGTATTTAAAAAGAGCTTGCCTCCAGCTTCCTTTGCAAGGTCGCCAAAGGGAACCGTCAGGATGTTTTCTTCCACATGTTCTTCCTTTTTGTCCATAATCACAAACCCGTCAGAATCGAGCTCTTTTAGGTGTAAATCATAAGTCTCCTGATTTAATGCAACGAGGAGATGCACTTTGTGATGCGGCGCGTGCACCGGCTTATTACAGATACGTATTTGAAAAAAACTGTGCCCTCCTCTTATCCTGGACTCAAAATCGTTAATAGCCATTATATACAGACCGGCTTCCTGACAAACCAAGGCCAAAAGATTCCCCACCGTCTGTATCCCCTGGCCTGCTTCACCACCAATCCTAATTGTTATATCAATGCTCATTTTTTACATCCTGTATCAGTTTATTAACTTACGACAGTCATTTAAAGTTACGCAATTTATGAATTACAAAATCCATGCCAAAGCCTGGCTTTATAATAATATTCAGACATGTACGTATTATAAACAGATTGTGATGCCTGAACTATTCTGCCATTACTGCCTAAATTGATATGGCACATTTATTGCTTTGTATCAAATCATTCCTGATGATTTTATACAAATTCAATTAAGAGGTAAAATACCATGATGATATTAAATGATATCAAAAACAATCAAGACCTTATAAATGCCATAGATTGGGACATGACACCTGAAGAAGCTGTCAGATTATATCTTGAATGGGGTAATAACTGGGCAGGCGGAAATTACGTAATCCGGTCTAAAGAGGATGAAACTCATTATTTTGTTGTAAACACCTGGAAAGAAAGCCCGGTTATTTATCTTATCAGGCGCAATTCTGAAGATGCGGAAGAACTCGCAAAAATAGATATGCCGAGCGACTTAAAAAGACGATTTATGAAAGCAAACGGCAGTATCAAGGGCGTACATTCAATCGAAGGCGAAGTGAAAAATTGGCTTCAAGAGCAGCTCAATGCTGCGTAACAAAACACGATTCGTATTTCAATTTTCTGTGTTTTTGCGATATAAAAATGTTTGTTCTTCTCTTGCCATAACAGAAAAAAAATAATATGTCTGTGTAATCCGTGTTCACCCGTTTCTCATTTGGAAAAGGCTAAAAACATACCATTATATTTTATCCCCCGATTTATCGGGATACTGCAACCGGCTTGTCCTGGTTCAGGAGGTAAAAATGGAGAAAAAAGTTCTTGCTGCAATGAAAAAAGCAGGAAAACCCGTGAGACCTGGTGATGGGGCAAAAATGATTGGAGAAGAGACCAAAGAGGTTTCCAAGATAATCAGTGGTCTGAATAAACAGGGGAAGGTAATGTCTCCAAAAAAAATGTTACTATGCACCCACAGGGAAATAAATTTACTCATGAAGAATACCCCAAAGCATCTATTTTATGAAAGGAGATAATTATGAATTTTAACTCAGTTGAAGAAATCATTAATTACGCAATCGAAAAGGAAAAGGAGGCTGTACAGTTTTATGAAGAAATAAGCAGGCAGGAGGCTTTTTCGGGAACCAGAGAAATGTTTGAAGGATTTGCAAAAGAAGAGCGAAAACACCAGGCCATGCTTGAAGATTTCAGCACAAATCAAGAAAAAATCTCCGAATATAAACTTGAATGGATCACAGATATAAAGCGGAGCGATTATTTAGTAGATATTGAATATGAAAAGGGTATGCACTATACGGACATATTAAGACTTGCCATGAAGAAAGAGGAAAAAGCACTGAAATTGTACAACGATCTGATGCAAAAAGCAGATAATGAAAATGTTATCAAACTGTTTCAGTTGCTGGCCCAGGAAGAAGCCAAGCATAAAGGCTATATTGAAGGATTGTATGATGATTATATGGCCGGTCAGGGAGATTAGGCCTTTATAGTATTGTTGTTTTTAAGTTGAATGACTATAAGCTAAACCCTCCCATTTCGGGAGGGTTTTAGAATCATTCTGCTTGTCAATTAAAATTTACTACAATTTCTTCGAAGCTTTTTCTCCATTTGGGAGGAGAAAGCGTCTTATCTTTTAAAAAATACCCCACAGAAATTAATGCCGGCACCCAGTATTCTTCAGGAATATTAAAAGCTTCTTTTACCCCTTGATGATCAAAACCATCCATGGGGTGGGTATCAACACCAAGGCTTTTTGCTGCAAACATAAGCGCCATGGCAAAAAAACCGGTGTTTTTGACTGCAAAGGCCATCTGTTTTTCTTCACCACTGCCATACAGACCTGTGCAGGCATCAAGAAACCATTGGTGCTGGTCTTTTGTCATAGCGCCGGCCTGTATCATCTCTTTAAAGTTTTTTTCCAAAATCGGATGCCCTTCTTTCCATCCATTCCTATCCGCAAGGACAATAAGGGTCACCGGTGCTTCGCTGACCTTGGGCTGGTTCCAGGCAAGTTCCTGAAGCTTCTTTTTTTCTTCAGGATCTTTTAAAACAATAAGATTCCAGGGTTGAAGGTTAAAGCTTGACGGCGCTTTTGCCGCCATTTCAATCACCTCTTTTAATAATTCATCGGGGACTTTTTTTTCAGGATCGAAAAAATTGATCGCCCTTCGATTATTGATTATGTCTTTAAATTCCATGATAGCCTCCTTTCAGCGTAATTTATTTCGCTGGAGTGTTATTTTTAAGTAGGTTCAGCAGCATGTCCGGATTGGTAACCGGCTTGCTGCATGTATAATCTTTGCAGACATAGGCCGTAGCCTTGTTGTCTATTTGTTTTATCGATTCAACAAAGCTTAAATATTTCTTCAGTCTTGCCCTGTCTGCATCGCTGCTGACAAGAAAAATGGTCATGCCGGGAATTGATCCCGATATTGACATCGACCTGATTTTTTTCAGCATGTCCCTGGTCCCATTATCATCCATACTGCCTGCAATAATTACTTGCACCGGCTTTGCCAGGGCAAAATTCATTGTTACAAGCATCTGGGTGAAGGCTTCCGGGTTTTGTCTGATTTTTGGTACAAAAGATTTTAATGTTTTTTCAGCAGCTTTTTTAAAATCAGATCTATCACCGTAAGCGGATAAACGTAAAAAATTCAATGTTGCCACACTGCCGGCAGCAGGAATTACGTTGTCGTACTCTTCTTTGATCCTGATTATAAGATGCTTATCGTGGTTTGCTTCAGTCATAAAAAAGCCTCCGTGAAGCGGATCATAAAAACGGCTTAGCTGTTCATGGGCCAGTTCCATTGCCAAGTCGAGCCACTCGAGATTAAAATCCGATTCATAAAGATCGATAAGGCCTTGGATCACAAAAGCCCAATCGCCTGCCATTCCCAAAACATGTGTTTGATTGCTACGCCAGCTTCTGTAAAGCTGCTTCTTTTCAGGATCGTAAAGGCGGCTTCGGATAAATTTGGCAGCCCGCTTGGCGGCATCTAAGTATGTGTCATTTCCCAAAATCTGATATCCCCTGGCCAGTGCTGAAATCATCAGACCATTCCACGATGTAATTATCTTGTCATCCAGATGAGGTCTTGGCCGTTTTTTTCGGACATCAAAGAGTATCTTTTTCCCCTCAGCCAGTCTCTGTTCAACCTCTTTCAGGGGCCTGTTGAAATTTTCAGCAGTTTCATTAAGCGAATGTGCCCTCCATATTATGTTTTCCCCTTTGAATTCATTAAAAGGATCATATTCCACATTTCCCTTATGTGATAAGCCATAGCGATATGCAAAGAATTCCCCCATCTCACCGCTAAGAAGGTTTTCAATCTCTTTAAATTTCCAGATATAAAACGCCCCTTCGGCTTTTCCTTTGGTTTTATCACTTTCACCAGTGTGATCAGGGTCTGGCGGAAAACTGTCGGCGTCTTCTGCCGAATAAAAACCCCCTTCAGGATGGGTCATATCGCGAAGAACATATTCTATAGTTTCTATGGCTACACTCTTGAAAAAAGGATCACCGCTATTTTGATATGCCTGTAGATAATTAATAATCAATTGGGCATTGTCGTAGAGCATTTTTTCAAAATGAGGAAGATGCCACTTTTCATCCGTAGAGTAACGATGAAATCCTCCGCCCAGATGATCGTAAATTCCCCCCTTTGCCATAGCATAAAGAGTAAAAACAGCCATGTCCTTCGCCTTTTTTGCACGCTTTATATCATTGCTCGAATTAGTAGCAAAATAGGAAAAGAGAAAATTCTGATTTCCCGGAGATGGAAATTTAGGGGCTTTGCTGAAACCACCGTGCTGTTTATCAAAAGCAGATTCAAAAGCGTCCAGAGCCGGTTCCGAAAGTTTTGAATCGAAAGCCTCTTCTGCAAGTGAGTGGGAGGTAAGATGCTGCCGTATGGTTTCTGTTAAGCCCTCAGCAGAAGATGTGATTTTCCTTTGCTGGTTCGGATCATTCCATGCTGCAGCAATCTGTTCTAAAAGATAGTTCCAGGAAATGAGTCCTGGCTTCGATTCCGGCGGAAAGTAGCTTCCTCCATAAAAGGGTTTTAAATCAGGGGTCAAAAAAACATTAAGGGGCCAGCCTGCCGATCCGGTGAGAGCCGAAACCGCAGTGATATATATCTTATCAATATCGGGCCGCTGTTCCCTGTCCACTTTAATACAGACAAAATTCCTGTTCATTATTGCTGCCGTTTCAGGATCGGTAAAAGACTCTTTTTCCATTACGTGGCACCAGTGGCAGGTTGAATAGCCTATGGATAAAAGGATAGGCTTATTCTCCTGTTTTGCTTTTGCAAGTGCTTCGTCTCCCCAGGGATACCAGTCCACGGGGTTAAAAGCGTGCTGGAGCAGATAGGGACTCGTTTCATTTATCAGGTGGTTCGGCCTCTTATCTTCATTATAATGCTTATCCCCTGCAACCGCAAAGGCAATTGGTGCCCATAAAACCGCTATTATAATCAATACTTTTATAAAAAACATATGTTCAACCATTTTTAGTGTCCTCCCTTCAATATCCTTTTTATAGTCAAGATTCGTGCCAGATATTAGAGTTTTGTTAATTGAAAGGAGAAACAGATAGTCTTGGTTTAATAATATATTAAGAGGCAGTTTCAAAATGTTCAATTTTGTTTGAGATCAAGAAAGGCGAAAATTTTAACCACAGGAATACATTGAGTATTTCGAGGATTAAAATTTGAGCCTGACGCAGATATCGGATAAAAGGGGACGTTTTCAAACTGCCTCTTAAATCAGATGGTTATAGGAATATGATTGAGGTCTGTTTGAAATGTAATAAAAAACGAAGATAACTTTTGTATCAGATTGATCTTGATACATTTGTGTGTCATGATACAGTGAAACCTTTGCAAAGGATGGGATTCAAACTGGAATATGTAAAATTCAGGTTCTGCGATTTTCCCTGGAGCATTCAGGGCAAAACCCGACAAATTCAAGATTGTGCCCGATTATTTCGAAAACAGTTGCTTCGTAAAGTTCATCTTCTAGTTGATTCATCGGTGCAATGGGCGCATCATCAACCCTGTTGCACCGAACACAGCGGATATGGTAATGCTTTAAAGGATTTCCGTCATAGCGCTTAAGAGAACCGCTAAGACCCAGTTTCTGGATTTCTCCTAATTCACACAAGACTTCAAGGTTTCTGTAGACGGTGCCGAGGCTTATTCTTGGCAGCTGTGCCCTTACCCTTTCGTAAAGTTCATCGGCGCTGGGGTGGTTGTTTTTACTTTGCAGCTCTTCCAGAATCACCCTGCGTTGTCGGGTCATCCTCAGATTTTTTTCTTTATGCAAGCCTTTCCTCTCGAGGAAGTGGTTTAACAGAATAATTTATTAAAAATATGAATTATCTATATTATACCTAATTTCCTAAGATGAAAAAGAGCCTGTGTCAAGGAAGAAATGATATTAGTCCAAGTCATGCTTGGTGTAGAACCTCACCTTAGAATAAATATTTTCCGACATGATTATTGCTTTTTGATTAACTTTCTGATTAATTTGTTTTTAAAAGCCTATCAAGAAATCGCTACTTAAAAAAACCTTCGAAAAGTACCGTTTCGAAGTCTGCGCTTATCTGCAAGGACCTCTTAACACCAGGGTTGGTTTATGATCTCAGTTCATGTCAGAAAGGGTTTTGATTTAAAGATTGCAGGGAAGCCTTCCAGGGAAGTTGAAGTGTTGGAAAAACCTGACAGTGTGGCTGTCCTTCCTGAAAAGATACCTTTTATTAAACCCAGACTTAAAATCGAAGTCGGTGATAACATAAAGGTGGGATCTATCCTTTTCGAGGATAAGAGGAATCCTGATTTAAAATTTCTATCACCAGGCGGCGGTGAGGTTGCTCAGATCAATTTCGGCCGTCGCCGGGTAATTAAGGAAATAGTAATCAAACTTGATAGCGACGAAAAGTATGAGGAAATCGAGCCTGTTTCCGAAAATCTTCTTGAACATATTGAAAAAGAAGAACTGGTTAAAAAAATTATGGCTGGCGGGCTCTGGCCCTTTATCCGGGAGTTACCATTCAGAGATATTGCCGGACCCCACTTAACTCCGCCGGCCATTTTTGTCAATTTATGCAGCCAGGAACCCTTTCAACCCGAAGCCGAGGTCTACCTGGAGGGGAAATCAGATCTTTTTAAATTCGGCATAAAAATTTTGCAAAAACTGGCAAATGACAGGGTCTATACGTTTACATCCCCTGATTCCTCTATGCTTTTAGACAGATTAAAGGGAGTTGTAACCCATATTGTTTACGGGAAATATCCGGCGGATGACCCCGGTGTTTTCCTTTATTATACCCGGAAATCACCTTCAGACAATCGCGCCTGGTATATCTCAGGGCAGGACGTGCTGCTTCTGGCGCACCTGCTAAAGCACGGAAGGTATCCTACCCTCAGAACCGTTGTGCTTGCCGGACAATCGGTTGATCACAGGAAACATATCCAGACAAGGCTTGGAGCTCCCATTGCCCACATTCTAAAGGGCAGCATCATAGAAAATAGTTCAAGATACATTGCAGGAGGTGTTTTCAAGGGCTATTCAGCGGAGGAAACAACATATCTGGGGTTATACGAAACATCATTAACCTTGCTCCCTGAAGGTCGTGAAAAAGAATTTTTTGGATTTTTAAGGCCGGGTTTAAGTAAGTCGAGTTATTCCAGAACTTTTCTCTCTGTTATTAACACTTCTGAATTGAAAATGAACTGCAACCTCCACGGGGAGGAGCGTGCCTGCGTCAACTGCGGATACTGCTGCGAAGTATGCCCTGTGGATATTCTGCCCCAGTTTACCTTAAAGAGTATCCTGGCGGATGAGGTTGAGGAATCGCTGGCCCATGGTCTGCTCGATTGTGTAGAATGCGGTTTGTGCACATACGTCTGTCCTTCAAAAATCGAGCTTTGTGCTGCTTTTAAAGATGCAAAAGAAGCCTATTACAAGGAACTATGAAGATCATCAAAAACATTTTTGATAAGCAAAGGCATCACTTTGCCGGGGGTGGAAAATTTGAAAAATTAAAGCCGCTTTTTGAGGCAGCCGAGACCTTTTTCTTTATTCCCGGAATCCCAACTGCAAAAGATTCCCACGTTCGTGACAACCTTGATCTTAAGCGCTTCATGAGCATTGTGGTACTGGCCCTGATACCGCCTCTTTTTTTCGGTATCTATAATACCGGTTACCAGTCCCATCTCGCATCAGGGCTGTCCCTTTCATTCAGCGCTGTATTTTTAAAAGGCCTCTTGATTGTCCTGCCTATCATTTTGGTCTCATACGTTGTCGGATTCTTCTGGGAAATCCTGTTTGCCGTCATCAGAAAGCACCATATCAGTGAAGGGTTTCTCGTTACCGGCCTTTTGTTCCCCCTCACATTGCCGCCGACGATACCCCTTTGGCAGGTTGCCCTTGGCATTTCCTTTGGTGTTGTGATCGGAAAAGAGGTATTCGGAGGAACCGGAAGAAATATTTTGAATCCGGCATTAACCGCCAGAGCCTTTTTGTTCTTTGCATATCCCGGAAAAATGTCAGGAGATTCAGTCTGGACTGTGTTGAGCGGAGCAGGGGAGAAAGTGGTTGATGCATTCAGCGGAGCAACCCCTCTTGCTATTTCCACCCTTGCAGAATCTGCTGAAAAGATTGAAACGCTTCTTGTAGAGAGCGATTATACATTTGCAAGACTATTTTTGGGAAATTATCCCGGCAGTATCGGTGCAACTTCAGCCCTGTTATGTCTGATCGGCGCTGCAATGCTAATCTTAATGGGAATAGCCAGTTACCGAATAATCTTTGGTGGGATTCTGGGGGTATTATTTACAGGATTTCTTCTTAATTTTCTGGCCACGGATTCATCCATGGCATGGCTTTCCCTTAACCCGTTTTATCACCTGGTCATGGGCGGTTTTGCTTTCGGCATCACCTATATGGCTACGGACCCGGTATCTTCCCCTGGAATGAATAAGGCCAAATGGATCTATGGATTTGCCATCGGCGTATTAACAGTTTTAATACGGGTCTTTAATCCGGCATATGCGGAAGGTATCATGTTGGCGATACTTTTTATGAACCTGTTTGCTCCCCTGTTGGACCATATTGAAATCAAGTTAAGACTGAAAAAAAGGATACAAAATGTCTGATCAATTAAGATCATTTCTTTTTGCAGCCGCAACCTGTCTGGTTTGTACCATATCCCTTACAGCAGCATCCACAGGGCTAAAGGGGTTTCAGCAGAAGAATGTTGCCATGGACAGGCAGAAAAACATTTTAAAATCAGTCGGCTTGATTGATGAAAATGCCGGATATACATTTGAAAAAATAAACCAATTATATGCGGATAATATAAAATGTATCTGGGTGGATTCTAAAGGGTCTATAATCGAAAAAGATCAAAAAGCCAAAAGAGAGCTCCCTATTTATATTTATATAAAAAATAGCCTTATTGAATCTTATATTCTGCCTATTAACTCCAGGGGCCTGTGGGGAAGGATTTTTGGATATCTGGCATTAAAAAATGACGGATCGACGATAGCCGGTTTTACGGTTTATAAACACTCCGAAACTCCGGGACTTGGTGGAGAGGTAGAAAAAAGATGGTTCCAGAAAAATTTTGAAGGGAAAAAAATTGTGAGTCGTACAGGAAATTTCCTTTCGCTTTCCATTGCAAAAGGTAGCGTAGAGGATACGGTGCCGGAAGACATGCGGGGAAATTACGTAGACGGTATCTCCGGAGCAACACTGACCGGTAAATATCTTACATCGGGATTAAAAGATATTCTTCTTGAATATGAGCCCGTATCGTTGAAATTCAGAACCAAAAAGCTCCTCAGGCTGACACCTGGACAAAAAAGCTGTCCGGTCAGGAAAGAAAAATAGTAAGCGCTCACAGGCACCGCATCTGGACGCGCTCAGAACAACCGGCATAGCAAACTATATAACTGGTCGCCCTGATCACGCACATCTGCAGCACTTGTGAACGCTTACAGGACGGAGATTGCACGACCTTTTTATTCCGAATGTACGTAAACGGGTACGAAAAATGAAAATTACACATACCAGGCACTTTAAAGTATTTTCAGAACCGCTTATTAAGAGCAATCCTATTTTTATTCAGATGCTTGGAATCTGTTCCGCACTGGCTGTTACGGTGCAGCTAAAGACCGCCATTGTCATGGCTTTATCCTTAACCTTCGTCCTTGCATTTTCCAATCTTATTATCTCTATGCTGCGAAAGGTTATTCCCAGAAATATCCGGATGATTGTGGAGTTGAGTGTCATTGCCACCCTGGTTATTCTGGCGGATGAAGTTCTCAGGGCCTTTTTATATGATATCAGCAAGCAACTTTCAGTTTTTGTCGGATTAATCATTACCAACTGCATTGTGATGGGTCGGGCTGAAACTTTTGCCCTTGGCAATCCGCCGGGCCTGTCATTTCTTGACGGGCTTGGGAACGGGGCCGGTTATGGATCGGTTCTGGTTGCAGTTGCATTTATCAGGGAACTTTTTGGATCAGGCAAGCTTTTCGGCTTTAACGTTATTCCCCACTCGTTTTATAATGCCGGTTATGAAAATATGGGATTTATGCTTCTTGCGCCTGCCGCATTTATCATCATCGGCCTTTTGGTGTGGCTGCAGAAATCCATCGCAAAGGAATAAGCAAACATGGAAAACCTGCTAAGCATTTTTTTAAATTCAGTCTTTGTCGGAAACATTCTGCTGGCATATTTTCTCGGCATGTGCTCCTTTGTGGCAATTTCCAAGAACATGGACACCTCCATCGGACTTGGGTTTGCTGTGGTCTTTGTGCTTGCAATTACCGCCCCGGTAAACTGGTTGATATATAACTATCTGCTGGCACCCGGAGCCCTTTCATGGGCCGGCCTTCCCGAAGTTGATTTGAGCTTTTTGAAATTCATTACTTTTATTGCAGTTATTGCTGTAATGGTTCAGGCGGTTGAAATGGTTATCGACAGGTTCTCCCCTGCCTTATACAGTTCCCTGGGCGTGTTTCTTCCTTTAATAGCTGTAAACTGCGCGATCTTAGGCACATCTTTGTTTATGGTTGAACGAAATTATTCCTTCCTGGAGTCAATGGTTTTCGGTATCGGATCCGGTGTAGGATGGATGCTTGCTATTGTTTCCATGGCGGCAATCAGAATAAAACTCAAATATGCCAGTGTGCCAAAAGGGCTTGAAGGGTTCGGTATCACGATGATTGTTACCGGCCTGATGGCCATGGGGTTTATGCTTTTTTCAGGAATAACTTTATAGAACAATAATTGATCAATCCTTAATAGGAATTTAATTTGGTTTTTATCATCAGCACAGTCGTATTTTCATCGGTTATCCTTTTTCTTGTGAGCCTGCTTTTGCTGGTTGAGGCAAAAATAGTCAAAAAAGGTGACTGCGAAATCGTTATCAATGATGACAAGTCAAAAAGCATACACACATCGGCCAGTTCAACACTCTTATCAGCGCTGATGGAAAATGATATTTTTCTACCTTCGGCCTGTGGAGGCGGTGGGACATGTGGAACGTGTAAATGCAGGGTAGACCAGGGAGGTGGAAGTGTTCTGCCGACAGAACTTGCCCATCTGAACAGAAAGGAAAAAAATAATCACATCCGCCTGGCATGCCAGTTAAAGGTAAAGGAAGACCTGCATATACATATACCGGAAGAAATTTTTAATGTAAAAAAATATCCGGCAACCGTTATATCAAACGATAATGTTGCAACGTTCATTAAGGAGTTAGTCTTAAAAATCGACCCGGAAGAAGCCCTCGAGTTTAATGCCGGAGCTTATATTCAGATAGATATACCAAAATATGAATTGTCTTTTACCGAATTTAAGGCCAGGGTTGCAGCAAGGTTTCGTCCGGTTTGGGACCGGTTCAATCTCTGGGGGTTGCGGATGAAAACCGAAGAGCCTGTTTTCAGGGCTTATTCTTTGGCAAATCCCCCTTGTGAAAAAAATATCTTGAGATTTACCGTTCGTATTGCAACACCACCACCCGGTGCTGCAATAGCGCCGCCTGGTGCTGGATCATCTTATATTTTTAACTTGAAGAAAGGTGACAAGGTTACCTTAAGCGGCCCTTATGGGGATTTCTTTGTAAAGGATACCGATAGAGAAATGTGTTTTGTCGGAGGCGGTGCCGGTATGGCTCCGTTAAGAAGTCAGATCATGCACCAGCTAAATACCCTCAATACAAATCGAATCATATCATTCTGGTACGGTGCCAGATCAATAATGGAACTCTTTTTTAACGATGAATTCGTGGCGCTTGAGGATAAATTTAACAAATTTTCTTATCATGTGTCTCTTTCTGACCCGCAACCTGAAGACAACTGGGATGGAATGACCGGATATATCCACCAATGCCTTTACGATAATTACCTTAACAACCATCCTGATCCCACCGAGATAGAGTACTATGTTTGCGGTCCGCCTATGATGTTGGATGCCATAATAGAAATGCTTGACAGCCTGGGTGTTGAGCCTGAAATGATCGCCTTTGATAAATTCGGATAGCGTCGTAAAATGGTCTATCTACTGCGTTGCAGCAGTTTTTCAGACACTCGGCATACTACTTGTATTGCCTCGTCCCTGAAAAACCGTTACGCCTTGTATATAGAACTTTCTACGACGCCATCCGGCGCTTATTAAAATGCTTTTTGCGAAACCGTCAGGGTTAAAACCCCATCTTCTCAGCAGGACGCCTTTCCGGAACGTAATGGTGAGGAATTTTTTTATCATTCCATTCCGTTGAGACATAAAGATTGCAATAGCAACTTCCGTACTCCTCTACATCAGGTTTCCGATAGACACATGGGCAGATAATATCCTTATCATTTTCTTTATCTCCCGAGGCAAGTCTGCATGGGCAGGCCATATAGCCATGCCTGTTTTTGTTGGTAATAAGGGCTGTTAATAAATCAAAAACCCTTTCCTTATCAGTATTGAAATAATAGCCTTTTGGTTCCTGGGCTTTTTTCAGTATTTCATATAGTTGTTCTGCATCCATTAAAGTCCCAGCGCCTCCTTTATTTCCTCTTCCTTATACCCCACAACAACTTTTTCACCGATAATTATGGTTGGAAAAGAGCATTTCGGATTAAATTTTTTGACATCTTCCAGTATTGCTTTTCTTTCCACTCCTTCAAGAAGGTCAACATCCACAAATTCATATTTTATTGCACATTCAGCTAAAAATTTTTTTGTCGATTTGCAATGACTGCATGTGCTTAGTGAATAAATCTTTACATTGTTTTCTGACATAGTGGCTTCCTTTCATAGGTTTTTATTTATTTTTTAAGCAAGTTACATGCCAAAAGATATAAGTGCTGAAAAAACAGGCAAAAAATATTTTGCATTTATTTTCTTGACAGCGGAACCATTAATATATAACCTTAATAGTAACAATTATTATTAGTATTAAATAATCTTATTATCGCTGCTTATTTCCAGCTTTAAACGTGTAAAATATTATCACATCTAAAGTCAATCAGATAGTAAATTTTAGATTTTTCTTATTAATCTAAAAAGACTGTCTATTAATTAATCTTTCCAAGAAGGGAGAAAACATGGAAACCGAGAAACTTATTTCAAAGAAAAAAAAGGAAAAAAACTTAAAAGATCTTACCATATGCGACACAACCCTGCAAATGCTTGAAAAGGCAAGAAAAGATGGCGTAGAAACCGCCTTTGATCGTGCAGAAAACATGAAAGCCTGTCCCATCGGTTCTAATTCCGCCTGCTGCAAACATTGCTCAATGGGGCCATGCAGGCTAAATGCCAGAGACCCGTACGGCAAAGTTGGTGTATGTGGTGCAACCATAGATACAATTATGGCAAGAAATTTTGCACGGATGGTAGCTGCCGGAGCGGCTGCACATACGGATCACGGTATGGCCATGCTCGAAGTCTTCCGTGAAGTTGTTAGAGGCAATATTAAAGATTACAAGATTAAAGATGTTCAAAAGCTGGAAGAAGTTGCCCTTTCCATTGGAATAGAGGTTGAAGGGCGCACAACTGAGGAGATTGCAAAAGACCTGTACGTTCAACTGGAAGCAACTTACACTCAGATCGAAGGAGAAATTCCTTTTATGAAAAGGGTCCCGCCAAAGACACTTGAGACCTGGCGTAAACTCGGTGTTGTTCCCCGTGGTGCCATGCTTGAAATTATGGAGATGATGCACAGGACTCATATGGGTGTGGATCAACATTATGAAAATATTACCAAGCAGTTTACCCGTACAGCATTGGCAGATGGATGGGGTGGATCCATGGTCTCTACGGAAATATCCGATATCCTTTTTGGAACGCCGACACCGGTTGCCGTAGATGTAAACATGGGCGTACTCAAGGAAGATCAGGTGAATATTATTGTCCACGGCCATGAACCTAATATGTTTGAGTCGATGGTTGTATCGGTAAATTCTCCGTCTTTAATTCAGGCGGCTAAAGATGCCGGTGCCACAGGAATAAATCTGGTTGGCATGTGCTGTTCCGGCGCGGAGATGATGTCTCGCCACGGAATTCCCCATGCAGGAAACTTCATGTCCACAGAAGCGGTTTTAGTTACCGGTGCCGTTGACGCCATGTGTGTTGATATCCAGTGTATCAAGCAGGGACTTGCAACGGTCGCTGAATGCTACAACACACCTTTTATTACAACAAACCGGAGAGCTCGTATTGAAGGAGCCTTGCACATTGAATTTAATGACCATGACCCCATGGCCTGTACAGATGAAGTAGTTATAAAAGCCATTACCCGTTTTAAGAACAGAAATGTTTCAGTCGAAATACCAAAAATAACCAACATCGGAATTCAGGGGTTTTCTCATGAGTCCATCAATTACATGCTTGGAGGATCTTTCAGGGCTTCCTATGCACCCCTTAATGAAAACATTATCAATGGAAGGATACGCGGTGTTGCCGGAGTTGTGGGTTGTACCAATCCCAGGGTGAAGCATGACTGGGCGCATGTGGAACTGGTTAAGGAGCTTATTAAAAACGACGTTCTTGTTCTTCTTACAGGCTGTGCGCAGATTTCCATAGCCAAGGCAGGGCTTTCGGTCCCTGAAGCTGCTTGTCTTGCAGGGCCGGGATTACACGAAGTTTGTGAGACAGTCGGAATGCCGCCGGTACTGGGACTGGGATCATGTGTGGACAATAGCCGGATTTTGATTGCTGCTTCCGAAATGGTCAAGCAGGGCGGCCTGGGTGATAGTCTGGCAGATCTACCGGTAGCCGGTGCCGCGCCTGAATGGATGAGTGAAAAGGCAATCAGTATCGGCCAATATTTTGTTGCCTCCGGCGTATATACTGTTTTCGGAGTGACCTTCCCCATTGTTGAAGATACAAAATTTCATAAACTGCTCTTTGAAGGCCTCGAAGAACAGGGACTCGGCAAGTGGGATTATACACCGGATCCACATATCATGGCCCAAAAGATGATTGCCCATATTGATAAAAAGAGAAAAGCATTGGGTATTGACAAGGCCAGGGAACGTGTTCTCATGGATATGTTGGATCGTCGTGGTATTGAAGCAGCTTAGATAAGACAAAGTGGAAATTTGTAGCCTGTCATGGCTCGAGTTTAACTTTAACCTTTTTCGATTATTTCCGGATGATCTTTAAAAAACCTGTATAGCGTCGCCCGTCCGACCCCGAGAAGCCTGGCTGTTTTTGCTTTATTGCCCCCTGTTTTGATAAGGGCCTTATTAACTGCATCAATATCCAGCTTCCCGGACGGGCCGCGTTTTTGAATGCTGTTTTTAGAAGTTTTAAGTTCCAGGGGAAGATCATCCGGTTTAATAATACTTCCATGACATTTTACAGTGGCGAATAAAACGGCGTTTTGAAGTTCACGAACATTCCCCGGCCAGCTATAAGCCATCATGACAGAGAGCGCTTCATTCGAGAATTTCTTTTTCTTTTGATTTTTATTTTCCGCCTGATCCAGAAAAGAATCTATAAGAATGAAAATATCGGTTTTCCTTTCGCGAAGTGGAGGAATATTTATAGGAATCACATTAAGCCGGTAAAAAAGGTCTTCACGAAATTTGTTTTTCCGTACTTCTTTTTTAAGATCCTTGTTGGTTGCGCTGATTACACGGACATTGACTGATATTGTTTTTTCTCCGCCCACCTTTTCAATGATGCCGTCTTGCAAAAACCGCAGAAGCTTTACCTGCAGGATCTTTGGAAGTTCTGCAATCTCATCAAGCAAAATACTGCCCCCGTCTGCAAGCTCAAAGCGTCCTTTTTTATCCCGGATGGCACCTGAAAAAGCCCCTTTCACATGACCGAAGAGCTCACTTTCGATAAGACCTTCGGGAAGAGCGCCACAGTTAATAGGTACAAACGGTGCGCCTCCGCGGCGACTTTCATTGTGTATAGCAAGTGCAACCAACTCCTTACCGGTTCCTGTTTCTCCGGAAATATGCACAGGGTAATCGTATTCGGCCACATCTTTGATTTGCCTGAACAGCATGAGCATTTTCCTGTCCCTGCCGATTATATTGGAAAAACCGGTGGATTCTCCGACCCTGATCTTAAGGTTTAGCAGTTCTGTAACGTCTATAAAGCTGGCAAGCATTCCGAAATCATGGTTGTTATCATCTTTCATCATAACGGCAGTCATTTCGACATGTCGGGACTCACCGTCTTTTGTCATTATATTCATTGAATATTCAGCTTTGTCAGTTAAAGTCAGCTTATCGTTGAGAAAAGAACAGTGCCCCCCGCAGAAAGGTTCTCCAAAGGCTTGATGGCAATCTTTTCCAATAACCTCTTTTCTGTTGTAGCCGGTGATTTTCTCTGCTGCTCTATTAAAATAAAATATACGCCGGTTCAAATCATGCGCAATTATACCATCTTTTAAATTGTCAAGAATACGTTCCAGGTTCTTTTGATTCGATATTACTTTTTTAAGGTATAATTTAGGCATAATGAATACAGACAAATCTTAATGGAATAACGTATAGCAATTAACACAATTAATCCGCTTTATCAACAAAATCATTAATATTCAAATCATCTCTGATTCCAAGGCGTGTGAATGCAAAATTGTATTTAACAGGATCATCAGAAACCAGTTTTTGAAACCGAATGTTGTTATATTGCTAACATAATGAGACCTTTGAAAAATGGCAATTTTCGAAGTCTGCGCTTATCTGCAAAGGTCTCATATTGATTGTTTTAAGGTGCCGTTTACTCTGAGAAATACTGCTTTAATTAAAAAATTTGATTATAATAAAGAATTCATTTTTTGACCTTGCTCATCCCCCCATATCGCAAAGACGGTTGTGCCGGCAACGCCGAATGCAAATGCTGCAAGAAAGTTGACGTAGGGTCCGAGCATCCACAGGAAAGCACCTCCAAATGCTGCCACTGATACGACAATATCACGTATAAGATAATACAGACCGAACATGCCTGCTTTGCGATCTTCCGGCGCAAGATCCATAATCAGCGCTTTTCGGGTTGGTTCACCAAATTCTTTTAAGCCACGTAGGATAAATGCAAGCACCAGCAGAGGAAAAGATTGACAGAACAAAAGTGCCAGAGGAAAAAATGTAAAAAAGATAAAGGTAGTGACAACAAAGGGTTTTTTTGTGCTTTTGTCGGCAAAATATGCCACCGGAACATAAACAAGCATGGCCACAACCATTTCAATGCCTGTTAAAAAGCCAAACTGGATTGCGGAAACAGGTTTTGCAATTGTTTTCATGCTCCATATAACAACAAAAGCATACGGAATCTGCTCGCAAAACCTCACCAGGATATCTGCCACAAGGAGTCGTTTAAGGGATGGACTCATGTAGCGCATAAGTTTCAACGGATTCTTTTCCGGTGAAACAGACCCCTTTTTCGATGCTTGCGAAGGATCGTCTTCTATTAGAATTTGCTGTACTATTGTTGCAACAACGGATAAAAGCAACGCAACAACAAAGGCGGCCCTAACTCCGTCACGCTCACCCCATAAACCGATACAAAGCCCTCCCACAATCGGTCCAAGAGCCATGGGAATTCTTCTCACAAGAGAAAGCATGGAAACCCCCATGGTTCTCTTCTTCAATGGAAGCACTTTTGAAATAAGACTCATGGTTGCCGGCAAGGATATTGCAGACCATGACAGAAAAAACACAGCACCCACTAAAACAGCCTGCCAAGAAGGAACAAAAATAACAATAAGATATCCGAACATGGCAAAGATGTTGAAAACAAGAAGGGCTCGTTTGGTGCCGATTCTATCGGAAAGATAACCCCCTGGATAGGCATAAAGAGCTGATAAAAGATTATCAAGACCGTTTAAAAGACCGATGGACAAAACGCTGCCGCCGATTGCAATCAAATAAATCGGTAGAAACCGCTCGGCCATTCTCTCGCCCATACCGACGAGGATGACCATAAACAGCATTCCGATGGTGCTTCTACGAAGGCCGAAGAACTCGAGGATATGTGAAAAACTAATCATTTAAATAATATTGTAAGGCTATAGGTTTTTTAAAATTTCTCCTTGCCGGTGTATTGTGGCCAGTGTATTTTGAACCGCAGAATATCGAACAAGGAATAATGAATGTCGAAGTGAACCATGAATAATAAACCTTACATAAATCAGAAAATTTTTCAACCTGCTAAATTATTAGCAAAGAATCCCTACCCGGAGGGCTGGGATTCTTTACTTCCTATTCTAAAATTATCAAGGCATGATTTTTGCAGTTCAATCGGATAAATAGGGTAAAACAGAATAAAGACAAAAATAAATTTATTGGACTACGAGCTATGTCCGTGCGACTTTACAAGGTTCTGCCGTTCAGGGGCGAAGGGTGTGGTTTACCAATAACCTGCCCCTACTATGCGGGTGGCAGGCTATTTGAGCCAATGCTTAGGACTTTTCATTATGACAAGTAAAAATGAGAAAAACAGTGTCAGAAAAACAGTCTTGATGGGGGTATTCTGGCGCATACTGATCATTGAAGGAATACTGCTGATAGGGACACTTATATATGCGGCTTTGACCGAAGATAAGGGATCTGTAGAACTTTTCTGGTATGCCATAAGAATCATATCCCTTGTAGCAATCATCGTTTTGTTCATGATGATAACGCTCAAGAGCTTCCTTGAAAGACGAATCATTTCACCCCTTGAAACCATTGCCTCTGCCAATCAGCGTTTCCAGAACGATGACTCCTCTGCAAGAGAGGTAAGCTTGCCCAAAGACGCCCCTAAAGAGATCAAGGGAATCCTTTCCTCCCGCACACAGATGTTGGACACGATATTGAAGATATCAAAGGAGGATAAGTATCATTATGCGTAAAAACAAATTGAGCTCTTTTACCTTATTTTTGTGCCTCGCCTATTTTATATCATCCGGCACCGCCTTCTCATT
>RCNF010000558.1_pt1 | contig 19183 bp, 17 predicted proteins | sample 2041311 | NCBI WGS metagenome assembly RCNF01 (sample SAMN09708228, study PRJNA481090) | Marine sediment metagenome, whole genome shotgun sequencing project. | biome: marine sediment; feature: ocean; material: sediment; isolation source: Sewage treatment plant 2 marine sediment (STP2) ... | reverse complement strand
GACCAACCGGGGTCGACTCCAGCAGATCCTGCTCAACGTCATCAACAACGCTTTCGCTGCGGTCGAAAATGGCGGTCGCATCGAGATTGCAGCCGGCAGGGAAGGTCAGGACGAGATCATGATTCGGGTGACCGACGATGGTTGCGGTATGTCAGAGGCACAACGAGCGCGGATTTTCGAGCCGTTCTATACCACCAAGCGTGGCCGTGGCGGGGTCGGACTTGGATTGTCGATCACCTACTCGCTGGTGACGGAACTCGGCGGCACCCTGTCGGTCGAGAGCGAACTCGATGAGGGTGCGAGCTTTCTCATCAGACTTCCGGTTGCCGGAAGCGGAAAAGGGGGCACCGTACGATGAGAGTCCTCCTCGTCGATGACGAAGAAGAATTGGTTGAGACTCTCGCCGAACGCCTCTCGTTCAGAGGCATTGAGGCGAAGTGGACAACGGCGGGAGACGGTGCGGTGGCGCTCACCGAGCATGAGCCGTTCGATGTCGTTGTCCTGGACGTCAAGATGCCTCACTTCAACGGTTTCCAACTCAAGAAAATGCTCGAGCGGATTCGGCCCGAAATGAAGTTTGTCTTCCTCACCGGACACGGGTCCGAGGAGGACTTCAGAATCGGCTCGGCGGAGGCCGACCACTACCTCGTTAAACCCATTGATATCGAGATCCTCGTCGCGACTTTGAAAGAGGTTGCAGGGCCATGACAACGCCCAGTTCCGACTGCTGGAAATCCGTTTCCGGAGAGAGTCTCCGCTTTTTTGGCGAGATGTCGGCTTCGGTGAGTCACGAGATCCGCAACAAGCTCGCGGTCATCAACGAGAAGGCGGGCCTCGTTCAGGACATTGTCCTGGCGATGAAGTCCGGACGATCGATCGATCCGGACCGTCTCGATATCCAGGCAGGGAAGATCATCGACCAGATCCGCCAGGCCAATCAGATCGTCGGCCTGTTGAATCGACTGGCTCACAGCGTCGACGCGACCGGGATCAGGATCGATCTGGCGGATCTTATCGGGTTGGTCGTCCAGCTGTATGAGCGCAAGGCCGCTCAGGCCGAGATCACCATCAACACGGCGGCGCCGGCCGAATCGGTGTTGGTGATCACCAGCCCATTTCTGCTCCAGGACCTGATCGGCGCCTGCATCGACGCTGCATTGCCGCGGGTCGATGATTCGCGAATCATGAAGATCACCGCCGAGTCCCGCGCCGACGGCGCCAAGATTCGTTTTCAAAACCTCGCGGGCATTGAGGACTCCGACACCGATCTGGGCGGAGAAGGAGGGGGCGCCCGGGCCGTGTTGGCGATGCTTGGCGGGCACCTGTCGATGGATCGCCGACGTGGCGAACTGATACTCGAAATCCAGAATGATGAAGAACGCGACAGTGGGAGTCAGCCATGAACGAAAAGGTGCTTCTTGTAGACGACGAGGAGGAGTTCATCGAAACCCTGGCCGAGCGGATGCGCACCCGCGGGATGGAGGTCTCGACCTCCAACTCGGGGGCAAACGCGCTGCAATTGGTGGAAGACGAGAGCTACGACGTGGTGGTCCTGGACCTCAAGATGCCCGGCATCGACGGTCTCGAGGCGTTGAAGCGGATCAAGCGTCGCAGTCCGGATATTCAGGTCGTCCTTCTGACCGGGTATGCCACGGTCGAGAACGGTGTCGAGGCGATGAAGCAGGGCGCGCTCGAGTTCCTCGAAAAGCCGGTCGATCTGTCGTCGCTCACCGATGCCATCCACAAGGCCAAAGCAACGAAAATGGTTTTGGTGGAGAAGGAGACCGAGGAGAGGATCAAGGAGATCCTTCACCACAAGAGTTGGTAGCCGCCGACTTCGTGTTTCGGGAGGGTGACCTGATGTTGGTGTTGGGGAGCGAGGAGAGCATCAGTCGGTTCGAGAGGGCAGGCTAAATGCGGTTCCGGCCAGCGCTGTTGGTTGTGGCGACCTTCGGTGCGCTCATCCTGGCGGGAACGGTGCTGCTCCAGGCGCTGATCCATCGGAGCGGGCAGGCTCATCCAGAGATCATCACATCGGCCTTTACTTCGGTCAGTGCCGTGTGCGTGACCGGCCTCAGCGTTGTGGATCTGTCTCGTGATATGGGTTTCGCCGGTCAGCTGGCTGTTCTCTTGCTGATTCAAATCGGCGGGATCGGCGTGTTGACCTTGTCCAATTGGATACTTCTGTCGCTACGCGGGCGGCTTGGAGTCTACGAGTCCGTTCTGACACACGCGACTTTTGGCACACATCCCCGAGTGTCGCCAACGGTATTGGTGAGGCGGATTCTCGTGTTCACCCTGTCGATCGAAGGCGCCGGAGCGCTTGTGCTCTTCCTGAGGTTCTTGAGTGATTTTCAGCCCCGGCACGCAGCATGGCTTGCCGTTTTCCATTCGGTGTCGGCATTCTGTAATGCTGGTTTCAGCCTCTTCGGTAGCAGCCTGATTGGGTACCGAGAGGACGTGGTCGTGAACCTGACGGTGATGGTGCTCATCGTGCTCGGCGGACTCGGTTTCGTCGCAGCGATGGATATCATCGAACAGATTGGGGCGACAACCCGTGGGGTGCGGCGCAAGCTGGCGGTTCACACACGATTGGTCGTCACGACGACCCTCATCTTGATCCTGACCGGCACGCTGGTCTTCTTGGTATTCGAGTGGAACAACACATTTGCCACCGAGACCTTTGGCGCCGAGTTTGTTCAGTCGTTCTTTCTCTCGGTGACCGCAAGAACCGCTGGGTTCAATACCGTTGAGACGGCCCACCTGACGAACATGACGCTCGTCATCGTCATCATTCTCATGATCATCGGCGCTTCGCCGGGTTCGACAGGTGGTGGAGTCAAAACGACCTCGCTGGTGGTGCTCTGGGCTCTCGTTCGTTCACATCTTTTGAATCGACCCGAAGCCGAGGTTGTGGGGAGGAGAATTCCCCGGGAGCTCGTGGCGAAGGCCCTTGCTTTGATCGTGCTGTACGGATGCGTCGTTGTACTCGGAATGATAGCCCTCCAGGCCACCGAGTTCGGCGAGCTCCCCCACCAGACGACACGCGGCATGTTCTTGGAACACCTTTTCGAAGTCGTCAGTGCACTGAGTACGGTTGGACTCTCCACAGGAGTGACGACGCAGCTGTCCGACAATGGTCTGCTCGTGTTGATGGGGTTGATGTTTGTCGGGCGAGTAGGCCCACTGGTCATCGCCGCATCCTTGATCGGTGAACGGTCACAACTCAAGTTTCATTTCGCAGAAACCGACATCATGATCGGATGATGGCAATTGGATTGATTGGGGTTGATGGTGGTTTCCTCAAAAAAGAGTTTTGCGGTTCTCGGGTTGAGCAAGTTCGGGTATCGGGTGGCAACCGGTTTGTTTCGTGCCGGTGTTGATGTCATCGCCATTGATCGGGACGATCATCTACTACAGAAGATCGCAGATCATGTGACCCGGGCTGCACAGGCGGACGCGCTCGATGAGGAAGCCCTGGAGCATCTCGGCGTCTTCGATGTTGATGTCGCGGTGATCGGGTTTCGCAGTTCCTTTGACGCCGCTGTGCTGTTGACGATGATATTGCGGAAGAAACACGCGGACATCCACATCATCGCCCAGGTCGACACCGACGAAAAGGCCGAGGTGTTGCAACAGTTGGGTGGAAACGTCACGGTCTTTCCCGAGCGCGATATCGCGGATCGACTTGTGCGGCGCCTGATGACATCGGATTTGATGGAGCACATCGAGCTCGCGCCTGATGTGGCGGTCATTGAGATGCCGGTTCCGGCGGATTACGTGGGCAAGTCCTTGGCCGATCTGGACATTCGCGCCAAATACGGGGTTCACGTCATCGGTGTGGTGCGCCCCGGCGAAGGCGTCAAAGGACAGAACGTCGTGGTTGCTCCACCGGCGGATACCATCTTTCACGAGGGAGAGGTCTTGTTACTCCTCGGTCGGATCGAGAAGCTGAACCAGTTCTCCGCAATATCTCGAAGCTGACTTGCGGCAGCGGCTCCTCACACAGGCGGGTCTCGACCTGCACAGCAATTGCCTACCGTCTCTTACCCGAGGTGATCCTGTCGACAATACCGAAGGCCGACCCCTCAACCTCGTGCTCACCGATCAGGCCTGCGGCCTCGTCCGCTTGCAGCTCCTCGGCGATTCGCGCCAGACGTTTCGCGTCAATGCCCCTCCACCAAGTGTACCGGCCCGCGTATGCGAGGGTGCGATGAGAGAATCGGACTCAGGCATCCGTCGCCAAGCTCGCAAAGTGAACACAAAAACACTATGATTCTGCGAAAATTAACTTGACATCATAAGAAAACCACTCGAAAATTCGCGCAACGACATGAAAAGGGGTTGCATAGTGCCGATTTCAACCAACGACATCCTCTCCCGCGTGAAGGACGAAAAGGTCCACTTCATGCGTCTCCAGTTCACCGACATCGATGGCATCATCAAGAACGTCGAGGTCCCCGAGTCTCAGTTCGAGAAGGCACTCGATGGCCAGATCATGTTTGATGGTTCCTCCATCGAGGGCTTCACCCGGATCGAGGAATCGGACATGCTTCTGACCCCTGACATGGATACCTTCCAGGTCTTTCCCTGGGAGGCCAACCAGGGCAAGGTCTGCCGGCTGGTCTGTGATGTCGCCCTACCCGACGGCACACCGTTTGCCGGTTGCCCGCGCGGGGCGCTCAAAAAGGCCGTGGCCAAGGCCAAAGATATGGGCTACAACCTGATGGCCGGTCCCGAGCCCGAGTTCTTCCTGTTTCAGACCGATGACAACGGGGCGGCGATCCCCACCACCCACGACTCGGGCGGCTACTTCGATCTGAGCCCTCGCGATCTCGGTGAGGAGGCGCGCCGAGACATCACGCTCGTCCTCGAGGCCATGGGGCTCGAGGTCGAAGCCGCCCACCACGAAGTCGCCCCCGCCCAACACGAGATCGATTTCAAATACGGTGACGCACTGGCAACGGCCGATGCGGTCATCACCTTCCGCTTCGTGGTCAAGAAGGTTGCCCTGATGCACGGGCTGCACGCGACCTTCATGCCAAAGCCTCTCGCCGGCGTCAACGGCTCGGGGATGCACGTCCACCAGTCGCTCTTCACCCTTGACGGCAGCAACGCCTTCTTTGACGCCGACGCCCCGTACCAGATCTCCGACGTCGGTCGTGCCTATATCGCCGGTTTGCTCGACCACGCCCGGGGGATGGTTGCCTTGACCAATCCGCTCGTCAACTCCTACAAACGCCTGGTCCCGGGGTACGAGGCGCCCGTCAACGTGGCCTGGTCGGAAAAGAACCGCTCGCCCATGATCCGGGTTCCGGCGCGGCGCGGGGTCGGAACCCGATGCGAAGTCCGGACACCGGATCCGTCGTGCAACCCCTATCTCGCCTTCGCCGCCATGCTGGCCGCCGGTCTTGACGGGATCGACCGCGAGATTGATTGCGGCGAACCGGTCAACCGCAATATCTTCGATATGTCGGCCCGAGAGAAAAAGCGGCTCAAGATCCACCAGCTGCCGGCGAGCCTCGACGAGGCCCTCGACTATTTCGAGAAGGACACGCTCCTGCGGGATGCCCTCGGTGATCACATCTTCGATCATTTCCTGCATAACAAGCGCACCGAGTGGGCCGAGTACATCAAGGAGATCCACAGCTGGGAACTCGATCGGTACCTTGATCGATACTGAGGTCCCTCCTCTCCACACCACTACTCGACGCTCCGCCGAATCGGCGGGGCGTTGTTTTTTGTGTGTGACACCCCGGCTCTCGGAGTTCGATTTCGCGAAAACAACTGCCGCGAAGCCCTTGAGAAAAATTTCTCAAACAACTAGAGTGGAACACCTATGGCTGAACGCCATCACGCCCGTGGTCTTTCAATGGCTCACAGCACCGGCTCTTGGCGGGGTCACCGGTCGGACACAACGTCCGTGCGTGGCAATGATCTCACCAAAGTCAAAATCCCTCCGATCGCTCGAGTTCGTCTCTCACCGACGTCGGAGAACCAGGAGTAGATCCCATGCCGATCATCACCATCTCTCGAGGAATCTGCAGCGGCGGCACCGAGCTTGCCGAATCGCTGCATGCCAAACTAGGCTGGCCCGTGCTCAGCCAGGAGGAGGCCTCGGCCGCAGCTGCCAAGTCCTATCGGATGACCGAGGAAGAGCTTCTCCGTGGTCTGTATCTTCCGGCCAACCTCTACGAACGCTTCACCCAGCGCAAGACCCGATACCTGCTTGCCACCTCAGCGACGATCACCGAGTTGCTCGGGGAGGGCAACGGCATCTATCACGGTCTTGCCGGACAGTTTCTCTTCCAGGATCTGTGCACTGCGTTCAAGGTACGGATCGTCGCTTCGATGCCACACAGAATCCAAACGGCGATGCACCGGCTGAATCTGACCCGCGAGCAGGCTAACCGGCATATCCGCACCGCCGACGATCACCGCCTGCATTGGGGCCGGCAGATCTTCGACGCCGACGTCAACGACCCCGATCTTTATGATCTCGTGGTCAAATTGGATAAGTTGAACCTCGAAACCGCGGCAAACCTGATTGCCGAAATCATGCGGGGCAAGGACCACCAACCGACACCCCAGTGCATTCGTGACTATCAGGATTTCGCACTGGTCAAACGCATCGAAGCCGAGCTCTTCTTCAATTCCGCCTTCACCCCGGACACGGCCCGGGTCTCGGTCAAGAACGGCGAGGTCCATCTTGTCGGGGATCGGTCGTTCGAGATCAACCGCGAGAAGGTGATCGAGTTTGTCGGCCAGATCCGCGGGGTCTCATCGATTCACACCGACGATGGCTCGGTGAACACGGTCGAGTTCTCGCCCAGCCCCGACTTCGCGCTCTCATCGAAGGACGCCAAGGCGGCCGATGTCATGCTGACCCTCGACCAGTATCCGAACTGTCAGGGAAACTGCAATATTCGCGAGGCGATGGTGGCCCTCAGCGCCTCAGCGATCAAGCTCGAGGACGGCCATTTCATGCTGCCGCGCTACCTCTTGATTCGCAATCTGGATAATGAGCTTGTCGGGGTTGTGGGGCGCCGCGAGCTGCTCAAGGGTTTGGTCCCACACCTCCGCCAAGACCGTGAGTCGGCAGAGCACATCAAGGCTCTTGTTCCCTTCGGCGTGAGCACCCCGAGCGAGATCTTCATCCGCTGGACATCGCTGTTTTCCAAGCCGGCCCTCGACGCTTCCCAGGAATCGGTCAGGACGGTCATGGTCCCAATCCGCGGGGCAGTGCAGATCAACGATTCTCTGTCGACGGTGATCACCACCATGCTCTACCACGGGATCGACCTCGTGGCCGTCCTCGACGGCACGAAGGTCGTGGGAGTGGTTCTCATGACCAACATTTTCGACATCGTCGCTCAGTTCGTCATGGAACACGGTGGCGAGACCGGAAGCAGCTCCGAAAAGGGCGGCAACGATGCCTGACACTACCGCCACCAAAAAACCCGGGCTCAGCCTGTTCAAAAAACCCGCGACTCCCATCGACACCAAACGCCTCTTCTTCCTCCTGCTCGGCGTCGGTCTGTTCTTCGCCGTCTATCTCTCGCCTCCCTGGCCGGCGGCCATCGACCCCATGGGAGAGTCCTTCACCCTGTCGCAGCAGGGCAAGGCAGCGTTGGCCTTGTTCTGCCTCGCCGCGGTGTGGTGGGTCTTCGAGGTTGTGCCCATCGGTGTGACCAGTATCGCCATCGTGGTCACCCAGGCGCTCTTTCTGATTCGACCGGACAAGTTCTTTGTCGGTGAGACCGATCCCATCGGTGGGCCCGAGCTCGCCATGAAGGAGTTCTTTCACCCCTCGGTGTGGTTCATCTTCGGCTCCATCGTCATCGGGATGGTCTTCACCAAGACCGGGCTGACCAAGCGTCTTGCTTACAAAATGCTCGCGTTGGTCGGCGAAAAGACGAGCATGATCTATCTCGGTTGCTTCGTCATGACCGCGGTTCTGACCCTGGTCATGGCTCACACCGCCGTCGCCGCCACCATCTTTCCGCTGCTCGTCGCCATCTACCGGCTCTACGACGAGGGCGATGAACCGACCAATTTCGGCAAGGGGCTCTTCATGGGGATGGCCTATGTCGCCGGCGCCGGCAGCATCATCACCCTGCTCGGCGCCGCCCGCGGCGCGGTCGCCCTCGGCTTTTACAAAGAGATCACCGGCATCGACGTCACCTTCTTCGAGCTGACCTGGTACATGGCTCCCATCGGAACGGTGATGGTCTTCGTCCTGTGGGCTTTTTTCATGGTCTACTACAAACCCGAGCGGGCCTCGATCCCGGGTCTGCGCGAACGCGCCCGCGATCTCTACGCCCAACTCGGCGGGATCACCGGAAAAGAAATCCTGGCGGCGACCATTGTCATAGCCGCGGTGGGGACCATGAGTCTGCGGTCCTTCATCCCCGCCCTAAAGGCGGTGGACAAGAGCGGCATCATCATGCTCGCAACGCTGCTCTTCTTTGTCCTGGGAATCCTCGACATCAAGGATCTCGAGAATGTCCCGTGGAATATCATTCTGCTCTTCGGCGGCGCCATGAGCCTCGGCTACTGCCTCGTCCAGACCGGCGCCGCCGACTGGATGGCCATCAACGCCGTGGGCCTGCTCAAGACGGCGCCGGCCACGGTCTTCATTGTCGGGGTGACCTTCTTTGTCCTGATCATGACCAATCTGATCATGAACGTGGCGGCCATTGCCATCTGTCTGCCGGTGGCTCTCAAGATCGCGCCCTACCTCGGGGTCGGTGGCGAGGTCATCCTCTTTGGCGCCCTGGTTGCCGCGGGTATGCCGTTCCTGCTGCTCGTGGGCGCGGCGCCCAACGCCATCGCCTATGAGAGCAAACAGTTCACATCGGGTGAGTTCTTCAAGGCAGGGATTCCGGCAAGTCTCATTCTGATGGTCGTGGTGACGATCTTCGTGATCTTCATCTGGCCGGCTATGGGAATGCAGGTGACCATCCCCACACCCTGATTCGAGAATCTCCACAGATGTGAACCATGCGGAGGTAGCACATGCCGACGAGTAGCCTGATCGACGGATATCGTCAGTTCAGAGAAAAATACAAATCCGACCATGAGGTCTTCGACCGGCTCGCCGACGAGGGCCAGGATCCGAAAGTTCTCTGGATCGGTTGCTCGGACTCGCGGGTCGTGCCCGAGCTCATCACCGGCGCCGATCCGGGTGAACTCTTCAATGTTCGGAACATCGCCAATGTCGTGCCGCCGGCCGATTCGCCGGAAAGCGCCACCGGTGCCGCCGTCGAGTACGCCGTCATTCACCTCGGAGTCAAGCACATCGTCGTCTGTGGTCACACCGAATGCGGTGGTATCGCGGCCCTCGCCGGCGAACCCGAACCGGGGAAACAGCCGAATATCGTGTCATGGCTGGAGTTCGCTCGACCGGCGCGAGAGAGAGCGCTGGCGTCCGGTGTTGCCGAGGAGGATCTCTACCTCGAGACCATCAAGACCAACGTGCTCATTCAGATGGACAATCTGCGGACCTTCCCCTCAGTGACTGATGGCGAGGCCGCGGGTGCGCTGAAGATCCACGGTTGGCTCTACGACCTTCACGCCGGCACCATCCAGGCCTACAACCCGGGATCGGGAGAGTGGGAGCCCATCGCTCGCCAATCCCCACGCGCAGGGTGACCGACGCCGCCTTGCATGCCGCAGAGAGGTACAATGCCCTGGTGTCGCAGGGAGTCAAACATTCTCGGTGGAGATGACCCATCTGGCATAAGGATTACGTCAATGCCGGATGTCGACGAGAGGGGACCGAGCCGCCATGACAACACCCGACACCACCGACCACACCAACGCCCCGAAGACCGGTGTTCGATCAGTGATCATCGGTCTGGCCCTGATCGTCCTCGCGCCGCTCGTCATCACCGGCGCGATCAATCTGCATCAGTTTCAGAAGGTCTATCGAAACAAGGTCGACAACGAGCTCACGGTGATGATCGAACGGCACAGCTTCATCGTCGATTCGTTTATCGAGGACCGCCTCAGTGATGTCCGGGTCATCGCCCGCGAGCACCCCATCGAGCGTCTGGCCGACGCCGACTTCCTACGCCAGGTGCTCAACCTCATGCGCGAGGAATACCACGGAGCCTTTGTCGATCTCGGTCTGGTCAACAAGGACGGCATCCAGATAGCCTATGCTGGGCCCTTCAACCTCGAGATGGCCGATTACTCGTCCGCAAACTGGTTCGAGCCGGCCTTCGCCAACGAGAGCTTTATCAGCGACGTCTTCGCGGGGCTGCGAGGTTCTCCCCATTTCATCGTCGCCACCCAGCGCAGGGTGGGCAACGAGACATTCATCCTCAAGGCCACCATCGACTTCGAGTCGTTCAACGCGTTGGTTGAAGGCATCCGGATCGGCGACACCGGCTTTGCTTTCATCATCAGCCGAGAGGGGAAGTTCCAGACCAACCCACACTTTGAAGTCGCTCTCAATCGCTCCCCCTATTCGGGTATTCTCGACGGAGAGATTCGTTCGGACCGGATTCTCGTCGTGGATGGTGAGAACCTCCTCGGTCGTCCGTCGATCTTCGCCTTCGCGCCCCTCAAACAGGGCAGATGGCTGCTCTGCTACCAGCAGGAGACCTCCGATGCTCTCGAAGAGGTACGGAAGGTTGTCCGTCTCTCCATCATCGCCCTGCTCGTCGTCGCACTCGTGGCCCTCGCCGTGAGTTTCTTTGTTTCCAGGAATCTCGCCTCCCAGCTTGCCGAGGCCGATCGAGAACGGACCGTCATGACGCACCAGGTCATCGAATCCGGCCGTCTCGCGTCCATCGGCGAGCTCGCCGCGGGCATTGCCCATGAGATCAACAACCCGGTGGCGATCATGGTTCAGGAGGCGGGCTGGATCGATGATCTCCTCCAGGACGATGATCCGACCTCGGAGGAGAACCTCATCGAGATCAACCGTGCCGTCGGTCAGATCCGAACCCAGGGTGACCGATGCAAGGAGATCACCTACAAACTCCTGAGCTTTGCGCGCAAGACCGACCCCTCGGTGCGCGCGGTGTCCCTCAACGACATGGTGGATGAGGTCATCGGTCTGACAAGCCAGAAGACCCGCTATGCCAACGTCCACATCGCCACCGAGCTGAGTCCGGACCTCCCCGAGATCCAGGCATCGCCGACCGAGATCCAGCAGGTCCTGCTCAATCTTGTCAACAACGCCATCGATGCGATCGAACGTCCCGGCGGTACGATCACCGTCGTCACCCGGACCGAGGGCGACGCGGTGGTTCTCGAAGTCCGCGACACCGGCGAGGGGATTCCCGAGGCCAACCTCGCGCGGATCTTCGATCCCTTCTTCACAACAAAACCCGTCGGCCAGGGCACCGGTCTCGGTCTCTCCATTTGCTACGGCATCGTCGAAAAGGCGGGTGGGAGCATCACGGTGGAGAGCGAGATCGAACAGGGAACCACCTTCACCGTTTCGTTCCCACGCGAGTCTCCCGAAAACGACCAGTCAACTGAACCGAACAGCGAAAGAGAAAACCTATGATCGATCCATCAGTCCTTGTTGTCGATGATGAAGTCCAGTTCGTCGAAACCCTGATCAAGCGTCTAGAAAAGCGAGGGGTCAAAACAAGCTCCGCCCACAGCGGACAGGAGGCTCTGGACAGCCTGGCGGGCAGTGGCGCGACACGGACCGATGTGGTCATCCTCGATGTCAAGATGCCGGGGATGGACGGTCTCGAGACCCTGGCCACCATCAAGGAGGCACACCCCCTTGTCGAGGTCATCATGCTGACCGGCCACGCCACGGTAGAGTCTGCAATCGAAGGCATGAAGCACGGCGCCTACGACTATCTGATGAAACCGTGCGACCTCGACATTCTCATGGAGAAGCTCAACGAGGCCGCAACCAAGAAACGCGAGCACGAGACAAAGATCCTCGAGGCCCGTGCGTCGCTGATTTCGCTGCGCCGGGGTGATTGAGTTCACCGCCATGACAGAGTCGGCCGAATCCGTACGGCTCCTTCTCGTCGATGACGAAATCGGTTATCTGGAGGTCCTCTCCAAACGGCTGACCCGCCGTGGTTACAAAGTGACCACCGCAAGCAGCGGCACCGAGGCCATCCGCGCCCTGAGACAGTGGGAGTTCGATCTCGCCGTCGTCGATCTGAAGATGGAAGATATGGATGGCATCGAGGTGCTCAAAATCTTCAAGAAGATGGATCCATCCCTACGGGTGATCATGCTCACCGGGCACGGTTCCGAACGGGCGGCCCGTGATGGAATCACCCAGGGCGCGTTCGACTATCTCATCAAACCCGTTGGCCTCAAGCGCCTGATCGAGACGATCTCGGCTGCGCTCGCCTCCGAGACACGGTGATGTCGTGACCCATCGATTCAGCAATCGGCACCGAGAACTGCAGTCATCAACGCGGTATCAAGACACCGCGGTTTTATGTGGGAGGCGTGATGATGAGATTTTTTGAAGCCTGGGGAAGGTTCATGACGGTGGCGGCTCAGGCCCATGCGGCCTGGGAACTCGACACCTCGCGAAGAATCCTCGGCGATCCCAAACGGGTCCTAATTCTTCTTCTGTTGCTGCTGCCGATCTTCATTTTCGGACCGGCGGCGGCGGCGCAGGTCTTTGAGCAGGCCGCCGAGGCCGGCGACATCCTGCCCGATGTGCTTGGCGGAAAGAAGGCCTACAGCCCCGCCTTCTACTCAACAGGCATCTTTATCGCGTCTATTCTCATCGGTCTCTGTGCCGGTCTCATCACCGGGTGCATCGGCGCCGGCGGTGGTTTCATCATCGCCCCGGCCCTGATGTCGGCCGGTATCAAAGGAATCCTGGCGGTGGGCACCGATCTCTTCCACATCTTCGCCAAGGCCATCATGGGCAGCGTGATCCATCGAAAGCTCGGCAATGTCTCGGTACCGCTCGCGATGACATTTCTGATTGGAGCGATCGGCGGCGCTCTCATCGGCGGGTTCATCAACCGGACGCTGTACGAGATCAACCCCGTGCTCTCCGACGCCTTCATCACCACCATCTACTCGATCATGCTCGGCAGTCTCGGCGCCTACGCCATGATGGACTTCCTCAAGGCTCGCAAGCGCGAAGGGGGAGGCGGAGACGCCCACGGCGGCAATTCCGAAGGCGCCGAGCTCGGCTCCCTGCCGAAAAAACTTCAGGCCATCAACGCGCGCCCCATGATCACCTTTGACGAGAGCCTGGTTCCCGGCGGCCGAAGGATTTCCGCCTGGTTCCTCATCGCGAGCGGTTTTCTGGTCGGCTTCGCCGCCTCCATCATGGGTGTGGGCGGTGGCTTCCTGACCTTCCCGATCTTTGTCTACACCCTCGGTGTGTCGTCCATGACCACGGTCGGAACCGACATATTCCAGATCGTCTTTACCGCCGGATTCGCCGCCATCAGCCAGTACGCAATCTACGGTTTCATCTTCTACACCCTGGCCATGGGGATGCTCCTGGGCTCGCTCATCGGAGTCCAGATCGGCGCCATGGTGACCAAGGTGGTCCCGGGCATCACGATCCGCGGCTTTTACGCCATGGCGGTTCTCGCCGGCTTTATCAACCGGGTCTTTGCCCTGCCCGGCAAGCTCAGCGATCTCGAGGTGATTTCGCTTTCTCCGGGGGTGATTTCATTGCTCGACAACATCGGTATCTGGGCATTCTTCCTGGTCATCGGTGGATTCGCCGTGTGGGTCATCTACATCTTCATCTCGAACATCGGCGAGCTCAGAGGGATGGAGGTGTCGTCATGAGCGCCAACAACACCAAACTCGGCATTGGCGCCGCGCTCCTCGTCAGCTTCATCGTCGTTCTCGTCATCTTCTTCATGCCGGTCTTCGAAGGCAAGAACGGTCTCGACTATCTCGACAATCTCTACAACTCCATTTCCAAAGGTTCGGCATACTACATCCCCAAGGTCGAGCATCTGGTTGAAGACCACGGCAGCGAGATCGTCACCCTCAACCTCAAAATGGCCGACGCATTCACCGCGCAGGCCATCGAGCCGCTCTTTGCTAAGACCGGAGTCACGACCTCAGTCGAGGCCAACAATCTGATGGTCAACGGTGACCTCAATACCATCTTCTCCGCCTGTCTTGTCGATGCGGACGCGGCCTATCACAACCGCGGTGAAGAGTTTGAGCAACGGTACGGCACCAGCGCTCGCGCGACCCTCTTCGGCTGGTGGAACGCACTCAATGAGATGGAACGAGACCTCAAACGCCAGAAGCTCTTCAAAGCGGCCGATCTGACCCACACGGTTCAGGCAAAGACCGTGGAGTGCTCCTACAACTACTACGGCATCGACGCGCAGAACATCAAGGACCGATGGGCCATCGTTTTAGTCTCGCTGGTTTTCTACGTCGTCTACACCGTGTGGTACGGCTATGCCATCATGTATATCTTCGAAGGCTTGGGCTTCGACCTGGAGGCTCACTGACGAGCTGCCTCGACACGATGGACGGGTGCCGATGGACACGGCCGAGATAGGCCGGGGAGAGAGGATAATGGCGATTTCGGTTCTCCTGGTGGATGACGAAGTCGGTTTTGTCGAATCGCTGGCCAAGCGGCTGGCCATCCGGCAATTCGAGGTGTCCAAGGCATTCGACGCCGAAACCGCCCTTGAAATCCTCGCAGGAAACCCGAAGATCGACGTGGTGCTCCTCGATGTCAAGATGCCCGGTACCGACGGTCTGGCGGCCATCAAGACCATCAAGCGGCGGCACCCCCTGGTGGAGGTGATCCTGCTTTCCGGTTACGCGAATCTCGAGACCTCGGTAGGCGGGATGGCGTTGGGAGCCTTCGACTATCTGCTCAAACCGGTTCGCATCGACGAGTTGGTCTACAAGGTCGAGGACGCGCACCATCGCAAGACCCTCCAGGAAGACAAGATCCGCTCTCTGGACGGGGAGGAGACGGTGGAATCGAACGAGCAGGAAACGTGATTCCGGTGGGTCGCCCCTAGCCGACGATGTCGAGCGTCATTCAGTCCATCGCCGGGTGGTTTCGTCGCTTCGTGGGCCCGAAAGAGCCGGAGCTTTCCGAGGAGGAGTCCGAGCGGCTGAGCGCCCTCTTCCGGGAGCGCTATCACAGCTTCCGTGTGCTTCTTGCCGCCAACGGTCGCGCCCTCGAAACCATGGCGGCGATGGAACAGGCCTGGGCGGGAACCCAGCCGTACGGAATGGACTTCGTGGTGTCCAACGCGACCACGACAGGAGTCCGGGTCTACCGTATGATCCGCCACCTCGACGCACTCGCTCCGGACAAATACACCGGACTGTTCCAACGGTTCGACGAGATCCGCGGCGAGATGGATGCCACTTTGCAGGAGCAGCCGCCGACCATCAATGCCCCGTTTGTGCTGCCTTTGCAAGCCATCGGACGTGATGACAGCGCGGTGGTCGGCGCAAAAATGGCAAACCTCGGAGAGATCCGCAACGTTCTCGGCATCGAGGTACCGCCGGGATTCGTCATCACCGCGGCGGCGTACAATCGAGTTCTCGATCACAACGACCTCAGACCCGAGATCCACCGCCTCATCCAGAGTGTCGAGATCGACCGGCCCGACGCTCTCTTTGCACTCAGCTCACAGCTGCAACAGCTCATCGCGACCGCCGAAGTGCCCTCCGATGTTTGCAAAGCCGTCGCCGACGCCCTGACTGAAGTCCGCGGTGGACTCGACTCGGAAACCGGATTCGCCGTGCGATCCAGCGCCTCTGGTGAGGACACCGCCGAAACCTCCTTTGCCGGGCTCTATGAGTCCCAGCTCAACATCCACCCGGAGAATCTGCTCAACGCCTATGTCGAAACGGCTGCCAGCAAGTACACGCCGCAGGCCATGGTCTATCGGCGCCAGCACGGGCTTCGCGGCGTGGACACTGAGATGGCCGTCGGCTGTATGGCCATGATCGACGCGGTGGCAGGCGGTGTCACCTACACCTCCGATCCACAGGACGCCACAGATCGTCGAATCCGGATCAGCGCCGCCATCGGTCTGCCGAAAGCGGTTGTCGACGGCCGCTTCGACGCAGACGTGTTCATCGTCAACCGGAATCCGCCCGCCGTGGTTGAGCGAAAGATCGTCAAACAGACCACCGCCTTTGTCCTACGGCCGGGTGAAGGCATCACCCGGCAGGATGTCCCGGCGGAAGTTGCCGAAAAACCGGCGCTCACCGACGCTCAGGCCCTCCAGATCGCCGATATTGCCGCCCGGCTCGAAGACCACTTCGGCGCTCCTCAGGATGTCGAGTGGGCACTGCAGGCAGACGGCAGCGTGGTCGTTCTCCAGGCGAGACCCATGCACCATGCGATCGTACCCACCGCCGCACCGACCATCGAAGGAACACCGCTTGTCAGAGGTGGAACCTGCGTCAGCCCCGGCGCAGCCGGCGGACGAGTTTCATGGGTGCGCAGTGACCGCGAGGCGCTGAAGATGCCCAATGGCGCCGTTCTGGTCGTGGACTATCCGGACCCCCGCTGGGCCGCCCTCCTCGACCGGGCCGCTGCCGTGGTCTCCGAACACGGCGGGATCGCCGGTCACCTTGCCACCGTCGCACGCGAGTTCGGTGTCCCGGCCATCTTCGGAATCGGTTCCCTCGAAGTTCTCCGCCGTGGCGATGAAGTCACGGTAGACGCGGATGGACTGGCCGTCCACAAGGGCCTCGTTCCCGGGCTTGACAGGGACCGGACGCGACGAAACCTCATGGAAGGCAGCCCGATCTACGAGATGCTCGGGCACGCGCTCACCCACATTTCACCGCTGAACCTCCTCGACCCTGCGGCACCCGAGTTCCGCCCCGCCAACGTACAGACGCTCCACGACATCACCCGTTTCTGCCACGAAAAGGCCGTCCGGGAGATGTTCGCGTTCGGCAAAGACAACGAGTTTCCCAGATATGCTGCGAAACAGCTCCACCACAACGTCCCCATGCAGTGGTGGGTGCTCAATCTCGATGACGGCTTCACCGAGGACATCAAGGGGAAATACGTGCACCTCGAGGAGATCTCCTGCGCCCCCATGCATGCACTGTGGGACGGAATGGTCGCCGTTCCATGGGACGGACCACCGGCTATGAGCGGCTCTGGACTGGCCTCGGTCCTCTTCGAGGCCACCCGGAATCCGGCCCTGGCGACTCCCTTCAAGAAGCCCTACGCAAACCGCAACTACTTCATGGTTTCAGAAAACTTCATGAATCTCCAATCGAGATTCGGCTTCCATTTTTCCACCGTCGAAGCGCTGGCCGGCGAGCGCGACGACGAGAACTACCTGGTCTTCTCGCTCAAGGGTGGGGCCGCCGATATGGACCGGCGCGCTGCACGGGCGCAGTTTGTCGCCGACATCCTCGCGGACAAGGGATTCCGATCGAAGGTCATCGAAGACACGGTCACCGCCCGGGCATCGGCCCTGCCGCAGGAAGTCGTGTTGGACCTGGTCAAGATCATCGGCTACCTGCTCATGCACACCCGGCAGCTCGACATGATCATGGGCGACCAACGATCCATCGACCGATATCGGTCCAAGTTGGAAAACGACATCGCATCGCTCAGCCGGGTCTGAAGATGAAGACCGATTCTTCTCCACGATCCAACCGTCCGTCCAACGGGGCGTTGGCGGAAGCGCTTTTCGCCCTGTCCGAGCAGGAAGAGCCGGGCGACCGAAGAATTGCCCTGCTCAAAGCCGGCTATGCGGTTTTCGACACCTCCGGCGACGGCCGCGGAGCCGCTCTGGCGAAGGCGCCTGATTGGCTGCGACCCCTCGTAGACCAACTCGCCGCATGTCCGGGGGAGGACGCGCTCTCGGCCGCCGTCCAACGTCTCGCCTCGGGCTCCCGCCCCCGTCGCCGGGCGACCCGTGAGAGATACCTCAGCGGCACCGATGTGCCCGAAATCCTCGCCTCCGGTCCGGCCGACCTCCACCCGGATCGGATGCGTGGGGCGGCGCATTGGCATACCACCGACTCTGACGGCAAGACCACGCTGGAGTCCATGGCCCGCACCTGCCAACGCCGGGGTTATGCCTGGTCCATGGTCACCGATCACTCACGCGGCCTCGAAGTCGCCTCCGGTCTCGACGCGGAGGGTCTGAACCTCCAACGAAAACGCATCGAGCGGTGGAACCGGCGAAACGGCGACGAACACCGTGTCTTTCAGGGTCTCGAGGTCGAGATTTTCGAGGACGGGACCCTCGATGTTCCGAGGGGTGAACGGCTCGACCTCGACTGTATCGTCGCCGCGGTCCATCGGCTCTTCGACCCGGACCGCGACCAGACCGAACGCTTGCTCAGGGCCATCGCCACCCCCGAGGTGCATGTCCTGGCCCATCCGAGGGCGCGTCACTTCCACAACCGACCCGGAATCAGGGCCCGCTGGGAGGTGGTCTTTTCGGCCTGCGCCGAGCATGGCGTCGCGGTTGAAATCAACGGCTTTCCCCGCCGCCAGGATCTCGACTGGGAGCTCGCCCGCCTCGCAGTCGCAGCCGGCTGCGAGTTTCTCCTCGCTTCAGATGCGCATGCGCCGAAACATCTCGAGTTCGATCGGTACGCCGCAGCTATCGCCATGAGGGCAGAGGTGCCGCGCGAGAGCATCCTCAACGTACGACACGCGGATGAGTTCGAGGTGTGGTTCGCGGATCGCTGACAATTCGTAGAACGAATTGTGGTGGGCCGTCGCTTTGCTCCGTCCCAGTTGAATTGCACACATCACACATCGCAGGCGGGAAGCGGTGCCGGAGAAACGGCACTGAAGAGCAGCCAGGATGCCTGCTCCACAACCATCGCACCATTTTTGTGGGTAGCCGCGTTGCAAAACAGGACCTCAGAAGCGCGTACCCGAACTTGATGCTCTCATCGCGAATGGCCGCGGGAGCCACCCGTAGCATTGTTCGGTCCCCACGCGCCGCTTAGATTCAACAGACCACGAACCGAACAATGCAAAAAATGGCACCCCGTTCAGCAGGGGCGTTTCACGTCTCGAGAATGATTCGGTCGCGATTGCAGAATCCGATTGCGTCATCAGAACGTCTGGCCTCCCAAACCAAGAAAATCGCTTTCGACCCACGCCTGCACTTTCTGATGACCCAACAGATTCTTCAGAACTCTCCCGGCCACCTTGCGATGAATCAAATACTCACCCCTCAGAAATCCTCAGGGAGTCGAGCGAAGCGAGGCTCCATGTGGA
>RCNF010000557.1_pt1 | contig 19184 bp, 21 predicted proteins | sample 2041311 | NCBI WGS metagenome assembly RCNF01 (sample SAMN09708228, study PRJNA481090) | Marine sediment metagenome, whole genome shotgun sequencing project. | biome: marine sediment; feature: ocean; material: sediment; isolation source: Sewage treatment plant 2 marine sediment (STP2) ... | reverse complement strand
AAGTACGCGTAGGCGCCCAACACCAGCAGCGCGCCAACGATCAGGGCTGCGCCAATCAGTTTGGGCAAGAGCGAAAGACTGCTCGTTCGACGCTTCTTGCGCGTGCTCCCCTTACGCCTCTTTTTCTGGGTTTTCTTGGCTGCCATTTGGTCCGCCGGCGCCTATAGCATCCCCTGCTTGGCGCCTTCTCCCCTAATTCACGACAGTCGTGGCCGCTCAATCATTCCCGCGAAATCTGTCGATGACCTGGTCCGCGTTCTTGACGGAATTCATTAGGAATCGAGCCTCGAGCTCCCGTTTTCGAGCCGCGGGAAGACCTCGTCGGCCGTCTCGAGCAAGGGTCTGCATGGTGATCGCAGCTGCGACCGAGATATTGAGGCTCTCGACGAATCCGCGCATCGGAATCGAGAACGTCCCATCTGCAAGTGTTTGCATTTCTTCGGACACCCCGCGGTGCTCGTTCCCAAACACCACTGCCAATCGCTCCATCGCGCGCAGGTCCTCCAGCTGGGTGTCGCCTCCCATGGCTGCGACGTAGATCGAATACCCGTCGCGCTTCAGACGTCGCGCACACGCTTCGGCGCTTTGGTATCGGATGACGTCGAGCCAGCGCTGCGTACCCTTCGAAACGCCTCTGGACGCTTTGAACCCATGCTCGCCCACGATCACGTGCACCGTCTGAAGGCCGAACGCATCTGCGCTTCGCAGCACCGCGCTCGAGTTGTGTGGGTCGGAAATCCGGTCGAGCACCAGAACCAGGTCGTCCGTGCGAGCACGAACGACGCCGGAGATGCGCTGTCGGCGCTCGGCCGTCACGACCGACGACAGCGCTTCGATGACCAAGTCCGCCCCTCGTTCGAGCGACGGAGGTCCCTCGACCTCAATCAGGTCTGGATCGTCTGCGCGCACCTATTGCGTGGTCTTTTTCGGGTCGACGATGACGCCAACGACCAGCGTCCCGCCCTGGTAGGTCTGCCCTGCGACGAAAAATGGATCGCCGGCAGAGGCCACAACCTGCAACAGCGGCAGATAGTCCGACTTGCCGGGCCGGTTGATGGCGGCTTTCACCTTGAAGCGCCCATCGGGCATGACCCGAAGCAGCGTGAGTTTCACCCTTCGGCCGTTCGGCAACGAAACCAGCGCGTCTTTGCCGGGAGTGAGGGTCAGCTTGGGCCGCGACAAGATCTGCATCGAGCGGAAGGCATTGAACGGGGGCCTCCGCAGCGCGGTCAGCTTCTTTAGCTGCGGGTCGATTTCGCCGGGCTCTTCCTTGGCCAGGACGACCAGCACTTCAGCGGGCACGTTCGAGATGGTCGCAGCTCGGTCTGACCTCGCCAAGGAGCTGCCCTGGGCGAATGCCGTCGAAGCGCCGAATAGCACGGCAACCATGAGCAAATGTCGAATGAGAGTCATGGAAGCCCTACCTCTTCTTCATCGATCCAAACCACAGCCAAAGATTCGCCTGCGCCACCCTGGACCTCGAAGATCGTCCCGGTGTTCGCCCCGAAATCGACTTCGAGCACCTCCGACCCACGCGCGACAGTCGGAGCTCCGCCCTGTGGCGTGCCCTTCGGCGACGCGATCACCGCCAAGAAGATCGCTGCGGCGGCCGCAAATCCAATCGCTGCTGCGCTCCAGACACGGCGCTCGCGTCCGCCTGGAACCTCACGGAAGGCAGGCGTAGGCGCCGGTCGATCGATCGGGATGACCGGCGCGCTCAGGTCGGCTTCGATCCGAGCGAAGAGCGCGTCAGAGTCGATCTGTCCGGCCCATTCCGCCGAAACGCTTCTCATGGCAACGCGAAGCCGCTCCCATTCGCGCAGCTGGGCGGAACCTTCGGGCGAGGCTTCGAGGCTACGGCGCACCGCGGCCTCCTCCTCGGGAGCAAGCTCTCCGTCGAAGAACATCTGAAGCTTTGCGTCCTCTGTCTTTGCGCTTTCCATGACTAAGCCTCGGAAACCGCCTCCCCCGCAAGATAAGGCGCGAGCGAGGCCTGCATCTTCTTTCTGGCGTGAAACAAACGGCTCATGACGGTGCCTTTGGGGACCTCTAACGCTTCAGCCATTTCCTCGTAGCTCATGCCCTCGATCTCTCGAAGGATGATTACTGCCCGATGGTGCTCGGGCAACTCCTGCAGGGCAGCTTGGATTGCACCGCCGAGCTCGCGGCGCAGTGCTGCTTTGCCAGGGTTGGCGTTGGTGACACTTGGGACCAGTGCGCCGTCCCCTGCGACCTCACTCTCCTCGTGCAGTGCGCGCTCGTCGAAATCCAGGTTCTTTCTCCTGCTGGTACGCCTGACGTGATCGATGGAGACATTCATGACGATGCGATAGAGCCAAGTGTAGAAGCTCGAGCTCCCTTGAAACTTATGGATGTTCTTGTGGACTTTGACGAACGCCTCTTGAACGGCATCCAGCGCGTCATCCTCGTTCTTGACGACACCCATGGCCACGGCGAACGCGCGACGATGATACTTGTCGAAAAGCGTTCGAAAAGCCGCTGTATCTCCTGCTTGTACCCGTTGTACCAGGTCATGATCGCCCTTTGCGGAGGTACCAGTTGAGGCCTCCTTGGCTTTGGACGCATTGGACAGCGGTTGATTCACCCAAGATCCTCGACGTTTTCAAGGGGTTAGTCGCCGTCGCGACCTGCCGTTGATCTCTACGCGCAAATCGATTGGAAGGCCAGCTTTCGACCCCAAAGCATCGTTGAAATCAGGGTTTTTAGCTGGTTTTCCGGAGGCAGGCAGCTAGGTTTACTCAGTGCTGGACCTCAGCTCTCTGAATTCCCGTCAGCGCGAGGCAGTCATTCACGAGGGGGGGCCGCTCGTGGTCTTTGCGGGCGCCGGCAGCGGCAAGACCCGTGTCATCACGTTTCGCGTAGCCCAACTCATCTCCGCGCACGACGTGGCGCCGTGGAGAATCCTCGCGGTCACCTTTACCAATAAGGCCGCGGGCGAAATGCGTGAGCGGCTTTCGAGTCTGCTCGGTGAGCAGGGCGAGGCGGTTCAAGTTGGCACGTTTCACGCCACCTGCGCTCGGCTGCTTCGGCGACACGGGGAGAGCTCCGGCATCAGCAAGGATTTCACGATCTACGATGACCAGGACCAACAAGCGCTAGTCAAGCGCGTCCTTCGAGATCTGGGCCTCGACGAGAAGCGGTATCAGCCCAAGGCGATGGCGGGCCGCATCAACCGCGCGAAGCAAGAGGTCCAGGGGCCGGACGAGATTGAAACCCCTGACGCTTTGTCAGAGGTCGTTCGCCGCGTCTACACGACCTACGAAGAGCGGCTTCGATTGGCCAATGCGCTCGATTTCGGCGATTTGATCTACCGCACGGTACGCGCCCTCGAATCGGACGAGTCGTTCCGCGACGCGGTTGTCGGCCGGTTCTACCACGTTCTCGTCGACGAGTTTCAGGACACCAATCACGCGCAGTTCCGACTCGTGCGCCTGCTTGCGGAAGAGCACCGCAACCTCTGCGTGGTCGGCGACGATGATCAAAGCATCTACCGCTGGCGGGGCGCCGATCGTCGAAATATTCTGGATTTTCGCGCGTCTTTTCCGGACGCGACACTGGTCAAGCTCGAGCAGAACTATCGCTCGACGCAGCGTATCCTCCGGGCCGCCAACGCGGTGATCGCACGCAACACCGACCGCGAGCCCAAAGAGCTCTGGACAGACAATCCCGAGGGCGATGCGATTCTGGTCGTGCGCACGATGGACGAGCGCGACGAGGCGCGGCTGGTGCTTCGCGGTATCCGGGAGCTTTCGTCTCGAGGCCATCGGCTATCGGACGTGGCGGTCTTCTATCGAACGCACGCACAGTCGCGAGTGATCGAAGAGTCGCTTCGAAGCGCCAACATCGGCTACCGCATCGTCGGTGGGATGCGCTTCTATGATCGCGCCGAGGTAAAAGACCTGCTCGCGTACCTTCGCGTGATGACCAACCCGGCAGACGACATGAGTTTGCTTCGAATCATCAATACGCCGCCGCGGGGAATTGGAAAGAGCACAATCACGCGGCTTCTCGATTTGGCGGCACAATTCGGACAGGGCCTGACCGACCTGCTCGACGACGATGCGACGCTGGCCCAGTTCGGAACCGCGGCGCGAAAGCGTCTCGCCGCCTTCCGTGGTCTCATGGCAGAGCTGCGGGACACCGCGGCATCCGGAGCACCCCTCGGTGAAATCGGCGCGGAGCTGGTCCATCGAAGCGGCTACACCGAGATGCTTCAGAACGACGACACACCGGAAGCGGATGCGCGGTTTCAGAACCTCCAGGAGCTCGTAGCGTCCATGGACGAGTTCCAACGCGAGCGTCCTGATTCCACGCTTGCTGAGTTCCTCGAGAACGTTACGCTGCACACCGCCGCCGACGAGCAGGTCGGCGGCGACCGGGTGACCTTGATGACGGTCCACGCCGCCAAGGGCCTGGAGTTCCCGGTCGTGATGGTCACAGGCCTCGAAGAGCAGGTGTTTCCGTTCAAGGGAATCGATCCCTGGGAGGATCCCGAGGAGCTCGAAGAGGAGCGGCGCCTCGCGTACGTCGCCTTCACGCGTGCCGAGCAGCGACTCGTGCTCAGCTTCGCCGCGGTTCGCAGGATCTTCGGCCAGCAGCGCGTCGGCATCCCCTCACGTTTTCTGACCGAGCTGCCCGGAGAAGACGTCGAGTGGATCGGCGCAAGGTCGAGCTCACCGTCGGGGCCCTCGGCGACCGAGGAGCGCCACCATGAACCGAGCGAAAGCTACATCGATTACAGCGAAGGGTCCGACCTCTCGGAGCTCGAAGGCCTACGGCGCGGCGCGCAGGTAAGGCACCCGAAGTTCGGGGTAGGGGAGGTGCGGGAGGTGATGCAGGGCTCGCCGCCACGCGTTTCGGTGCGCTTCGCAGGCTGGGGCACGCGCACCATCATCGCGTCGTACTTGGAGCCGGGCTAGGGTCAGCGACAGCGACAGCGACAGTGTGCGTGTGACGTGACTGGGTCATCGCGATCTCCTTTTTGCCAGTGTGCCGGGTCCTTTGGGTGAACCCGAGACACTGGCAAAAAGGAGATCACTCATGGGACTTATCATTCAGCAACGGGCGCTTCAGGCGGCGGGAGGACTGCGACAGGTGCTTCCGGTGGTTCGGAAGCGGGATCGGTCGCTCTTCGACCAAATCCATCGAGCCATGAACAGCGTCGTTGTCAACATCGCGGAAGCGGATGGGAACGATCCCGGAACCGCGAAAGCTCGGTTCGCGTCGGCGTGCGGCTCCGCCAAGGAAGTTCGTGCCGGACTCCAACTCGCCGTCGCATACGGCTACGTTCCAGGCGCGAAAATCGCAGAGATGGACATCGCGCTCGATGAAATCTGCGCGATGTCTTGGAGGCTCTCAGGCCGCTAGAGCCTGCGGCCCAAACACCAAGTGATGGCGCACACGTCGTCGAGTCTCTCATCGAGGTGGGTTGCCTCGTGGGCTTCGATGTAGCCCCAGTCACTTGCGACGTTCAAGGCCGCGCGGACTTCCTTGGCGGAGCCGCAGGCGGTCGAGAATCGAGCTCGCGCATTCCCGGCATCATTCCCACGAGCCTCTGCGATGTTGAGGACCACACTCTGCGCAGCCCGCTTCAGTTGATCGGCCAGCGACTTATCGTGCTCCCGAATCGTGTGGACAAGGGGGGCTAGCTCTCGCGCGACGTTTCGAGCTCTGTCGTAAACATTCTTCTTTCTCATCAGCGACTCCTTGGTTTGGGTTTGGGCTCTCACCCCGCGTGCGAGCCCAAACCCAAACCAAGAACAAAGCGATAACCAAGTCTGAATGCGCCAGTGCCAGCTTCAGCGCCAGCGTCAGTGCAGGCGTGTGTGCCGGTGACAGCGCTTAGGAGTCCGACTTGCCGCCCGGGGCCTTTTCGGGCTTGCTGCTCGAATCGCCCTTGCTCGGCTTGGCGGTCGAGGACGACTCGCTGTCGCTCGAGCCCGAGTCACTGCTCTTTTTGGCGCTCGCCGCTCGGTTCGAAGGGCCGGAGTAGAGATCGGACTCCCAGCCCCCGCCCTTCAGAATGAAACCCCCGCCCGCGATCATGCGGCGGGCTTTGAGCTTGCCGCACTTGGGGCACTTCTTGACCGGATTTTCGGTGATGCGTTGCACCCGTTCAAACGCGTGCCCGCAGTTGTCACAGCTGTACTCGTAAGTCGGCATGGCTTGGGTTTCGGCCGGCAACTTAAGCGGCGGAGGCCTCCTGTCAAGCTCAGCGTTCCCTGCGCTTGAGCTCTTCGAGGGCTTCTTCGAGCTCGGCGAGCTCCTCTTCTTCGTGCTGCTCTTCCGGACTGGCCACCCTGGCGCCCACCGGCGGCTGCTCGGCGGGTACCAGCCCCATCTTGCGCTTGAGCGCCTCGAGCTCGAGGTCGGCGCCTGCGGTAGCCTCGAGCTCTGAAAAACGATGCTTCAGGATATCGCCGGTGTACTGCTCGGCGACCTCCGTGCCTGCCTCGGCCTCGGCTTCCATCTGGTCGATCTCCTCCGCCATTCGATCGAAGGTTTCGAACGCGCTCGAATCGGAGAGGCCGCTCATCGTTTCCTGGATGCTCTTCATCGCCTGGGCACGGCGCTTGCGCGCGATGAGGACATTCTTCTTGCGCTGCGCCTCGCCAATCTTGTGACTCAGCGCCTTGAGCGCAGTCTTCAGTTGGTCGGTCATCGCCTTTTGACGCGCCCATTGCTCTTGGTACTGCGCGGCGATCACATCGTGCTCCTTGCGCCGGAGCAGAGCCTCTTTCGCGAGCTCGTCGTCTCCTGACCGAACCGCCAGCATGGCCTTGTTTTCCCAATCTTTCGATTTCGCCAATTCGCTCCCGAACTGCTTGTTCAGGCGCTTCTCGTCGGCGATGGCAACCGCGACCTGCTTCTTCGCCTCGACCAGTTGCTGATTCATGTCGACGATGACTTGATTCAGCATCTTTTCCGGATCTTCCGACTTGTTGATGAGGTCGTTGATGTTGCTCTTGATCAGTTGTGCCAGACGGCTGAGGAACCCCATTGCTCGTGTCCTTTAGGTGGCGACCCGGAACTTGCTCAGTTTCCCGTAGTGATTGGCGAGCGCTAGCGAGAAGTCGTCGAGAACCCCCTGCAGCTCGTTGTAGTCGAGGTTCTCGAGTTGCAGAGTGCAAGTGAGCACCACTGCGGCGTCCGAGATTCCGTAGGCTCCGTGCACGAGATCGGAAGCGTTGAGGCGAAGAAGCTCTTCATAAAGCGCCTCCTTGTCGTTGACCTCATCAAGCTCGAGGACCTTCACTCGAAAGAGCAGAAGCGAGTCAGCAGTTTGGATGGCGATGTTCTCGCCTAGGCTGCTGTCATGGACGAGCCACATCCCGTCGGCGCCGACCTCTTCGTAGGGGACCTCGGCGCGAGCCAGATACGATTCGATGTCATCGCGTGAGCGCATGCGCCTCTCCTTGCTCGTTCACGAGCCTAGCGGCCTCGGACCGAGACGGTCAAGGCTCACTCGTATTCATCACCATTGGCGCTCACGAATTTGTGAGACCATAAGATGGCGTCTTTGCGGCCGCCTTCCGCGTCGAGAATCGCTTGCGCGAGCAAACCGGTTTTGCGGTAGCCGGCGGCAACAAATGCCGTGGAAATCTCCACGTTGTCGTTCGGTGCGAACGCGAACATGGCCACGATCCCTCGCTCCTGGAGGTTGTCGGCGAGCGTCCGAAGGGCGGCGATCACTGAAAGGGTCTCGTTCTCGCTGCTGGGTAGGCGCAAAACTTCGACGAGGGCGTGCCCAAAGCAGTCTTGGAACTCCGCGGAGATGTAGTTGGTCTTGCTGCGTCGGACGCTGGCATCGAAATAGATTCGCTTCGCATCGCGCCCGAACATGTCGAACGAGCCAAAGGCCGGGTTCTTTTTCCATGCAGCGTCTCGGGCCGAGAGGGCCTCTTTCTCGGTCGCGGGGCGAACCGAGGCGCCCTTGATCTTTTCGGGGATGTCACTGGCGGCCTTTTTTTTGGCCGCGTTGATGGTGCGCTCAGTGAGCTTTGCGGACGCATCGCTGACCTCGATCGAGGCTGTCTTGTCGCCGATGACGCATCCACATAGATGACCGTCGCTGCGCTTGTAGAAGCCGGGGATCGTCCCTTCGCGAACGAATCCTACGCGCGTCCACGAGGAAACTTCGTCTTTTTCGACGAGCGTGATCACCTTCTGGACGTTCTCCTGCGTTGCGACCGATTGAATGTAGAGCCGCTTCGCCGGAAGCGCGCCGGCTCGGAAGTCGATGACGCGAATGAATCGCGTTCGACGGTTGAGCAGGAGACAAAGGTAAGCGCTGTCGCTCCTGAAGTAGAGCTCTTCGACCGTCGGCTTCTTGGGAGGTCGTTTAGAGGCGGCAGCTTTCGCTCGGACCATGCGTCAACACCTTGAAAATACTTTAGTTTTCAGAACGAACCGGAATGTAGTGTGCGGACCCCTTCGTGTCAAAAGGAAGGGGCAAGCCCGACATGCGGTCCTGCCCCTTCCTGACTGTGTTTCGCTAGCTTAGTTCTTGAGCGCGTCGTCGATCGCGACCTTGAATGCCGCGAAGGGCTGCGCGCCTTGAATCAGCTTGCCGTTGATGAAGAACGACGGCGTGCCGATTCGCGCACCGGCTTTGGCGACGGCGGCCATGTCGGCTTCGACCGCAGCTTTGTGCTTGCCGGAATCGAGGGCGGCCTTGAAGGCCTTCATGTTGATTCCTCCAACCTGCTCCGCGAACTTTTCGAGATTTCCCCGCGAAAGCGTCTTCTGGTTGGCAAAAAGAAGATCGTGGTACGCCCAAAACGCCTTGTTGCCCTTCTGAGCAAAGACCTCTCGTGCCGCTTGAGCAGCCGGCTGCGCGTCCTTGTGGAAGGGAAGCGGGTAGTCGCGCCAAACGAACTGCACCTTGTCGCCGTACTCTTTGACGACCTGTGCGACGGTCGGGTTGACCCGGCTGCAGAAGGGGCACTGGAAGTCGCTGAACTCCTGGATGACCACCTTCGCTTTGGCCCCGCCCTTGGTCGGGGCGTTCTTCGGAACCGGGATGTCGTAGATCTTGTTGGCGTCCGGTGCTGGCTTGGCGGGTGCGGTCTTCGGGCCGGTCTCACCCTTGGCAATGGTCGTCTCGTAGACCTTGGCTCGGGGCGTGCCCTTCGCGACGAGGGCCTTTGCCTTCGTCATCTCTTCGTCGATCACCGTCGTGAAAGCCGCCAGAGGCTGGGCGCCCCGGAGGTTGCGGCCGTTGATGAAGAACGCCGGGGTGCCACGGGCCCCCAGGCTGCTGGCCAGCGCCTGCTGCTCCTGGATGGTCTTGCCGTACTTGTCGTCCGCAAGGGCCTTCTTGAACTTCGAGACGTTCAGACCCTGCTCCTTGGCCCACTTCGCGAGGTTATCGGTCGTCAGGGCCTTCTGGTTCGCGAACATCTTGTTGTGCATCGCCCAGAAGCCTTTGTCGCCCTTCTGCGCGTGGGCCTCGAGAGCCGCGTTCGCTGCGCCCTTGGCGTTCTTGTGGAACGGAAGCGGATTGTTCATCCAAACGACGCGGACGTCCTTGCCGTACTTGTCCTGCACCTGCTTGATCGTCGGCTCCACTCGGCCGCAGAACGGACACTCGAAGTCGCTGATCTCGACGATCGTGACCAGCGCGTCATTCGGACCCTTTTGCGGCTCGTTACCCTTGAGCGGAACCTTGTAGACCGCTTTCGGATCGGGCTGACCGGCCTTCGGAGCCTGTGGCTTCGGAGCCGCCGCCTTGGTGAGTCCGCTCTTCGTCACCGTCGCGTAGATCTGTTCCTTCTTCACGCCCTGCTTGAGAAGGGTCTCGGCCGTCGCCAGCTCTTCATCGATGACTTTCTGAAAGGCCGCGAAGGGCTGCGCTCCTCGGAGCTGTCGTCCGTTCACGAAGAAGTACGGAGTGCCTCGCGCCCCGAGTTCTGTTGCCATGGCCTGATCCGCATCGATCGCTTTTTTGTGAGTTCCCTCGTCGAGAGCCTTCTTGACCTTCGCCGAGTCGAGACCGGCTTTCTCAGCGTAGCCTTCGAGCTCTGGACGGCCGAGCGCCTTCTGGTTTGCGAAGAGCGTGTCGTGCACCTCCCAGAATTTGTCGTTGCCACCCTGCGCATAGGCCTCCATGGCCACCGCTGCTGCAGGCGCCGCGTTGTTGTGGAAGCTCAGGGGGTTGTTGCGCCAAACGATGCGGACCTTATCGCCGTAGGTGTCGACGACCTGCTTCGTGGTCGGCAGAACCCGAGAGCAGAAGGGGCACTGGAACTCGCTGAACTCGACGATCGTGACGAGCGCGTCTTTCGGACCCTTTGAGGGCTGCGCGTCGCTGACCGGAACCTTGTACCGCTCGACGTCGCCCGCGACGATGACGTCCGCGGCCTGCGCCTCCTCCGCGCCATCGGCGACTCCAGTATCCGTAGCGGATCGTGAGCCAACGACGTGCCCGACCGCAAATCCAGCGATCGCCATGACGATGGCCAATAGAACTGATGAACCTTTACTCATAATCTTATCCTCGCGCCGCGACTGAGCGGCGAGCTTGAAACAAACTCAACGTTCAAATGAACGAACCAAATGCCGGGACGACCGCCCGCTGAGGGCGGCCGGCGCTAGCGCGGAGGTCGTTCGACTCTTCGTGAGTACTCGGTTCGCGAATCTCCGTCGGCACGGACGTCCAGTTGGATGCCTGTGCGGGGAGGCGCGTCCCATCGAATCGGTTGAGCCCAGCTCATGGCCACGGGGACCAGGGTGTGAACCGAGGTGCCGTGCGTGTTCGCAGGCATGCAGCGTGGGTCGTCGCTTCGTTCGCACCACAGCGGCGGCCCGGCGGGATCCTCGCGGAGCTGCGCGGTGTCGCTGCAACCCTCCGCAGACAAGCCCTCGCACGAGCAGTCCGCAGCACTGACCGACGCGGCGTCCAGCAATAGCATCGCCGCGATAGCGAGCGCGTGGAGGGAGATTCTCATGAAAGCGAAATCAGAGTCTACCGCTCCTCCGGGAGCCCGCAACAAATCCCGACTCCGTTAGGGACGGCGAAGGGGGTGAAACCGGTGGTGTTGGATGTCGGATAGTGGGAGAGAAGAGCGTACAGTTTGGTGTTCGGTTTCACCCCCGTCGCTCAAGGGGTCAACGCCGTCTCTCGCGGGTCTATTCCAACACAGAGGCAGGTTTCGCGATGCTGTCCGGAAATCCGGGGATCGCCTCCTCTAAAAGGCGCCTGAGCCCGTCGAAGCCAGGGGATTGCTCCATGGCGCGACCCACGTAGAGGAGGCTTTGCGGATACCACTGGAGGAAATCAGGGTTGTTTCGGACGCGATCGATGAAGATGAAACGCCCCGCGTCTTTGAGTTTCCGATGAAGGGCGACGAGCCAGAATTCGCGCCGCAGCTCGGTTGGCTCGATACGACGCAGTGCGGCATAGCGATCGATCATGGATTCTTGAAGGCCGAGGTCCAGCGAGACGTACGAGTCGCAGAGAAGGGCGACGAGGTCGTAGACCCGGGGACCCCGGAGCGCGTCTTGGAAATCGATGAGCGTGAGCCGACCATTGGGCCCCACCATCAGGTTCTTCGATTGGTAGTCCCGGTGGACGAAGCCTTTGGGCATGGCTTCGATCGCAGACCCGATCTTGGAGAAGGCGGCGCGAAGAGTCGCGCTCCGAGCCTCATCGAGCGCTCCAAATGGCGCCTCGAGTCCCCATTCACGAAAATGATCGAGCTCCCAGTCGATCAGCTCGCGGTCGAAGTGCCGTTGCGAGACGATCGACGGTTCAGACAGGCTGGCACAGCCTTCGTGCAGCTCGGCCAGAAGGTCGACAGCGGCCCCGTAGAGCCGCCGCCATTCGGCGCGTGGCGTGCCGCGCAGATGCTGCTCAAAGGTCGTGTCTCCGAGGTCCTCGAGCAGGACGATCCCATTGTCGAGGTCTTCCACGTAGACCGACGGTACCGGCAGGCCTTTCGCGTCGAGCAGCGCCGCGATTTCGAGAAACGGAAGGCGTTCGCCGTAGGCCGGCTTGCCTCCCTCGTCGCTAGCGAAGGCGTCCTCTGGCAGCTGCATCACGATGACGCTTCGCGGGCCGCGAGCGCTGGCTTCGGTGACACGAACTCGGAAATAGCTTCGCGTCGACGCGTCCCCGCGCAGCTTGATCAGCTCGATGGCGGGCAAGGGGAGGCCGTACAGCTCTGCGAGGGCGTCATCGAGGTTGGGCTCCGTCATCGGCGGGCGGAGCGTACGTCAGTTGGGCGTGTTTGCGAAGAGAGGTATCTTTCCACGGAGTCATGACGAACCCAACTTCCATTGGCGTCGGAACCATCCTGGCCGGCCGCTACGAACTGGTAGCGGAGCTTGCCAGGGGCGCGATGGGCGACGTGTTTGAAGCGCTGGACCAGCTGAGCGGATCCAAGGCGGCGGTGAAACTGCTTCGCGCCGAGTACCTTGCAGACGAGTCGATGCGGAGAAGGTTCCGTCGTGAAGGGGCGGTTCTCAAGGCCCTCGACCACCCGGCGCTCGTCCGCCTGCTCGAGCTCGGAATCGACGACGCAGGGCTCGTGTTCCTCGTGACGGAGTACGTCGAAGGCGAGACGCTGGCCCAACGCTTGTCGAAGGGCCCGGTCAGCATCGCCGAGGCGGACTCCTTGGTCGATGCCCTCAGCGGCGGCTTGGGCGCAGCGCATGAACATGGCGTGCTTCACGGAGACCTCAAGCCGGCCAATGTCATCTGGCCCGCCGAAGGGGCCCCACGTGTCGTCGACTTTGGCGCCTCGAAGATTCTCGGCCTCGACCGGCTGACCGCGACGGGTGAAGTCAGCGGGACCCCCGCGTACATGGCGCCCGAGGTGCTAACGGGTAAGACCGATGTCGACCAACGCATCGACGTATACGGGCTCGGCGTTCTGCTCTACGAAGCGCTGAGCGCGAAGAAGCCGTTTCACGACAATCATCTGGGCCGCCTCATGATGAAGATCGACGCGGGGGATTGCCTTCCGATCGACGCCGTAGCGGAGGTGCCTGCGGCGCTCGCGCGTGTGATCGAACGAGCGATGCATCGCAACAAGGATGACCGGTACGCCCAGATGGCTGACCTCAAGGCGGCCTGGCATGGGGTTCGCGGCGAATGAGCGCGGCAGGTGCGATTGGGCAGCTCTGTATGGAGGCTGGGATCGTGGTGCCGGAAGGCTGGGTCGCCTACTTTGACATCGCACAGTCCTGGGACGCGCGGACGGACCTCACCTCGGCGCGATCGGACACCGAGCTTGCCGAGATCTTGTTTCTCGATGCAGCCCGGATGATTCGCGGGGATTGGATCGAAGGGTCTGCTTCGCTCGTCGACGTCGGTGCTGGCGTTGGAGCGCCGACCATCCCGATCTTGCTCGCCAACGCGACCCTGCACGCCACGCTCGTCGAGCCGAGGCGAAGACGAACTACATTCTTGAGGACGGCGGCCGGTGTGCTGGGCCTCTCGAACCGCACCACGATGCTCGAGCAGAAGGTGGATCCAGCGAACCCGCTCGTCGCCGGCGCCCCGTTCGGGATAGCGCTTTCGCGCGCTACCTTCGCACCGAAGGACTGGTTGCCGATCGGTGCGCGGTTGGCTGATGAGGTCTGGGTGCTGACTGCGGGGACGGATGTCGATCCACCGCCTGGCCTAGTTTTGGCTCGCCGGCTGGACTACAGCGTGCCCTCCAGCCGTGCACCAAGAAGCATCCTCGGTTACCGCCGGTAGCCCAAGCCGCTACCGGCGTTTGCGTGCCGGGATGATCTGGATGCGCCGACGCATTCCCTCTCCCTGCGACATCGTGCTGACGCCTTCGAACTTGGCGAGTGACATGTGAACGACGCGCCGGTCGCGGGCGTTCATGGGCTGAAGTGTGACCACTTTGCCTTCCGTGATGGCTCGGTCTGCCTGGCGTTTGGCCATCGAAACGAGACCGTCGTCATGACGTTCGCGGTAGTCGCCAGAGTCGCAGATGACGTGTCGGCGCGCCTCGGGAAAACGATTGACCATCTTGTTGATCAAGAATTGAAGCGCGTCGAGGGTGGCGCCCTTCTTGCCTATCACACGGCCGGAGTCTTCTCCCGTCACGTCGAGCTCGATGCGCTCGGCGTCAGTGCGGATCTCGACTCGAACGTCGAGGTCCATCAGGTTTACGAGCTCTTCGAGAATCTCTGCAGCCTCTTCCGCCTTGCCGTCCCCAGCGTATCGGCTGGGGTCTTCCTGCGCTTGCTGATCGAGAATCAGTGCTCCGTCACGGGGTTTACTTTTAAGCTCGTCCACGGCGAGTCCTCTTCTTTCTGCGGGGCTTTGCCTGCTTGGGGGCGGCGGCTTCGGTTTGTTCTGCCGCTTGATCGTTGTCGTCGTCGCTGTCGTCGGAGCTGGTCGCCAGGGCCGACGTTTCTTGGTCCATCTTCCAGTACATGTATCGCTGCTGCGTGATGCCGATGGCGGAGCTGGTCACCATGTACAAGCAAAGCCCTGTCGGAAGAAGCAGCATGAAGAACGTCATCATCAGCGGCATCGCGTAGAGCATGACCTTGGCCTGCGTCGCATCCATTTGAACTGGCGTGAGCTTCTGCTGAATGAACATCAGGCCGCCGAGGAGGATCGGCAACACGTAGAGCGGGTCAGGCGACGAGAGGTCGGTCCACCACAGGACGAAGGGTGCGTGATAGAGTTCAATGCTCGTCGAGAGCGTCTGGTACAGCGCGAAGAAGATCGGCATCTGCAGAAGCACTGGGAGACAGCCGCCGAGCGGGTTCACCTTGTGCTTGCGCCAGAGCTCCATCATTGCGGCGCCCTTCTTTTCGCGATCGTCTTTGTAGAGCTCGTTGATCTTGTCGATCTCGGGCTTGAGCGCGCGCTGCTTGGCCATGTTCCGGAACTGCGGGATGACAAACGGGAGCAGAAGGACTCGAACCAGAAGCGTCAGCAAGATGATCGCAACGCCCCAGTTTCCGATGAAGCCGTGAATCGTGCGGAGCAGCCAGCTCATCCCCCGGGCGATGAAGCTGAACCATCCTAGGTCGATGACCTCGGAGGCGCTGTGCCCAAACTCCTGAAGAGCGTCGTAGTCCTTCGGCCCGGCGTAGACCGCGGTCCGGAACGTCGCTGATTCCCCCGGGCCAATCTCCTGCGGGGCATAGGCGAGCTTCGCCTGGAACAGGCTTCCGTCCGGATCATCTTTGGTGCCTCCGCGATCGGACGACAGCATGTCGCATCGCTCGGCGGTCCCTCCTTCGGGCGCAGCGATGATGGCGAAATACACGCTACTGAGCGCTACGTATTCGATTCCCGGGCCGTAGCTGTGAGGCTGCAGCGGTCGCGTTTCGTCCTCGCTCAGAAGGCCTTCGCGATCCTCGCGAATCGTGTCGTCGCCGTGCTGGCAGATCCCGTGGCTGAGAACCGGGGACGGCCTCCCGATGATACCGCCCTTTTCGTCGGCACGGCGGACGTAGTGAGCGGAGGTGATCCCCAAGCCGACGGTTCTCGAACGTGGATCGTCGTTGCGAACCTCGATCGAGGAGTGAAGCTGATACGGCGGATCGGCGAGCTTCCAGGTTCGGGTGACCGACACGCCATCGCCCGCCCACGCGAAGCTGAGCTCCTCTTTCGAGGACTCCACCAGCCGCCAGCGCGCGTCTGCCGGTATCTTCACGCCCGAGAGGAAGGGCGCGAAGGGCAAGTACTGCTCTTTGTCAGTCGTCACCAGCTCGAACGGCTCTCCCTCTTCGTTCAGGTACCGCTCACCCTTGACGTGCAGGCTCACCATGGCGGTGTTCAGGTCCGTAAACGTGGCGACGAAGCGGTCGCTCTCCAGCTGGTAGAGATTCTGAGAGTCGGCACGTGACCGCGCATCGACCGGAGCGACTTTGGCCGGCACAGCGTCACCGGCGCTGCCTTCGACGTCTTCTTCGACGTCTTGGGGAGGCTGTATCGCAGCCTGGTCGGCGGCGGCCTCCTCAATCTGTGCTTTGGGCGGAGCGAAGTACTGCACTGCCAGCATCGCACCGAGTGCCAAGAGGGGCAGCAGCATGAGGGCAACCGGTGGTTGCTTTCGATCATCCATGCCGCGCCTCGTGTGAGTGATGCGGCGAGTGTTCGGGGTGCGGCGCCGGGTCGTATCCGCCAGGATTCAGGGGATGGCAGCGTCCGATGCGTTTGATGCCAAGCCAGGAGCCTCGCAACGCGCCGAACCGCTCGATGCACGTTGCGGTGTAGTGCGAGCAAGATGGCTCGAACCGGCACGAGGGGCCCAACAGACGGGAGAGCGTCAATTGGTAGAGGCGAATTACGAATAGAAGGGCCGCCCGAATCATCGCGTTGCCTCGATTTGCAGCTTTCTCGCTGCGCGTTCGAGCTCATTCAGCAACGAGCCGTAGTCGATTTCAGTGGCGCCCCGCTTCGCGATGAACACCAAGTCGTGCGAAACGGGGAAGAGCTGCCGGTTGCGCCGAAACACCTCGCGAACCACCCGCTTGATACGATTTCTCTGAACGGCGATTCCCACTTTCTTCGTCACGGTGATCCCAAGTCGCGTGTTTTGTACTGCATTAGGTAGGACGACGATGAGAAAGTGGGGAGTGTGGATTCGTCGTCCGCTGAGCTGTGCTCGTTTGAATTCGTAACGCTTCTTAAGCCGATCAACGCGTCGAAACCGTTGCGGTCTTTCGCCGATTGACCCCGTCATTTTTGATGTGCGAGGCACGATCGCACGGTTTCGGGCTACTTCTTGTAGCAGGACACGGTGAGGCGCTTGCGCCCCTTGCGACGACGGGCGTTGATGATGCTCCGCCCGCCCTTGGTCTTCATTCGCGCGCGGAACCCGTGTGTCCGAAGACGGCGCTTGCGATGTGGTTGATAGGTCCGCTTCACTGCAATGCTCCCGAGAAATAAGAGTGCGGGAAGAAAGCACGGGGTCGAGGGGGTGTCAAGTCGCCCCAATCAGCCCAAGACCCCAATGGAACCACCTGATTTCATAGCGTTAGTTGGCCAAAGGCCGGCGTCTCGGAGGCTGGTGTATCTCCCGCTCCCCACGATGACATGATCGAGGATACGGATATCCAACAAGGACCCCGCCGAGACGAGGCGCTCGGTGAGCTCGAGGTCCTGTCGGCTTGGATCGGGGTCCCCGCTGGGGTGGTTGTGAATGAAGATGGCCCCGGACGCCGATTCGGACACGAGGAACCGAAAGACTTCGGCCGGATCGACCTGGCAGCTCGTGCGGCCACCGCGCGCAACTTCGCGCTCTGCCCGCGCGCGGTTCTTTGCGTCCACGCAAACGACCATGAATCGCTCGATTTGGCTCGCCATGAGCCGCTGTCCGTACCGTTGGAAGACCATTTCGCTGTTTGAAAGCGGAGCCGCGCCGAGATCAGGCCAAATCAGGCTGCGTGACCCGAGCTCGAACGCTGCCGCCAGGCGGGCCGCTTTGGCAGGGCCGATTCCCGTGATGCGAGCGAGCTCGGCGGCGCCCAGTCGGGCAAGCGCCCAAAGCCCACCCGAGTCTCTCATGATGCGGATGGCCAGGGAGCCGACGTCCTCGCCGGTTCGCCCCGTGCCCAGGATCAATGCGAGTAGTTCCGCATCCGACAGCGTAGACGGGCCAAGACGGCGAAGTCGCTCACGGGGACGGTCCACGGCCGAGTGGGCGCTGCAGTACGCGTGCCAAGAGCGGAGCGAAGGAATTCGCAGGTTTGGCATCGGGGGAACCGGCGCATTCGCACGGTCCGACGGCGCCCATCAGCGTGCGTGTCGGTGTTTGTCATGCCCAGCGGGACAGCAGAGCTGCTCGGGACTATCGTCGTCTCCGCATGAAGATTCGGATCGCCCTCCTGCTCGTCGTCATCCTGCTCGCCGCCTTGGCCTGGACCTTCGTCAAGAGGCCTTTGGCCGTCCCCAAGGCCATCGGGCCTGCCCTCCCGCCGCCGGTTGCGATCGAGGGCGTCTCATTTTCGGTGATTCGAGGTGCGGAGATGAAGAGCCAAGAGGGGTTCGCCGTACGCGGCGGCTCCCTGACGAAGCCCCTCGTCAATGGGGTCGTCGCCTTCGTGATCGAGCACCCTCGCGGACGCTTGCTGATCGACGCGGGCGCAGCGCGACAGGTGGCGGAACATCTGAAGACGACCCCGTTGCTCTTGCGGGCTCTAGCGGACCTGACGGTGAAGGCGCCGACCCTGGACGCGCTGGCGTCTCGGGGGCTGGGGCCGCAAGACCTTCGCGGCGTGGTACTGACGCACTCGCATTGGGATCATGTGAGCGGCCTCGAGGACCTGCGCGAAGTGCCGGTTTGGATCACCCCCGAGGAGCTCGCGCATGCCCGGTCCGATGACGAGGGCGGGAAGCTCTATCGCCAACTCGAGGCTCGCGGTCAGTTCCAGCTCAAAGAGCTGAGGTTCACCAGTGAAAGGTACGGTCCGTTCGCCGCGAGCCACGACTTTTTCGACGACGGCAGTGTCGTGCTCGTCCCGATGCCAGGGCACACCCCAGGCTCGATCGGGGTCTTCGTGACCTTGGCAAAGGGCAAACGGTTCCTCGTCATCGGCGACACCTCGTGGACCCGAGAAGGCGTCGACTGGCCCGCGGAAAAGCCATGGCTGGCCCGGCGCATGGTCGATTTCGATGCAGCGGGGGTCCGCGAGCAATTGGTGCTTTTGCATCAGCTTCAACGCGCGAACCCCGAACTCATCATCGTCCCCGCCCACGACGCCCGCGTCCATGTAACCATCGCAACGTTCTAATTTGCAGATTAACCACACGATCGGAGAAAGGCTCGCGACGGGCGTGCCCCGGCACAGCCGCGGTTTACTTCTTGAAGAACTTGCCGAGGAAGTTTGGGAGCTTGCCGTCGATTGCTGGTGGTGGGGCGCTGCTTCGGCCTCTGGCGTGTCGCATCGTGCCGATGCGGACTTCGCGGGCTGCCTCGATGTTTCGCGGGTCGAGCCTGGCAACTTTCATGAAGTGCTTCAGCGCTTTGTCGTGCTCGCCTTGCCTCTTCAAGAAATGAGCACGAACGAAATGGCCGTGCACATGGTCCGGGTTGATCGAAAAAGTGCTGCGAAGAAGAACGCGAATTTCGTCTGCGGTTTCCTCTTCGTCGGCTCCATCCCGGAGCAGCAAGATCCATGCCTTCATCGCCGGGTAATCGGCTTCCTTGCGAACGACCGACATCGCCGACTCGCAGATT
>RCNF010000555.1_pt1 | contig 19187 bp, 22 predicted proteins | sample 2041311 | NCBI WGS metagenome assembly RCNF01 (sample SAMN09708228, study PRJNA481090) | Marine sediment metagenome, whole genome shotgun sequencing project. | biome: marine sediment; feature: ocean; material: sediment; isolation source: Sewage treatment plant 2 marine sediment (STP2) ... | reverse complement strand
CACTGGATCGACAAAGGCGCAGGCCGGATTGTCATTGGGTCTTTGGCGGCGCATGACCCGCAGACGGTCAAGGAACTGGCGAGACGCCATCCTGACCAGATTGTTCTGTCTGTTGATATCTGGATGGGACAGGTGATGGTGGATGGTTGGCGCACCACTACAGCTTATTCTCCCGGCTCTTACATTAGTTTGTTCGACGACGCACCGTTTGCAGCAGTGGTTATCACCGATATTGAGAGCGATGTGGAGGACACTGACGCGCAACTGGGTTTGGTGTCGGGACTTGCATCTGAAACGCGCGCCCCCGTCATTGCCAACGGGATTGTGCGCAGTATCGATGATATTTCGCGGCTCAAATATGTACCGCGCGTTTCGGGTGTGATGGTTGGGCGCGCGTTGTTCCGCAAAACTTTTGATCTGAAAGATGCCTTGGCCGTTGCCCGCCCTGATCCGGAAACAGTGGCAGAGTTCATATAAGAAATTGATTTGCTGCACTCCGATCCCTTTTTGGGGGATGTGGAGTTGATGATCTGAGCCGATACAACAGCGAATGAAATTCGTGCGCGGGGTTTATCCGGTTGCGCGCGCCGCCTCTTGCCCCCATCCCCTCTGGCGCGGTAAGAGCGCTAATAGGAAAGAACGGGCAAGAGGGCACTTAATGCGCAGAGTTGTTGTCACCGGGCTGGGGCTGGTCACGCCGCTGGCTTGTGGAGTCGAAGAAAGCTGGAAGCGTCTTCTTGACGGACAGTCGGGTGCGGGTACCATACAGAGCTTTGATGCGAGCCATCTGGCCACAAATTATGCATGTGAAGTGCCGCGCGGAGACGGATCTGACGGGACATTCAATGCCGACGACTGGCTTGCGCCCAAAGAGCAGCGCAAAGTTGACGATTTCATTTTGTTTGGCATTGCGGCCGCAGAACAGGCTGTTCGCGATTCAGGCTGGATGCCAGAGGACGAAGAAGATCGGTTACGTACCGGGGTCATGATTGGTTCTGGTATTGGTGGGCTGTCGTCGATTGCAGACACCGCCATTCTGATCAAAGAACGAGGGCCGCGTCGGGTGTCGCCATTCTTTATTCCTGGCGCCTTGATCAACTTAATTTCGGGTCAGGTGAGTATCCGCTACGGTTTCAAAGGCCCCAATCATTCAGTTGTGACGGCCTGCTCTACCGGGGCGCATGCCATTGGTGACGCATCACGTCTGATCCAGCATGGTGACGCGGAAGTGATGATTGCAGGCGGTGCAGAGGCCGCAATTTGCGAAATTGGCATAGCAGGTTTTAACGCCTGTAAGGCGCTGAGCACCAAACGTGCGGATGATCCCCAGGCCGCCAGCCGACCTTATGATGTGGACCGGGACGGATTTGTGATGGGCGAGGGCGCAGGTATTGTTGTGCTCGAAGAGTATGAGCATGCCAAGGCACGCGGCGCCAAAATTTATGCTGAAATCCTTGGATACGGCATGTCAGGGGACGCCTATCATATCACAGCACCTTCAGAAACAGGCGAGGGTGCTGAGCGATCCATGCTTGCAGCATTGAACAATGCCGGACTGCAACCGTCGGACGTGGATTATATCAATGCGCACGGCACCAGTACGATGGCGGACACGATCGAGTTGGGTGCTGTCGAAAGGATGATGGGGGATACGGCGGCAAGCGTGACAATGTCGTCCACCAAGTCGGCGACAGGCCATTTGCTGGGCGCAGCGGGTGCGATCGAGGCGATCTTCTCAATTCTGGCGCTTCGGGATCAGGTGGCGCCTCCGACAATCAATCTGGACAATCCGGCCGCTGAGACCAAGGTCGATTTAGCGCCAAACGCAAAACGCGAGCGCAAGATCGATATCGCACTGTCAAATTCATTTGGATTTGGCGGCACCAATGCATCTGTCGTCTTTGGCAAAGCACCGCTCTGATGTGGCGTCACGTTGCCTCTAACGGGCTCACATTTCTTGTGGTTGGGTTGTTCCTGTTGGGCGGAGTCGTTCTGTGGGGGCAAGGGCAATACAGGACTGAAGGCCCGCTGGAACAGACAATTTGTGTACGTGTGCAGGGTGGATCAACTATGGATGCCATCAGCCGTGATCTGGTCGCGCAAGGGGCGGTTGCCAATGGCACGATATTTCGGTTGGGGTCAGATTATTCAGATAAGTCAGCTCTGTTGAAAGCCGGTAGTTTTCTGGTCGAACCGCGTGCATCAATGGAAGAGGTTGTTGATGCTATCACGCGAGGCGGCGCAAGCACCTGCGGTACCGAGATCGTTTATCGCGTGGGAATTGCACAGATGAATGTGTTGGTGCGCGAGTTGGATCCCGCCACAAACAGATTTGTCGAGCGCGCGTTATTCGACCCAGCAGAAGAAACCGTGCCGGCGCTGTACACAGAAACCAAAGCTGATGCAGATACGAGGTATCGCATTGCGCTGGCTGAAGGTGTGACCAGCTGGCAGGTTGTCGAAAGCCTGAAGGCAATGGACGTTTTGTCTGGAGAGGTGTCTGACATTCCGCCGGAAGGCATGCTGGCGCCCGATAGTTACGATGTGGCGGCGGATATGCCTCGTGCAGAGGTGTTGGCGCAGATGCGGACGGCGCAGGAGATTAGAATTGACGAGGCGTGGCAAGGCCGGGCAGAGGGGCTACCATTGGCCAACCCAGAAGACTTGTTGAAGCTGGCCTCGATCATCGAAAAGGAAACTGGAGTTCCTGAAGAACGGCGTCAGGTCTCCAGCGTCTTTGTAAATCGACTGAACCGGGGGATGCGCCTGCAGACTGATCCGACAGTGATATATGGTGTCACAGGCGGAAAAGGTATTCTGGGTCGAGGTCTGCGACAGAGCGAATTGCGCAGAGCAACGCCGTGGAACACCTACGTGATTGAGGGGCTTCCAGAAACCCCGATTGCCAATCCCGGTCTGGCCAGTCTGGAGGCTGCCGCGAATCCGGACACAACGAGTTATGTGTTCTTTGTGGCTGACGGAACCGGGGGGCACGCCTTTGCGGAAACATTGGATCAGCACAACGCTAACGTAGCACGCTGGCGCAAGATTGAAGCGGAAAGATCAAGTAACTGATTGTGTAATGCGAGGTCGGATTCGCGCAACCTCGGCATCTGAACATTAAGGATTTGTTAATGTTACCGTACGCTTAGAAGTCGAAGTCAAAGCGAATTCACTTGACTTTGCGAACGCTCTGATGTACAAGTTGTGTCAAGCTAGAAGAAGTGGGTAAGCGGCCGGCAGGATGATCTCCTGCGCGGCCGTTTTGCATTTTGCTCGTGCGGGGATCATTACGCGTGAGAGGTATGAGCCTGAATGAACCAAAATCCCCCGGACCAAGATATTGCCGACGATGAGGACCTTCTGAAGATTACCATTGGGTCGCTTAGGGACTTGGCAAGACAAATCGAAAATCTGAAGATACAGATTCAATCCGGGGAGGATGCGGACCTTAAGATTGCCGCCGCCCAACTGATATCGTTGGACGCATGGATGAGAAACTACGTAACAACGGAGAACCGCCTTGCCGAGCTCAGGAGAAAACACCGCGGTCCGGACGACGGCGGACTTGCCCTCGACCTTAAGCGGGCTCGATTTGAGATTGGGTGCCGACTTGCTCGCATCAGAACCGCAAAGTGTAAGAGATGCGTTTCTGAATGAGTTAGGGAAGGGAGAGCTTTTAGCTCTCCCTTTTTTGTTCGAGTTCTGGGCAATGGATCATCAATTGCCCCCGGAAGGCGAGTGGCGCACTTGGATGATTATCGGTGGACGTGGTGCGGGCAAGACCCGCGCCGGGGCCGAGTGGGTACGACGTCAGGTTGAGGGTGCAGCAGCATTTGATCCTGGCCTCTGTCGGCGTGTTGCGCTGGTTGGCGAAACGATTGAACAGGTTAGGGATGTTATGATCTTTGGCGAGAGCGGGATATTGGCCTGCTCTCCGCCCGATCGCAGGCCAGAGTGGCTGGCGACGAAGAAAAGTCTACTTTGGCCCAACGGCGCAGAAGCCAAAATTTACACTGCCAGCGATCCCGAAGGGTTGCGGGGTCCGCAATTTGATGCGGCCTGGGTAGATGAACTGGCCAAGTGGAAGCGCGCGGAAGAGACATGGGACATGTTGCAGTTTGCGTTGCGGTTGGGAGAGTGCCCGCGGCAATGTGTGACGACTACACCACGCAACATACCGATCCTGAAAAAGATATTGGAGTCGCCGAGCACGGTGACCACCCACGCTGCCACAGAGGCAAACCGTGCGAATTTGGCCGAGAGCTTTCTTGAAGAGGTTCGTGCGCGCTATGCGGGTACCCGGCTGGGTCGACAGGAACTGGATGGTGTGCTGCTGGCGGATGCAGAGGGCGCATTATGGACGACGAAGATGATGGAGAAATGTCGGGCCGATAAGGCACCAGATCTGGACCGTGTGGTGGTGGCTGTCGATCCGGCTGCAAGTTCAGGACCTGCTTCGGATGAATGTGGTATTGTCGTCGTTGGTGCCCAGATGCAGGGCCCGGTGCAAGACTGGCGGGCCTATGTACTGGCCGACTGTACGATTGCTGCGAGCAGTCCAAGCACATGGGCCAGAGCTGCGATCACAGCAATGGAGCAATATGGCGCGGACCGGCTGGTTGCAGAGACCAATCAAGGTGGTCAGATGGTGCAGGAGGTGATCCGCCAGATTGATCCGTTGGTGCCTTACAAGGGTGTTCACGCGTCTAAAGGCAAAGTGGCACGGGCAGAGCCGGTGGCTGCGCTGTATGAACAGGGCCGGGTGCGGCATGCCCGGGTTGGACTTGATGCGCTTGAGGACCAGATGTGTCTGATGACGGCGCGTGGGTATGACGGCAAAGGGTCGCCGGACCGGGTGGATGCGTTGGTCTGGGCACTACATGATCTTATGATTGAGCCGGCTGCGCGGTGGCGACGGCCGCAGCTGCGGGCGCTGTAGGGCAACCCTAGGTCTGCTGCCTCGGATGCGCTGAGACGCTGGCAGCGCTGCCGGTCTGGTGTTGCACCTAGACCGTGCGCTGGGTACGTTCGCATCCCTCACCAGAGATTTACGACGCTGAGGTTATCAATCAGTCAGCCCCAAACGGCGCTGCCTTCAGCGGCGCGTGAGGGGCCAGCGGCGATTGCAAATGAAGGAACATCACGGCATGGCATTTAACTTCTTTCGACGCGGTGTGGTGCAGAATGCGCCTGAGCAGAAAGCCAGCGCGACGGGGCCAGTAGTGGCGTATCACAGCGCCGGACGTGTCGCCTGGAGCCCGCGCGACACGGTGTCTCTGACCCGGTCGGGTTTTTTGGGCAACCCGGTTGGATTTCGTTCCGTCAAGCTGATCGCGGAAGCCGCTGCTGCGCTGCCTTTGGTTTTGCAGGATCGTGAGCGTCGTTATGACGAACATCCTGTGCTGAGCCTGATCCTGAATCCGAACCAGGCGCAGGGCCGAGCCGAGTTGATGGAGGCGTTGTTCGCGCAGCTATTGTTGTCAGGCAATGGGTACATTGAGGCCGTATCGGGTGAGAAAAGTCTGCCGTTGGAGCTGCATGTTTTGCGCTCTGATCGGATGTCGGTTGTGCCGGGGACCGATGGCTGGCCTGTGGCTTATGAATACGCAGTCGGTGGACGCAAACATCGCTTTGATGCCAGCGGTGACCCGTCGCCAATTTGCCACGTAAAGGCGTTCCATCCGCACGATGACCATTATGGGTTTTCACCAATGCAGGCGGCGGCGATGGCGCTTGACGTACACAATTCTGCTTCGCGCTGGTCTAAGTCATTGCTGGACAACGCAGCCCGACCGTCGGGCGCGATTGTTTACAAAGGGGTCGATGGGCAGGGCAGCCTGAACGCTGATCAGTACGATCGGCTGGTCAGTGAGATGGAAAGCCATCATCAGGGCGCGCGCAATGCGGGGCGTCCGATGTTGCTGGAAGGCGGGTTGGACTGGAAGCCTATGGGCTTTTCTCCGTCAGATATGGAGTTCCAAAAGACCAAAGAGGCCGCAGCCCGTGAGATTGCTTTGGCCTTTGGAGTACCACCGATGCTGATTGGTATTCAGGGCGATGCGACATACGCCAATTATCAGGAAGCCAACCGCGCATTCTACCGCCTCACGGTGTTGCCATTGGCGACACGTGTGGCGGCTGTGCTTTCGGACTGGCTGTCGCAGTTTTCAGCCGAGAAAGTAGAGTTGAAACCCGATCTGGACCAAGTGCCGGCGCTGAGTGCCGAGCGAGATGCGCAATGGGCCCGTGTATCAGCGGCGACGTTTCTGAGCGATATCGAAAAGCGCAGTCTGCTCGGACTACCGGCACGAACTGAGGACGCTGCTGATGGGTGAGGATCACTGGGCGTTAGACAGTTTCGATTGTGCCCCCGGTCTGCGGTTGAAGGCACATGAGCGAGTTTCTCAAATACATTATGACAATATAAACAAAAGGTTAGATCGCCTCGAAGAGCTTTTGGAGCGGTTGGAACGCCGTTTGTGGATAGCGGTTTACGGTGTTGTCGCAGTGGTTCTCGCACAGGCATTCAGGTCGCTGATTGTGATCTCGTCGTAACCATCGCTGCCAAGATGCCGAATTTTAGATTTAAGGAGGGTGCTATGGACCTTGATACCGGATTAGAGCGAAAGTTTGCCCGTTTTGGCGAAGGGCTGACTGTGCAGGACGGAAAAACCATCGAAGGCTACGCGAGCCTCTTTGGCAGCTGCGATCAGGGCGGTGACATCGTTCAGACCGGGGCTTACGCGGCTTCTTTGAAGGCGCTGTTCGCGACCGGCCGCAGCGTGAAGATGTTATGGCAACATAACCCGGCCCAGCCGATTGGCATTTGGGACGAGGTGCGCGAAGACGCGAAGGGACTTTATGTCAAAGGTCGATTGCTCGACGGCGTAGAGAAAGGCCGTGAAGCTGCAGCGCTGATCGCGGCCGGAGCGATTGACGGTCTGTCGATCGGATATCGCACCGTGAAGGCGGCAAAAAATGACAGGGGCCAACGGCTCTTGACCGAGCTGGAGCTTTGGGAAGTGTCGCTTGTGACTTTTCCGATGTTGCCCAGTGCGCGGGTGACGGCCAAGGGTGAGGACCTTTCGGCAAACATCCTGCGGGAATTGGCGGCGACCTTTGAAGGTGCGCGCCGGGACTTTGCGCGCCTCTAAGGGCTGCGCTTCTTTTCACTACTCAGACAGGACGTGCCCAATGAGCAATATCGAAACTCAACCTCGGATCGGGGAAAATCTGTCCCCGGTTCAGGAGGTGAATCAGGCAGTGACCGGATTCATGAATAATTTCAAAGACTTTCAGGCCGACATTCACACCAAACTTCAACAAACAGAAGAGCGACTGACCATGCTGGATCGTAAATCAATTTCTGCCTCCCGTCCCCATCTGGCTGGCGCAACGCCGCTTGAGGCCCCGCACCAGAAGGCATTCAACGCCTATCTGCGCTCGGGTGAAGATGATGGTTTGCGCGGCCTGGACATAGAGTCTAAATCTCTGTCCACAGCGGTGAATTCCGACGGTGGATACCTTGTCGATCCGCAAACCGCAGAGACGATCAAGTCAGTCCTGCATTCCACGGCATCGATCCGCTCAATTGCATCTGTTGTCAACGTGGAGGCGACGTCTTACGACGTACTGGTTGATCATAGCGATGTGAGCACAGGTTGGACCTCTGAGACATCTTCGCTGACCGAATCCGCGACACCGCAAATTGATCGGATCACCATTCCTCTGCACGAGTTGAGTGCATTGCCGAAGGCGTCCCAGCGACTGCTGGACGACAGCGCTTTTGACATCGAAGGCTGGTTGGCCAACCGCATCGCTGACAAGTTCGCCCGTGCAGAGGCCGCGGCTTTTGTAAACGGTGATGGCATTGACAAACCCACAGGTTTTTTGACCCACACAATCGTCGATAACTCGATCTGGAGCTGGGGTGAACTGGGTTATGTTCCTACTGGCGTTGATGGTAATTTTGGTGCGGCAGATGCAATTGTGGATCTGGTCTATGCACTGGGTGCGCAGTACCGCGCCAATGCGTCATTTGTTATGAATTCCAAGACGGCTGGCCTGGTGCGCAAGCTGAAAGACAACGATGGCCGGTTCTTGTGGTCCGATGGTCTTGCTGCTGGTGAACCGGCGCGTCTTTTGGGGTATCCGGTGCTGATTGCCGAGGACATGCCGGACGTGACAACTGATGCAGCGGCGATGGCCTTTGGTGACTTCAATGCGGGCTACACGGTCGCCGAACGTCCCGACCTGCGGGTTCTGCGGGATCCTTTCAGCGCCAAGCCGCATGTCTTGTTTTATGCCACCAAACGCGTTGGCGGCGACGTAAGCGATTTTGCTGCGGTGAAATTGTTGAAATTCGCGGTCTCGTAAGAGGCGGCGAGTAGGGGCCGGGCAACCGGCCCTAAGCGGGCGCGTGCCACACGACCCCCTTTTGTTGTCTAGCTGCTCCCCTCCGTCCGAGCAACAAACGGGCGGCACGCGTCCGTGTTTGGCGGAGGGGCATGGAGTTTTCGGAGTAATTGCATGATGTTAATCGAGGAAACCACGGTGCCGGATGCCGCCCTGCCAGTGGCGGAGTTCAAGGCTCATTTGCGGTTGGGCACAGGATTTGGCGACGACGCCCTGCAGGACCCGGTGTTGCGCAGCTTCTTGCGTGCCGCGATGGCAGCGATAGAAGCACGCACTGGCAAAGTGCTGATTATCAGACCGTTTTCCTGGACTTTGACCGCTTGGCGCGACCCGGCAGGCCAGGTACTGCCAGTGGCCCCGGTCAGTGCGATCACGGGTGTTGATCTGGTGGATCGTGCCGGATCCGCCTCAACGCTGCCTGCAGATGATTACCGCTTGGAGCAAGACAATCAACGGCCCAGACTGCGCCCGATGGGTTCAGCATTGCCTTGGGTGCCGCAAGACGGATCGGCGGTTGTCTATTTCCAGGCTGGATATGGTGCGGACTGGTCCAGTATTCCTGCTGATCTGGCACAGGCGGTATTGTTGTTGGCGGCGCATTATTATGAATATCGCAATGAGACTTCGCTGAGCGACGGGTGCATGCCATTTGGCGTGAGCAGCCTGATCGAGCGCTACAAGGTCATGCGTCTTTATGCGGGGCGTGCACAATGAGCGGCGTCCGACTGTCGCGTCGTCTGGTGCTTGAGGCAGCGCAACGCAGCAATGACGGCTCTGGTGGTTTTGTCGAGACATGGGTGTCTCTGGGAGAACTTTGGGCTGATGTTTCAGCGCGAACCGGTCGTGAGCGTGCTGCAGGAACCGCAACGGTTTCAGCGATGAGCTACAAAATTGTAGTGCGCGGCGCGCCCTATGGTTCGGCTGCGAGGCCGTTACCGGAACAAAGATTTCGCGAAGGTGAACGCGTTTTTCAAATCCAAGCAGTTGCGGAGCGAGACCCAGAGGGCCGCTATCTAACGTGCTTTGCTGATGAAAAGGTGGTGGTATGAGCTACTCGGTGTCTGCTGCTCTTCAGGCGGCGGTCTATCAGGCTTTGATAGGCGATGCGTCGCTTGCAGGTCTTGTCGGGACCGCGATCTATGACGCTATCCCGACGGGGACCTTGCCAGTGACATATGTGACTCTGGGCCCGGAAATAGTTCGCGATAGATCGGATAAATCCGGCTATGGCGCCGAGCACAAGTTTACGATTTCAGTTGTGACAGAGACGGCCGGCTTTGGGGCGGCCAAGGCTGTCGCTGCGGCAGTGAGCGATGTCTTGAATGACGCGGATCTTAGCCTGTCGCGCGGTCGACTTGTGGCATTACGATTTGACCGGGCAACGGCCAAACGTATTGGTTTGGGCGCGACACGTCAGATTGATCTGCGTTTTTCCGCGCGTGTGGAAGACGCCTAGGCCCTTTTTCGAAACTTGATAATTGGAGTGACACTCATGGGTGCTCAGAACGGCAAGGACCTTTTGGTCAAAGTGGATATGACCTCAGCTGGTCAGTTTGAAACCATCGCAGGGCTGCGCGCCACGCGCGTCAGCTTTAACGCCGAAAGTGTTGATGTCACCAGCCTGGAGAGCCAGGGCGGTTGGCGCGAATTGCTGTCAGGCGCTGGTGTCCGGTCCGCCTCGATAAGTGGATCGGGTGTGTTCAAGGACGAAGGTACCGACGAGCGCACGCGACAGCTTTTTTTCGACGGGGAAACCCCGGACTTTCAGGTAATCATTCCGGATTTTGGCATCGTCGAAGGCCCGTTTCAGGTTACCGCACTCGAATATGCTGGCAGCCACAACGGTGAGGCCACCTACGAGATGTCGATGGCAAGTGCCGGCGCGCTGACCTTCACGGCGCTGTAAGCCATGGCCAATCCGTGGGCAGGCGAGGTGGCATTGGTCATCGATGGGAAGCGTCGGGTTTTGAAACTGACACTTGGCGCACTGGCGGAACTAGAGGCTGGTCTGAAGGTAGGTACTTTGGTTGAACTGGTGCAAAGGTTTGAGAAAAGTGCCTTCTCGACCGGTGATGTGCTGGCGTTGATTGTGGCTGGTCTCAGAGGCGGAGGTTGGCAGGGTCACGCCCACGATCTGCTGGCCTCGGAAATCGAAGGAGGACCAGTGATGGCGGCACGCGTTGCCGCGCAATTGCTGGCGCATGCCTTCATGGCACCGGATGAAGCGGTATGAAATCAGAAATGGGCCGGTTTGACTGGCCTGGTTTGATGCGGGCCGGGATGCTGGGACTGGGGCTACATCCATCAGCTTTTTGGCAACTGACGCCGGCGGAGTTGCAAATGATGTTAGGCCAGTTTCGGGCAGAGACCCCGCTGACGCGGGATCAGCTGAGTGTGCTGTTGGACGCCTATCCAGATGACATCGGAGAGATGACAGATGACGGACTTTGAATCGATTGAGGCGCTCGGAGATAGCGCTGATGGGTTGAGTGACAGCCTGACCCAAGCATCAACCATGGTGACCGGGTTTGACAGTGAGTTGCAAAGAATGCGCGACTCTCTGTCCGCAACAGGCAAAGACGTGGCCACGCTGGAGCGCGGTCTGAGCAAGGGCTTGCGCCGCGCTTTTGATGGGGTGGTGTTTGATGGCGTCAAGCTCAGCGACGCGTTGGAAACTGTGGCTCAGTCCATGATCGACACAACGTATTCGGCGGCGATCAAACCCATCACCAATCATTTCGGCGGTTTGTTGGCACAAGGCGTCAGTGGGATCGCCGAAGGCATATTACCGTTCGCCAAGGGAGGCAGTTTTTCCCAAGGGCGCGTCATGCCCTTTGCCAGTGGTGGAATTGTATCTGGGGCGACAACATTTCCGCTGCGCGGCGGCACTGGGTTGATGGGCGAGGCGGGGCCAGAGGCGATCATGCCACTGGCACGTGGTCCGGATGGAAAGCTGGGTGTGCGCGGAGGCGGATCATCATCCACCATAGTGATGAATATCAGTACGCCAGATGCGCAGAGTTTTCAGCGGAGTCAGGGCCAGATTGCCGCCCAGATGTCGCGTGCTTTGGGGCGTGGCAAACGCAATCGGTAATTAAGGGAGCAGTTTCATGGAGTTTCACGAATTACGTTTTCCCGCTTCACTGAGCTTTGGCTCGGTTGGCGGACCCGAGCGGCGCACCGACGTGGTGACGTTGGCCAACGGGTTTGAGGAGAGAAACACACCTTGGGCGCATTCGCGGCGCCGTTATGATGCTGGGTTAGGGATGCGATCATTAGATGATGTGGAGACGCTGATTGCTTTCTTTGAGGCGCGGCGGGGTCAGATGTTTGGGTTTCGCTGGAAGGACTGGGCGGACTTCAAATCTGCCAAGGCGACGGCTGAGACAACCTTTTTTGATCAGCGGATTGCCGTTGGTGATGGGGTCACTGCGGCTTTTCCGTTGATAAAAATATATCAATCGGGATCTCAGACCTATGTGCGACCGATTACCAAACCCGTTGCTGGCACGGTGCGAGTTGGTGTCGAGCAGGATGAAATGCAGGAAGCCGTGGATTATGTCGTCGATGCGGCCACCGGCCTGATCACGTTCAGCCACCCGCCTGACGAAGACATGGCGATTACGGCCGGATTCGAGTTTGACGTGCCGGTTCGATTTGACACCGACCGGATTCAGACCAGCGTTGCGAGCTTTAAGGCTGGCGAAGTACCGAATGTGCCGGTGCTGGAGGTACGTGTCTAATGGATGGTCTCAGCGATGACTTGAAGGCGCACTTGCAAAGTGGACTGACCACGGTGTGTCGTGCGTGGGCAATTGTACGTAAAGATGGCACAACTTTTGGGTTCACTGATCACGACATGACGATGAACTTTGAGGGTATTGATTTCAAGGCAGATACCGGGATGTCGGCTGTCGCCTTGCAGCAAACCACAGGCCTGTCGGTAGATAATACAGAAGCTCTGGGCGCATTGAGCGATGCTGCGGTGCGCGAGGACGAAATTGAGGCCGGGCGCTTTGATGGGGCAGACGTACGCGCTTGGCTTGTCAATTGGGCGGCACCAGAGCAACGTTGGCTTCAGTTTCGCGGCACCATTGGAGAACTGCGCCGCGCTGGTGGCGCGTTTCAGGCTGAGCTTCGGGGCCTGACCGAGGCCCTGAATCGACCGATGGGACGGGTCTATCAGAAACCGTGCACTGCCGTGCTGGGCGATGCGAACTGCCAGTTTGATCTGAACAATCCCGGATACTTCGAAGAGCGCGCTGTGCAAACCGTAGAAGACGGTCGCGTTTTCAAATGGGATGTTTTTGCCGGTTTCGAGCCGGGTTGGTTTACCCGAGGACGTTTGATTGTGGCCTCCGGGCCCGGTGCGGATTTGCATGGTATTGTAAAAAGGGATGGCTTTGAAGATGGCTCTCGGGTTGTCGAATTGTGGGAGCCGATCCGGGCAAGAATAGCCGCCGGCGATCAGGTGAGATTGGAAGCAGGATGTGACAAACGGTTTATAAGTTGCCGCCTGAAGTTCAACAATCTTATTAATTATCAAGGATTTCCGGACATACCTGGGGAAGACTGGATGGGCGTCTACCCTAAATCAACCGGCGCAAATACCGGTGGAAGTCTGCGATGACAGAACAGTCAGAACGTATTGTCATCGCCGCACGAGGTTGGATCGGCACGCCGTACCGCCATCAATGTGCGCAACGTGGCGCAGGCAGTGACTGCCTAGGACTTTTACGTGGGATCTGGCGCGAGGTTCTGGGAGATGAGCCGGAACGGGTTCCGGCGTATTCCATGGACTGGTCGGAGCCGCAGGGGGAAGAGCGGCTTTGGGCCGCTGCCAGCCGCCACCTGATTCCGAGACCCCTGAACGAAGACGTGTCGGGCGATGTCGTTCTGTTTAGAATGCGGGCCGGATCGGTGGCAAAACATTTGGGGATTATTGCGCAGACCGGCGATACGCCGAGCTTTATTCACGCCTATTCCGGCCACGGTGTCGTGGAAAGCCCCCTTAGTGCGCCCTGGCGTCACCGGATTGTAGCCCGGTTCACATTTCCCGAGGAGATCCGCTGATGGCAACAATTCTACTTTCGGCTGCTGGCGCCGCGATTGGTGGCTCTATCGGCGGCAGTTTTGCCGGTTTGTCATCCGTCGCGATAGGCCGCGCTATAGGTGCGACACTGGGCCATGTGATTGACCAGCGATTGTTGGGGCAGGGCGCGGAAAGTGTCGAGACCGGACGCGTCGACCGTTTCCGTCTGACCAGCGCTGGCGAGGGTGAGCCGATTGCTCAGCTTTACGGGCGAATGAGACTGGGTGGTCAGGTAATCTGGGCGTCAGACTTCACCGAGACAACAACCATAACCGGCGGTGACGGCGGCGGGAAGGGCGCACCGAAGAAGCCAACGCCAAAAACGACGACGTATAGTTATTCCGTAAGTCTTGCGCTTTCGGTCTGCGAAGGTGAGATCACAAGAGTGGGACGGGTTTGGGCCGACGGCGAGGAAGTTGCGCCAGATGACCTGAATATGCGCGTCTATAATGGTCGTTCAGATCAGCTACCTGACCCAGTGATCGAAGCGATTGAGGGTGTAGGCCAAGTCCCGGCGTATCGGGGCACAGCTTATGTGGTGATGGAAGATCTGCCGCTGGAGCAGTTTGGCAATCGAGTGCCGCAGTTTACCTTTGAAGTTGTGCGTCCGGAGCAGCGCGATGCCCCCGACGCCGATATAGCTCTGGTCTATGGCGTGCGCGGCGTCGCTTTGATGCCCGGTTCAGGCGAATATGCTTTGGCCACATCGCCGGTTTATTACACAAATGGGCCTGGCAGCAGTTGGAGCGCAAATATCAATAGCCCTTCGGGCAAGACCGATTTCGAGACATCGATGGAGATGATGCGGGAAGAGTTGCCCAATTGTCGAGCGGTGTCTCTGGTTGTGTCCTGGTTCGGCGACGATCTTCGGTGCGGGAATTGCAAACTGCGCCCCAAGATAGAGAAACGCACAAATGAGGGCAAGAATATGCCCTGGACCGTCGCAGGCCTGAACCGGCAAAACGCGCAAGAGATCGCACGAACCAACAATCGACCGATCTATGGCGGTACACCTTCGGACCAATCGGTCGTTCAGGCGATCAAGCGACTGAACCAAACCGGTCGCGAGGTCATGTATTACCCTTTTATCCTTATGGATCAGGTTGCGGGGAATTCTCTGCCCGACCCATATAGCGATGCGCTGACACAGCCAAAACTACCGTGGCGCGGCAGAATAACGTTGTCAAAGGCCCCAGGTGTCAGTGGCTCACCGGATGGTTCGGCGCAGGCGGATGCACAAGTGGCAGCGTTTTTCGGGACGGCCATTGCTTCGCATTTTGGCGTCGGCAATGGATCGGTTTCTTATACCGGACCAGATGAATGGAGCCTGCGCCGTTTTATTTTGCACAATGCGGCTTTGTGCGCCTCTGCCGGGGGAGTTTCGGCGTTTTGCATCAGTTCAGAGATGCGCGGGTTGACCCAAATCAGAGGCGCTGGCGGATCCTTTGTTGCAGTGCAGGCGTTGCGCGCTCTGGCTGGAGAGGTCCGTGCACTTTTGGGGCCCGGCACCAAAATTAGCTATGCGGCTGACTGGAGTGAATATTTTGGGTTTCAGCCACAGGACGGCAGCAATGACCGCTATTTTCATCTCGACCCATTATGGGCGGACCAGAACATCGATTTCATCGGCATTGATAACTATATGCCGCTGTCCGACTGGCGCGATGGTGAAGACCATTTGGATGCCAACTGGAAGTCAATTTATGAGCTGGACTACCTGAAGGCCAATATTTCGGGTGGTGAAGGGTATGACTGGTTTTATCACTCGCCCGAGGCGCAAGCCGCACAGATACGGACGCCAATCGAAGACCTCGCGCATGATGAACCATGGATTTGGCGCTACAAGGATATCCGAAATTGGTGGAGCAACGCGCATCACGAACGCATTGGCGGTGTGCGGCAGACAAGCCCAACAGCGTGGCTACCGCAGTCAAAACCCATCTGGTTTACAGAAATGGGGTGTGCCGCGATCGACAGAGGGACAAATCAACCAAACAAGTTTCTGGACAAGAAGTCATCCGAGTCTAGGCTGCCGAAGTATTCATCAGGTGCGCGGGACGACCTGATACAGATGCAATATTTGCGGGCTATGTTTTCTTACTGGGGGGATGAGGAGAACAATCCCGTCTCGTTGGAATATGAAAGTCCGATGGTGGATATGTCGCGCGCATTTGTCTGGGCATGGGACACGCGGCCTTATCCCTTTTTTCCCAACAACATAGAGCAGTGGAGCGACGGCGATAACTATGCACGTGGCCACTGGATCAGCGGACGTTCATCGTCGCGGTCTCTGGCCTCTGTGGTTGGTGAAATCTGTCGCCGGGCCGGTATGACCGCGTTCGACACAAGTGGTCTTTTTGGATATGTGCGCGGCTATATCGTGAACGATATTGCTGACGCCCGGTCTGCGGTGCAGCCGCTGATGCTGAGGTATGCCTTTGACGCCGTTGAAAGAGACGGTGTGTTGCGCTTTGTAATGCGTACAGGAGGTAGCGCTGTTGCTTTGAATCGCGAAACCCTTGCCCGTAGCGACGAATTGGATGGGTTAGTCGAACAAACCCGCGAAGCAGAGGCCGAAATGGCCGGGCGGATCCGGTTGCAATTTGTGCAAGCAGATGCGGATTTTGCAGCGCTGTCGGAAGAGGCGATTTTGCCGGATCAGGCCACGCATGCGGTTTCCGCGAGCGAGTTGCCGCTGTCATTGACCCGTGCTGAAGGTCGGCAGACAGCGGAGCGGTGGTTAACTGAGGCGCGGGTTGCGCGCGAAACCATCCGGTTTTCGTTGCCCCCATCTCTTTTAAACCTAGGCGCTGGAGACGTGGTTACCCTGCCAGAAGATCAGGGTGAGCGGGACGGGCTATACCGGATTGATCGGGTTGATCAGAGCCAGTCGCAGATTATTGAGGCCGTTCGCATTGATCCCGAGGTCTATGTTCCCGCTGACATACCAGATGATTTAGTTCCGGGTCGCTCTTTTGTGCCGCCAACGCCGGTGCTGCCACTCTTCCTTGATTTGCCGCTCCTGACAGGCGATGAAGTACCGCACGCACCGCACATAGCTGTCACAGGTGTGCCTTGGCCGGGGAGCGTTGCGCTCTACAGTTCCAGAAGTGACCAAAACTATGCTCTAAACCACATAATTGCGTCCCGCTCTACAATTGGTGTGACGGAAGGCGTGCTGAGATTTGCGCCGCCAGGGGTATGGGACAGGTCCGAGGCATTGCAGGTTAAGCTGATTTATGGGGCGCTGGAATCGGTGAGCCCTGAGGCCATCCTCAACGGCAGTAACCTTGCCGCCATTGGGGATGGATCGTCTGCCAACTGGGAGTTATTCCAGTTTCAGGACGCTGACCTGATTGCGCCTGATACCTATGTGCTAAGTAACCGTCTGCGCGGGCAATTGGGCAGTGATGGATTCGCGCCAGCAGCTTGGCCAAGCGGGTCTTGGTTGGTTTTGCTTAACGGTGTGCCAGATCAGATAAGCATGAGTAGCAATCTGCGCCGCATTGTTCAGCATTTCCGCGTTGGGCCGGCGCGGCGAGGGCTGAATGACCCTTCTTATCAACATCTGGTTGAGGCCTTTGAGGGAAATGGGCTGCGGCCATACACTCCGTGCCATTTGCACGCATCCGTCAAAGCAGGGGGTGATCATATGATCACTTGGATACGACGCACGCGCATTGATGGAGATGCATGGGAGCTGCCTGAGGTGCCCTTGGGCGAAGAGGCGGAACGATATTCTGTTCAGATTCGTGTGACTAACGCTTTGGTTCGTGAGGAAACCGTTAGCGTGCCGACGTGGGCATACACGACCACAATGCGTTCCGAGGATGGCGCGATTGGTCCCTATACTGTCACCGTTTCGCAGATATCCGCGCGGTATGGCACTGGGTTGTCCCGGAGCGTCGATGTTGACCTCTGATCATAACAACGCCGCGCAGGAGGCCATTTGATGCGCCCGGTTTTGCATGGAGATGTTGTGTCTGCTGCACGGGCACTACTGACGGTACCAGAATCTGCGCGCGCAGAGTTCTGTGCGACGTTAATCCAGCGGGCTGACATGGCCGACAAACACTGCCAGCAGACCGGACAGGTGCATCTGATGTGGGGGAACGGGTCATTAATGGCAGCGGCCCGGACGCATCGGTTGCCATCCGAGCCAAGTTTTGAGAACGACATATATTGCAGTTGCTTCGAGATGGTGCTGCAGATGCTGGTCAAATGGCGCGTTAGCCAGAGGCGCAACTGATGCATTTGGTAGCCGCCGGGTCAAACTCGAGCCGTTTTTCGGCGATGTATTCGCCGCAGTCCTCACATTCACCATAGTCCTCGGTGTCCAAACGGACCAGTGCTGCCCGCAAACGTCGTGCCATGATGTCGCGGCGTGTTTGCTGGGCTTTGGCCATAGCCTGAGCTTGTAAGGCATCCATGCGACTGAGTCGTCCGACCGCTTGTTGATCCAGCGTTACAACGGATTGAGAATCGCGGCCTAGTGCATCTTCCCGAGATAAGTCGGACAGTTTGGTTTCAATTAGTTTTCTGAACCGCTCCACTTTGGTTTCATTATTGTTCATGATTGTCCAATCACAGGATTGCGTTTTCGTTTTCTGACCTTAGGTGATATAACCAGAGCGCAGAGAAGGATACGACACTATGGCTGAAACCCGCACCAACATTGCACGTGTCGATCCGGTCTGGGACCGGATTACAAACGAGGCGCAAGACGCTGTACGCGACGAGCCGCTGATGGGTGGATTGCTTCACGCCTGTATCCTGCACCACAAATCTCTCCAAAAGGCACTGTCATATCGGTTTGCAGCCAAGCTGTGTTCCAATGAGATGTCACAAGTTATTTTGCGCGAGATCGCCGATGATGCATATGAAGCATCTCCTGAATTGGTCTCAGCGGCGCGTGCGGATCTTGTTGCCGTGTTTGAACGCGACCCGGCGTGCCATCGCCTGTTGCAGCCGATAATGTTCTTCAAAGGCTATCAGGCCATGCAAGCCTACCGCATCGGTCATTGGTTATGGACATCAGGTCAGCGCGATCTGGCTTATTTTGTACAGATGCGGGTTTCTGAAATCTTTGGCATTGATATCCATCCTGCGGCACGGATTGGTCAGGGGATCATGATTGACCATGCGCATTCCATCGTTATCGGCGAAACCGCAGTGGTTGGTGACAATGTTTCGATGTTGCATTCCGTTACTTTGGGCGGGACCGGCAAAGAAGAAGAGGAACGTCATCCCAAAATCGGCAATGGTGTGCTGATCGGGGCCGGTGCCAAGATTCTCGGCAATATCAAGGTCGGGAATTGCAGCCGGATTGCAGCCGGGTCTGTGGTTCTGGAAGACGTTCCAGCGTGCAAGACCGTGGCGGGAATCCCAGCCAAAATAGTCGGAGAAGCGGGATGTGATCAGCCTTCTGTGTCGATGGACCAGATGTTTGGCGTGAAACCTTAGTTCCGACATTTGCAAGCGATAGTGCGCAGCCTTTTGATGGCAAAATATCTGCAGGTGTGTCTAGGAGTAGGGGGATTTGGGTTTTGGCACTTAGACTGACTGAAATCTTCAGACGACCGTTGTGAGCCCTTAGCGGATGAGGTGGATGGCTCCTGCTCCAAGCAGCGTTGCAAAATACGCTAGACTGCAGTCGTCATTGATTGCTGATAGAGGA